>OLFY01000615.1_pt1 | contig 52462 bp, 47 predicted proteins | sample 1605611 | NCBI WGS metagenome assembly OLFY01 (sample SAMEA3888923, study PRJEB22519) | human gut metagenome | biome: human gut; feature: human-associated habitat; material: faeces | place: Denmark | collected 2011 | reverse complement strand
GGGCTTGGGGGAAGGAACCCCCTTTTCGCGCCAGAGAAAGGGGGTTCCTTCCCCCAAAAAAATCAAACTCCCCAGAGCCTCAGCGCCGGGCCAGTAGCTTCAGGCGGCGCATGGTCAAATGGCAGATGGCCACGGCCAGGGCGTCCGTGGTGTCCAGGGCCCAGCCCTCACCGCGCACATTGAGCAGGCGCCGCACCATGAAGGCCACCTGTTCCTTTTCCGCGCGGCCGGTGCCCACCACGGATTTTTTGACCAGCGTGGGCTCGTAATCGCTCACCGGTACCCTGTGGGCGGCGCAGGCGGCCACGGCCACACCGCGGGCCTGGCCCAGCTTGAGGGCGCTGGCCGCGTTCTTGGCCGTGAAGACCTGTTCGATGGCGGCTTCCTGCGGCCGGTAACGGCCCACCACGTCCGCCAGCTGCCGGTAGATGACGGCCAGCCGCTGGGAGAATTCCTTTTCGCCGCTTGAGGTGGTGCGGATGATGCCGCAATCCACCAGACGCAGCACGCCGGACTGCTCCGCGATGATGCCCCAGCCCGTACGCTGGGAGCCGGGGTCGACCCCCAGGACCACAAGAGGAGTGTCTGCCATAGCTCACCACATAGAAAAAAAGCCCGGCACTCAAGGAATGCCGGGCAAAAAACGGACATCTGCCGCCCGGAGGGGCGGGAGCGTACCGGACTAGTCCATATCCATGTCTTCGGGGAAGTCGGCGTTGGCGTAGACGTTCTGCACGTCGTCGTTGTCGTCCAGGGCTTCCATGAGACGGATGACCTTCTGGGCCGCTTCGGCGTCCACGGCCACCAGGTTCTGGGGCACCATGGCCAGTTCGGCGGACTGCATGGCCACACCGGCGGATTCCAGAGCGTCGCGCACGGCCGCGAAGTCGGCCATGGCGGTCTGGAGGGTCCAGACATCTTCATCGTCGATGACGTCGTCGGCGCCGGCTTCCATGGCCACTTCCATCATCTGGTCTTCGGTGTAGGCGGCCTTGTCCACGGTGATGACGCCCTTGCGGTCGAACATCCAGCTCACGCTGCCGTCGGTGCCCAGGCTGCCGCCGTGCTTGGTGAACAGGTGGCGCACTTCGGCCACGGTGCGGTTCTTGTTGTCGGTGGCCACTTCCACCATGATGGCGATACCGGCGGGGCCGTAGCCTTCGTAGAAGCATTCGGTCAGATCGCCGCCCGCATCTTCACCGGTCCCCTTACGGATGGCGGCTTCGATCTTATCCTTGGGCAGGTTCACGGCCTTGGCAGCGGCAATGGCGGCACGCAGACGAGGGTTGCCCGCCGGATCGCCACCGTTCTTGGCAGCGATGATGATTTCCTTGGCGGCCTTGGTGAAAACCTTGCCGCGCTTGGCGTCCTGACGGCCCTTGCGGTGCTGGATATTGGCCCATTTGCTGTGCCCAGACATAAAACCTCCCAAAACTCGGAGAATGTAAAAGGTGAAAAAAGACAGACGGCCGTGCGGCACGTCCGTTCCCTGCCCAGGATACCGGGACATCCCGGCGGCGGGAGCCTGCTTCCGGCCTCTCCGGGCGCGCACACGGGTGCAGCGGCCCGGACAGCGGAGGATGGGACGCCCTACAGGGCGCCGAGCTCCTGTCCGGTGTCGGCGGCTCCGTCCGTGCCCGCATCCTGTGCGGCAGGACGCGCCTCGGCCTTGAACCCCATGCCCACGAAGAACGTTTCCTTGCTCTCGGCTCGGGAGCTCTTGGGCTTGAAGGATTTGACGGCCTTGAAGGCGCGACGCATGGGCTGGAGCATCTCCTGGATGTCCGGCCCCATGAAAATCTTGACGATGAAGCTGCCGCCGGGCTTGAGGTGCAGGCGCGCCACTTCCAGGGCCTCGCAGGCCAGTTCGAGCGAGCGGGCCTGGTCCGTGAACTTGGTCCCGGTGGTACGGGGCGCCATGTCGCTCATGACCACATCGAACGGCCCCATCTCGCGCAGGCGGGCTTCAAAGGCATCGGAACGGTTGAACACGTCCTCCTGCATGAAGGTGACCTGCGGCGGAAAGGCGGTCTCCGTGGTCTGGATGTCGCAGCCCAGCACGAGCCCGCGCTGGCCCACCTTTTCGGCAGCACCCAGCGACCACGAGCCCGGAGCCGCGCCCAGATCCAGAACGCGCATCCCCTGGCGGAAGAGCTTGAACTTCGCGTCCAGTTCCTTGAGCTTGTACACGGAACGGGCCGGATAATTCTCGCGCTTGGCCTTGAGAAAATAATGATCTCGATATTCCTTCATAGTGACACCAGCGGGCTTCTATAGCGTTTTTTTTCGCGGTAGCCAAGCCCCACAGAGGCGGCCCGGCCGATTTTTTTGCAGGGGAAGGACGGAAGGAGCGGACCCGGGGATGCCGTGGGCTTTGCCCAGTGTGGCGTGAAATTTGCCAGCCGGAGGGCATGGCCCTGTGGATGCTCCCGAGTCCTGCCGGTCAGAGCGTTTGCCTGCCGCCCTGCTCCGGAGAGTAGCGCCTTTTCGCAGGCACCCAAGGAGGAGGGACTGGCGTGGCCGGGTCAGGCTGGACACGATCCAAGGAACTGGAACGAACAGCAGCGGACAGGACGCACGCTCTCTCCATCCTGACGTCCACAGATTTAAGCTCATGCCCTCCCGCTTGCCGGCGCCATCTTCGTGGCTGCTTGTCCTTTTCCGCCACAGCACCAGGCTCCCCTCTCCCTGACGCTAGACGGCCTGCTCACAAAAAAGACTTGACCGCGGCAGGTGAATGGCATACATACCTCGCTACGCCGCGTTGTGGCGTCCATGTGGGGAAGTAGCTCAGCTGGGAGAGCATCGCCTTCGCAAGGCGGGGGTCGGGAGTTCAAGTCTCCTCTTCTCCACCACAAGAAATTCAAGGGGTTACGGTCTTAGACTGTGACCCCTTTTTTGTTATCAGGGGATATGATAGCTGGAAGGCCATATATTGTTCCCGTAATTTCCCGCTACTGCGAATCTTCCCCAAGTCCTGCTACGAAAGGTACGTTCCCCATGCTGAAAGCCCAGCTTGTCGAGGCCTTCAAGCGCATCTACCGCGTCTTGCCCTCACCATTGCAACGCAGCTTCTGGACCGTCATGACCCTGACCGTGGTGGTGGCCCTGACGGAATTCGCCCTGGCCGGTGCGGTCTCCCTGCTGGGGGTAGTCCTGGCATCTCCCCAAACCATCGTCCACAACAGCATCATGCAGCAGCTGGTACTTTGGCTGCCCGCACTGCGTCCGGCCATGGAAGACCCGCGCCTGTTGCTGGCCCTGCTGCTCTGCCTGCTCTGCGGTACAACACTCCTCAAAACGGTCATGCTGGCCCTGCTGACCTGGCGACAAAGCCGTTATAGCCAGATGGTGAGCAGGCATCTGGGCATACGCTTGTATCAAGGATATATGTACGCCCCCTACCTCTGGCATACAGGCCAAAAGGTCAGCGATCTGATCACTCTTCTGAACTGGCGTGCCAATACCGGGATATTCCTCTTTCAAAGCTTGCAGGCTCTTTCCCAATTGCTGGTAGTCGCCACCCTCCTGGTGGCAGTTTGTTGCATGGCTCCACTGGCCGGGATCCTGGTGGTCAGCATCACCGGTGCGGCCGCCTGGGGGATCTTCCGGTGCAGCCGTCGCTGGGTCCGCAAATTCAGCCAGCAATGCGCCGCCGCCCAGCAAGATTCCATGAAACTCATCCATACGGGCCTCAACGGCATCCGGGACATCCTCATCTGTCAACAGCAGGAAAATTTCATCCGTCAGTACACCGCGGCGGAACAGCGCTTCATGCAAGGGCAAAGCGTACTGCCGGTCTTTCCTCCCATGCCGTCGTGGATACTGGAATTCGTAGGTATCACCCTGTTGCTGGGCACTGTGCTGCTGCTGCGCTGGCAAGATGCAAGCCTGGCCCATGTGAGCGCCACCCTGGCCTTGCTGGCCGCCGTGGCCTGGCGCCTGCTGCCCATCATGAACCGCGTGGTGCAAGGCCTGTTGCAAATGCAGCAGCAACTGCCCACGGTGGATCCCATCCTTCAAAAATTGCATGAAGTTGAAACGTTGCCTCAGGACAGATCGGAAGAGCGCCCCTGCCCCTTGCAGCAGCAGATCTGTTTCGAGCATGTCTGCTTCCGGTATCCCGGCACTGCTGAGGGACACGCTGATGCTTTGCACGATATCAATCTGCATATCCCCAAAGGGAGTATGGTCGGCCTCATAGGCCCCTCCGGCGCAGGCAAAAGCACCTTGGTCAGCCTGCTGACCGGTCTCTACACGCCCAGCAGCGGTAATATATTGGTGGATGGGCAAGAAATGGATGCTGGTCTACGTACAGGCTGGATGCGGGGTATCGGCTATGTGCCGCAAAATCCCTTTCTGCTCAACGGCAGCTTGGCGGAAAACATCGCCTTCAGCCAATGGGGAGAGGAGATCGACCGAGAGCGCGTACGGGAATGCTGCCGCATGGCGGCCATGGATTTTTTGGATGACCTGGAAAACGGCATCGACACCATCATCGGTGAGCGAGGGGTGCGGCTTTCCGGCGGTCAGCTGCAACGCGTCTCCATCGCCCGGGCCCTTTATAATCATCCGCAAGTCATCATTTTTGATGAAGCGACCTCTGCTCTTGATACCGCTACTGAACAAGCCATCCAGCAGACCATCGAAAGCCTGCGATCCCATATGACGGTGATCATCATTGCTCACAGATTAACGACTGTGGAGAAATGTGACTGGCTGTATTGGGTAGAGAAAGGGACTCTTTTCCGGACAGGAAATCCAGTAGACATTTTGCCAGCATATAGACAATTTGGAGATTATAATGGAAATAAATAAGACTATTGGTATTCTCAATTTTCATTTTGGTCAGAACTATGGCGCTGTTATGGTTCCATGGGCGATGCAGTATGTTCTTAAAAACAAGTTTGGCAAAACATCAAAAGTTATTGACTACACTTTACCTGAACAGCCCCTAAAGAAATATCACTATGATAGTTTTTGCAAATTTAGAGAAAATTTTCTTGATATTACACAAACACGATTTGAAACGACAGAATCATTACGACGCTATATAGATGCATTTCATACCATCATTGTTGGCAGTGACCAGGTTTTCAGGACAAAGCCTAAAGATGCCTATTACCTTGATTGGGTATATGGCGATATTCGTTGCATAGCCTACGCGGCAAGTTTCGGTATTGCGAAATACGACGGAAATATTTTTGATCGTTATCAAGCAAAAAAATTGTTGCCTCGTTTCGATGCTCTCTCTGTCCGTGAGTCCAGTGGCGTGACCATACTCCGCGAAACGTTTGACGTCTCGGGGATGCAGGTTCTCGATCCGACATTACTTCTTGATGCTGAAGACTATCAGTCGATTATTGATAGTGAGCCGCTCACGCTACCTAAAAACTATATTGCTGTCATGTTTCTTGATAGTGAGCATTGGGAAGAGTTAAAAAATTCAAACATATATAAGGAATTAGCACAAAGCTACAAGTTTATTAACATATGCAAAGATGAAAACAATGATTTCCGTCCTGTTGCACACTGGCTCAATTTTATTAAAAATGCTCAGTATGTCATAACGGACTCATTTCACGGCAGTGTCTTTTCCATCATATTCAAAAAGAAATTTGTTACAGTGGCAACCGCCTTGCGTGGCAATGCTCGCATAGAAAGCTTATGTCGTACATTAGATATTCCCCTTTCACGTTTTTACCCGTCATTAATTGATATTTCTCCAACATTTTTTGATGAAGATATAGACTATGATCATATCAACAAAAAAATAGAAGATGGACGTAAGATATCGCTCGATTTTCTTGAAAAAAGTTTATCCTGCAAAGCAAAAGTAAAAGATTTTATTGCAATCACAAGGGATAAACTCGTTATCCCCATATTAACTGTAAAACACACACAAACGCACAAAACACTTATGCTATTCAATATTCTCCCAATTTTATCAAAAAAGACAGGGAGCAATCAATTATTTTTCCTAAAAAATATTCCTATCCCACTTGAGCAAATAAAATCTCAATGTAAAAGTATGCTAAAATCTTTATTAACTATAAAAAATAAATAGAATTTCTCAACGGGATACATATGTTGCATTATTCCCCTGAACAATGCTGTGGATGCACAGCCTGTGCGGCGATTTGCCCTAAAAGCTGCATATCGATGCAGCAAAATCATGAAGGCTTCCTATACCCTCAAATTCATCAGGAATCTTGCGTCCACTGTGGATTATGCGAGTCTGTCTGCCCTATCTACACAGATCACTCTGCGATTGCAGGAGAATCCATAGCCTACGCAGCAATAAACAAAAATGAAGATATGCGAATGCAGTCTTCATCAGGTGGCATTTTCCCATTACTTGCGACGTATATCCTAGATAATCAGGGGATTGTTTTTGGAGCAGCCTTTGATGAAAACTTTCAAGTCAAACATATTGCTGTTAGCTCGCATCATGATCTTTATAAACTACAAGGATCAAAGTATGTACAGAGCGACATCCGTGGTATCTATAAACAAGCTAAAGAGTACTTACGGCAAAAAAAACTTGTTCTTTTCAGCGGGACACCATGCCAGGTAGAAGGGCTACGACTTTTTTTGCAGCAAGATTACGAAAATCTTTTTCTTGTAGATATTATTTGTCACGGAGTTCCTTCTCCACTTGCTTGGAAAGAATATCTTTATAGCACGCAGAAGCATCCCCCAAAAACGATAGAAAAGATAAATTTTCGAGATAAAAAGAAAGGTTGGCTAGATTTTTGTTTATCAATCAAATTTACTGATAATTCTATAAAAATTATAGATAGAGCGCGAGATCCATTTATGCGCGCTTTTCTTAGGAATATATCGCTCCGACAAAGTTGCAGCAGTTGCCTATTCAAACAAAAAGAACGCAATAGTGATATCACCCTTGCTGATTTTTGGGGAATAGAAACCATACTCCCCTCAATGCATGATAACAGAGGAACATCTCTTCTCATTATTCATTCAAAAAAAGGAAAGATCCTTTTTAATAGAGTACAAGCCTTATGTCATTCTGAACCTATCGATCTAGATATGGCCTTGAAGAACAATTCCGCCATGACTCATTCTGTCGTTGCTCACCCTGAACGCAATCTTTTTTTCTCTCTTCTAGGTACGGTACCTTTTAACAAATTAGTTAATAAATTGTGTAAAACTACACACCCCATAAAGCAACTAATCCGTGCTATACTAAAAAAACTTAACCTGCTTGAAACAGCAAGACGAATTCGACATCATATTAGAGGATAGAACATAGTTTATACCAGGATTTCGAATATTATTTTATATGTATTAAGGAAGCAACATAATGCGATCTACAATCCCTACGGCTCCATGGGAACCTAAGGTATCTCTCATCTCTCCCTGCCATAACGGTGAGAATTACCTAACGCGTTTTTTGGACTCGTTACTCGTACAGACCTATACCAATGTTGAATTTATTTTTGTTGATGATGGTTCCACTGACAAGACATCAGATATCTTTGAAAGCTATCGGAAACAGCTAGAAGATAAGGGATGGGCTGTTATCTATATTTGGCAGGAGAATCAAGGAGCAGCAGGGGCACTTAATACAGGGCTAAAAAGGTTTACAGGGGATTATCTTATATGGCCTGATAGCGATGATATCCTATATCCTGATCACATTAGATGCAAAGTAGACTTTATGGAATGCAACAAAAATATAGGGATTGGCTACTGTTCTTTTGATTATGTGTATGAGGACGATATAGACAATATTTTTTACACCAAAAAACCACTAGAAAATGTTAATATGTTCAACGAGTTAATAGATTGTAATCCAAGAGTAGTTTGGACTTTAGGAACAATCATTCGTACAACAGCTTTTCTCGCAGTCAATCCCCAAAGAGATATTCCCGTATGTAGAGGTGGACAAAACTGTCAGATTCAACTTCCTATTGTATATAAATATCCCTATGGTGTCATTAATAAATCTTTAGCAAAGTATGTCATAAGAAAAGATTCACACTCACATAGCCCATATAATATTATTCATCGTGAATATGATTTAGCTGAAATTTGGATAAAGACTATATATAGATTACCATGTAGCAAAACTAAAAAAATAAGGTTATGCATCCGAGTAATTCTACATCGTAGTGGAAGGTGTCTTTTTCTACTTTTTAAGAAACTACTCCATCCTATCTATATAAAAATTTATAAAAAACATAGTTACTAAACAATAACACCATGCATATTGCCATTGATGCTCATGATATTTCCCTGACTGGTGGGGTGGAAAATATTGTCGCTGGCCTTGCGGATAATTTGATTAACCGAGGGTACCATGTCACATGTTTCACGTACAGCCCTGTAGGGACACAGGCCCGTTTTTATTTTGACCCTGCTGTCCAGTTCGAGCATTATATTTTCACAGGAGATGCTACTACCCTTCCGAAACTGAAGGAACAGCTCCTGCGCTGTCAGCCGGATGTCTTCATCAGCCCGGCATCCTTTAATAATCCCCTTCTCTGGTGCAGTGTACTCAAGGATCTGGATATCCCGCTGATCTACTCGGAACATACTGACCCCTGGATAATCGAAAATAAGCGGTGGAACCAGAAAGAGCGTCAGACTGTTCTCTGGGCAGCTGATGCCGTCCATCTGCTTTTGCCGTCTTTCTTAAAATCCGTACCTAAACAGTTACAGTCAAAATGCTACATCATCGGCAATCCCGTGCCCCCTCCGCCCCCAGAATTTCAAGGGAATGCTCCCCATCCAGCACCATGCATCCTCTCATTGGGGCGCCTGAATCCTGTAAAGCAGATCCCCTTACTTGTGGAGGCCTTTGATATTGTGGCTAGGGATTTTCCCCAATGGGAATTGCATATCTGGGGTATCGGCGAAGAGGAGAGCCGGATACGTCAAACCATGTCGCAAACGACGTGTGCTGACAGGATACATATCTGTGGTCTGACGCGCACTCCTCACGAGCAGTTCAGCCAGGCGGATATTTTTTGTATTCCTTCACGCTATGAAGGCTTTGGTCTTACTATCATAGAAGCATTCACACATGGGGTACCAGTTGTCGGTTTCCAGACGTGTAACGCCGTCAACTATCTGATTAAAGACGAAGTGAATGGGGTGCTTTCGCCTGCGATGACAGCGGCAAGCCTGGCTCAAAGCCTGCGTCGCCTCATGGAGGATAGGCAACTTCGTCAGCGTCTAGGACAGGCCGCTCTTGCCACTGCCCAAGAATATGAACCAGAACATATCTACGCTCAGTGGGAACAGCTCATCCAGACAGCTACGGCCCGTAAAGGGCAAACCCAGCTTGCCCGGCTCTATCAGGATATCCCCCTTTCCCTAGAAGAAAGAATCTGGCGAGATACCATGCGAGAAATCGTCCAACGACCTAATGTCCTTTTGCAAAATACGCAAATCTTTCGTCGCTTCCTACGGCGCCATCCGCAACTCAAAAGTTTTATCAAATCATTACTCAATAAAAAGAAGCTCCGGTAACACAGCATGAAAAAACGCATACCATATGCTCCCATACGAGTCCTGGCATTGTATGATTACAAAGGCTGGGCCTGGTGGCACAGGCTTCATAATATAAAGAGATATCTTCCTGATGATATCGATCTTGATATCCGTGAGGTATACGAAAATTTTATGATCGATGACTATGATCTATTCATGGTCTTTGAAGAATATCTCATCCCTCTGCTGCAATATCTTCCGCCGCAGCGCCTCATCTCAGGCAGCAGCTGTGCCCGTATCGCCTGTGCTGCAGCCAAAGCCCAGACAGAAAAGCGTTGTACTGCAACAGTCTTCAACAGCCTAGAGATGTACAAAGCCGCCGGTGCATTGCCTGGCATGTACTGTTGCCAGAACGGTGTGGACAGTGCCTTTTTTACCCCCGCAGACCAGCGTCCCGCACAACTGACAGCCTGTTGGGTCGGCAACAGCAAATCTATCTGTTGTAAAGGGCTGGATATCATCCAGGAGGCCTGCAATAACGCGGGAGTCCCTCTGCTCTTCCGGGATCATGCCCAGCATACGACTCCGCTCACACATGCGGAAATTCGTGATATGTATTACCATAAATCTTCCGTCTATCTCTGTGCCTCACAATGGGAGGGGACCCCTAATCCAGCTCTGGAAGCTCTTTCCTGTGGTCTTCCGGTCATCTCTACTCCTGTAGGGAATATGCCCGAGATCATCCAGACAGGATTTAATGGCTTTCTCGTTGAGCGATCCGTGGATGCATTCGTAGCTGCACTGGAGCAACTGAAAAACAGCGATATGCAACAGTTCTCTGAAAATGCAAGAAACAGCATCCTGCAGGGATGGACATGGGAACATCAGGCCAAGAAATATGCTGATATGTTCCGTGAAGTCGCGGTAAAAAATAACCTGTCCGCGGAGATGGCCCTTCCTCACAGGTCTTATAGAACTCATCTCCTGATACAGGGGTTGAAAAAGCTAACAAAAGGAAATTTCAAAGAAGGGATTTCACGCTTGTTATGGGCCATGCGCTATTCGCCTGCTTTTCAGATACTTCGCCATATCAAACATTAAAAAAATGATCTCTATGAAATTCAGCATCATTGTCACCACCACAGGCCGACCTCGGGAAATCCGCGAATTTTTGCGATCTCTTGAGAAGCAGACGTACAAGGATCTTGAGGTCATCCTTGGTGACCAAGACAAAGATCTTTCGCTTGCTGATTATCTAAAAACACTATCCTTTCCCTCGACGTATATCCCACTTGAGCCCTGCAGCCTTTCCCACGCTCGCAACTGCCTGCTTCCTGCCGTCCAAGGGGATATTGTCGCCCTAGGTGATGACGACTGCCTGTATCAGCCGGACCTACTGGAAAAAGTAGCGTGTATAGCGCAGCAACAGCCATCTACTGCGGTCTTCATCTGTATGCCTTCAAATGATTCCCCCCGAAGTGGTATCGCCAAGGTCTCACGAAGAGGGTTATTCTACGCGGCACCTTCCATCTCCCTGTTTTTCGATGCCGTCTGGCTCCGCAAGATAGGAGACTTCGATGAGGCCATAGGTATTGGGGCTCCTACGCCATGGCAAAGCGGGGAAGAAACAGATCTTTTACTGAGGATACATGCCCTTGGTGGTCAGATTCTGCGTTGTCTCCATATCGCGCGCCCCTGGCATCCCGAGGCAGACCTTTCCAACCCCAATACCTTCCGCAAAGCGCACGGCTATGGCATAGGCCGCATGTACTTGCTCCACAAACACGGATTCCCGTTCTGGTTCAAACTGTGCAATATCCTCTATCCGTTGGGCCTCCTGCCTGTGGATCTCATCAGAAAAGGACACAGATCCGCTAAATTGCGCTGGGCCATGTTTACTGGTCGTGTAAAGGGCTTTCTTATGACTCGTTAGCGGATTTTCCCCCTCGCCAGCTACGCTGCAGGCCGCATGTATCTGCTCAAAAAGCATGCCTTCCCGCTCTGGTTTCGTTGCGCCAACGTACTCTATCCCTTGTGCATGCTGCCTCTGGATGCATTGCGCAAAGGCCGCAAGGCCGCACGCTATCGCTGGCGCATGTTCGTGGAGCGACTTCGCCATTTTTCATCATGAGATGAAGGGAAAAGCCACCCGTTACCGGGGTGGCTTTTTTCATGCTTCTGCCGCCAACAGACTTAACATAAAAAATCCTCTTCTCCCCCTGCGGCCCTTCTCTCCTCTGCTTTTCCCCGCCGCCGTCACCGTTTTGTAACAAAACCTGCCTACACAGAATATGCCTCATTCTCAGACTATTCCGCAGGAGACGGGACGTGGAAAGCATCTTTCTGCTCATACTGGTATTTCTGGCCATCCTGGCCGCAGTGGACCTTTTCGTGGGCGTCAGCAACGACGCCGTCAACTTCCTCAACTCGGCCATAGGCTCGCGCATCGCCAGCTTCAAGGTCATCATGGTGGTGGCCAGCATCGGTGTGCTGCTGGGCTCCACCTTTTCCAGCGGCATGATGGAGATCGCCCGCAGCGGGGTCTTCAATCCCGAGATGTTCACCTTCAACGAGATCATCATCATTTTCTTCGCGGTGATGATCACCGACGTCCTGCTGCTGGACGCCTTCAACTCCATGGGCCTGCCCACCTCCACCACCGTGTCCATCGTCTTCGAGCTGCTGGGCGGTGCCGTGGCCGCGGCCCTCATCAAGATCTCCACCTCGGACATCCTGCTCTCCCAGCTGGGGGACTTCATCAACAGCCAGAAGGCCCTGGCCATCGTGTCCGGCATCCTCATCTCCGTGGTGGTGGCCTTCGTGGCCGGCGTGGTGGTGCAGTACATCACCCGCCTGATCTTCACCTTCCACTACGAACGCATGTACCGCCGCATCGGCGGCATCTTCGGCGGCCTGTCCCTGACGGCCATCTTTTACTTCCTGATCATGAAAGGCGCCAAGGGAGCGTCCTTCATGAAGCCGGAATACCTGGCCTGGATCAATGCCCACACCCTGCCCATCCTGCTGGTGCTGTTCGCGGGCCTGAGCGTGGTGCTGCACCTGCTCATGGTGCGCCGCGGCGTCAACATCTTCAAGATCGTCATCCTGGCCGGGACCTTTGCCCTGGCATTCGCCTTTGCCGGCAACGACCTGGTCAACTTCGTGGGCGTGCCGCTGGCCGCCTGGGAAAGCTGGCAGAAGTTCACCGCCAGCGGCATGGCCCCCGATGCCTTCACCATGGAGGGCCTGCGCAAGGCCGTGCAGACGCCCACCTTCTACCTGCTGCTCTCCGGCCTGATCATGGTGCTGACCCTGTGGTTCTCCAAAAAGGCCCATCGCGTGGTGCAGACCTCCATCAACCTGAGCAGCAGCACCCGCGGCGATCAGGAACAGTTCGGCTCCTCCCTGCCCGGCCGCCTCATCGTGCGCGCGGGCCTGAGCGCCAACAAGACCCTGCACCAGATCCTGCCCAATTCGCTCTTCACCGCCCTCGAAAGCCGCATGCAGCCCGTGGAACAGGTCAAGGGCGCCCCCGTGCTGCCCTTCGACCAGGTGCGTGCCGCCATCAATCTGGTGGTCTCCAGCATCCTCATCGCCTCGGCCACGTCCCTCAAGCTGCCTCTGTCCACCACCTATGTGACCTTCATGGTGGCCATGGGCTCCTCCTTCGCCGACGGTGCCTGGAACCGTGAAAGCGCCGTCTACCGCATCTCCGGCGTGCTGGCCGTCATCAGCGGCTGGTTCCTGACCGCCATGTGCGCCTTCAGCGCCTGCGCCCTGGTCACCTGGGCCCTGTTCGAAGGCGGCAGCGTGGTGGCCGTCATCTTCATGCTGGTGGCCGTGGTCAGCCTGGTGCGCTCCAACTTCTTCGGCAAGAAGAAGGACGAGAGCAGCTTCGACATCGTGGCCGACAACACCGACAAGGACAGCATCCGCGCCAATATCGGCGCCTCGGTGGACGAAAGCATCGATACCGCCGTGCGCCTGATGCGCGAAGGCCTCACCGCCTTCCAGGCCGAGGACGAGAAGGTCCTGAACCGCTGCAAGAACGAAGCCGTGAACCTTTTCGAAGACATCTCGCGCTCCCGCGGTTCCTACTACCGCATGGCCTTGCGCGGCGGTGGCGACGACCTGGACAACGAGGCGCGGCATATCTACTACCGCATCTTCAACGGCATGAAGGAACTGAGCCATGAGCTGCGCTCGGTGCTGGGCATGTCCGCCAACCATATCGCCAACCGGCACCGCCCCTACAGCGGCGCGCTGGGCGACAATCTGGAGCAGATGCTGGGCATCCTGGAAGACGCCGCCCGCCACTTCCGGACCTATGCCGCGGGCGAAGGCTCCCGCGCCGAACTCTCGGCCTATGCCGACCACTGCTCTTCCCGCATCAGCAAGATCCAGATCGAACTCTTGCAGCGCATCGATACCGAAGGCCTGTCCATGCGCAGCAGTGACCTGTATCTGAACTACCTGCAGTTCGCCCGCGCCTTCATCAACCGTTTCACCATCGTGGCCCTGCTGGAACGCGACCTCAACGACGCCTGCCGCCGCAACGCCGCCCGCAAGGAAGAAGGAACGGCCGCCGCTTCGGCCCAGGCCTAAGACCGGCCACAAACGAACATCGACGGAAGGGGCTTCTCCCGCATGAGACGAGAGGCCCCTTCCCAAAGCGCTTCCCTTTCCAGCCATTTTTTCAGACGGTACGGCATGCCCGCCCAAGGCCAGACATGACCGTGCGCCCTCCCGAGGACAGTCCCGGAAGCCTGTCCGCCATCGGGAATGACAAAGCCCTCCACATGGAGGGCTTTTTTGTGGCCTGAGGGCCACCGGACATCCTAGGAAGCTCCCCGCGTGGAGAGCTCACGTACGGCTCGCAACATTGGCCTTCTCTGATGGAGCACCGGAACAAAGCTTGCCAAGACTTCAGTACGGCATCTGCCTTCCCTGCCAAGGCAGCCCCCAGCCGGAGTATCCCGGCCCACGTTTCAGACCGGCCAGCCTCTCCCCGCCACTCCGGGCCTACCACGAGGCAGCAACCGCCTGGCAGCCCCACGAGTCCCTCCGGCATCGCTGCCCGGTATCCCCAAACACGCCTTCACTTCCCGATATCCGCACAAGACGGACCTCTGCCGAAGAGCGTCCCGCCCTGCGGCGTGCCCGCAGCCATTATCAAGGAGCTCCCCCGACGGATCCGCCTCTTCATCGCAGGAAGGCCCCGTCCCATACTTCCAGAGGTATTCCAGCGGCCCGGGAGCAAGCGCGAGCGAGAAAAAGAAAAAACTCCGGCATCTTCTCTCCCCAGCTTTTTCCCTCCCTCCTTTTCCCGGCCCCATGACCAGACATGTCCTTTCCTCCCAGCCGCCAGCCAGCGACGGGGACCGGCGGCCCGACCTGAGGAAAGTTTTTTCGGGGATGAGGGGATGACGAGAGGGGAAGGGGCAGTTTTTACAAAAAACGCCCCTTCCCCTCTCGTCATCCCCCTGCTCCACGGCCTTTCCCCAACAAAAAAAGCGGGGCAGTGGCCTGCACCCGCTTTTACCGGAAAAACAAAGGAACGCTGATAGATTACTTCTTGTCGCCGCTGTGCTTGAGGCTCTGACCGTGCTGCATGAAGTAGACCTGCTCGGCCAGATTGACGGAACGCCGCCAGATGCGCGTCAGGGCACGCACCACCAGCAGAGTATGCATGACCAGCTGGGGATCGGGGCGCTTGCCTTCTTCCTGGCGCAGCAGCTCCAGCAGGCGCTGCACGATGCGCATCTCGTTCTGCAGGGCCTCGTCCTCACAGTTGCGCAGGGCCAGGGCTTCCTGCCCGTTGCCTTCGCGGAAGCAGTCCATGGCGCGCATGAAGGACTCGCGGGCACGCTGCATCATGCCGCAGACCTCGTCCGCCAGGATGCGGCGCCCGGGCACGTCTTCCATGAGCACCGTCTGCTCGGCCACGGTCACGGCCTCGTCGCCGATACGCTCCAGATCCACCACCATGCGCAGGGCGGCCACCACGAAACGCAGATCGCCGGCCACGGGCTTGATGCGGGCCATGAGGCGCAGGCACAGCTCGTCGATCTCGTTTTCCAGGGCGTCGATGGCCGTATCACCGTCACAGACGGCGATGGCGCGCACGGCCTCGCCCTTTTCATAGGAGCGCGCAGCCTCTTCCAAAGCGATGTCCACTTGCGCATACATGACCAGCAGGCGCGTGCGCAGCGTGGCCAGCATGTGCTGGGGCGTGTAATCCTGAAGAACCATTAACCGAACCTGCCTGTGATGTAGTCTTCCGTCTCTTTCTGGGACGGACGGGTGAAGATGACGTCCGTGCTGTCGCTTTCCACCAGACGGCCCATGTAGAAGAAGGCTGTCCGGTCGGAGATGCGGGCCGCCTGCTGCATGCTGTGGGTCACGATGATGATGGTCAGGCCTTCCTTGAGCTCCACGATGCTCTCTTCCACCTTGCGGGTGGCGATGGGGTCCAGGGCGCTGGCGGGCTCGTCCATGAGCAGCACCTGCGGCTCCACGGCCAGGGCGCGGGCGATGCACAGGCGCTGCTGCTGGCCGCCGGAAAGGCCCAGGGCCGAGGAGGAAAGGCGGTCTTCCACTTCGTTCCAGAGGGCGGCGCGGCGCAGGGCCAGCTCCACCTTCTCGGTGATGAGGTTCTCGTCCTTGACGCCGTTGACGCGCAGACCGTAGGCCACGTTCTCGAAGATGCTCTTGGGGAAGGGATTGGGCTTCTGGAAGACCATGCCCACCTTCTGCCGCAGGCGCACCACGTTGGTGCGGGGCTGGTTGACGTCCTCGCCGTCCAGCATGATGCGGCCTTCCACCCGGCAGCCGGGGATCAGGTCGTTCATGCGGTTGAGACAACGCAGGAAGGTGGACTTGCCGCAGCCGGAAGGCCCGATGAGGGCCGTGACGCCGCCGGCCTCGAAATCCAGGCTGACATCCTGCAGGGCGTGGGAAGCGCCGTAGTAGACGTTGATCTTCTGCGCCGAAAGTGCTGTTGCCATAACTACTCCTGCACGGGCGTCCGGGGGGCGTCCGCGCGCCTCAAGGTAAAGATGATGGCCGTGCTGCCGTCCTCGGCCGGGCTTTCCGCCCAGATGCGGCCGCCGTGCCGTTCGATCACATGTTTGCAAATGGCCAGGCCCAGGCCCGTGGAATTCTGCCCGCGGTGGCGCTCCACCTGATAGAAGCGCTCGAAGATGCGCGGCAGATCGTCCGCCGGGATGAGCACGCCGTCGTCCACCACGCGGATGACCACGTCGTCGCCTTCCACCCGGCCCGTGACGCGGATGGCCGTCTCTTCTTCGGCATAGCGGCAGGCGTTCTCCAGCAGGTTGCGGAACACCTGCGTCAGCAGACGGTCGTCGGCCAGCACGGGGGGCAGTTTTTCCAGATGGCCTTCCAGACGCAGCTTGCGCTCCTGCAGACGGGTCTGGCACAGGCTGCCCGCCTCATCGAGGGTGGCGGCGCATTCCGTGGGGCAGAGCTCCAGGGCGCCCCCCTGTCCTTCAAGACGGGCCAGCACCAGCAGATCTTCCAGCATGCGGGCCAGGGAACAGCTGTGGCGGTAGATGATGGCCGCGAAGTGCTGCGCCTGCTCCGAGGAATCCATGCTGAGCAGGGTCTCGGCATAGCCCTGGATGGCGGTCAGCGGCGTGCGCAGCTCATGGGAGACATTGGCCACGAAATCGCTGCGGATGCGTTCCAGCTGCATCAGGTCGCTGATGTCGCGGAAGACCAGCACCGCACCCAGACGGGCATCGGCCAGCACAGGCAGGGAGATGAGCACCGAGAAGACCCGGCCGCCCAGATGCAGCTGCACCTGACGCAGCGAACGGGGCACGTCCAGATCCTCGTCGCCGTTGCCGGAGGACGAGCGGGCCACCTGGGCGGAACGCAGCATGGCATCCACGGCGTCCTGCAATTCGGGCGAGGGGATCACCTCGATGACCGGGCTGCCCGCCATGTCGGTCACCTGGGGGAAAAGGCGGGCAAAGGCGCCGTTGCAGCGGCGGATGCGGCCCTGCGGGCCCAGCACCAGCACGCCGTCGCTCATGGTGTTGAGCACGCTCTCCAGCTGGGCGGTCTTGTCCGAGGCGATGCGCACCTGCTCGCCGATGCTGTCGGCCATGCGGTTCACGGCTTCGGCCAGGGGGGCGAATTCCGTGCCCGGCAGACGGCGCAGACGCCGTTGCAGACGGCCGCGGGAGATGGCCGAGACCACGTCCACCATCTGCCCCAAAGAACGCCGCATGGCGCCGGAGATGAAGGCGGCCAGCACCACGGCCAGCACCACGGCCAGCAGGATCATGGGCGCGAAGACGTGCAGTCGCTTCTGGATGAGCAGGTTGACGCTGTCCAGCGGCAGGGCCAGACGCAGGATGCGCCCGTCAGGCAGATTGCGGGCCGCGTAGGCAAAATTCTTGTGCAAGGTACCGCTGGCGCGCAGGGAATAGCCCTGCCCCTCGCTGCGGGCCTGCACCACTTCGGGACGGTCGCCGTGATTGTCCATGCCCTCGGGCGAAATGCCGCCGGTCTCCGCCAGCACGTTGCCGTCGGCATCCAGCAGCGAAAGCCGCAGATCGGGCAGGTCGAGCACCCGGGCCAGGACCTCCAGATCGTTTTCGCCGCGCAGCATCAGCTCGCCCGCCACGCGCGCCTCGCGCAGCAGGCCGGTGCGCGCTTCGTCGAGCTGGCGCTCTTCCAGCCATTCGCGCGTCAGCCACAGGGAGAGCCCCGCGGCCACCGCGGCCACCAGCAGGATGGCCCAGAAGATCCGGGCCCTAAAAGAACGGAACATCCCCGTCATCTCAGCCTCTCAAACGGTAACCGACGCCGCGCACGGTCTCGAGCGCGGCGGCTTCTTCACCCAGTTTGGCCCGCAGACGCCGAACATGCGTGTCCACCGTACGGGCGTAGCCTTCGAACGAATATCCCCAGACCGCGTTGAGCAGCTGTTCACGGGTACGCACGGCGCCCGCATGCCGCATGAGGTCTTCCAGCAGACGGAACTCCGTGGCCGTCAGGGCCACTTCCTGCCCGTCCAGGGTCACGCGGTGGGCCTCCACATCCAGCAGCAGGGCCCCGCGGCACAGGGCCGTGCCCATGCCGGGGCGGCTGCCGCGGCGCAGGATGGCCCGGATGCGCAGCACCAGCTCCCGGACGCTGAAGGGTTTGACCACATAATCATCGGCCCCCAGGGTCAGGCCCACGATGCGGTCCACTTCCTCGCCGCGGGCCGTGAGCATGAGCACGGGGATGGCCGCCGTGACCGGCTGGGCCTTGAGCCTGCGGCAGACATCGCAGCCGTCCATGCCGGGCAGCATAAGGTCCAGCACCACCAGGTCGGGCAGCTCGGAGGTCGCCATGTGCAGGCCCCCCAGCCCGTCGGCCGCTTCCAGTACCGCAAAGCCTTCGCGCTCAAGGTTGAAGCGCAGCAGCTGGCGGATATCGTTTTCGTCTTCAATAACAAGTATGCGTTGCATGGAGCTTTCCTTTGCCTTGGAGAAGTAGTGCCTTTCCCATGCGCCAGCAATGCGCCTGAAAGGTTACAATTGTGTGACAGGGCCGTAAAAACCGCGTTTTTCAAAGTGTCTCCGCATCTTCGCCGAGGCGTCACATTTTCGTAACAAAGCCTGAGGAAAAGGGAGGTGCTTCGGGATCGAGCCGAAGCAAAGACTTTTTTCCTTTTGAAGGAGCACTATCATGAATCTCGCCAAAACTCTGGTCCTTACCTGTGCCGCCCTGGGTCTGAGCGTGGCCGCCCACGCCCAGGATATCGTCGTCAACGGTTCCACCACCGTGCTGCCCGTCATGCAGAAGGCCGCCGAATCCTTCATGGCCGCCAACCCCGACATCAAGCTGGTGATCTCCGGCGGCGGTTCCGGCAACGGCATCAAGGCCCTGGGCGAAAAGCAGTGCGACGTGGCCATGAGCTCCCGCGACATCAAGGACAAGGAACGCGCCGCCGCTGAAAAGAAGGGCGTGAAGCCCGTGCGCATCGCCGTGGCCGTGGACGCCATCGTGCCTGTGGTCAACCCCGAGAACCCCGTGAAGGACCTGACCCTGGAGCAGCTTTCCTCCATCTACGCCGGCAAGGTGCGCAACTGGAAGGAACTGGGCGGTCAGGATGCCCCCATCGTGGTCATCTCCCGCGATACCTCTTCCGGTACCTTTGAATCCTGGCAGGAACTGGTCATGAAGAAGGAACGCGTGACCCCCGCCGCCCTGATGCAGGCCTCCAACGGCACCGTGGTGCAGGCCGTGGCCAAGAACAAGAACGCCATCGGCTACATCGGCCTGGGCTATCTTGACAAGAGCGTCAAGGGCCTGACCGTGGGCAAGGTGGCCGCCAGCGCCAAGACCGCTCTGGACGGCGAATGGCCCATCGCCCGCGAACTCTACATCTTCACCAACGGCGATCCCAAGGGCGGCGTGAAGAAGCTGATGGACTACCTGCTGGCCGCCGACAAGGGCCAGAAGGACGTCCTGGCCGTGGGTTACGTCCCCCTGCAGCATTAAGCCCGCAGCGCCGGGCAGACGCTCCCCTTCTCCTGTCGGGGGCCTCTGCCCGGTCCCCCGCAAGGGGAAAGGGCCCGTGCCGGTCTGAGGGATCATACCGGCACAATCCCCCTTTCCCCCGTTTTTCCGCTTTTTTCCCGCTTCCTCCAGCGGGCGCGTCCCGCAAGGAAACCTTCGGAGAAAACCATGTTCAGCTCTTCCCACGAGCGGGCCATCCGCATCTGCCTCACCGCCATCGCGGCCTCGTCCCTGCTGGCGCTGGCAGGTATCGTCATCTTCCTGTTCACCGAAGGCCTGCCCCTGTTCCGGCATGTGAGCCCGCTGGACTTTTTGCTGGGTGACCTCTGGTACCCCACGGAAGATCCCGGCCTGTTCGGCATCTTCCCGCTGCTGGTGGGTTCCGTGGCCGTCACCGTGCTCTCCTCGCTGCTGGCCGTGCCCCTGGGCGTCATGACGGCCGTGTATCTGGCCGAGATCGCGCCGCCCTTCGCCCGCCGCGTCATCAAGCCCTTCGTGGAACTGCTGGCGGCCCTGCCTTCGGTGGTGCTGGGCTTTCTGGGCATGGTGGTGCTGGCCCCCATCCTCCAGGACGTGCTGGGCGCCGCCACGGGCCTCAACCTGCTCAACGCCTCGCTGGTGCTGGCCATCATGAGCCTGCCCACCATCTGCTCCGTCTCCGAGGACGCCCTGCGCGCCGTGCCCCGCTCCCTGCGCGAGGCCTCCCTGGCGCTGGGCGCCACCCGCTGGGAGACCATCGTGCGCGTGGTGGTGCCCGCGGCCCTTTCCGGCATCGGCACGGCCATCATGCTGGGCATGTCCCGCGCCATGGGCGAGACCATGGTGGTGCTCATGGCGGCCGGCGGCGCGGCCATGCTGCCCCAGTCCCTGCTGGATCCCGTGCGGCCCATGCCCGCCTCCATCGCCGCCGAAATGGCTGAAGCCCCCTTCCGCAGCGACCATTACTACGCCCTGTTCGCCACAGGTATCGTCCTGTTCCTGATGACGCTGGCATTCAACATGATCGCTTCCCGCATCGCCGAAAAACACCGCCAGGTGGGCTCGGCCAGCCTTTAAGGAGCCCTTCCATGCCTCTTGCCACACCCGACCCGCGCCGCCGTCTTTTCGTCCAGGGCGCCATGCTCGGCACCCTGCGGCTGGTGGCCGCCTTCAACGTCATCCTGCTGGTGGCCATCTGCCTCTTCCTGCTGGTGCAGGGCCTGCCCGCCCTCAGCTGGGAATTCCTCTCCACCCCGCCCCGCGAGATGATGACCGCCGGCGGCATCCTGCCCTGCATCGTGGGCACGGCCATCCTGGCCCTGGGTTCCCTGCTGCTGGCCTTCCCCCTGGGGGTGGCCACGGCCGTCTACCTGCATGAATACGCGGGCAACACGCCCTTCGCCCGCATGGTACGCCTGGGGGTCAACAACCTGGCCGGGGTGCCCTCGGTGGTCTTCGGCCTGTTCGGGCTTTCGTTCTTCGTGACCTTCTGCGGCATGGGCGTCAGCATCCTGTCCGGCATCCTGACCCTGGCCGTGCTGACCCTGCCCGTGATCATCAGCACCGCCGAGGAGAGCCTGCGCTCCGTGCCCGACACCTACCGCCAGGCCTCCCTGGCCCTGGGTGCCGGCAAGGCCCAGACCATCACCCGCGTGGTACTGCCCTGCGCCATGCCGGGCATGCTCACCGGCGCCATCCTGGGCGTGGCCCGCGCCGCCGGTGAAACGGCCGCCATCATGTTCACCGCCGCCGTTTTCTATACGCCCAAGAACCCGGACTCCATCTTCAGCTCGGTCATGGCCCTGCCCTACCACATGTACGTGCTGGCCACCGCCGGTACGGACATCGAGAAGACCCGCCCGCTCCAGTACGGCACGGGCCTGGTCCTCATCCTGCTGGTGCTGGGCATGAACCTGCTGGCCATCATCCTGCGCGACCACCTGCAGCGTCGCCACCACGCCTAGAAGGTCTCCGCACCACAGACCGGTCTTTTGGGAAAGGGCCCTCTCTCGCATCGGCAGAGGGGGCCCTTTCCCTTTTCCATGGCTTTCCCGGCACGCGCTTTTCGCGGACCGCCACGCCGTTACAGAGATGGCTTTCCTGCGGCACGTGCTCACCAGGCCCCTCCGCGACAATGGCGAAGGCCCGAGAGCCCCGTCCCTGCCGTGCGGCACTCTTTTCATCTCCCGGGCAGGGAAGCGCCTGCCGCAAGAAGTCATCGGTTCCTCCTCCTGTGCCCTGCTCCCGTGGGCCGCAGCAGGAACGCGAACGGGCCGGAAGGGAGATCCCTTCCGGCCCGTTATCTTGCCATACGATGTTTGCCGTCCCCGGCTACGGCAGCAGGGTCACGCTGCCTTCGTGCACGCTGATGCGATGCACCAGCACGCCCAGCACTCCGGCGATGTCCAGTTCCGAGGTATCCACGATGACGGCATCGGCAGCGGGGCGCAGGGGCGCCACGGCCCGATTGCGGTCCAGGGAGTCACGCTGGCGGATCTGCTCGGTCAGCGTCACCAGATCGGCTTCCACCCCGCGGGCGGCCAGATCGCGCAGACGGCGCAGGGCCCGTACTTCGGGGGAGGCATCCAGAAAGAATTTGAAACGGGCGTCCGGGAAGACCACCGTGCCCATGTCGCGGCCTTCCACCACCAGCGGCGTGGCTTCGCCCATGGCCCGCTGGGCCTCGCGCAGCACTTCGCGCACCACGGGCACCGTGGCGATGCGGGCGGCCAGCATGCCCACCTGTTCGGTGCGCACTTCGCCGCGGATGGGCACACCGTTGCAGCACACCGTGGAGGCCCGCCCCTTGCCGGACAGGCTGAAGGTCCACTGGCGGCACTTCTCGCGCAATTCCTCTTCGGGCAGGGTCTCCGCACCGGGCCCCAGCTTGAGGGCCAGGCAACGGAACATGGCGCCGGTATCCAGATAGGCCACATGCAGGCTCTCGGCCAGCTGCTGGGCCAGCGTGGTCTTGCCCACACCGGCGGGGCCGTCCAGGGTCACCACAGGCAGGGTCGTCTTCATCCCCGCACCTCCTGCATCCACTGTTTCATGGCCTCAAGGAAGGCCGTGTTCTCTTCGTCGCTGCCCACGCTCACGCGCAGATGTTCGGGCAGGCTGTAGCTCTTGAGCGGCCGGATGATGATGCCGCGTTGCAGCAGGGCCTCGAAGCAGGCCGCCGCCGTGCCGCAGCCCTCGGGCAGCTGCATCATGATGAAATTGGCGGCGCTGGGCCACACCGTGCAGCCCAGGGCGCGCAGGCCTTCGGTCAGGCGACGGCGACCGGCGCGCACGCATTCCAGCGTGGCGGCCCGAAAGGTGCTGTCCTGCAGCACGGCGATACCGGCCTCTTCGGCCAGGATGTTGACCGAGAACGGCAGGCGGGCCCGCCAGTAATACTGGGCCAGCTCGGCCGGCAGGATGCCGTAGCCCAGACGCAGCCCGGCCAGACCGTAGCTTTTGGAGAAGGTGCGCATGATGGCCACGTTGTCCGGGATGTCGCCCGAGGCCAGCAGGGAGAAGCGGGCCTCGTCCTCGGGACTGTCGCCCGCAAAGTCCATGTAGGCTTCGTCCACCACCAGCAGGCAATGGGGGAAGCGCTCGCCAAGGCGCTGCGCCAGGCGGCGCACGTCGGCCAGCGGCGGGCAGTAGCCGGAGGGATTGTCCGGCGTGGTCACGAAGACCAGACGGGTGTCATCGTCCACCAGGGCGAAGAGCGCGTCGAGGTCGAAACTGAAATCCGCATTGAGGGGATGGCGGCGCACTTCCACGCCGCAGACCTGCGCCTGGATGGGATAGATGCTGAAACAGGGCTCGAAGCAGACCACGGAATGCTTGCCCGGCACCAGGAGCATGCGGATCAGCATGTCGATGATCTCGTCCGAACCGTTGCCCACCACCACCTGGTCGGGGCTGACGCCGTGCGTACGGGCCAGGGCCGCCACCAGGCGGGGGTTGCCGCCCTGGGGATAGCGGAAGGCTGTCCCGGCGTGCAGGCCCAGGGCCTCCCTCACCAGGGGCGAGACGCCCAGAGGGTTCTCGTTGCTGGCCATTTTGACGACCTTGGACAGGCCGTATTTCTCCTGAATTTCGGCAATGGACATGCCGGGAACATAGGCGCTCAGGGCGGCTATTTCCGGGCGCACGGCGCAGGTATACATACAGACTCCAGATGCAAAGAAAAAAGGGCCGCCGCAAGTGCGGCGGCCCGAGAAACCGTTGTCAGTTCCCGGTCCGGCCGGGACTTACCTGTTGGGGCGAACGGTCAGCACAGGCATGGACGCGTTCTTGACGACCTTTTCAGCCACGGAGCCGAAGAGGATGCGGTCGATGCCCTTGCGGCCGTGGGTACCCATGACGATGAGGTCGGCGCCTTCGTCATTGGCACGGGTCAGGATCTCTTCGGCGGCGTAGCCGATGAGCACCTGGCCCTTGGCTTCCACACCGGGGAAGTTCTCGGCCACGAAAGCGTCCATGGACTTTTCAGCGCCGGAGACGATCTCGCCCACGAAGTTCTCGATGGTGTTGGGCGGCACATGGAAGCCCACATACTGGCTCAGCGAGGGAGCCGTGTAGACGACGATGATGCTGGCCCCCAGGCCCTTGGCCAGCATGGTGGCGTACTCTGCCACGGCCGCGCTGTGTTCGGAAAGGTCAACCGCGCAAAGAATCTTCTTGATTTCCTTCATGGTACGCTCCATTACCGCCCAAACGGACAGAAGTAAAATGTTGAAAATCCAGTTCCATCAGGAAAGGGGGGATAGCCCTTTCCTCGTCGGCTCCAGAGCCGGCGCAGCCTTTTTTTCCCTTACAACCTCAATGTAAGGACTTTCCCCGCACAAGACAAGGCCTTTTCTCCAATTTGTGCCAAAAAGCACAAACTTTTCCCTATTCCTTGTCCTTGCGGCGCGGCCCGTTCTTGTGGCGGCAGGTCAGGCTCTCCACATCGATGCGCAGGATGTTCACCCGGGCCAGGGCGGCATCGGGCGTGGGGCGCGGGCAGCGCGCATCGAAGCGCAGGCTGATGGCGTCCAGGGCCCGGCGCTTCTCTTCCGTATCGGTCACTTCGCTCACCCGGCCGGTACCGCAAAGGCTGCGGAAGTGGGTGGTGGACTTTTCGCGGATGATGCACACGTCCACCGCCGTGGAAAAGCCCACCCGGCCATCCCGGCGCAGCACGTCGATCTTGCGCCCTTCCAGCGCGCAATGGATGTAGATGTGCCCGTCCAGCCAGACATGGTTGAAGGGCAGCACATAGGGGAAATCCCCTGTCTGGAAGGCCACGTACAGCGATTCCGCCTTGTTGAGGATCTCGCCGGGCAGGGCCGGATCATCGCTCAGTTCCACGCGGCTCACGATCTTTTCCATGATGTTTTCTCCTCCCCTTGCAGGATAACGGGCCCGCGGGCTCAGGACAAGCATCCCGTCCCGGCGGACCAGGCAAAAAAGTGGCCGCCGTCCACTTCCCCGGCGGCATCGGCCCCGGGCAGGGGCAGGCCCTGACGGCAGCAGTCCCAGCAGCGCACCAGCGCCTGCCGGTCCGCCCCGTCGGGATGGCGTGCGGCCTCGGCCAGACGGGCCGCGCGGGCGGGCGTCATGGGATGGTGCCCCGGCTTGCCCGCCAGCGCCACCAGGCGCGGATTGACCCGCCCCTGGCACAAGAATCCGCCCAGCACCTCGTTGCCGTTGTCCTGCAACAGGCGGCGAGCCGCCACAAGACACTGGCGGGAATGCTCCGAGCCGGGACGCGTGCCGTGGGTACCGAAAAAAAAGACGCGCTTGCCGCGTATGCCCTGCCACAGGCGCAGGCTGCGGCTGTCGGGCAGGCCACGGCGCACCCAGAAGCCCAGGAGCAGGGTCCCGGCATGATCGAGCAGCGGCGGATGCCCCGCGGGGAACACGGGGGCCCCGGTGGCGTCGACAAGGGCATCGGCCAAAGAACGGGTATTGCCGGTGGTGCTGGAGCAAAGGATGCACAGCGGCAAGGAAAGCTGGGGAACGAGCTGGGGGATGATGTCTGTCATGGCTATCTGTGATACTGTATGCCGCCCTTTGTCAGGCCTGCGCCGCGGCATCACCGGAGCGCGACGCACAGTGGCGGGAGCGTCATGCAAAAAGGCACGGCCGAAGGCCGGGCCTGCCTGCGGCCCTCATCTATGCCGCATAGGGGCAGGCCCGTAAAGGCCGGAGCGAAAAACACGGCCGGAAAGCCGCTAGTCCTGGGCCCGGCGCTCCAGGGCCGCCATGTCCAGCAGTTCCACCCGCCGCCGCTCCAGGCGGATGGCGCCTTCCCGGGCCAGCTTGTTGAGTTCCCTGCTCAGGCTCTCGCGGCTCAGGCCCAGCAAGCGGGCCATGAGCTCCCGGGTACCGGGCAGTTCCAGCTGGCGGCGGCCCTCCTCCATGCGGGAGCGGTGCAGCAGCCATCCGGCCACCCGGCGGGAGACCGAGATCACGCCCTGCGAGCCGGCCACCTTGTTGACGAACAGACGCTGCCGGGCCGCCAGCACCTGCAGGAGCCAGCGGGCCAGCCGGGGATTCTCGTCCAGCAGCCTGTCCATGGTGGCCCGCTCCAGCCAGAGCAGGCGTCCCGGCCCCAAAGCCACGGCCGTGGCGGGCAGGGGAGCCTCGTAGAACAGGGCCCCCGGATCGGGGAAGGCCCCGCCACGGGTCAGGTGCAGGACATATTCCCTGCCCTGCGGCCCCATCTTGACCAGTTTCACCTCACCGGACAAGACGAAGGGCACATGGCGTATCTCGTCCCCTTCACGGAACAGCACATCGCCCGCCCGCATCTCGGCCAGACGGCCCGTGTCCAGCACAAGGCCGGTCTGCCTTTCGTCCAGCCAGCGGCCCAGCGGACTGTGGCGCAGGGCATCCCGCAGGCTCTGGGGATCGGTGGGGCGGTCCCCTTTTTTCCGGTCCATGCGCGACCTCCATGGAAGCTTCGCCCCTGCGGGGCAGGGGCAGGAAAAACGACCGGACGGGGCAGCGGCCCCGCCGGGCCCAAAAACACAGGGGAAGACCGCGTCACGGCCTTCCCCTGCGGAGAATCTTAGCCCAGGATCGCCTTGAGGTCTTCGTCAGGCGTGGTCACGGGCATGATGTTCCACTGCTCCACCAGCACCTTGAGGATGTTGGGGGACACGAAGGCAGGCAGCGTGGGCCCGAGGCGGATGTTCTTCACGCCCAGGGCCAGCAGGGTCAGCAGGATGCTCACGGCCTTCTGTTCGTACCACGAAAGCACCAGCGACAGCGGCAAATCGTTGACGCCGCACTTCAGGGCATCAGCCAGGGCCATGGCCACACGCACGGCGGCGTAGGCATCGTTGCACTGGCCCACGTCCAGCAGGCGCGGGATGCCGCCCAGGCTGCCCAGCTCCTTGTCGAAGAAGCGGAACTTGCCGCAGGCCAGGGTCAGGATCAGGCAGTCGGCCGGGATCTTCTCCACCAGCTCGGTATAGTAGTTGCGGCCGGGACGGGCGCCGTCGCAGCCGCCCACCAGGAAGATGTGGCGCAGCTTGCCCTGGGCCACGGCATCCAGCACGGCGGGCGCGGCACCCAGCAGGGTCTCGCGGCCAAAGCCGGTCAGCACTTCCTTGCCGGGCACGTCTTCCTCAAAGCCGGGCAGCTCCAAGGCCTTCCGGATGACGGCCGAGAAATCACGGTCCTTGCAGTGGCCCAGGCCGGGCCAGGACACGTTGCCGGAGGTGAAGACCTTGTCGGCGTAGCCCTTGGGATCCTGGATGCAGTTGGTGGTGAAGAGCACCGCGCCGGGGAAGGCGGGAAGCTCCTTCTGCTGGTTCTGCCAGGCCGTGCCGTAATGCCCGGCCAGATGCGGGAAGGCATGCAGCACGGGATAGGCGTGGGCGGGCAGCATCTCGCCGTGGGTGTAGACGTTGATGCCCGTGTCGCGGGTCTGCTCCAGCAGGGCCAGCAGATCGGGCAGATCGTGGCCGGAGACGAGGATGGCCTTGCCCTTGCGCCGGCCCAGGGAAACAGGCGTAGGCACGGGCGTGCCGAAGGTGCCGGTATTGCCCGCTTCCAGCAGCTCCATGGCGCGCAGGTTGGCCTTGCCGCATTCCAGCACCAGGCCCAGCCAGCCGTTGAGGTCACGGCTCTCGGGATCCAGCTCGGTACCGGCGCGCAGGCCGCGATACAGGAAGGCGGCCACGTCGGGATCACGCTGGCCCAGTTCGGCGGCATGGTCGGCGTAGGCGGCCACGCCCTTGAGGCCGTAGAGCAGGATCTGCATGGCGGAACGCACGTCCTCGTCGTCGGACAGGCGGTCGATGGCCGTATCGCGCAGGTCCAGGGCGGCCAGCGGCGTGGGCGACGGGGCACCGGGCACGCGGGCGGCCAGGGCGGTGGTGCGCTCCAGGCATTCTTCCTGCACGGCGCGCAGGGAGACGGGATCGAAATTCACATTGGTCAGGGTGGAGAACAGGGCCTTGAAGGCGAAGTCGTCGGTGGCGGTGTCCACGATGCCGGCGTCACGGGCCATCAGGGCCACGGCCGCCAGTTCGCGCAGCTGCCATACCAGCTTGTCCTGCTGGATGGCCACGGCCTCGTTCTTGCCGCAGATGCCAAGGCGGGTACAGGCCTTGCCCTTGGAGGTCTGTTCACACTGGTTGCAAAACATGGGGGGCTCCTTGTGCTGAGGGGGATGGGTGTCTGTCCATGTCACTAGAGCACATCTCCTCCACCGCAACTGTGACCATCGTCACAAAACAGGGAATCTTTTCACAGTCCCGCCGGACTGCCGGACGATATGCGGAAGATCCCGCCCCTTGCGATCACTTCCAGAAGCGTTTCCAGCCGGAGGCGGGCGCCTCATGACCGCCCTGCAAACTGCCGCCCAGTCCCAGCCGGTGATCCAGCTCCGCCAGCCAGGCCGCGGCCGCCGCGCCGTGTTCCAGCTCCAGGGACCGGTGGCAGGCCAGCACGTCTTCCGCCCTGCCCCGCCAGAACGACAACTGCGGTTCCAGCAGGTCGAGATCGGGATGCCTGTCCACCAGCGTGCGCAGCCCGGCGCTCACGCCTTCCGCATCGCACAGGCGGGCCAGCTGGCGACGGCGCTTCCAGCCCGGACGCCCCTGCGACCAGACCAGCGCCAGATGCAGGACGAAACGCTCGTCCGCCGTGGCTTCCCGCCGCCGGTTGCCGGGCAATATACCCCGCACGGCCCCCAGCACGGCCTTGGTCCCGCTGCCCAGGGCATCCGCCACGGCACCGGTCCCAGAGCTGACGGCCCCGGCCACGGCCTGCCCGGCACCGATGACGGCACCGGCACCGGAACTCACGGCCCCTACAACGGCGGTCCCCCCGCGTGCCACGGCCTGTCCGGCGGATGCGGCGCCATCGCTCACCGCGCCGATGACCGTGCTGGTCCCGCTGCTCACCATGCCGGCCACGGCCCCCGCGCCGCTGCCGACGCTCTCCATGACCGCGCTACCGCCGCGCAGCACGGCTTTTTCCGCACTGGCGGCACAGTCGCCCACGGCATGGATGACGGCATGGGCACCACTGCCCAGGGCATCCGCCACGGCACCGGTCCCAGAGCTGACGACCCCGGCCACGGCCTGTCCGGCACCGATGACGGCACCGGCACCGGAACTCACGGCCTCGGCCACGGCCGTACCGCCGCGCGCCACGCTCTGGGCGGCGCCCCGGGTCTTTTCCAAGGCACTGTCGGCCACGGTGCCCACGGTCTCCGAGATCTTCTGGCCCATGGAGGCAGGCAGATCCATCAGCTGCTTGCGGAAGGCCTCCACGATGGCCCCCACGGTCTCCCGCGAGATCTCCGCCAGCATGGTGCCCGCCTCGCGGACGCAGGCCTGCTGCCGGGCCTCTTCCCTGCCCAGGGCCGCGAAGCGGAAGGCGCTGCGCGTCACCACACCGGCCCGGATGGCCAGCAGACAGTTGGCCGCCCCGTCGATGACCGCGGACGTGCACTGCTGCATCATGGGCCCCATGAGCGGCACGCTGGAGGCCGCCATGACGGGCGTGACCGCGGGCAGCAGCTCGTTCATGCTCTCGGTGATGGTCCGGGGGATGTCCAGGGCCTCGATGGAAAAGGAAATGAAGGTGGCCGAGGAGACCGTGCTGTAGACGCTCCACAGCTCCGCCGGGGTGGGACGCTGGTTGTAGATGCCGGAGACCCGCCAGATCATGCGCGCCAGCGAGACGAACATGATGAGCGCATCCAGACGGCCGTTCTGGGACAGGGCCGTGCCCAGGAACACCCGCTTGGCGTTGTTGCGGATCTCTTCCCCGGCACGGGCGTCCAGCACGTCGAGGGCCTTTTCCAGAAAATGCTCATCCGTAGCGCGGATGCCTGCGGCGCGGACGTGGGGATTCTTTTTCAGACGGCGTGCCAGTTCCCGGGCAAAGGCCTGGCGTTCGGCTTCCGTGGGGTCGTCAAGCAGGACAAGACGGGGCGCACGGGCAAACCAGGCCAGGCCCAGCCAGAGCACGGCGCCTGCCTCCAGGGCCAGCAGGGCCACGAAGGCCAGCCAGCCCCAGCCGGGGGCCAGCACTTCCACGGTCTGGAAGACCGTCAGGTCCAGCTGGACCAGCAGCATCAGGATGACGAGCATGAAAAGGGCCGCAGCCGCTTTCAACAAGGTCGAGATAAAGGTCATGTAAGGTACCTGCACAAAGGAAGGATGAGGGGCCCCGCCGCGGGAGTTGCCCGCAGGCCGGGCCTGTCGGGACGGCTCCGGCCAGTACGGTGGAGCCGGTCAAAGCACAACACTGAACGCGTCAGCAGGATGTCAGGAACAGCGGAAAGGATCAGCGGAGCGACGGAAGGCCCCGGGAAAGGAAGAAGAGAAGGCGCAGAGGCGCGCCCGGAAAAACACCGGAACGAGCCGGGCCAAGGCACGGCCTGTCAGGAAAGGACGGCAGGCAAAGCCTGCCGTCCCGTGACTCACTTCAGAGCGGCGACACGGTCCGCCAGGGCCATGATGGTGTTGGCGTAGACCGTGGAGTGGTTGTAGCGCATCAGCAGGGCGTGCTGGCGCTCGCGGGAAAGCCCGGCCTTCCAGCCGTGCCGGGCAAGATAGTTGGAGAGGCTGGCCACGGCATCGGGCACGGTGAACAGGTCCACACGGCCGTCGCCGTCACCGTCCGCACCATAGGTGGCGATATTGGACGGCATGAACTGGCACAGGCCCACGGCACCGTAGATGGAACCGGGCAGATGCTCCGGCGGCACGCGGTCGCGCAGCATGTGTTCCACCAGGGCCCTGGTCTCCTTGTAGGCCCAGTCCGCGCGCTTGGGCATGGTCTCGGCGATCCAGTCCATGTGCTGTTCATGGTCGCGCAGCTGCGGCAGCCAGTCGCTGATGCTCTCCGGCGTCCGGCTCACGGCCATGCTGGCCAGGGTGTAGAAGGCGTTCTCCGAGGTATCGCCCAGCACCTTGCCGAGGCGGGTCTCCACGAACAGCAGGGCCGCCGCGATGGACGAGGGCACGCCGTAGCGCTGTTCCGCCTGCCGGAAGGCCTTGCTGTTGGCCGTGATGAACTGGCGGCACAAACGCGCGTTGGCGTCCGTGACCACGCCCTTGTAATACTGCGCCTGCGGCTTGTCCGAAGGCGGTGCGGGAAAGAATTTGCGATTGTACAGGGCCTTGATCTTGCGGCCCATGGGCGACTGGGTGGGCGTGGCGGGCAGGCCCGCCAGCAGGGCGTCCACCTGGGGACCGGCGATGCCGTCGGCGGCCAGGCGGCGAGAGAGATCCTGCCAGGCAGGGGCCACGGCCGGGGTGGACGGACGCGCGGCCCTGGGGGCGGAGGACGCCACAGGCGTCACCACCGCAGGGGCCGCCGGGGAAGGCCCGAGGGAGCGTTCCCTGAGACCGTCATCGCTGCCGCCATCGGCGGACGGCGGCTCCAGGATCACGGTGCCGCTGGCCACCACGTCATCCACGGGTTCCTTGCCGCCGCAGGCAGCCAGCAGCAGACAAAACAGGGCGCACAGGACAAGGCGCAGGGCCTTGCGCCCGTCCCTGGCGGAGATGCTCATATCATACCTCCTGGAACGTCCAGACCACACGCCCCAGCATGCGGCGCTGCAACAGGGCGGCATCCAGGGACGTCTCGGGATAGTCCGGGGACTGGGCCCTCAGGACATAGCCCCGCTGCGAGCCGTCCAGGAACACCTGGCGGACCACCACGCCTTCCAGCGGGGCGAACAGGGCGTAGGTCCTGCCGGAGACAGGGGCCAGATCCTCCATGTCCACCCCGATGTAGGCGCCTTCGCGCAGCAGGGGCTCCATGGCCTGCCCGCGCAGGCGCAGCACCTGCAGCGAGGGCCGCAAAAAAGCCTGCGGCAGGGGGACCCTGCCGGAAATGGACAAGGCGGGCCTGGGAGCCTCGTCCGTATAGACACAGGCCATGTCGTAAACGTCCACCACGGTGGACCGGGTGAAGTCGTCCCCGTAGCAGGCCACGGTCTCGGCCAGGGCCTGGGGGGCCTCCTGCGGGCAATACCCTTTGTCCGTGCGCAGATAGAGGGGCCCCACCCCGTACTTGAGCCAGTCGGGGTTGAGGCCGAAGCGCTCGAAGAGCTTCATGTACCAGTCGCCCGGCACAGAATCACGGCGCTTGGCGTCCGAGATGCTGGACTGGCGGATGTTGAGCAGCTCCGCCAGCTCCACCTGGGTACGGCAGTTGGTGGCCAGCTTGATGCGTTCGTAGATTTCCGTAAAGCCCATGGTCCACCTACTTCTGCAGATCCAGCAAGGGCATCTGGCTGCCCAGCACCATCTTGCTGTTCTCCTTGAAGGACTTGCGCAGGGCATCGAGCCAGCGCTGATAGGAATAGAATTCCGGTGACTTGCCGTAGGCCGCGGCGTAGACGGCCGCCGCTTGGGCATCGCCCTGGCCGTAGAGCACCTGGGCCTCGCGATTGGCCTCCGCGAGGATGAGGGCCTTCTGGCGGTCGGCATCGGAACGGATGCGCGTGGCCTGTTCCTGACCTTCGGAACGGTACTGCTTGGCCTGGCGTTCACGCTCGGCCCGCATGCGGTCGAAAATGGAACGCTGGTTCTCCGTAGGCAGGTCGGTGCGCTTGATGCGCACGTCCAGCACCTCCACCCCGTAGGGCTTCATGAGCTCGGAGACCTTTTCCGTCACGCGGGTCATGATGGTGGCGCGTTCCTTGGAGACCACCTCGGTCAGGGTATAGGCGCCCACCAGGGCCCGCAGCTGCGAATAGACCACGTCGTCCAGGCGGGCCTGCGCACCGGGGATGGTACGCATGGTGCGGTAGAACTGCAGGGGGTCGCTGATGCGCCAGCGGGCGTAGTTGTCCAGCACGATGGTCTTCTTGTCCACGGTGAAGGCCTCGCGCGAGCTGGCGGCGTAGTCGAGCACGCGGGCGTCGAAATAGACGACCTTCTGGATGAAGGGCAGTTTGAAATGCAGGCCGGGCCGGTAGATCTCGGGCAGGGGGTCGCCCAGCTGGAGCACCAGGGCCTGCTGGGTCTGGTGCACGGTGAAGCAGCACTGGGTCACGAAAACGGCCAGCACCAGCAGCAGGACACCGTAAAGGAGGGGATTCTTGGTCATTATTTCTTCTCCGAGGGCAGGACGCCGAAAGCGGGCGTACCCGGAAGAGGCATATGCGGCAGCACCTTGCCGGAGACCCCGCTGTCCAGCAGGGTCTTGTCCTTGGAGGCGGCCAGGATCTCTTCCATGGTCTCGTAATACAGGCGCTGGCGGGTCACGTCGGGAGCCTTTTCGTATTCCTGGCGCAGCGCGTCGAAACGGCGGGACTCGCCTTCGGCCTGCTGCAGGCGGGCCACCCGGTAGGCTTCGGCCTTGTTGAGGATGGCCGCGGCCTCACCGCGCGCCTGCGGCAGCAGGGCGTTGCGGTAGGCTTCCGCCTCGTTGATGATGCGGCTCTTGTCTTCGCGGGCACTGGCCACGTCCTTGAAGGCGTCGCTCACTTCCTGCGGCGGATGCACGTCCTGCATCTGCACGGCCAGCACCTGGATGCCGGCCTCGTAGCGGTCCAGGACCTGCTGGAGCAGCACGGTGGCGTCGCTCTGGATCTTCAGCTTGCCGTCGGTGATGGCCGAATCGATGAGGCTGTTGCCGATGACCTCGCGCATGGCGGCCTCGGCGGCGTTGCGCACCAGGTTGGTGGGGTCGGTGATGTTGAACAGATACTTGACCGCGTCGTTGATCTTGTACTGCACGCTGAACTGGACGTTGACGATGTTCTCGTCACCGGTGAGCATGGAGGCTTCCTTAGGCACGCTGCGCAGCTCGCCCTGGCGGAAGGTGGTGGCCTGCCCGGTGGAACGGAAGCCCACCTCGCAGCGCAGCACCTGGGTCACCTGAGGTTTGTAGACGCTTTCGATGGGAGCGGGCAGCGCGTAGTGGGGACCGGGCCCTTCGGTGCGGTCGTACTTGCCGAAGCGCAGCACCACGCCTTCCTCGTCAGGGTTGACGATATAGATGCCGGACAAGAGCCACAGGCCCACCAGACCCAGCACCAGCCAGATCACCATGCCGCCCGGCATCTTCATGCCGGCAAGCTTCTTCAGGGCATTCCTGCCGTCAAAGCCGTTATCGTCGCCCCCGTTGCCGGAAGGCGAACGCCGGACACGCCGGGACTGTTCGTCCTGCGTGTCGTTATCATCATCACCGAAGAGCGGACGGGAGGGGCGCTGCCCCTGCTGCCGTTGCCGTTTTTCCTGCAATTTATCCCAATCCCAAGTCATGTGGAGGACATCCCCTTTGCTGAATGGGGTTAAAGAACACTGTGGACGGCGACATTACGCCGGGGACCGGCCCGTACCGCCTTTGCCCGTGGCAGGGACCATCCTGCCGGAAGCCCGCTTTACTGCCGGGCATACCGACGGGCAAGCTAAAAGACTACAAATATTATGATAATATGTCCCGGGGGTCAAGGCGGCTCGTCTTTCCTGACAACCCGGAAAATGACAGTATTATAGTAAGAAATACCTGTCTCCTGTCAACGCACCCTGCCCTTCCCGCGTCCCGCAAAAAAGCAAAACAGGGCCGCGGCGACACCACGACCCTGTCCATTCCTGTAAAGATACAAAAGAGTTATACCTCGCTTACGATGGGCACCACCACCGGATCGCGTTCCAGGACCCGACGGAAGAAACGTCGTAACGAGGCCCGGATGCCTTCCTGCAAACGGGTGAGCTGGCCGGGGCGGACGGACTCGATCTCGTCCAGCACCAGACACTTGGCATCCTCCAGCACATGACTGTAGTGCTGCTCGAACACGAAGCCCTTGGAGAACATCTCCGGCCCGTGCAGCACGCTGCCGGTCTCGGCATCCAGCACCAGCACCACGATGACCATGCCCTCGTCGCCGAGGATGCGGCGCTCGCGCAGCACGGCCGAGCCCACGTCGCCCACGCCCTTGCCGTCCACCAGGGTGCATTCCACGGGCACGGGCGGCTCCAGGCGGATGCCGTCCGGCAGCAGGGTCAGGGGACAGCCGTCCTCCAGCAGGACCACGTTGTCGGGCTTGACGCCGCATTCGCGCGCCAGCTGGCCGTGCTTGAACAGATGGCGGTATTCCCCGTGCACGGGCACGAAATATTCCGGCCGCACGGCGCCCAGCAGTTCGCGCAACTCGTCGCGGTGGGCGTGGCCCGAGGCATGGATGGCCCGCACGCTCTCGTAAAGGACCGTGGCGCCCAGACGGTACATCTCGTTGATGAGGCGTGACACGGCCTTGACGTTGCCGGGGATCATGCGTGAGCTCATGACCACGGTATCGCCCTTGCGGATGCTGAGCTGGCGGTGGCCGCCCAGCACCATGCGCGACAGCGCGGACAACGGTTCGCCCTGGGCACCGGTCACCACCAGCACCAGCTGCTCGTCGGGCAGGTCGGGCACGCCGTTGTGGGCGTTGAAGAAACTTGGCGGCAGCTTGGCGATGCCCAGATCGCGGGCCATCTCGATGTTGTTGGCCAGGGATTTGCCGCTGATGACCACGGTACGCCCGCGTTCGCGTGCCAGGTCGAAGACTTCCTGGATGCGCTGGATATGGCTGGAGAACAGGGTCACCACGATGCGGCCCGGGGCCTCGTCGAAGACCTTGCCCAGGGACTCCATGACGGCCCGTTCGGTGAGGGAACGGCCGTCGCGCTCCACATTGGTGGAATCGGAGAACAGCAGGCGCGCGCCCTCCGGCCCGGCGAAGTCGCGAAAGGTCGCCAGATCCGTGCCGCTGCCGGCCAGGGGCTGGGGATCGATCTTGAAGTCCCCGCTGTGGACGATGCGGCCCACGGGCGTTTCCACGCCCAGACCGAAGCCTTCGGGGATGGAGTGGCACACGGGGAAGAAATGGAAGGTCATGTCGCCCAGGGCTACCTGGTCACCGGGCTCCACCGGACACAGCTCCACCCAGTCCAGCAGCTCGTGCTCCCTGAGCTTGTGCTCCACCAGGGCCAGGGTGAAATAGGAACCATAGATGCGCGTGCCGCGCAGCTGGGGCACCAGCCACGGCAGGGCGCCGATGTGGTCTTCGTGGCCGTGGGTCAGGACGATGCCCAGCAGCTTGTCGCGCACGGCGCTCACGGCGCCGAAATGCGGGATGACCACGTCCACGCCCAGATGGAAATCATCCGGGAACATCAGGCCGCAGTCCACCATGACCACGCCTGCGGAGGTCTCCCACAGCTGGCAGTTGAGACCGATCTCCCCCAGACCACCCAGGGGGGTCACTGTCAAAAATTGTTCAGAATCACTCATACGGGACCGTTTATTTTCTTCTGGCGGCGCCACCTTCCCGCAGCAGGTCGGGATGATATTCGCCCATGGCTACATAGATCTGGGAAAGGGCCGTCAGATAGTCGGCCTTGGCACCGGTCAGGGAGGACTGGGCCGACGTGAGGTTGGCCGAAGCGTCCAGGACGTCGAAGTTGGTGCCCACATGCTCGTGGTAACGGGCCAGGGCCACGTTATAGGCCTCCGTGGCCTGCGCCACGCTGTTCTGGGCCACGGCGATGCGCTTGCGGGCCTCCTGCACGGCCAGATACTTGGACTTGATGTCGTAGCCCACTTCCAGCTTGAGGTTCTCCTGCTCGTACCGCATCTTGGTCACCTGCCAGCCGGCCTGCTTGTCGGCATAGTAGGTGGTGCCCCATTCGAACACGTTCCAGGTGGCCTGCGCCCCCACTTCCCAGTTGGTGACGTGCGAGCCGTTCTCGCCGGAACGCTGCATGCCGGGCGTGTTGCCGCTCTGCGTCATGCTGTAATAGCCCTCGATCTGGGGGTAGTAGTCGCTCTGCACTTCCTTCTGGCTCTTGCGGGCGATCTCCACGGCCTTCTGGGCCACATACAGGTCGGGGCGCTGGCGGTAGGCCAGTTCCAGGCACTGCTCCAGCGTATAGCGGAAGCCCACTTCCTTGAGCGTGCCGGTATAGGTATTGACGGCCGTGGCGTCGAAGCCCAGCAGGGTGTTGAGCCTGGCCAGAGTGGTGGCCTGGGTGTTCTCGGCCTCGATGAGCAGGCGCTCGGCCTCGCTCACGTCCACTTCGGCCTGGAGCACGTCCAGACGGGGGCTCAGGCCCACTTCGAAATAGGCCTGGGCGATGCGCAGCTGCTCGCGCAGGCGGGTCAGGCTGTCGCGCATGCTGCGGGTGTTCTCGCCGGCTTTCAGGTATTCCAGGAACGCCGTCTGCACCTGCTCGGTCATGTCCAGCTCGGCCTTGCGCAATGAAGCCTTGTCGCTGTCGGCCTGCAGGGCGGCCTTCTGGTAGGTGGAGAGCAGGCGGAAGCCCTGGAAGATGGGCTGGGTCACTTCGATGCCCCAGCTGTAGACGCCCATCTTGGGGTTCTTGGTGCCCATGCTGGCGGAAGGATCACTCTTGCTCTCGGTCTTGGTGGCGGAATAGCTCACGCCCAGGCGCGGACCAAAGGCACCGCGCGCGGATTTTCGCCCTTCTTCGGAGGAACGGCTCTCGGCTTCCTGCGCCCCCAGGCCGGGGTTGAAGCGCAGGGCATGCTCCACGGCATCGGACATGCCGATGCTCTTGCCCGCCACGGGCCTGTCCGCCGTCTCGGCCGAGCGCTGGCCGCTATAGACGGGCTGCCGGGCAACGGCATCCTGCCGGCCGGCGGACGCGGCAAAAGAAGCCTGGGAAGACCCCAGCAGGACCACGCACAAGACCGCCGTGCCCAGATGCCGGACACAGCGTCCCCGGAAGGAAGAAAAGCTTTTCATCAACATAGGTCGCAGCATACACCCTCACCGGCGGGCTTGCAATGCGCTTGTCGGCGGCCTGGGCAAGGGCGGCGCGGGATAGCGGCCTTTTGTCCGCAACACTCCACATTTCGATCGTTTCACCTCTTTTTTGCAAAAAACGCATTGCGGCAGCCCGGACCATATGCAGAAAAAGACATAATAAAAACAATATATTAAATATTATTTTTTCTTTGGCACGCTGCTTGCTCAGCTTGTGAACAACATCACATCGGAGCAAGCCATGATCATTATCCTCCTGGCCGTCGCCCTCATCGTCGGCGGCCTCATCGGAACAGTAGGCGTGGGCGGCATCCTGCTGATCCCCGCCCTGAGCGGCCTTGGCGGCCTGACGACCCATGCGGCCATGGCCACGTCCCTGTTCAGCTTCATCTTTACCGGGCTTCTGGGTACCTGGCTGTACTGCAAACACGGCAGCATCCACTGGGGCATCACCATACCCGTCTGCATAGGCGGTCTTGTGGGCGGCTACCCCGGGGCCCTGGCCAACGCCATCGCACCGGCCTGGATCCTCAACCTCATCCTGGGGTGCATCATCATCTTCGCGGGCATCTATGCCCTGTTCCCCGCCAAAGGCGGCACCATCACCTACCGCCCCGGTGACGGCCGGCAGCGTCTGCAACTGCTGCTCATCGGCGCCACCGTGGGATTCGGCTCGGGCCTGACCGGCGTGGGCGGCCCCGTGCTGTCCGTGCCCCTCATGGTCATCCTGGGATTCACCCCCCTCACCTCCATCGCCACCAGCCAGGTCATCCAGATCACGGCTGCCACTTCCGGCTCCATCAGCAACTTCGCCAATGGTTTCGTCGACCTGCACATGGCGCTTCTGGTCACGGTGGCCGAGCTCGCCGGTGTCGTGGCCGGCGCGAAGCTGGCCCACAGCGTCTCGTCCGGCGTCCTGAAAAAAATGGTTTCTGTCGTCTGCATCGTCGTGGGCGCATTCATCTTCGTCCGCGCCCTGCTGCAGGCCTGATCGAAAAGACCCCCAACGTCAAAAAATCCCCAACAAGGAGAAAAACCATGCCTCTCAACCTCCAAGAACGTCCCATCTTCATGATTGGTGCCGAACGCTCCGGCACGACCCTGGTCATGGCCCTGCTGGGTTGCCATTCCCGCATCGCCGTTCCGGAAGTGGTCTGGTACTATCCCCGCTTCTACCCCTATCTGCACACCTACGGCGACCTGTCCGTCGAAGCCAACTTCCGCACTCTGGCCCAGGAGATGGTCTTTGGCCTCAAGACTCCTTTCTGGGGGATGAAGGTCAACCCCCGTACCATCGTCGATGAAGTCATCGAGCTGGCCCCCGAACGCAGCTTTGCCGGTCTGTACGCAGGTATGCACATGCGTTTTGCCCAGTATGTGAACAAGCCCCGCTGGGGCGAAAAAACGCCGCACAACCTCTACTTCGTGGGCCCCATGCACCACGATTTCCCCAATGCCCAGTTCATCTACATCACCCGGGACGGCCGTGACGCCAGCGTAGACTACATGGAATCCTCCTTTGGCCCCACCAACATCTATTGCGCGGCCCAGTCCTGGAAGCGCTGCTGGAACGCCGTCAAGGAATGGCGCGAACCTCTGCGTGAAAAAGGTCTGTGGCTGGACGTGCGCTACGAAGAGCTGGTGCGTGAACCGGAAAAAGTCATGCGCGGCGTGTGCGAGTTCCTGGGCGAGGACTTCGAAGAAGGCATGTTCGATTTCTACAAGACCGATATGTGCAAGGCTCGCGGCGCTTCCCGCGACCATGCGCCTCTGGGCAAGCCCATCAGCGACAAGTATATCGGTATCCACAAGGATCTGCTCTCCCTGCGTGACCAGCGCATCTTTGCGGCCGTGGCCGGCAAGGAGCTGGAAGAAGCCGGCTATACCAACACGGTGGAGCCCGAGATGCCCAGCCAGCGCATGATCGAAAAATATCTGGAATTCGACGGCCGCATCCGCGCCGCCACCCTGGATGGTTTTGAAGGCCACATCGTCTTCGAGAGCTATAATGACTGGCTGGTGGACCAGCGTGAAGAACGTCGCAAGCAGGGCCTGTGGGATCCCGCCACGGCCCCCAAGGTTTTCCCTGCCGGCGATCCCGACGAGGAATACATCATTGGCCTGCGCGCGTCCGACAAGTGGAAGAAGCACTTCTCCATCAAGCGCCGCTATGTTGGTGATGTCGTCCTTTAGGACGCCCGGCCATCTGTAGTCTGCCCGGATCCCTGCGGGCGGCATGATATCGAGGGGCGGGCCACACGGCCCGCCCGGAATAAGGACTGGAGCCCGTCATGTCTGAATCGTCGTCTTCTTCCCGTCTGCTGCATCTCCTGGGAGGGCCTGCCCTGCTGCTGCTTGCCCTGGCCCTGCCCATTTTCGGCCCCATCGAGTCCCGCTTCGGTTTCGGCATCCTGTTCTGGATGGTCTGGTGGTGGATCACCTGCGTCGTGGACATCAAGCTGACCTGCCTCGTGCCCATCTTCGTGGCCTGCGTCTACAGCTACATGCCGCTGGGCAAAGTGCTGGAGGCGTATGTGCATCGTGAGGCCGTCCTCATCTTCGGCGCCACGGCCATCACCTGCGCCTGGGTGCGCTGGGGCTTTGCCCGCCGCCTGGCCCTGAACTTTCTCATGCGCGTCAACGGCAGCGTGCGCGCCCAGACCGCGGGCTGGTTCCTCCTTTGCGGGGTCTCTTCCTTCGTGGTGGGCAACACCACCGTGGCCGCCATGTTCGCCCCTGTGGCCGTGGCATCCCTGATGTACGCCGGTTTCAACACCAACGAGCAGCGCTGGCAGTCCAAGGCGGCGTCCAACATCCTCATCGCCGTGGCCTGGGGCGCCAGTGTGGGCGGCATGGCCACCCCGCTGGGCGGCGGTCAGTCCGTGGTGACCTATGGTCTGCTCAACAAGTACCTGGGGCACGATATCTACTTCATCGACTGGACCCTGCGCATGGTGCCCATTTCCCTGCTTGTCATCGCCGGTGTGGGCCTCATGATGTACTTCATGCATACGGACATGGAGCGCTTCAGCGGCAGCAAGGAATTTTACCGGCAGGAGCTGGAAAAGCTCGGCCCCATGACCTATGAGGAAAAGGTTTCTCTCTACGGTTTCGCGCTGGCCATCCTCCTGGCCGTCCTCCAGCCCCTGTACGCCCCGTACACCAAGGGGCCCCAGTGGTCCTGGCTCAAGCCGACCCAGTTGTTCTGCATCATCCCGCTGCTCATGCTGTTCTGGCCCGCCCGCAACGCCAAGGATGAGACCATCCTGTCCGTCAAGGCCCTGCGCGAGCATTTCCCCATCACCATCCTCTTCATGTGGCCCGCCTCTGTGGCCCTGAGCAAGATCTTGGCCACCACGGGCGCCGGTACGGTGTTCGGGAGCTGGATCACGCCCCTGGTCGGCATCAATGACACCCTGTCCATCGTGGCCTGGAGCGTGGCCTCCAACGCCCTGTCCCAGGTGACCAGCGATACCGCGGCCGCCGGTGTCATGGTGCCCCTGGCCATCGAATCCATGGCCAACTGGCGCGGGCTGGCCTTTGGGGCCGTGCCCTGGGTCTGGGTGACGGGCTCGGCCATCAGCTGGTCGTACGCAGTGGCTTCCGCCACCGGTGCCCAGGGCATCGTGGCCGGTTATGGCGCCAACCTCCGCACCATGTTCGTCTGGGGCATGATCGCGGCGCTCATCTCCGTGCTGCTGACGATCCTCTACTTCTGGTTCACCGTCGTGGTCCTCGGTCTGGACTTCTACATCATGCCGCCGGTGTAGCGACCATGTTTCCCGCCATGTCCGGCCTGTTCCCTCGCTTCCGGGCCCGGCATGGCGGCAGATATTCGGCAAGGCGGCCGTGCCGCCCTTCCGATCCCGCGGCGGGGCACACCACACCTCCCCCCGCCGCTCCGGGGCTGTCGTACCGAGCGACAGTCCCGGACCTGCATTGACAGCCGCGACATCCCAAGACAATTTTATGGATAAAGATGAGAAAACTAGCTAATGCATAGACGATACTGAAAGATGTCGTCCGTCGCCTGTCTTTGCGGGCCCCCTGCCTCTTGAAGTCGTATGCCCGGTGTCATTCCGACGGCCCGCACCATATCCCATCGGAGCAGGAGACATTATGTTGTCTACTTCCTTTTCCTTCGCCTTCGTTTCGAACTCCGCTGTGGTGGCAGAAAAGGTCCAGACCTATGCCCAGGAACATGGGTGGCCGCTGGAAGAAGTCCGTCTGGCTACCATGGAAGAGGCGCTGCCCGTGGCCAAACAATTGTTCGACCAGGGTGTGGATGTGATCCTGGGCGGCGGGGGAACCGGGAAGCTCCTGCGCCGTCATCTGAACGAACCCGTCGTCACCATCTCCCGGAGCCATATGTCCATCTTGCAGGCCCTGATGGAAGCCCGCGAATATACGGACAATGTGGCCGTGACATGCTATGACGCCATCCCCCCCTGGTCGGAACTCTTCTCCCGCCTGCTGCACATCCGCCTGCAGCCTATCCGCTTCACCAACTCCCGGGAACTGACCCTGGGCATCACCCAGGCCATCGCCCAGGGCGCCGGCTGCGTCGTGGGGGGCGGCGTCTGCGTCTCCATCGCGCAGGCCCACCACTGCCCGGGCATCGTGGTCTGTCCGGGCAACGAGGCCCTGGAACGGGCCTTCGAGGAAGCGTCCAACATCGCCCAGGCCCGCCGCCGTGACCGCGAACACGCGGCCTGGCTCCAGGACGTGGTCGATGCCCTCCATGAAGGAGTCATCGGGGTCGACCCTGCGGGCAAGCTGGCCCTCAGCAATCCCGTGGCCAGACAGGCCCTGGGGCAGGATCGGCTCCGGGATGGCTGGGCACTGCAGCACCTTGGCCTTGCCGAAAGCCTGGAAACGGGACGGCCCACAGAAGGGACCCTGAAAGGCGAGAACGGCCAGGACCTTGTCTTCACCAGCAGCGCCGTCGTGGTCGATGGCATCCAGAAAGGAGCCCTGAGCGTCCTGACACCCGATGTTGTCCTGACGGATCTGCAACGGCGGCTCAAGCATTCCCGCCAGGCAGGCCTGCGGGCCAAGTTCACGCTGAACGACCTTCTTGGCGAAAGCCCTTCCATGAGGACCCTGCGGGTACACGCCCAGCGTTTCGCCGAGTCCGACGCGGGGATATACATCCACGGGGAAAGCGGGACGGGCAAGGAGCTGCTGGCGCATGCCATCCACAATGCCAGCCCCAGGCGCCACGCGCCCTTCGTGGCCGTCAACTGCGGCGCCCTGCCGGAAAGCCTGCTGGAGAGCGAACTGTTCGGCTATGCCGAAGGGGCGTTCACCGGCGCCCGCCGCGGCGGCAAGCAGGGCCTGTTCGAACTGGCGCAGGACGGCACCATCTTCCTGGACGAGATCGCGGACATCAGCGCCGCCGTGCAAGTCAGGCTCCTGCGCGTTCTGGAAAGCGGCGAGATCTTCCGCCTTGGCGGAGACAGGCCCGTGACCGTCAATGCCCGCGTGGTCTGCTCTTCCTGGAAGGATCTCGTGCAGGAGGTCAGGGAGGGGCGCTTCCGGGCGGATCTTTATTACCGCCTGACGCTGCTGCGCCTGGAGATGCCCCCCCTGCGTGAACGCCTCCAGGACATGACCTTGCTTGTCCGGCATATCATGCGCCGCATGGGGATGATCCACAAAAAGATGCCCCCCGAAGCCATCGAGCTTCTTTGCAGCTATCCCTGGCCCGGCAACGTGCGCGAGCTGGACGCATTGCTGCGCCGCTACTGCCTGATGTCCACCAGCGATGCCTTCCAGATGCCCCTGCTGCAGGAGCTGCTGCTCGACATGCGCCAGACGCAGGGCATCCTGGCCTCGCCCCGCCGGGTACCCGAGAACCGGGAGGAACAGGATCTGCCCGCAAGCGGCAGCCTGCGCCAGCGCCTGCGCCTCATGGAAAAGAAGATTATCCGCCAGGAACTGGTCCGCCAGCAGTACAGCAAAAAAAGCACTGCCCGCTCCCTGGGGATCAGCCTCAATACCCTCTGGCGCAAGATGTGCGATGCGGACTAGGGCGGGAGACAGCGCGCCCTGCCGCCGTCCTCCCCGTCGACACAGAAAAAACGCTTGAAAAAAGACGGCGAACGTTGCATTCTCCGGGCGGTTCAACGCCGCGCACAGCCGTTGCCTTCCGGGGCCGCCCGGATGGCAGGGGCTCTTTGGCGTTTTTCTTTTTTCCGGTGCATACATGCCGTGTCCGGCAGGGCACAGGATCCATCCCAGGCACACCATTTTTCCATCTCCAGGAGTGATACATGGAGTTCAGTTTCTTTTCGATGATCAGCCAGGCCAGTCTCGTGGCCAAGATCGTGCTGTGCATCCTGGTGCTCATGTCCGTGGGCAGCTGGGGCATGATGATCCAGAAAACCCTGGCCCTCAACGCCGCCTACCGCAAGGCCCTGCAGGGCACCGACCTGTTCGAGAAGGCCCCCAGCCTGCGTGAGGCCGTGCTCTCCCTGGGTTCCGACCGTGCGTCCCCGCTCTATTTCGTGGCCCATCAGGGCGTGATGGAGTTCAACCGCTCCAAGGAAGCCGGCAACAGCAGCGAGATCGTGGTGGACAACGTGCGCCGCTCCCTGCGCCAGGGCGTGGCCAGCGAGATGGCCCGTCTGGAGCGCTCCCTCTCCCTGCTGGCCACCACCGCCAACACGGCCCCCTTCATCGGTCTGTTCGGTACGGTGTGGGGCATCATGCACTCCTTCCACTCCATCGGCATGCTCAAGTCCGCGTCCCTGGCCACGGTGGCCCCCGGCATCTCCGAAGCCCTGGTGGCCACGGCCATCGGTCTGGGCGTGGCCGTGCCCGCTACCATCGGTTTCAACATCTTCATGGGCAAGCTCTCGCAGGTGGACACCCTGCTGGTGAACTTTGCCGGCGTGTTCCTCAACCGCGTGCAGCGCGAACTCAATGCCCACCGTCCCGTGCAGCGCACGGGCGCCACGGAGATGTAAGATGGGCGCCAGCGTGGGCGGCAACAACCGCTTTGTCTCCGAGATCAACGTGACGCCCTTCGTGGACGTCATGCTGGTGCTGCTGATCATCTTCATGGTGGCCACTCCCATGATGAGCCAGGGGCTGGAAGTTGACCTGCCCCAGACCAAACAGGTGGAAGTGCTGCCGACCGAAAACGACAACATGATGCTGACCGTCCGCCACGACGGCAAGATCTTCCTGGACGAATACGAGGTCCAGACCATGGATGACCTGGAAGGCTACCTCCAGACCCTGGTCAAGGAAAAGAACAAGACCCTTTTCCTGCGTGCCGACAAGGAAGTCCCCTACGGCGTGGTGGTGGATGTCATGGGCCGCATCAAGGCCGTGGGCATCGAAAAGCTCGGCGTGGTGGCCGATTCCTCCGAGAGCCTGTCGCCCGCTGCCGCCGCGGCAGCCGCCAAAGGCGGGAAGTAGTCAGCGATGAACTGGGCCTCGTATCTTCTTTCCCTCTGCCTGCATCTGGCGGTCTTCCTGCTGATCATGTTCTGGCCCAGCTCGCCTCCGGTGAACCTGGAGACGCCGCCGGTGATGATCAGCCTGGTGGACGGCGCTCCGGGCGGCAACCGCACGCCTTCGAGCATCCTGGGCAAGATGGGCAAGCCCACGGACGGCCCCAAGGACGTCTCGCCCCCGGCCAAAAAGGCCGATGCGGCCGCGCCCGAACGGCCGGAGGTCAAGGCCGACCCCACGGCGGACAAAGCCCGTCCGGTGGAGGCCAAGCCCGAACCCAAGGTCGAGCGCAAGCCTGAGCCCAAGCATGAGGTCAAGCCCAAGCCCGAACCCAAGGACGCCACCCCGGTGGCCGACAAAAAAGACAAGAAAAAGAAAGAGGACAAGAAAAAGGACGACGACAAGAAGCCCGAAAAGCCCAAGAAGGACGACAAGAAGAAGGACGATAAAAAGTCCACGCCCAAAGACGACAAGAAGACCGACAAAAAGGCTGACAAGCCGTCCAAGGGCGATCCCGTGGCCGCAGCCATGAACCAGGCCCGCCGCGAAGCCACGTCCCGCGTCGAATCCGGGGACAAGGGCAGCAGCGTGGAACAGGCCCTGGCCCAGGCCCGCCGCAATGCCGGCGGCGATGGCGGCGGTGGCGGCGGCGAAGGTGACGGCCCCGGCGGCGGTGGCCTCAATGACGTCTACATGGGCCAGGTCATGCTTGCCGTGCGTCCCAACTGGAGCTTCACTTCCGCCACGCGCCTGAACCTGGTCTGCGTGGTCCGGGTCAAGGTCAACCTGCAGGGCGAAGTGGAAAAAGTCGACGTGAGGCAAAGCTCCGGCAACGCGCAGTACGACTCCTCGGCGGCCAACGCCATCTGGCGTACCAGCCGGGCGGGGGCCTTCCCGCCGCCGCCGTCGGAACAGTACACCGAGCTGGACCTTGTCTTCACACTCAACGAACTCATGGGCCGCTAGCCGGTCCGTCAAGGCGGTCGTGCCCGGTGGTGCGGCCGCCTTGCTGTCTTGGAGATCCCGCATCGCCGGGGATGGCCCCGCTTTCCCCAAGGATGCGCCATTCTGGAACGGCATCGCTGCATGAGAGAGCATCCCCATGCACATATGCCTTCGTGGAGGTCACATGAAACGAACCCTTTTCCGCCCGCTGGCCCTCCCGGCCCTGCTGCCGGCCCTCATGCTGTGCCTGATGCCGCTGCACGCCCAAGCCACGGGCGCTGCCGCGGCGGACGTGGCCAACGGCTACGCCGGTGAGGCCATGGAAAAGATCCTGGCCAACTGGGCCGCCCCGGCCGACCGCGGCAAGGTGCGCATCGTGGTGCGCGTGGACGCGGAAGGCAAGGTGGAGCGCTGCGGCTATCTTGAAAAATCCGCCAGCCAGGCCCTCAATGATTCCGTGTGCAGCGCGGTCATGAAGACCGCCGACCTGGGCAAGCCGCCCTACGGCATGAGCCAGGACGTCTACCTGACCTTCTGGCAGGGCAACATGGCCGACCTTTCCGGCATCAACCGCCGTCAGGCCGCCGCAAAGTCCGCGGCGGGCACGGCCGCGCCTGCCGCCGCCCCCGCTCCCGAGGCCAAGAGCGCGCCCGTCACGCTGGACAGCAAGCCCGCCACCCTGACCACGCCGCTGAAGGCCCAGGACGCCTACGGGCCCAAGCACGCGGCCTATTTCCGCAAGCTGGTCATGGAACTGCGCAACGCCACCTTCATCCCCGCGGAGCTGGCCAAGGGCACCTATTACGCCACGGTGCGCCTGGAGATGGACGCCTCGGGGAAGATCCTCAATTACAGCATCCTGCAAAGCAGCGGCAGCGAGCTGCTTGACAGATATGTCCGGCAGGGCATACGCCGGGCAGGAAAGGTCAGCCCCCCGCCCGCGGCTGTGGGCAGATTTGTGAACGTCACCCTAACTCTGGTGCGCTAGACACCACCACAAGGACCATTACGCCATGAAACGTCTTGCCATCCTTTTGGCCCTGGCCGTCACGCTGTCCCTGGGCAGCGCCGCCCAGGCCGCCATGCGCGTCGATATCTACGGCCCCGGCCAGAATATCGTGAACCTTGCCCTGGCCGCCCCCATCACCGGCCCCCAGAAGCAGGCCAACGGCATGGGCGCCAAACTGCAGAAACTGGTGGAAGAGAACCTCAGCTTCCTGCCCTTCATGCGCCTGACGCCCGCCGCCTCCGTGCTGGGCGGCACCCTGCTGCCCGGCTACGAGCCCCCGAACCTGGACTTCAAGCGCTTCCAGCTGGCCGGCTCGGACATCGTGGTCACCACCTACTGGCCCAACGGTGACAGCGGCACCAGCTCCGTGCAGATCCGCGCCTTCGAGACCAACACCGGCGGCCGCCTGTTCGGCAAGGAATACCCCCAGGTGCGTGCCGGCGACCTGCCCGAAGTGGCCGACCGCTTCTGCGCCGACCTGCTCGAAGTGCTGACCGGCAGCGGCGCCTTCTTCCGCTCCACCCTGGCCTTCGTCAAGAAGTCCGGCCGCCTGTCCGCCAACGTGTGGCTGGTCAAGCCCACGGGCCGCGACCTGCGCCAGATCACCAACATCAAGGGCGAAGCCATGTCCCCGGCCTGGTCCCCGGACGGCCGCTTCATCGTCTTCACCCACATCGACGAAAAGTCCCACTCCCTGGGCGTGTGGGACCGCAAGAAGGGCAGCGTGCAGCGCGTGCGCTTCCCCGGCAACGTGGTCATCGGGCCTTCGTTCACGCCTGACAACAAGGTGGCCGTGGCCCTGTCCAACGGCCGCTACCCCGTCATCTTCCTGCTGAACCACGGCTTCCAGAAGGAACGCATCCTCGAAGGCGGCAACTCCATCAACGTGTCGCCCACCTTCGACAGGACCGGCACCAAGATGGTCTTCACCTCCTCGCGTCTGGGCGGCCCCCAGATCTTCATGAAGGACCTGAGCTCCGGCAGCATCACCCGCGTCAGCAAGAACGGCGGCTACAATACCGAAGCCAACCTTTCGCCCGACGGCACCCTGGTGACCTACAGCCGCATGACCGAGTACGGCCACCGCATCTTCGTGCAGGACATGGTCACCGGCCTGGAACGCCAGATCACCTTCGGCCCCGGCAGCGACGAGCAGCCCTCCTTCTGCGGTGACAGCTACTTCATCGCCTTCGCCTCCAGCCGCGGCGGCTCCCGCGGCATCTACCTGACCACCCGTCATGGCGGCGATGCCAAGAAGGTGCCCACCGGCGGCGGCGCGGCCTCGTTCCCCCGCTGGGGCATGCCCGACGGCAAGTAGTTTCGGACAAATTTTGTAAAATCCGGAAATCCTGCCCGGCTTTTCTGGAAAAACCGGGCAGATTTCTGGAAAAAATAGGGGAATCCCCCCTATCCTGACTTGACAAAACTTGGTTCACATATACCATCCGTTCTGCGGATGGGATACCACCATCCGCTGTGTACAGAAAGGAAAGGTACCTTTTTGGAGTTAGAGCTGTTCAGGAGGACACACAATGAAACGCTACGCTCTTATCCTTGCTCTGGTTATGGCCCTCGCCGCCGGTTTCGGCTGCGCCAAGAAGACCCAGGACGCCACCGGCGATGTCGATGACATGAGCCCCGAAATGCGTGCTGCCATCCAGCAGATCACTGACGGTCGCGTGCTGTTTGCTTTCGACAAGTTCGACATTCAGCCCCAGTACAAAGACATGCTGACCGCCAAGGCTGAACTGATGAAGAAGTACCCCAGCATCCGCGTGCGCATCGAAGGTAACTGCGACGAACGCGGTACCCAGGAATACAACCTGGCCCTGGGCGAACGCCGCGCCCGCGCCGCTTATGACTACATGGTTCGCCTGGGCGTGAACCCCGGCCAGCTGGAAATGATCAGCTACGGCAAGGAAAAGCCCGTGGTGCAGGGTTCCGGCGAAAGCGTGTGGGCCCAGAACCGCCGCGACGACTTCTGCGTGATCGCTCACTAGTCGTCAGCCATCCGGCTTTTAAGGGTCGCCCTTCGGGGCGACCCTTTTTTTTCGCTCCCTGTCCGAGGGCCGCCCCTTGCGGGGGCGTACGGCTAAGGCTACACTGCTCACGAAAAAGCAGGGACAGCCCCTTTTTCTTCCCCTGCCTGTCCGGGCAACAGGCCATGCAGACACTGCCTGCCCGTTTTGCAGTGCGCGCAGCAAGGATCCACATGAAGATAGTTGTGCTTGACGGCGACGTCATCAACCCCGGCGACATCAGCTGGGCGCCCCTGGAAAAACTGGGCGAGGTGGTCATCCACGGCCATACGCCCGAGGACATGATCGTGGAACGGGCCGCCGGCGCGGAAGTGCTGGTCACCAACAAAGTCCCCCTGCGGGCGGCCACGCTGTCCCGTCTGCCCGACCTGCGCATGGTGGCCGTCCTGGCCACCGGGTACGACATCATCGATACTGCCGATGCCGCCGCACACGGCATCCCTGTCTGCAATGTGGTGGCCTACGGCGTGGACGACGTGGCCCAGCACGCCTGGGCCCTGCTGCTGGAGCTGTGCCGCCGCACCAGCGACCATACGGCCAGCGTCCGCGCCGGAGAATGGAAAGACACCTGGTGCTACTGGAAGACCACGCCCGTCTGCCTGCGCGGGCGGACGCTGGGCGTCATCGGTTTCGGCTCCATCGGCCGCCGTGTGGGCGAGCTGGGGCACGCCTTCGGCATGTCCGTCCTGGCCAACTGCCGCACGCCCCGCAACCCTCCGTCCTACAGCCCCTTCGCCTTCGCCTCCACGGACCAGATCTTCCAGCAGGCCGATGTCATCTCCCTGCACTGTCCGCTGACCGATGCCACCCGGGCCATCATCAACGCCAAAGCCCTGGCCCGCATGAAGCCCGGCGCCATCCTCATCAACACGGCCCGCGGCCCCCTGCTGGATGAAGCCGCCGTGGCCGAGGCCCTGCACAGCGGCAAGCTGGGCGGCCTGGGCGTAGACGTGCTGGCCAAGGAGCCCCCGGCGGCGGACAATCCCCTGCTGCACACGCCCAATACCCTCATCACGCCCCATATGGCCTGGGCCACGGCCCGTTCGCGGCAGAACATCATCAACCTCACGGCCGAGAACATCCTCCGCTGGCAACAGGGCACCCCTGTCAATGTGGTCAACGGTGTGAAGGACTAGGCAGCGACAGAACGAATAGCGGAGGCGCGGGCACGGCTCCGGCCGGTCCCCGCCCTCCGTCACGGAACAGCAGAGAGCGCCCCTCCGGTGGCATCTTCCCCAAGGAAGCCGTGCGGACGGCACAGGAACGCCTCTCCCACAAGACATCCGAGCCCATCATGTTTTTCGACATCCACACCCACGCTTTCCATCCCAAGATCGCCCACAAGGCCGTGGACCATCTCAACACGGTCTATCACCTGGACTGCCGCGGTGACGGCACCATCGAACACCTCCTGGAGCGTGAAAAGGCCGCCGGCATCGACAGATGCATCGTCCTCTGCGCGGCCACGGCCCCCGCACAGGTCATCCCGGCCAACAACTACGCCATGAAGCTGCAACGGGAACATGAGGAAGTCATCGGCTTCGGGACCCTGCATCCGGCCTATGTGGACTGGGAAGACGAGCTGGAGCGCATGAAGGCGGGCGGCCTGCGCGGCATCAAGCTCCATCCCGATTTCCAGGGTTTCGCGCTCAACGACCGCCGCCTGCTGCCCATCTTCGAGAGCGCCCAGGACGACTTCGTCTTCGAGATCCATATCGGCAGCGACGATCCCCTGGAAAAGGCTCCTTCCAGTCCCTTCATGCTGGCCGACCTCATGCGTTCCTTCCCGCGCCTGCGGGTCATCGGTGCCCATTTCGGCGGCTACCAGATGTGGGACTACAGCCTGGAGGCCCTGGGCGACTTCGAGAACCTCTGGATAGACACCTCCAGCACCACGCCCTATGTGACGCCCTCGCTCCTGCAACGGTTGCTGGCCCGCCATTCTCCGGACAGGCTACTGTTCGGCACGGACTGGCCGCTCTATGACCCCGCCCACGAGCTGGAGCGCCTGCGTACCATGAGCGGCCTGAACGAGGACGCCATAGAGCGCATCCTCAGCAATGCGGGCCGTCTGCTGGGGATCGGGGCTTGACAGCAGCCCCCTTTTACGGCTAGCTTGCCTTCAAGCCGGACGGCGGCAGCACTGCCAACCCCGTCAGGTTCGAAAGAAAGCAGCGGTAACAGCCGCTGCCGGGTGTCCGGCCCACAAAAGCCGCGAGCGTGGAAACGTTCGCGGCTTTTTGCGTTTGTAGCACGTGGTTTTGGGAATGTGCTTTTTTGGGGGAAGGGAGCCCCCTCATCTCTGCTGTCCATGCCCGTAAAGCTCCTTCGTCGCTGACGGGCACGGCCCTTCGGGCCGCCATTCAGTCGCTGCTCGCGCGCGAGGGGTCCCCCTTCCCCCCATCCCCTCCCCGGCGCGCTTTATAGCGACGCTGGAGCCGGTATGTGCACGGGATACGGCCTTATGCCCCTCTGCCGACCGGTGTCAGGCCCCAAGCGCCCACGTCAGGATCCCCGTCCTCCCCAGATCCCCGGCTCTCTGTCCTGGCACACGCCTTCAAGCCACCCGCAATTCATAGGAACAGCCTCCCAAGAGCCCGCACGAAGGGAAACAGCCTGTCCTGCAAGAAAAATCATCCTCACAAAGCGCTCCATTCAAACGGCCTTTCCCAAAAACAAAAAGGCCCTGCCGGGGACCGGCAAGGCCAGAAATCTTTCCATGTCACGACAGCCGTCAGGGACCTGAATAAAAGGTTTTGGAAAGGTGGGGGGATCGGGGGG
>OLFY01000602.1_pt1 | contig 52853 bp, 60 predicted proteins | sample 1605611 | NCBI WGS metagenome assembly OLFY01 (sample SAMEA3888923, study PRJEB22519) | human gut metagenome | biome: human gut; feature: human-associated habitat; material: faeces | place: Denmark | collected 2011 | reverse complement strand
TTGGCTTAGAAGCAGCCATCGTTTAAAGAAAGCGTAATAGCTCACTGGTCTAATGACGTTGCGCCGAAAATGTAACGGGGCTAAGCATAGTACCGAAGCTTTGAATTCCGCATATGCGGTCTGGTAGGGGAGCGTTCTTCACGGGCTGAAGGTGTGTCGTAAGGCATGCTGGACTGTGGAGAAGTGATTATGCTGACATGAGTAACGATAAAACGGGTGAAAAACCCGTTCGCCGTAAACCCAAGGTTTTCCGGGTAAAGGTAATCTTCCCGGAGTTAGTCGGCCCCTAAGGCGAGGCTGAAAGGCGTAGCTGATGGGAAACGTGTTAATATTCACGTACTTGTGTGTTCGCGCGATGAAGGGACGCAGGAAGATAGGCAAGCCGGGCGCTGGTTGTCCCGGTGCAAGCGTGTAGGGATGAAGAATTGGCAAATCCGTTCTTCTCTATCCTGAGACGCGAGTCCGTGACCGAAAGGTCTGAAGTTGTTGAGTCTATGCTGCCTAGAAAAGCTTCTAAGTATAGGACACGCAAACCGTACCGGAAACCAACTCAGGTGGGTGGGATGAATAATCCAAGGCGCTCGAGAGAACTCTGGCCAAGGAACTCGGCAAAATAACCCCGTACCTTCGGAAGAAGGGGTGCTTTTTAGGGTGAAGCGATTCACTCTGTCGAGCCCTGAAAAGCCGCAGAGAAATGGTGGTGGCGACTGTTTACTAAAAACATAGGTCTGTGCCAAGTCGTATAGACGACGTATACGGACTGACGCCTGCCCGGTGCTGGAAGGTTAAAAGGAGGAGTCAGCGCAAGCGAAGCTCCGAATTGAAGCCCCAGTAAACGGCGGCCGTAACTATAACGGTCCTAAGGTAGCGAAATTCCTTGTCGGGTAAGTTCCGACCTGCACGAATGGCGTAACGATCTCCACACTGTCTCGGCCAGAGACTCGGTGAAATTGAAGTCGCGGTGAAAATGCCGTGTACCCGCAGAAAGACGGAAAGACCCTGTGCACCTTTACTATAGCTTGACATTGGGATTTGAGCCTGCATGTGTAGCATAGGTGGGAGCCTGTGAACCCTGTACGCCAGTATGGGGGGAGGCAACGTTGAAATACCACCCTTGTTTGTTCAGGTCCCTAACTCTTCGCCGTTACCCGGTAAGAGGACAGTGTCTGGTGGGTAGTTTGACTGGGGCGGTCGCCTCCCAAAATGTAACGGAGGCATGCAAAGGTTCCCTCAGGCTGATTGGAAACCAGCCGTCGAGTGCAAACGCAAAAGGGAGCTTGACTGCAAGAGAGACATCTCGAGCAGGTACGAAAGTAGGTGTTAGTGATCCGGTGATCCCGAATGGAAGGGTCATCGCTCATTGGATAAAAGGTACGCCGGGGATAACAGGCTGATCGCATCCAAGAGTTCACATCGACGATGCGGTTTGGCACCTCGATGTCGGCTCATCACATCCTGGGGCTGAAGCAGGTCCCAAGGGTACGGCTGTTCGCCGTTTAAAGTGGTACGCGAGCTGGGTTTAAAACGTCGTGAGACAGTTTGGTCCCTATCTTCTGTGGGCGTAGGAGAATTGAAAGGGCCTGTCCCTAGTACGAGAGGACCGGGATGGACACACCACTGGTGGACCTGTTGTCGTGCCAACGGCACAGCAGGGTAGCTATGTGTGGAAGGGATAACCGCTGAAAGCATCTAAGCGGGAAGCCTGCCTTAAGATAAGTTCTCCCTGACGCAAGTCCTGAAGGGCCGAGGTAGACGACCTCGTTGATAGGCTGGAGGTGGAAGCCCTGTGAGGGGTGGAGCTGACCAGTACTAATAGCCCGTGCGTCTTGTTTCTCGAAAAATCCTTCCACCCTATTTCAATAAATTTGCCAAATTTCTTTGGTAGCCATAGAGGAGAGGGTACACCCGACCCCATTCCGAACTCGGAAGTTAAGCTCTCCATCGCCGATGATACTGCATAACGTCATGTGGGAAAGTAGGCCGCTGCCAAAGATTGTTCGAAGACCCCCTTGCAGCTCTCAGCGCGAGGGGGTCTTTTTTTGTGCTCTTTCCCCTGTGGGCGCCACGGCGCGCTCCAAAAGATTTCTCGCCCTGCATGTGATTCTGATCGTCCCCGGTATCCGCCGGGGATTTCTGTTTTGAGAAGGAATGAAGGCGTTGATCTCCCATGCCTGTCTAGCGCCTGATTTAAAATTCGCTGCGATGCCAGACGGATCGCATCACTACGCCGTTACCCGGCAGGAGTATACGACCTGGAGGAAGTTACCCGGGATCGGTTACCTTCCAAGGAGAGGACAGAGGGGCAAGGATGGCGGTTGGAAGGGCTTTGGGCTGGCGTCCAGCGTGTAAAAGGCTGGGGCATGCTAACGCTGCTGACTTTTATTGTTGCTATTTTTTAAAAAAACGTGTTACTCGTGAGCATCCGAACGATAGCTGGCGCGGATCCTGTATTTTGCAAAACATAAGGAGAAAACAGCATGTGGAAGACAGCGTGCATGGTATTTGCCCTGCTCATCTGCCTTACTGGCCAAGCCGAAGCTCATTTTGGCATGATTATCCCTTCGTCTTCGACGGTGATGGAAAAAAAAGAAGCGTCCCTGAAGTTGGATATCTCCTTCTCTCATCCTATGGAGATGCAGGGCATGGATATGCAGCAGCCCCAGTCCCTGACCGTCACGGTGGACGGGAAGACCGAAAATCTTAAACCGCTACTCAAGCCGGTTTCTATTATCGGGCATCAGGCGTGGCAGGCTACTTATAGCGTCAAGCGCCCTGGCGTGTATCAATTCGCCATGGAACCCGCCCCCTATTTTGAGCCTGCGGAAGACTGCTTTATCATCCACTATACCAAGACCGTAATAGCTGCCTTCGGCGAGGAGGAGGGCTGGGACGTTCCCCTAGGTCTGAAGACGGAGATTGTTCCTTTGACTCGCCCCTTTGCCAATTACAGCGGTAATCTCTTCCAGGGGCGCGTACTGCTGGACGGAAAGCCTGTGCCCGGTGCCGTGGTGGAAGTGGAATATTACAATCGTGATGATGCCTACACGATCCCTAATGTCTACTTTACGACTCAGGTGATCAAGGCTGATGAGAACGGCGTCTTTACGTACAATGTCCCTTGGGCGGGCTGGTGGGGCTTTGCCGCCCTGAATACGGCTAAGGAAAAGATGGATCATCAGGGCTCGCCCAAGGATGTGGAGCTGGGCGCGGTGATCTGGGTAGAATTCACGGCTCCTCTGAAGAGATAGGCGTAAACTCATGTCAGCACGGCAGCGGAGAGGTCCGCTGCCGTGAAGGAAAAACGATGCATATCGCGGAAGGTGTCCTTTCTCCCGCCGTTCTTGCGGGCGGTGCTGTTCTGGCTCTGGCGGGCACAGCGCTGGGTCTGCGCAAACTGGAGTATGATCGTCTGGTGGCTGTGGGGATTCTGTCAGCGGCTTTTTTTGTAGCCTCGCTTATCCATGTGCCGGTGGGACTGTCCAGCGCCCATCTGGTGCTCAATGGGCTCGTGGGGGTCCTGTTGGGCTGGGCGGCCTTCCCATCCATCCTGGTGGCTCTGTTACTCCAGGCGCTGCTTTTTCAGTTCGGCGGCATCACGGTATTGGGAGTCAACGTTTTTACTATGGGCTTTGCTGCTGTGATCTCCTGGTATGTGTTCCGGGCCATTTGCTATCTCTGCCCCGGTATGAAGGGCGTACGCGTAGCTGCCTTTATGGGCGGGGCCTTGGGCGTAGCGTTGGCCGCCGTGCTGACGGCACTTGCCCTGGCTTTCACCGATGAGGGGTTTTGGCTGGCTGCGCGCCTTTTGCTGCTGGCGCATTTGCCGGTCATGCTGGTGGAAGGGCTTGTCACCATGTTCACGGTCTCTTTCATCATGCGTGTGCGCCCGGAACTGCTGGGTGTGGCCCCGGTGCGGCCGGGTAGCGGACAGGAGGGTGCATGAACGCTTATACAAGGATTTGTGCGGGGAGCCTGTGCCTGATGCTGCTCCTTATATTTACCGAGGTCGCACAGGCGCACCGGGTTAATATCTTTGCCTGGCTGGAGGGGGAGACCGTGCGGGTGGAATGCTCTTTCCGCCGGGATTCGCCGGTGCAGCAGGGGAAGGTCATCGTCTTTGACGCGCAGACCGATACGGAACTGCTGCAGGGCAGAACGGACAAAAAAGGGACATTCGTCTTCCCTGTTCCTGCAGCCGTTCGCCAGGGGCACGGACTGCGTATCCGCATCCTGGCTGGGGAAGGACATCAGAACGAGTGGCACATGGATGCCGCCGAATTCTCCAGTCTGCTGCCTGCCGGGACGGCTCCCATATCTTCGGCGGAAGAAGGGGTTGGATCTCTTCCGGCGAAGCTGGTTTCGGATGCCGGGAGCGGATCTGCCGCTTCAGCTGTAGTGACGGGAGCCCTGAGTCGCAAGGACGTGGAAGCGATCGTCGATGCGGCATTGGACCGGCATCTGGCCCCCTTGCGTCGTGCCCTTGCCGCCGGCAACGAAGCGGAGCCAAGCTTGCGAGACATCGTGGGCGGGCTGGGCTGGATCATGGGCCTGGTGGGTATCGGGCTGTACTTTTCCCGGCGTCGGCCCTAGCATAGCCTGATGTTCGACCAGCCTTTTGTCCGGGATTCCTTTATCCAGCAGATCGATCCGCGTATGCGCGTACTGCTGGCGGTTCTGCTGGCGGTGGCCCTGGCCCTGTTGCGGCAGATGACGGCCTGCTGTCTGGGGCTGGGGCTGGGCTGCGTGCTGCTGGGATTGGCGCAGGCTCCCCTGGGGCCTCTGTGGCGGCGTCTGGTGGCCATCAACATGTTCATCCTGTTCCTGTGGCTGGTCACGCCCTGGACGACGCCGGGGGCCGTAGTCTGGCAGTGGCACTTCATCCAAGTCAGCAGGGAAGGGGTGTCTCTTTCCCTGCTGGTGACACTCAAGTCCAATGCCATAGCCTGTGTTTTTCTGGCCCTGGTGGCTAGCTTGCCCGCCGCGACCTTAGGGCATGCCCTGGAGCGTCTGGGCTGTCCTGACAAGCTGGTCTTCCTCTTCCTGTTTACCGGTCGTTATATCCATTTATTGGCTGGGGAATGGCAGGATTTGATGACGGCGGCCCGCCTGCGCGGGTTCCGGCCGCGTACGAATCTGCATACGTACAGAACAGTTTCCTCCTTGTTGGGGCTGCTGCTGGTGCGCAGCCATGACCGTGCCCAGCGTACGCACGAGGCTATGCGTCTGCGTGGTTTTTCTGGACGTTTTCATTCGCTGGATAGCTTTTGCCTGCGCCCGGTGGATGTGTATTTTGCACTGGCCACAGTATTCTGTCTGGCCTGTATCCTGTGGTTTGAGGCGGGAGGGATCATCCTGTGAGCCGGTCGGTGAGCGTTGAGGAAAATATTTTCAGTCTGGAACAGGTGGAGGTGACCTATACGGGTACGCGTGGACCGCGCCGTGTTCTGCAAGATGTCTCTTTCTCCTTGGCCCCCGGGCAGCGGATAGGCCTTTATGGACCCAACGGCAGCGGTAAGACGACCCTGTTTCGCTGTATCACCGGCTTGGTACGGCCCAGTAAGGGGCTGGTCCGTTTCCACGGGAAGGCCCTGCATGACGAAAAGGCTTTCCATGCCCTACGCTGCAAGGTGGGTTTTGTGCTCCAGCATGCTGATGATCAGCTCTTTTTTCCCACGGTACTGGAGGATGTAGCCTTCGGGCCTCTCAATCTGGGCCTTTCAGCGGCGGAAGCCGGGGAACAGGCCCGAGCCACGCTGCAGCGTTTGGGCCTGTCCGGTTTTGAGCAGCGTCTGACATACCACCTGTCGGGTGGAGAAAAAAAACTGGTGGCACTGGCCACGGTGTTGGCCATGGATCCTGAGGCGCTGTTGCTGGACGAACCCACCAATGACCTGGATCAGGATGCCCGCCAGCGGCTCATCGACATCTTATGCGATCTGCCCACGGCCAGGATGGTCATTTCCCATGACTGGGACTTCCTTTCCCGGGTCTGCGGGGAATACCGGACGATCCGTGAGGGGCACCTGCTGGCTTGCGCGCCGGACGTCCGTCACAGTCACGAGCATGTCCATCCGTTGGGAGGGGAGCCACATTGGCATCTTCCCATAGCGGATTGAAGGGGAACTGCCCGGGGCGCCACGATCGGACCCCGGGCAGTTTTTGTCTGGGGGCTGCCGTCGGAATGCGCTGCATCGTGAGAGCTGTCGGACACGGCGATTCTTTGCATAAAAAGAAAAAGCCCGTACGGTGACGGGCTTGGGGATCGGGATAAAAAGGCTGCTTATTCGCGGGGCGGGAGCTCGCGGCCACCTTCCTGGAGGCGCTCCAGGAATTTGTCGCGGCATTCGTAGCTGCAGAAACGGTAGACCTTGTCACCGTCACGCACGGAGATATTGCCGTCCACGGAGACATAGGTGCCGCATTCGGGGTCTTTGACCATTTCGCCGGCAGCGACCTTGCGCTCGACTTCAGCGGCCTGGTCTTCGGCGTTTTCCTTTTTCTTCTTCAGAAAATCATTGGCAAACAGTCGGTACAGGACGTAAACGGCCAGACCCAGCACAAGCCATTTCCACATATGGTCGCTCTCCTTCTCCTGCGTAGAGCAGGGTCTCATTCTTTATCGCAACCCAGGATAGCATAAGAGTTTTTGCGCGTCACTGAAAAATTCTCTGACCTTCCTGTCGATACTTGAGCCCGGCCAGCCATTGCGCCGGGGTGCGACCGTGGATGCGGCAGGCGGCGCCCACATCACACAGAGGGATGAGGACGAAGGCCCGCTGGCACATGCGCGGATGGGGGACGATGCTTTCCGGCGCGTCGCATTGGCTGTCCCCAAAGAGCAGCAGATCCATGTCGATGCAGCGCGGCCCGAAGCGCAGGGCGGGATCGCTGCTACGCTGCCTGCCCAGCAGTTTTTCCTCCGCCAGCAATGCCTGGACGAAGCTTTGCGGGGTCCAGTCGGCATCCAGTTCCATACGGACGACCTGATTGTGGAACCAGGGCTGGTCCGCATAGTCCTGCGGTTCGGTCAGGTAGACGCCGGAGAGCGCATCCACCCGGGCACGGGGCAGGGCGCGCAAGCGCTCCACTGCCAGGGAGAGCATGTGCGCGGCATCGGGCGTATTGGAGCCCAGACAGACAAAAACGGTGATGGTCGGTGCGGTCATGGCCTCCTTGTAGACATTTGCCTGGATGCTGTCAAAAATCTTGCCCAATCCGTCCAAGGCAGCTAGCATGATGACATGACGGAAAAAAGCGTATTGCCTGAGGCGACGGAGCGATCCCTGCATATCCTGAAAAAACAGATCCCGGCCTGGGGGGAATACCTGCTGGCCCAGCGGGGCCTTTCCATGCGTACGGTGGTCTCGTACCGGCAGGATCTGGAAAACTTTTTCCTTTTCCTCGACGAACTGGACGCCGGAGACAAGACCAGCCTCGATGAGCATGATCTGTTTTTGTATCTGGCCTGGTTGCGGGCCCGGAAGAATGCGGGGCGCACACTGGCCCGGCGTTTGTCGGCATTGCGGGGCTTTTTCGAGTATACGGTGGAAGAAGGCCTGCTGGAGAGCAACCCCGCCAGCTTGCTGGAAAGCCCGCGTCTGCCCCAGTACCTGCCGGAAGTCCTGAGCAAGGCCGAGATGGACCGTTTGCTGCAACTGCCGGACATGCGCGAGAAATGCGGCCGCCGTGACCGCTGCCTGTTGGAGATGCTCTATGCGGCGGGCCTGCGCGTCTCGGAGGTCTGCAACCTGCTGGTGGCGGATGTGGATATGCAGCGGGGGCTGGTGCTGGTATCGGGCAAGGGCGCCAAGGACAGGCTTGTGCCGCTCCATTCCCTGGTGCTCGACTTGTTGCAGCAATGGCTGTCCTTCTGGCGTGACGATTTTTCGCCCCAGAGCCGCTACCTTTTCCTCAACCGTTCCGGCAAGGGCCTGAGCCGCCAGTATGTCTGGAAGATGGTCAAGAAATACGCCTTGCTGGCGGGCATACGGCGTTCCATCTCGCCGCACACTTTCCGCCACTCCTTTGCCACCCACCTGCTTGAAGGGGGGGCTGACCTGCGGGCTGTGCAGCTTTTGCTGGGCCATGCCGACATCAGCGCCACCGAGATCTATACCCATGTGCAGGCCGAGCGCCTCCATGCCCTGCACAGGCAGTTCCATCCACGGAGTCAGTCGTAATGTCCGCATCTTCTCCCCGGGTCCTGGTCACCTGCCATGCCAATGCCGATTTCGATTCCTTCGCGGCCATGCTGGCTGCCCATTTTTTGTATCCCGACAGCCTGTTGCTGTTCCCCGGGACGCAGGAGCGCGGCCTGCAAAAGGTCGTGGGCTCGCTGGATGCCAAACGCTACCATCTGACCGACAGTGCCGACATCCCCTGGGACGAGATCACCCACCTCGTGCTGGTGGATACGCGCCAGCGGGAGCGTGTCCGGCATGTGTCGGCTCTGCTGGATAAGGAAGGGGTGTCCGTGGAGGTCTGGGACCATCATCCGGCCTCGTCCGAGGACGTCCCGGCCCAGACGAGCCATGTGGAGACCGTGGGGTCCGTGACGGCCCTGCTGGTGCGGGAGCTGCGGCAGCGGGGGACCGTGCTGGAAGCCACGGACGCCACCCTGCTGGGGCTCGGCATCTACGGGGATACGGGCTCGTTCACCTACAGCTCCACCACACCGCTGGATTTTGAAAGTTCTGCCTGGCTACTGACCCAGGGCATGGATGTCAATGCCATCAACGAGATGGCGGCCCATGAGCTGACCAGTCTGCATGTACGGGCCCTCAACAGCCTGCTGGAATCGGCGCGCGTCTACCATATCAACAACGAACCGGTGGTCATCGCCGAAGCCTCCATGGAACACTATTTGGGGGATTTCGCCTATCTGGCCCACCGGCTGATGGAGATGGAAAAGTTTACGGTGCTCTTTGCCGTGGGCCGCATGGAGGACAGGGTGCAGGTGGTGGCCCGCAGCCGCAGCGATGCCATCAATGTGGGCCGCATCTGCGCGGAGCTGGGCGGGGGCGGTCATGCCTATGCCGCGTCGGCCTCCATCCGCAACCTGACCCTCAACGAGGTCCATGACGCCATCGTGCGCAACCTGCACATGCAGGCAGGACCGGAAAAGACCGCCAGCGATTACATGTCGTCACCGGCGGTGGGGATCGAGTCGGACCGCAGCATGCGCGAGGCCGATACCCTGATGATGCATTTCGGCCTCAAGGCCGTGCCTGTGTTCAAGCCCGGGACACGGCACTGTATCGGCATCTTGGATGCCCAGACGGCGTCCCGCGCCACCAGCCACAAGCTGGGCGACCGGCCTGTGGACGACTACATGCGCCGCAACATCAAGACGCTGGCGCCGGATGCGCCCCTGCGGGACATCTCGTCCATCATCGTGGGAGGACGGCAGCGTCTGGTGCCCATCGTGGACAAGGATCTGGTGGTGGGGGTGGTGACCCGCACGGACCTCATCAACGTCATGACCTCCGAGCCCGGTCAGGTCCTGGACTATCAGGAGAACAACTCACGCGAGCGCAATGTGGCCAAGCTGCTGCGTGACCGTTTGCCCGCGCGGGTGCGTCATCTGCTGGAGCTGGCGGGCCGTCTGGGGCAGCAGCTGAACATGCCTGTCTATGTGGTGGGCGGCTTCGTTCGCGACCTTTTGCTGGATCGGCCCAACCATGACGTGGATTTCGTGGTGGAGGGCGAAGGCGTGGCCTTTGCCCGTGCCCTGGCCGCCGAACTGGGCGGCCGTGTGCGCGAGCATCGCAAGTTTTTGACGTCCATGGTCATCTACCATGACGAAGACGGGCTGGAACAGCGTATCGACGTGGCCACCGCACGCCTGGAGTATTACGAATCCCCGGCAGCCCTGCCCACGGTGGAGCTCTCGTCCATCAAGATGGACCTGTTCCGGCGCGACTTCACCATCAATGCCCTGGCCATCCGTCTGGACTGTACGCCGTACGGGCAGCTGGTGGATTTTTTCGGCGGGCAGCGTGACATCAAGGAGGGCGTGCTGCGCGTGCTGCACACCCTGAGCTTTGTGGAAGATCCCACGCGCAGTCTGCGCGCGGTACGTTTTGAGCAGCGCTACGGCTTCCATATCGGGCCCAGCGCGGAAAAGCTCATCAAGAACCTGCTCAGCCTGCACATGCTGGACAAACTGTCCGGAAAGCGTATCTTCAACGAATATACCCACATATGCGACGAAGAGGACCCGGCGGCCTGTTTCGAGCGTCTGGACGGCCTGGGCCTGTTGCGGGCCCTGGGGCCTTCACTGTCTTTGACACCGAGCAAGCGCCAGATCCTGCAGCAGGTGCGTTCCATGCTCAACTGGTACCGCCTGCTGTATTTCGATGAAAGCGTCGAGAACTGGCTGATCTACTTCCTGGCACTGGGGCACCGCCTGAATTATGCCGAAGTCTCCGCCAACTTCGCCGCCCTGGGCCTGCCCGAAGGGCGCAAACAGGAGATATTGCAGCAGCGGGAGTCCATGCGGCATGTGCAGCCCAAACTGGCCCGCTGGCAAAAGGCCTTTGAGGCCGGGACGGGCCGGATCAGCGAGCTGTATCTGCTGCTGGAAAAATTCTCGCTGGAATTTTTGCTCTACATCATGGCCGGAGTGGAAGACAGCGGGCTGCAAAAGAACCTTTCCCGTTACATCACCCAGTGGCGCCGTGAAAAGCCGGATATCGACGGCCGGGATCTGCGCGACATGGGCATCGCGCCGGGGCCGCTGTTCGGGCGCATCCTGCGGGCCGTGCTGGTCGGCAAGCTGGATGGAGAGACGCCGGATGCGGACAGCCAGCGTCGTCTGGCGCTGGACATGGCCCGGCAGGAAGGCGTATTTCCCAAATAAAAGAGCGGCGTTCAGGGCAGGACTTGCCCTTGGCGCGCAAGCCGTGTATTGAGGAAAAGAAAATGAAACAATTGTGGACGCCCTGGCGCATCGAGTACATTCTTGGCCCCAAACCGGACAGCTGTGTTTTTTGTCTTCCTGAAAACAGGGATGAAGATGAAGAACGCCTGGTCCTGTACCGGGGCAAGCATGCTTTTGTGATCATGAACAAATTCCCGTACAGCAACGGGCATATCATGGTCTGTCCCTATCGGCATGTGATGGCGCTGGCCCAGCTTGAAAAGGATGAGACGCACGAGATCATGGACCTGATGCAGCGCTGCACGCTGGTGCTGCAGGAACATTTTCACTGCGAAGGCATCAACATCGGCCTCAACCAGGGGCAGGCTGCCGGAGCCGGTATCCGGGAACATCTGCACTTCCATCTCGTGCCGCGCTGGAACGGGGATTCCTCCTTCATGGCCGTGATGGATGAGGTGCGCACGATCCCGGAACACCTGCGCAGCAGCTATGCCCATCTGAAGCCGTATTTCGACAGGTTTTGAACACCACCGCGCAGAGGAGGAGACTATGCGCTATATAAAGGTCCTGTTACTTGTTCTGCTGATTTTCTTCAGTCTGGTCTTCTTCTTCCAGAACCAGACGGCCCTGTCGACGGCCATGACGCTCAAACTCAATCTCTTCTTCGTGCCTGAGATGACGTCCATCCCGCTGCCGTTCTACTTCATCGTCATCGTGGCCTTCTTCGTGGGTGCCCTGCTGGCGGTGGCCCTGCTGCTGTGGGACAAGATGCACCTGACGGCTCGCTACATGAAGAGCAAGTGGCGTGTGTCCGCTCTGGAACGTGAAGTGGCCAAGCTGAAGAAGAGCCTGGACGGTGAGACCGCGCGCGGCGATTTCCTCCGCAAGGTCTCCCAGGAAAAGGCCCAGGCCATCGAAGCCGCTCCTACCAAGGAAAAGGCTGAACCCAAGCCGGAAGAAGTGACCGCTCCCGATCCTGACAAGGCCTAGTCCTTTTCCCCGCGCATCAGGCGCATTTTTTCTGCAGCGGCGTCGTCCTTGGATGGCGCCGCTGCGCAATTACGCATATGGCAGAAAAAACTCCCAAGCTGACTCCCATGTTCGAGCAGTATCTGCGCATCAAGGCCGACTACCCTGATGCGCTGCTGTTCTACCGGATGGGCGACTTTTACGAGCTTTTCTTCGACGATGCCGTCACCGCGGCCCGTGAACTGCAGATCGCCCTGACCAGTCGCAGCCGGGACACGGAGAATCCCGTGCCCATGTGCGGTGTGCCCTGGCATGCCGCGCAGGCCTACATCGCCCAGCTTATCGATAAGGGCTTCCATGTGGCCATCTGCGACCAGACCGAAGACCCCAAGGCCGCCAAGGGGCTCGTGCAACGGGCCGTGACCTGTGTGGTGACGCCCGGCACCGTGCTGGAAGACGCCAATCTGGATGCCCGCAGCCACAATTATCTGGGAGCCGCTTTCTGGGAGGGGCACAACGGGGCCTTCGTCTGGGCGGACATCTCCACGGGCCAGTGGTCCGGCATGGAGGTGAAGCGCCTGCCTGAGCTCTGGCAATGGATCCAGAAGCTGGCCCCGCGCGAGCTGCTGGTGCCGGACGACAAGGAATTGCCGCCCAAGTGTCTGCTGGAAGGCGTGCGCCTGCTGCGCCGTCCGGTGGCCGGTTTCGACGCCCGCAAGGCCGAACGCCGCCTGCTGGAAGCCCAGTCCGTACAGGAACTGGCAGCGCTGGGTCTCCAGAACAAGCCCTGCCTCGTGCGGGCCTGCGGCGCATTGCTGGTCTATCTGGAGCAGACCCAGAAACGCCGCCCCGAGCATCTGATGCCTTTCCAGCCGCTGGATCTGGGCCGCCACATGCTGGTGGACGACGTGACGGAACGCAATCTGGAGATCTTCCAGCGCCTCAATGGCCGCAAGGGCAAGGGGACCCTGCGCCATGTGCTGGATGACACCATGACGCCCATGGGCGGTCGTCTGCTGGAAGACATGCTGCGGCATCCGTGGCGCGAGGCGGCCCCCATCCTGGCCGTGCAGGACGCCGTGGCCCTGCTGCATGATGACGACAACCGCCGGGCCCTGTTGCGGGAAGCTCTGAAGGACGTCTATGACCTGGAGCGCCTGTCCACGCGCGTGACGGTCAACCGGGCCACCCCGCGGGACTTCATCGCCCTCGGCAACAGCCTTGCGGCCCTGCCTGCCGTTCTGGCGGCCCTGACGCAGCCCCTGGACGGGAAGTATCCGCTGCCGGGGCAGGAGAACGGGGAGGACGCGCCCCGTGTCATCCATGAGCTGCTCAAGGGCTGGGACGATCTGGCCGATTGTGCGCATCTGCTGCGCAGCGCGCTGGTGGACAGCCCGCCGGTGGTCATCACGGACGGCGGCCTGTTCAAGGCCGGATACAATGCCGAGCTGGACCGCCTGCTGGATTTGGTGGAACACGGCGAGCAGAAGCTGCAGGAAGAACTGGCTCGCGAGCAGCAGGAGACCGGCATCGCCAAGCTCAAGCTGGGCTTCAACCGGGTCTTCGGCTATTATTACGAATTGAGCAAGGCCGCGCACAGCGGGCCGGTGCCGGAACATTTCATCCGCCGCCAGACCCTGGCCAATGCCGAGCGCTTCACCACGCCAGCCCTCAAGGAGCTGGAAGAGGCGCTCCTTTCCGCTTCCGAAAAACGCAAGACGCTGGAATATCAGCTCTATCAGGATCTGCGTACCTTCATGGCCCAGCAGCGGGAGCGCATCCTGCACATGGCGGACGTCATCGCCCATCTGGACTACTGGCAAAGCCTTGCCGAGGTGGGGCGCCGTAACGGCTGGTGCCGTCCCGAGCTGGACGGCAGTGCCGACATCCTCATCGAGGAAGGCCGCCACCCGGTGGTGGAAGCCATGATAGGCGCGGCCAATTTCGTGCCCAACAATATCACGCTGGATGCCCGGCGCCGCCTGTGCCTGCTCACCGGTCCCAACATGGCGGGCAAGTCCACGGTGTTGCGGCAGGTGGCCATCATCTGCCTGCTGGCGCAGACCGGCTCCATGGTCCCGGCCACACGGGCGCGCCTGGGGCTGGTGGACAGGCTGTTCTCGCGCGTGGGTGCTTCGGACAACCTGGCCCAGGGGCAGAGCACCTTCATGGTCGAGATGATGGAGACGGCCCGCATCCTGCGACAGGCCACCAAGCGTAGTCTGGTCATCCTGGACGAGATCGGGCGCGGCACCAGTACCTATGACGGCGTTGCGCTGGCCTGGGCCGTGGTGGAGGATCTGGCCGCCCGGGCGCACGGCGAGGTGCGCACCCTGTTCGCCACCCATTATCACGAGCTCACGGCGCTGGAAAAACGTGTCCCCGGCGTGTTCACTATGAATATCGCCATCCGGGAATACGGGGGCGACATCCTTTTTCTGCACAAGCTGGTGCCCGGCCCCGCGGACCGCAGCTATGGCGTGGAGGTGGCCCGTCTGGCGGGCGTGCCTGCGCCGGTGGTGCAGCGGGCACGGGCCATCCTGGCGGAACTGGAGCAAAGCCGGGGTGAGGGGCGGCGCATGTCGCCCCAGACGGAGACGCTGGCCCTTCCCGGCATGGAAAAGCGGGTCGCCCGCGAAGAGCCTCCGTCCCTGCCCATCGACATCCCGGCCGCACCGGCCGCCGGGCCGCATCCCCTGGTCCTGCTGCTGCGGGACCTCGATCCCGAGGAACTTTCGCCCCTAGCGGCCCTCAAGCTGATCATGGAGTGGAAAAAGCTCTGGGCCGATGCTCCCGATACGGAGGAAAAACATGTCTGAGGTAAGTCCCTGGTCCGTCATCCAGTCCATTGCCGAGCGCCGTATCGAGGAATCCATGGCCAAGGGGGATTTCGATGATCTCCCCGGCCGGGGCAGGCCGCTGGAGCTGGAAGACGACAGCCATGTCCCCCCGGAACTGCGCATGGCCTACAAGGTGCTGCGCAACGCCGGCTGTGTGCCGCCGGAGCTGGCCGAACGCAAGGAGATCAGCAATCTGGCCGACATGCTGGAACATTGCGAGGACGAGCAGGAGCGCGTGCGCCAGATGCAGAAATTGCGCTTCATGATCCTGCAGGCCCGCATGAAGCACCAGCGGCCCCTGAACCTTGATGACGATACCTATTATGACCGTCTGCTGGAGCGGCTTTCCCGGCACGACAGGAAGGAAAGATAGCGTCTTGCTGTCCTACAAAAAAGGCATGAAAAAAGGCTGTCCGTAAGATACGGACAGCCTTTTTTCAGTATCGTCGCGTCGGACGGTCGGCGTTAGCCCACCAGAGGACGCTTCATGTCGGCCTTGGGCACGCCCAGGCGCACGATGAGGTCCACTTCGCAGGGCTTGCAGGCCTGGCAGATTTCCAGGTCGCCGCGCAGGGACATGTACAGGTAGGCGTCGGTGGCATCCCAGCCGGTGGCGGCGGCCACCAGGCCCTGCATCTGCACGCTGGCGTGGCGCAGAGCTTCTTCATAACCGGCGGCGCTGGCCATGGTGTACCAGGTGTCGGCGGTCTCCAGCACGGGCCATTCCAGCGGGCAGTTCTTGATGACGCTCACGCGGGCGATGACGGTACCGTTGATCTCCAGACCGGTGCCGCACAGTTCGCTGTCACCCATGACGGCGTGCATGTCGCCCATCTGCACCAGACCGCCTTCCACACGCACGGGGAAGTAGGCGGTATTGCCCTTGACCATCAGCTTGCAGTCCAGGTTGCCGCCGTGGCTGCCGGGGTAGCCGCAGGGCACGCTCTTGCCCTTTTCGGGGGCCACGCCGATGACGCCGATCATGGGATTGATGGGGAAGGTCACGTCATTGAAGACGGCCTTGCCGTTCTCGATGGGGATGCGCTTGGTGCGGGTCTCGCACTTGTCCCAGAGGGGGCCGATCTTGGGCAGGGTAGTGGTGGTGCCGATGGTGTCGCACTGCACGTCCAGCAGTTCCACCTTGATGACGTCGCCGGGCTGGGCGTCGCGCACGAACAGCGGGCCGGTGGCGGGGTTCATCTTGCTGTAGTCGCAGCTGGTCACCAGCTGGCTTTCGGAATGCATCTGGTTGCTGAAGCAGTCCTGGGTGCGGAAGATGACGATCTCGCCGGAATCGATGGTGCCGGTGGGTTCGTTGTCGGCACTGAAGGTATAAACGACCTTGTCAAAGTATTGCATGATTCAACTCCTGCAATGAAGGTTACACCATATCGCTCTTGCGGAAGGCTTCGGGGACGACCTTGTAGCCCTTGCTCTTGACGTAGCCGATGACCAGGCCGATGGCCAGCCAGCTGAAGCCCACGATCTGGGTCATGCTGTCGAAGGAGAGCCACACGTAGCCGAGGATGAGCACGCCGCAGAAGGGGCAGATCACATAGTTGAGCAGGGCCTTGCCGCCGCGCATCTTTTCACGGCGCCAGAAGAAATTGTACACGGCGAGGTTCAGCAGGATGAAGGAGGTCAGGGCACCGAAGTTCACCAGGCGGGCCAGGTCTTCCACGGTGGAGAGCTCGGCCACCAGGATGGAGAAGATGCCCACGGCGATGGTGGCGATGTAGGGGGTCTGGAAGCGGGGATGCACCTTGCGGAACAGGCCGGAGACGCCGGGCAGCACGTTGTCGCGGGACATGCCGTACAGCACGCGGGAGGTGGCGGCCTGGGCGTTCATGGTGTTGGCGATGCCCACGGCCAGGATGTTGACCACCAGCAGGACCTTGCGGAACCAGTCACCGGCGGCGATCTCGGCAGCGTCGAAGAAGGCCGTGTCGGGGTTCATCTTGCTCATGTCGGGCTGGATGATGGTGGCCACATAGGTCTGGAGCATGAACAGGAAGCCGATGCAGAGCAGGGCGGCCATGGTGGCGCGACCGATGGTCACTTCGGGGCGGTGGGTCTCTTCGGCCAGGGTGGAGATGCCGTCAAAGCCCAGGAAGGAGAGACAGGCGATGGTACAGGCCAGACCGATGAACTGCAGGTTCATCTCGCCGGGGCGGTACAGGGGATCCATGACCAGCTGGCCGGTGCCGCCGCCTTCACCAAGGACATAGTTGAGACCGAAGCCGATGAACAGGGCCAGGACCACGGCTTCCACATAGAACATGATCCAGTCGGCACGCGCGGTATAGGTGATGCCGCGGACGTTGATGAGGGTGTTGATGCCCACGAACACGATGACCCACATCCAGCGGGGCGTGGCGGGGAAGAGCTCCACACACCAGTTGGCGGTCATCAGATAGAGCAGGGCGGGCACGAACACATAGTCCAGCAGGATGAGCCAGCCGGCGATGAAGCCCACATGGTGGTTCAGGCCGCGCTGCACATAGGCGTAGACCGAGCCCGCGATGGGGAAGCGGTTACTCATCTTCATGTAGCTCAGGGCCGTGAAGAACATGGCGCAGATGCCCACAAAGTAGACAAAGGGCGCCATCATGTGGCTGTCTTTGGAAATGTAGCCATAGATGGACATGGGGGCGATGACCACCATGAACAGCATACCGTAAACAAATACGTCCTTGAAGCTGAGTTCTCGTTTCAGCTCCTGGCCGTAGCCAAAATTGTCCGTGGAACCTGTGTTCGACATAAAGCAACCTCAAAAAAATTTTTACCGGGCAGACGAACCGGTATGTGCGTTTTAGCCCCTTTTTTCATAAAGTCAAAGCCTAATTGTCTGATATGCACAAAACGTTTGCCGGCTTGTCCAGGGATAGATGGGCAGGAGCGGGGAGGGGAGGAAATGCGTGGAGAGAAATTTTTTTGAAAAAAAAGCTTGCATGCGATAGCCCTTCGGTGTAATGTCCTCTCTTGCAACGGGATGTGGCTCAGTTTGGCTAGAGCGCAGCGTTCGGGACGCTGAGGCCGCGCGTTCAAATCGCGCCATCCCGACCATAAAAAAGCAGACGGGTTCCAGTGAAAGCTGGGACCCGTTTTTTTATGGCTGAAATCTGGGCTCGCTTTCTGCTTCCTACCGTCTCAACCTGGGATGGTGGGGAAGGAGGCCCCTCCTCTTATTAAGAACATTCCGGCCGCCCTTTTCCGATGTGCCCTGTGATGGACGGCTCGGGGTGCCTCCTTTCCGCACTTCTGCGGGATTTGCTTCCGCCCGATATCTTCCTCATATATGCCGGGAACGTTCGGTGGACTATCCGCTGTGCTGTTCCTTGATGGGCGGCAAATGGCATAGGGAAAAGGACCTGTCCTGCTCCCCGCCCACATCGAAAGCGGGGGCCGGCAATAGCGGCCGCATAAAAATTTATTTTTTTGCGGAAAGTATTTGACAGGGCAGGGTGATTGCTATACATAGCTTTTCACGACGCGCTCGTAGCTCAGCTGGATAGAGCAACAGGCTACGAACCTGTAGGCCAGGAGTTCGAATCTCTTCGGGCGCACCACAATAAAAATAAGCGGTTAGCTGTAATAGGCTGACCGCTTTTTTTGTTTTCCTTGCCGTTGACAGCGGCCAGGCGGAGACCTGCCCTGCTGGAAATTCCGGGTAGGGCTGATGTCGGGATGCGGCGACCCTGTCTTTTGCGAATACCTGGATCGTGCTGTGGTCCCGGCAGAAGGAAGAAGACGGAAACACGAAGTTTCCGCCTTTGCTTTTGACCATTGGTGAAGACTGGGCTATTTTTCAGGAACATTTTCACCTCTACCTGTCGAGATATCTCCATGCCCATTCTGCAATGGCTTACCCGCGAAAAAGACCTTCGTGCCGCCGGACGTGCGCCCTATCGGCTTCTGGAAGAAATTGAACACTACGGCGACGGCTCCCCTCAGAACATGCTCATTCAGGGCGACAATCTGGAAGCTCTTAAGGCTTTGCTTCCGTACTACGCGGGCAAGGTGAAGTGTATTTATATAGATCCACCGTACAATACGAAAAGCGCTTTTGAGCATTATAACGATAACCTGGAACATACACAGTGGTTGTCCATGATGTATCCAAGACTGCAAATCTTAAAAGACTTTCTTTCTGAAGATGGGAGTCTTTGGATTACGCTCGATGATACGGAAGCCCATTATGCAAAAGTGATTTTGGACGAATTGTTGGGGCGAAATTCTTTTGTCGCAGATATTACTTGGCAGAAGAATCCAACGAGAGAAAATCGATCAGATGTTTCAACTACGCATGATCATATTCTCCTGTATGTTAAGAACCGTACCCTATTCAAGAAGACTAGAAATCTTTTGCCTAGTTCAGAAGAGCAAATTGCACGATTTAAGAACCCAGATAATGATCCGAGAGGACCTTGGTCTTCACTTCCGATTCATGCAAAGGCTGATGCAAATCGACGATCTGAGCAGTTCTACACGATAAGAACTCCAAGCGGCCGTGAAATTGACCCGCCCGCAGGGCGATGCTGGTTGTATATACGTGAACGTTTTGATGAAATGGTCGCTGATAACCGAATTTGGTTTGGTCCTAAGGGAAAAAATTCTCCACGTGTGAAAAAGTTCTTGTCGGAGGTACCTGCGGGCTTGGTGCCCACAACAATTTGGACGTGTAAAGAGGTTGGATCTAATGGTGATGCCAAGAATGAGCAAAAGCAATTGTTTGATTCAAAAGATCTCTTTGATACACCAAAGCCTGAAGCTTTGGTGGCTCGGGTGATTAATATCGCGACGAATCCCGGCGACCTTGTTCTGGATTCCTTCCTCGGTTCCGGCACCACGGCGGCCGTGGCCCATAAAATGGGCCGTCGCTACATCGGCATAGAAATAGGAGACCACGCGGTAACACACTGCGTTCCTCGTCTTCAGAAAGTTGTCGATGGTGAACAGGGCGGCATATCGCAGGCCGTGAACTGGCAGGGCGGAGGCGGATTCCGTTTTTACAGGCTTGGGGAAAGTATCTTCGATGAAGACGGAGCCATCCGCGAACAGATAACTTTTGCTCAGCTTGCGGCGCATGTGTGGTTCTGTGAAACAGGGGAACCACTTTTCGGCAGGGCTGATTCCCCGTTTCTGGGAGTTCACGAAGGCACGGCTTACTATCTGCTTTACAACGGCATTCTGGGCGACAAGAAGCCCCAGGGCGGCAACGTGCTTACCCGCCGGGTTCTTGAAGGCCTTCCCCCATGGGACGGCCCGAAGGTGCTGTACGGCGAAAGGAACATGCTCAGCTCGCAGCGCATGAAGGAGCTGGACATGGTTTTCAAGCAGACTCCCTATGACATTAAGGGCCGTTAGGAGCGCCGTCATGTTTGAGCTGAAGGAATATCAGAAGGAAACGCTGGGCATACTCAGAGAGTATCTGGAACAGGCGTCCCTGCAGGGACCAAAGGCGGCGTTCGGAAAAGTGACGGCGAAACATCCTTCCGATGTGAGGCCGTCGGCCTATCATGCGCGCTGGGGTATGGACAATGTGCCCTATGTCTGCCTGCGCCTTCCCACAGGCGGGGGAAAAACGCTGCTTGCCGCGTACAGCGTGGGAGTCGCTGCGGAAACCTGTCTGCACAGGGAGCATCCTTTTGTTCTCTGGCTCGTGCCCACCAACACCATACGGAAACAGACAGTACAGGCGTTGCGGAACCCTTCGCATCCCTGCCGGGAGGCATTGAATGCCACATTCGGCTTGCAGGGGGTCTCCGTTTTTGATGTGGAAGATATCAACAATATTCGCCCTGCCGACATATTCGGGACAACCTGTATCGTCGTTTCTACCATGCAGACCTTGCGGGTAGAGGAAAAAAACAAGGACGCCCGCAAGATATACGGGCATAATGAAAATTTTGAGCAGCATTTCCAGTATCTTCCCAATACGGATTCAGACCTTGATCGGGGGGAGGACGGGCGTGTTCTGTATTCCTTTGTGAATATGGTGCATCAGCTGCGTCCTCTGGTGCTGGTGGATGAGGCGCATAAAATGATTTCCCAGCTGTCCGGCGAGGTCATGAAACGCATCAATCCGGCCTGCGTCATCGAGTTCACGGCAACGCCCGTGGACAGCAACGTGCTGTTCCGGGTACTTCCGTCCCGCTTGAAGGCGGAGGAAATGGTCAAGCTGCCTTTCAACGTGGCGGAGCATCCTTCATGGGAAGAAGCCGTGCTATGGGCGGTGGAGACAAGAAAAACGCTGGCCGGACTCGCCGCCCAGGATGAGGAATACATCCGGCCGCTGGTATTGTTCCAGGCTGAGAAGAAAAACCAGCATTGCACGGTGGACAGGCTGAAGCAGTTTCTGCTGGATCATGATATCCCGGCGGCGGAAATTGCCGTGGCCACAGGGGAGCAGAGGGAGCTGGATGCGCTGGATATTTTCAGCCGCGACTGCCCGGTGAAATATGTGATTACCGTGGAAGCCCTTAAAGAAGGCTGGGATTGCTCCTTCGCCTATGTGTTCTGTTCCGTGGCCAATATTCGTTCCGGTATAGACGTGGAGCAGCTTCTGGGACGCGTTATGCGCATGCCGTATGCGAAGGCGAGAAAGAACTCCCGCCTGAACATGGCCTATGCGCATGTGACGGCCCGCGCTTTCAGCGAGGCTGCTACTGCCATGTATGACAGGATGCTGAACATGGGCTTTGGCGAAGATGAAGCCGCGATGCAGATCCGACAGCTTGAACTGCCCGAAGTGAATCTCAAAGGTGGTTTCGCGCATTCGCCCATGGGGCAGTGGGCGAACGGCAAACAAAGCGTTCCTGCGCTGGTTATCCCTCTGAAAAAAGTGCCGGACTTTTCTCAAATAGCGGAAGCCGCGGACGGCATTGAAGTGCGACAAGCGGATTCGGGCTTTGAAGTCGTCAGCAAAGGCATGCTGTCGCGAGAGGCTGAAAGCGTCATTTTGTCCTGCGTGGCGGAAAAGCAGCGGGATGAAATACGGCGGACCGTGGCGCTGCATCGCAGTGCGGTAGCAGCGCGAATGCCGAAGTCTCCGGCAAGCCAGGGCATGACTTTTGCTGTGCCGCTGCTTCTGGTGGAGCTGGATGGAGAACTGGAAATTCCGGAGCCGGAACTTCTGGCGGGGGTGTGGTCGCCTCTGGAGCTGATTGGGGAAGGGGCATGCCCTCTGGACGAGGGGGAGTTTCAGTTCGACGCTAGGGAGCATGTGTTCCAGTTTGATGTGGAAGGTGAAAAACTTGTCTGGCGCCCTGTGAATGTACAGCAGCAGGGGTGGCTGTACGAACCGGAAGAACTGAGCGTGGGCCTGCTGGCGCGGACGCTGGATAGAAGCTGCAGGTTTGATGATATCAATCAGCCCGTCATGCTTGAGTTCTGCCGCCGATGTGTGCAGGGTCTGATGGACAGGGATGGCGTAGAGCTTTCCACGCTGTATTTGGGAAAGGATATACTGGCGCAGTGTATCAGGAAAAAGATAGCGTATCTTCGTGAGGAAGCAAAGAAACGCGGTTTTCAGCAGCTTCTGTTGTCAGCATCAGCAAATATTGAAGTTTCCTTCAATGCAGACTTTTCTTTTCCTCGATACAGCTATGCCGAGAGTGTCCCTCCTTACGCCGGGGCATACCAGTTTGGAAAGCATTACTATGACAGACCGCGTGATCTGAAGGCCTACGGCGAGGAATTTCATTGTGCCCAGGCCATTGATCTTCATCCTGATGTAAAGATGTGGGTGAGGAATGTGGACAGACAGACAGGTTCCTTCTGGCTGCCGACTTCCAGTGACAAATTTTATCCTGACTTTGTTGCCATGCTGACCGATGGACGTATTCTGTTGGTAGAATATAAGGGTAAGCACCTGCTGAGCAATGACGATACCAAAGAAAAGCAGAATATCGGAGAGCTATGGGCGGAGAAAAGCAACGGCCGCGGACTGTTTCTGCTGGTCTCGGAAAGTGTGCCGGAACTGGGATTTGAAAGACAAATGTCCGCGTTGCTGAAAAAAAGTTGAGAATGGCAGGCAGACAGGGGCAAGGCCGTTTTCGGAAAGCCGGAGGCGGCCTTTTTTTGCCAATGGAACAGGCTCGTTCCTGTCTGTTTGTCAGCCTGGAATAACGGCGTGATACACAAAAAAGCACTTATGAGGCTTCCCCTCATAAGTGCTTGAAATTTTGGTGCGCCCGGCAGGAATCGAACCTGCGGCCTACTGCTTAGGAGGCAATCGCTCTATCCGACTGAGCTACGAGCGCGCGTCGTATCTTGTAAGGCAGTCTGACGCGGACTGTCAAGTTGAAGCTGGCGGCGGAAGGTCCTGTATTTCCGGGGCTGAAGGCAGGCTGTTTTGCGCCGCCAAGCAGGATATAGGGGGGCAGAAGAAATGAGAATGACGGTATGGCGTCATCCAGTCGGCTAGATGTCGGCTATATATAGGCCAGGTGCGGGCTTATGGTGGTCCGGCGTCTAAAAAAGGCCGCGAAAAAAGACTTGAGAACGGAAGGATATTTCAAGAGCGTTTCCGCACGACAAATGAGAATACAACAGCCCTGCCGCGTGTCGTTTTTGACACAAAAGCAGGGCTGTTTTTTTGTCTTTTCTGATTATGCAACGCCGCTATGTTGCGCAGGCTGATCCGAAGCAACAGCGAGTCGATTTTTACGCTCCTCCAGTCGGGCAACCTTCTCACGTAGTTCCCCGATTTCTCGTAGGAGGCATTCTTTTTCGCGGTAAAGAGCGTCCTTTTCTTGATGAAGGCGGCGATTTTCTGCAATTATTTCTTTTTTTTCTTCCCAAAAAATGCGCTTTTCCTCCTCAAATATGCGTCGCTCCAAGGTAAGCGCATCCGAGTCTTGTTCCGCAACTGAGTAGGCACTTTCAGAATGCGGTTCCTGGTCTTTGTTTGCGTACCAGTCCTTTTGACCTGCGGCCTGTAATTCTTCGACGGGGACTTTGAACAAAAGGGAGGCTTTTGCAAGCCATTTCATCGGAATTTTTTGTCTTTTTTTGACAGATGAAAGCGCTTGCTTTGAGTATCCCAGCTTTTGAGCAAGCTCAAAATCATAGGATACTCCTGCCAGCTTTTTCATATAGTCCAATGCGGCTTGCGTACTTGCATGTTCCATTAGCTCAAACCTGCAAGCAAACATGCAAATATATTTTGCATTATTTGCTAGTTATGCCGCATAGTTAGGTAAAATCCCAAAAAAGATAAACCTGCAAGTAAACAAAAACGGTCTATCCTTCTTGACTGGTACGCTTTTGCGTACTAAAAGAAACTTGCGGGCGGTTGAAGTTTCAACATAGCAAAGCCGACTTTATCCGGCCCGTCCCATTAAATCAACGTCCAGGCGCGAGCGGCGTTTGGACAGGAGCAGGCCATGAAGCAGCTATCCTTACTTGACGACGCAGTCCGGCTTTCTGGCGTAATGGCGGCCATCAAGACCGCCATGCGCGATGCCGCCGGAGCGCCGGAAGGCGAAGGACGCAAGATGCTTGCCGACCGCCTGAATGAAATAGCACAGCGGGCGGGAATCAAGCTGACGGGCGGCAATACCCTGTCCATCAGCAAAGCCACATTGGACAAATGGCTGGCCCCATCCGACACGTCGCACCTTCCATCCATCTTGGCCTTGCTGGCCTTCTGTCGAGCCACCGGAAACGTGGAGCCTATCCGCGTTGCGGCGCAGGCGTTGGGTTTGGACCTAATGACGGAGGAAGACAAGAAACTTCGCGACTATGGAGCTGCTGTCCTAGAAATGAAGGCTGCCCGGCAACGCAAGCGCAGACTGGAGGAAGATTTATGACCCGCGAAGAATGCGGACGCCAGCGCTATGAAGTTCGCTATGTAATCCGGGCGATTCTGGATGCACGCGGTCTAAGTATGGCGGAACTGGGAAGACGTATCGGCGTCACCGCAGAAGCAGTCTCCGCCACAGTGTTGGGTAAGCGGCATAGTCCGCGAGTATTGGAGGCCCTGCGCCGGGAAGGTGTACCGGAAGAATGTTTGTTTGACCCGCGCAAGACGCGCGACAAGGCCGCATAAGGCGACGCGAAGGAAAAAGGCAATGGCACTCAAGGAGGCATATACATCTCAAGCTCTCGCCCCCTTATTGGGACTTACTCGACAAGGGGTAGATGCTCAGGCCAAGTCTGGCGGTTGGCAATTCCGCCCGCGCAAGGGACGCGGCGGCGGGAAGGAGTGGCTTGTTTCCTCCATGCCAGAAGCGACGCAGCGCGCCCTCCAGATGGCAGAGGAACGCCGGGCGATAGAGGCAGAGGCAGCCCTTCCCGCAGTTACAGTTTCCCGGCTTCTCTCCCCCGCCCGACAGGCCATCCTTGATGACAAGCGCCGTTACAAGGCGTTGGCAAAGGCCGATCTTCTGGGGCTTTATCTGGACTGGCAGGCAAAGCACGGCAGCACCATCAGGCAGAAGCAAGCCTTTATCCTTGCCTATCAGGGCGGCGCATGGAGCAAGCTCCTTGAGGAACTCGGTCCGCGCGTAAGCTGGAAGAGCCTGGAACGCTGGAAGCTGGAAAGGAAGGACTCCGGCGGCGTCCTGGCCCTGGCCGACAAGCGCGGCCTTGCCCATCGGGGCAAGAGTATGCTCACGGAACGGCACCAGACCATCATCCTGGGACAAATACTGGACGGAGACCGTCAAATCAGCACCTGCGCCCGCATCATACAAGAACGGTGCAAGGCGGAAAATCTGGCCGTTCCCTCGGACGATACCATCCGGCGCTGGGTAGCCAACTACTCCAAGACGTGTTTCAGCGACTGGACGTTGTGGCGCAACGGGGAAAAGGCGTGGAACGACCGATGCGCTATATCCATTCTTCGAGACTGGTCGCTGGTAGGCGTGGGCGACGTGGTGATCGCTGACGGCCATACGCTCAACTTTGAGACGACAGACCCGGATACGGGCAAGCCCAAGCGCATGACGCTGCTCCTGTTTTTCGACGGCGGAAGCCGTTACCCGCTGGGCTGGGAAGTGATGGCGACGGAAAATGTGGCCTGTATTTCCAGCGCGTTCCGCCGGGCCTGCATCCGTCTGGGGAAGTTTCCCCGCGTTGTTTACCTGGACAACGGCAAGGCGTTCAGGGCGCGGTTTTTCGACGGCTGCAAGGACTTTGAGCAGGCCGGATTCCTCGGCCTGTACCGTGACCTTGGCTGCGAAGTCATCCACGCCTGGCCATACCACGGCCAGAGCAAGCCCGTGGAACGGTTCTTCGGAACCATGCACGAACTGGAAGAGCTTACGCCGTCCTATACGGGATGGGACATAGCCCACAAGCCCGCGCGGCTGCACCGGAACGAAAAGCTGCACCGCCGCCTGCATGAAAAGCTGGGCCGCCGCCCACTCACGCTGGAAGAAACGTATGAGTGGCTGGCGTACTGGTTTGAACTGTACGCTTCCCGCCCGCAGGCGACCACCCATTTACGCGGCAGGACGCCCGGAGAGGTGTTCGAGGAAGGCCGGGGGCCGGGCGTGGACATGGAGCGCCTTACCTTGATGATGCTGCAAAAGGAAGTCCGCACCATCAGCAAGGACGGCATACGGCTGGACGGTCGCCTGTTCTGGCATGAAGCCCTGTTCAACCGCCGTCATCCGGTACTGGTTCGCTATGACTGGCAGCTCTCGCCGTACACGGTGCTTGTGTACGACCTGGAAGGCCACAGACTTTGCGAGGCCCGCGACCGTTACCATTACGGGATTGCCGCCGGTATCCATCCCGCTGCCCGTGTGCTGGGAACGGCGGAACAGCAGCAAGACCTTACGGAGGCTCTTGCCTTCAAAGCACAGCAAGGACGCGGAGCCAAGGCCGGAATACGGCAGATGACGGAAACGGTCTTTCTACCGGAAGCCCGGCAGCGGCAGATTACAGGATTTCAGAAGGCCATTCCCGCCCCGGAACCCATCAGAAAGTCTCCGGCGCTTTCCGCCACGGAGAAGGCTGCCATCGAGGCCGCCAAGGCCGCCGGTGCTCAGGCCCGCGCGGAACTGGACGCTCCTACCTACGAACCTTCCATTTTCAAGCGGTTCCCGGACGAACCGGCCAGGTACGACTACCTGTTCACGGCCCTTCACGAGCGGGGCGCGGAACTGGTGCCGGAGGATGCGGCCTTCATGGCAGCATTTGAGGAGTCCAGTGTTTATCAAAGGAACTGGAAAGCAAGGTATGAAATGAGGTTAGAATGTTTGAATCGTGTTGCAGTAAGGAAGTTGGCATAAAAGTATCATGCCTCTTGGTTTTCCTTTTTTGCGAGATTATACATTAACGTCTCATATGGAGATAAAAACTTTAATGCAAGCAATATTGATGCATAACAATCAATATTATTATCTTCTTTTGCCTGTACAATTTTATGATTCATACGAGCAAGGATTTGCGAATGTGTTACCACTCCATTGTTTTCACACATTACTTCCATAGCGATTGCAGCCAGAGTTTGTGCCCCAATTGTGGATACAGACCTATCAAATGTTCTCATTAAGACAGAGTCTATCGACATTTTTTTTACAGACAATTTTCTTACTCCAGGAGGATAAAAATGCGAGACGTGATCATACCCACAGACGCGACGGCGCGGTTCAACACGGCGGTGGATGCCGTGGTGGACGCGGGCCGGGGCACCAGCGGATTCATCCTTGCCCACGGGCAGGCCGGGCGCGGCAAGAGCGTGGCGGCGGACCAGTACCATTACCAGCGCGGCGGCGCATATGTCCGGGTCTGGGAAGGCTGGACGCAGGCAGCGTTCCTCCAGCGCGTGCTTTTTGAGGTCCGGGGCAAGAACGGCGATCTGCCGCGCCTGAATGCGGACCGCTGCAAGCAGGCCATTGTGGAACTTCTGGAGCGGGACCGCAAGCCCATTTTCGTGGACGAAGCAGACCGGCTGGCCATCGGGCGCATCGAAGACTTGCGCGACATTCTGGAGATGACGGGTGCGCCCATCATCCTGATAGGCGAGGAAGGCATTTTCGGGCTTTTGTCCGAACGCCGCCGTGTATGGAGCCGCGTAGCCCATGAAGTGGAGTTCGGGCCTATCAGCGCGGCGGAAGTGGCCATGTACGCCATGAAGGCGGCGGCGCTGGATATACCGCCGGAATTGTGCGGACGCATAGCGGAACGGGCGGAAGGCGACTTCCGGCTGGTACGCAACATGATGCTTCTGCTCGAAAAGGCGGCGAAGGCGGCGGAAAACTTCACGGTGGACGGGCCGATGCTGGACACCGTTATTTCCGCGCGCTCCTGGCGGCGCAAGTAGGAGGCGCGTCATGGATAGCCGCAAGGAAGTCAGCAAGGACGCGGTGCGCGCGGCGCTGCAAGCCCTGGGAGAAGGCGGAAAGGAAATCAGCTACCGCCTTGTGTACGAAGCGCTGGGGCTGGAAAACGACGCGGAACAGGCCGTTGTGCGCAGCCGCATTTCCGACATGACGCGGCACGGGGAAGTCAAACGGACACGCACCGGCTGTTTCACTTACGACTTCAAGCATCGTCCCCGCGAGGCAAAGAGTTATGAAGCCCTGTGGCGCTTTGTCCGCAAGGCCAAGCCGGGTTGGAGCATATCGGAATGCGCCATGATGACGCGTGTTTCGTACACGCAGGCGCTGCGTTACTGCAACTGGCTGGCGGAGGAAGGCTTCATAGCGCGGGCGGGCAGAGATGATCGGAATGCCGTCACCTGGCGGGCCACGGTAAAGGCGGACAAGAGCCCGGAAACGCCGTATCCACCGTTGCGGAAAACAGACCCTTTTGCGCGGGAACGCGCGGCGGCGGCCACCATAGCTCGGCTCCTGCTCTGCGCGGATCCTTACGCGAAACGGACGGCGCAGGGCATCACGGAGGCCTGCAAGGTACTGTTGGCACGGTTCGATACGAACCGCACGAAAAACGAGAATGAAGAAACGGAGGAATGATCCATGCTGAAAGAAAACCTTTTGTCCATTCTGGCCGCTCTTGGAACAGTACAGGGAAACGCAAAGGATGAGGAACAGGTCGCCCTGGTGCGCGGCTGCTGCGACAATCTGAGGGCCGCCGCTGAACAGGCGGAGGCGCTGGAAAACAACCTGCATGTGGTGAGTGTGGACTGGACCACGGAAGAAGCGGAAATCGCCGTGCCCGCCATGAATCTGCGGCTGGTCGCACGGGGCATCAAGGTGTCGGGAGAGTTCCCGGCAAGGGCTATCCGGGAGGTGATGTAATGGCGCGCATCAAGCCAGACCCATACATGGTGCTAGACCGGGCGCAGTGCGAGGGGGCACTGGCGGAAATGGCAGCCATCGACCGTAAACTTTCCGCCATCGAGAACGAGATGCGGGAAGTCGTCGACGGAGCAAAAGCCAAGGCCAGTCAGCTTGCCGGGCCGTTGCAGGCGCGGCGCAAGGAACTGTCGGACGCGGTGACGGTGTACGGCAAGCTCAACCGGCAGGCGTTGTTCCCCAAAAGCAAGAGCCTTGACCTCGGATTCGGCGTGATTGGATTCAGGGCCAGCACGAAAATAGTCCAGATGCGCGGCGTGACAGCGGAAATGACACTGGAAAGGCTGCATCAATACAATCTTTCAGACGGTATCCGTACCAAGGAAGAAATCAACAAGGACGCGGCGCTGGGCTGGCCGGACGAACGTCTGGAGCTGGTGGGGCTGAAACGGCAGCAATCGGACACATTTTTCATAGAAATCAAGAAAGAAGATGTCCCGGAAACAGTCTAGGAGGGGGAATGGGGCGTGACCTGTACAGAAAAAGCGAACTGGAAGCCTTAGCAGCGAAGTACGCGCAGAACGTGGTGACACACAAGGGGTTCAGGCCGGAAGACCTGCCGGAGATAGCCCAGAACCAGGAATGGAAGCAGGCAAGCCCCGGCCAGCGTGACAAGGCTTGCCGAACCATCCGGGACATGGCGCGGGTGTTGCTCATCAAGGCCGGATACAGCCGGAAGATCGTGTACCGGAACATTCCGTAACCACAGGAGGAAGTATGACAAAGCAGGAACTTATCAAGGCCGTGACGCAGACCGTGCACACGATGGATCCCCAAAGGAACGTGACCGCCGTCATGGTGGAAGCCGTGCTGGACGCCCTGGTCGATGTGACCGCAGCGGAGCTTTTGGGCGGCGGAGAAATTTCGCTGCCCCGGCTGGGCAAGTTCAAGAGCAAGGCGGTGGCGGCCCGCAAGGTCCGTAATCCGCGAAACGGCGAGATCCTGGAGATCCCCGCCGGGAGAAAGCTGGTGTTCACCGCCTGCAAAGATTTGAAAGAGGCAATGAAGCCATAAAAGCGAAACCGCCCGCCCACTTCCAAGGGCGGCGCGGTCGCCCGGCGGTGGTGCGCAGGGCCTGACGAGCAGCCATGAGCAAGAAAAGCAATCAGAGAGTCAATCCGGGATTGAACCCGGTTCGAAAGGAACTTGATGCCATAATCGGCAAGGGACACAACGGGTATCGCGTGTTTGAGGATTGGGTTGGGCTGATGTTCCACGCCTTCCAGCGTGACGACCCGCCGTATCTGGAAATCATGGGGCAGTACCGCAATACGGAACCGGTGGGGCAAAGGGCGGCGGATCACTTCGCTAACGCCACCGCCTACCTTCTGGACTATATGCGGGCGACAAATGAGGAAACGCTGGGGCCGCTGTATGAGGAATACGCGGCGAACCATTACACCGGTCAGTATTTCACTCCGTCTTCCGTGGCGCGGCTTATGGCCAAGATAACGCACACGGCACCGCCGGAAACGGGCCGTTTCAAGGTTCTTGACCCCGCCTGCGGCGCGGGAGCCTGCCTGATAGCGGCGGCCAAAGAACAGACGTTCGAGCAGAACGGACGGGCAATATTCGTAGGTCAGGACATAGACCTGAACTGCGCACGCATGACGGCCTTGAACCTCATGTTTTTCAATCTGGACGGAATAGTGCTGTGGGGCAACCATCTTGCCCTGGAAGTACGCGGAGCATGGGAAACACGCCGGAGTCTGGTCTGGGGCGGAAGCATCCGCCCGCTGGACAAGGAAGAGGCGCGGGCATGGCTGGAAGGCCACTTTACCGGACCGGAAACGCCGCCAGCGCCGAAGAAGGCAAGCGCCGTGCGTGTCAAAACTGACACAAAAACAGTGGCAAAAATGGAGCAACTTTCGTTGTTCTGAAAGGAGAGTGCATGAAGAAACAATTTGGGAAAAACAGAAAATGCAAACGGTGCGGCAGTGATCCGGTGCTGCATGTAAGCCTGTTCGGGCCGATGGTAGGGCTACGGTGCCCGGAATGCGACGTAACAAGAACGCGGATGTTCACATCTATGGCGAAGGCCCGAACATATTGGAACCGCAGAAACAAGGGATGATGCGAAACGGCCCCGCATGGGCCGTCGTCCGGCGGTGGCGCACCGGGCCTGACGAGCAGCCATGAGACAGAACAATGACGGAAGTAATACCGAACCTTCCCAGCATTGAGCGGGACGGGAAAATTTACATTGGCGAAGGCGTAAAGTTCGAGCGCATCCGGCGTATCACGGGTTATTTGGTGGGTACGGTGGACCGCTTCAACAATGCCAAGAAAGCGGAACTTCGAGACCGCGTGAAGCATACCGCCATGAGGTAAGATCATGCGGAAGGACAACCGGAAATTCTGCGCGTCCATCAGCGTGCGCAACGGGGAAGATCGCGCGAAGCTGGAGCTTTCCCCGGCTCCGTTGCACGGCGGCCCGGAAGGCTTTTACCGCGTGCGGCTGGCCCGGCGCTGGCTTGATACGGAAGATGGCGCGCCACGCTTCTTCGACCGGGACGAAATAGCCCGTCTGGCGGCGGAACTTGCCTTGTGCGGGCTGGAAACGCCCGTCCCGGCCCCTGACATTCCCTGCAATTCCCGCGTGTCTGTGCGGCGCGCGGACGGCTTTTATGAAGGCACCTGGACGAACACGGAGCCGATTCTGGACTACACGGGACGCTGGGTGATCAATGTTTCGTTGGGAGGAAAGCGCGTGTTCGTGCCGGTTGAAGATGTGACCGTACACAAGGAGCGTCGCCGTGGATAACCGGAAAATGCGTCTCGGCCTGTATCGCAAGATTGAAATTGCCAGAAAGCAGCTTCCGCACATGGATGAGGAAGCCTTCCGAGCCCTGCTGCGTTCAGAGTTCGGCGTATCCAGCCGCAAGGATATGAATATCCATCAGCTTTCCCGTCTGGCGCAGCTTTTCGCGGAACAGCACGGCGTTACCTATACCGCGCCCGCCAAAAGCCGCAACAGACGTGTGACGCCGCTCAGTCGCCCGGACTGGATAGAAATCACGGATTCCATGCCGTATGCCGCCGAAAAACGGCAGATTCTGGCGATATGGCGAAAACTGGGCTATTCCATGACCAGCCTGGATACGCGGGTCAAACGGGCGTTCGGCTGTCACTGTTTCGTCTGGCTCAAGGACGGGAAACAGATTTCCACGTTGTTGTCAGACTTGCAGCGGCGTGAAAAGGCGTTCGAGAAGAAGCATGACGGCCAGTGAGCTGAAAGAGGCCGTGCTGGCCCGTTACCGGAGCGTATACGCCTTTTGCCGGGCACACCCGGAAATCAAGCGGGCAACAGTGTATCTGGTGCTTTCCGGTCGTTATCCTGGAAAATGGCACGAGCAGGCGGCAAGGATTCAGGCGGCGCTTTCCGGGGCCGGAGAAAGCCCACGGGGCAGAGACGTGACGCCGGAAGTTGTGGGAAAGGCGTTGCAGGAAATCCGCTGTTCCCATTGTCGCCGCCTTGACCGCAGGGAGTGCCTTTCCTGCCGGGAGCAGACGGAACGAGAAAGCAAGGAGCTGTTTTTCAGGGTGTTTCAAGGGGGATAAGATGTCGAAAGCGCGGATACGGGAAATTGTGACGCTGACCAGGGAAGGATGGCGCCCTTATGACGCGGAACCTGAGCGGAAGGTGTATGAAAAACTCGGCTGCACCTATGTTCTGAGCGGTAAACGTAAGCCGTTCTGGTTCGTGCGCGGAGACGTGTTTTGCTGCATCGGCTGCGCGGATCACTGTACGCTGAAACGTCCGGCGGGCTTTCCCCTTCCGCTGCCCATACGCTATTCCAGCATACCTTCCGAGCAGCCCTATTCTTTGACGCCGCAGGAAATGGTCAACCGTCACGACATATTGAACGTGAAGCAGGCGGCTTATTGCCTGAATGTTTCGGAGCGCACCATTTACGACTACATAGCAGAGGGTAAACTGATACGGCTCAAGGATAGTCCTGTTCGCGTCCGGTCCAAGGAGGTCAAGGAACTTCGGGGTGATTTTGACGAGTGAAAAAAAGTTCGCACAGCCCGCGCCCTTTCCGGGCATGAAGCGGTCCGCCATGGCATGATTGCCGTGACGGGCCGTTTTCGCGTCCGGTCCGTTCCTCCCTTCCCCGCCGGATCTATTCCGGCGGGGTCATTCCGAAACGAGCGCGGCAAGGAGCAATTTTTCATGAAGAAGTTTCTTTGCAATCCCCGGTATCTGCTGGCCATTTTCATCGTGAGCGGCCTTGTTATGCTGGCGGGACTGGTTTTTCTTTCTCCCTATCAGGGGCCTGTAGTAGCCTACAAGCTGGCGCTGGTCATGGTGGCGGCCATTGCGGGCATGGTCTTTGACTTTCTGGCGTTTCCCTATGCGCTGCCGTCTTCCTATCTGGACAAGGACTGGCGGGAAGACCCGGAAGCCACGGGGGATGACGGTCAGCCGGACTTTCCCATTGCCACCGGCTACTTTCGTCCGTTCTGCGCGGCCATGCTCCGCCGGGCCTGCATTATCTCGGCCTTTGTCATCGCCGTGGCGCTGGGGCTGTAACCATGCCGGACGTAACATTGAAGATTGAGACCAGCCCGACATGGAAGGGACTTCTGGTACAGGCCCTGTGCTGCTGCGCCCGGTGGATATTACGAGGTTTTTTTCTGTTCATCGGTTTTTATCTGGCCTCCCTATGGTTGCCGATTAGTGCGAAAGCCGCTGACGTGACGATCCCCCGCGCGGCGCAGCAGTACCGGGCAACGCTTGTCCGGGCAGCCCACGCCACTTGGGGCCTGGACGCACCGGTGGCCGTCTTTGCGGCGCAGGTCCACACGGAAAGCTGGTGGCGCAACGACACCGTTTCCCATGTGGGGGCGCAGGGGCTGGCGCAATTCATGCCCGCCACGGCCCGCTGGCTGCCTTCCGTGGCCCCGGAAACGGGAAAGCCGGAACCGTTCAATCCCGGCTGGAGCCTGCGGGCGCTCTGTACCTATGACCGGTGGCTGTGGGAACGTGTGACCGGGCACAGCGACATGGAGCGCATGGCCTTTACGCTTTCCGCGTATAACGGCGGGCTGGGCTGGGTGAACCGCGACCGCAAAAAAGCCCGCGCCCTGGGCGTGGATGACCGGCGTTGGTTCGGCGCTGTGGAAAACGTGAACGCCGGACGCGGCAAGGCCGCCTTCCGGGAAAACCGCAACTATCCCCGGCTGATCCTGAAGGAACGGCAATACGCCTATATCAAGGCGGGCTGGGGGCCGGGCGTGGAAGATGAGGCGCGGCTATGATGCTCCGGCTGATCGGCATAGGGACCGTGTGCGCGCTGGTGGCAGTTTCCTACGCGCTGTTGCTCACCAAGGGCGCGCTGGACACGGAACGGCTGCACCATGCGGCCACAGCCGCCGAACGGGACCATTGGCAAGCGGCGGCGGAAATGTACCGGCAGGACGCGGAAGCCCAGGGGGAAAACGCCCGGCTGTGCCTTGCGCGGGAGGCGAAAGCCGCGCTGGACCTGGCGGAACGTGAGGCCATCGTGCGGCAGGCAAAGCCCCGCGTCCGGAGCGCTGAAGAAAAGGTGGTGGACGATGCAACGCGCCGTCGTGCTGTTCTGCGTCTCAATCGCCCTTTGTAGCTGCGGATGCGGCCCGAAACAGGCCGCGCCGCTCATTCTCAAGTATCATGACTGCCCGGCTCCGTCCGTTCCCGTGTTGCCGGAACTGGATGCGGCGGAGCCGCTGGACAGCCCGGAGAATCTTTCCCGGCTGCTGGAACGGGACGACAGGTTCCGGGCGTATATAGACGGCCTGAAATCCGCATTGCAATGTGAGCAGGCACGGGGGAACTTATGAACGATATGTCCGCCGCCATAAGCGCGGCTCTGCCTTTGCTGGAAGCCCTGTTTTCACTGGGCGTGCCCGGCATCATTCTTATGCTGGCGGCCATTCCGGCGCTGGTCATAGCCGTGGTGTTCATTCTGGATCACCGGCACGGCAAGCGGACGGAAATGCTGCTGGAAGCCTACCGCGAAGACACGCAAAACGTCCTGCGCGCCGTCAGTGAAAAGAACGAAGCCATTTTGCGCGAAATGAGCGAGAAGCACGAGGAAACGGCGGAATTTTACCGCAAGAACGTCACGCTGGTGAAGAATTACGAGAGGATGACCGACGCCCTGCAAACGCTGGTAGTCAACAACACAAGGGCGGTCGAACACCTTTCCACCATCATTGAAACACGGAGAACCGTATGAGCAGGCTGGAGGAAATCGGACAGCGGGAAGAGCTGCGGAGGCGACGGAAGATTATTGAGGCTGAGATACAGTCCCACCGGGACAGCTTGCTGTCAGCCCTTTCCATAATTCATCCTTTGGAAGGATTGCAGGGAGAATATATTGCAGCGTTGGGCGTCAAACTGAACGAACGGCTGATGGAGCTTGACGGCGTGAACAGGCGTATAGCCATTCTGAGCCGTGAACTCGGAGACTGACATGGGCTGGGAACATGAACCGGGCACCGTGTGGCGGGCGCAGGAACTGTACTGCATGGATCGCCTGTCCTTCGAGCGGGTTTCCGAACTGACGGGCGTGGCCACTTCCACGTTGAAACGCTGGGCGGACAAATACCGCTGGCGTGAACGTCGTGAGGAACTGGCGCAGGTGGAAAGTGAGATACGTTTCAACACCGTCATGGGGCGAAAGGCCATCTTGCAACGTCTGCTTGAGGCTGAGGACGGCAAGGAAGCCTCGCAGGTGGCCTTTGCCGTGGCCAGCCTGGAATCCCTGGCATTGAAGCAGGCGGAACTTGCGGCTGCGGGCAAGATACCTTCCTTCTCCGAGCCGGAAGCACGGCCTCATATTGCCACGCAGGCGGACGCTGTGGCCGCGTTGCGTGAAGCCGTGCGCAACAAGGTGGGCATGGCTTTGTCCGATCCGGGAAAAATCAATGCCGCCACGGTACAGGACGTGAAACGCTGCCTGGAACTTCTGGGAGAACTGGAAGCGCGGTTGCCGAAAGAAAAGGAAGAAAGCTGCGACAAGGCGCTGTCGCCGGAAAACGCGCAGGCCATCCGGGAAATCCTCGGCACAAGTTAGGGGGCGCGTATGGAACTGGGCGACGTGTTGCTGCCGTATCAAAAGGCATGGCTGGGGGACAAATCGCCGGTCAAAGTGGTGGAAAAATCCCGCCGTATCGGCCTGACCTGGGCACAGGCGCTGGACGACGTGCTGAAAGCCTCGACCTCTGGGCGGGACGGTATGGACGTGCTGTATATTTCGTTCAATCAGGACATGACGCGGGAGTATATCGACACCTGTGCGGAATGGGCGAAAAAGCTGCAAATCGTGGCCGGGAAGGTGAACGAAGATATTTTCCGAGACGGGGACGAGCGGGAAATCAAGGCTTTCCGCATCGACTTCGCCAGCGGGCACAAGATCCTTGCGCTGTCGAACCGGCCTTCCAATCTGCGCGGCAAACAGGGGCGCGTCATCATCGACGAAGCGGCCTTTGTGGAAGACCTGCCGGAACTTTTGAAGGCGGCGCTGGCGCTGCTCATGTGGGGCGGGCAGGTCATCATCATCTCCACGCATGACGGGGCGGAAAACCCTTTCAATGAGCTGATCCAGGACGTGCGCGCCGGAAACCTGCCCTACAGCCTGCACCGCATCACGCTGGACGACGCGCTTTCCGCAGGACTGTACCGGCGTATCTGCCGGGTGACGAAGCAGGACTGGACGCCGGAAGCGGAAGAAGCCTGGCGCGCCGACCTTATCAAGACGTATGGCGACGGCGCGGACGAAGAGCTTTTCTGCATTCCACGGCAGTCTTCCGGGGCCTATCTGACCACCAGCATGATTGAAGCCTGTATGGAGGCGGCTCCCGTGCTGACATGGACGCCGCCAGCCGACGACTTTGTGGACTGGCCGCTGCCCGTGGCGGAACGCTACACAAAAGGCTGGATGGCGGAACAGCTTGAACCTCTTCTGTCCGGCCTGCCGAAAGACCGGGCGCATTTCTGCGGCGTGGACTTTGGTCGCAGCGGCGACCTTTCCGTATTCTGGCCCGCCACGGAAGAAAAGGACTTGCGCCTTGTACCGCCCTTCGTGCTGGAGCTGCGCAACTGCCCGCACAGGACGCAGCAGCAGATCCTGTTCGCCATCCTTGAACGGCTGCCGCGCTTTTCCGGCGTGTCGCTGGACGCGCGGGGCAACGGTTCCGCCCTGGCGGAAGCCGCACGGCAGCAGTACGGGCCGGAACAGGTCCGGGAAGTGATGATTTCCGAATCGTGGTACCGGGAGACCATGCCGCTACTCAAGGCGGGCATCGAGGACAAGACGCTGCTTTTGCCCAGGGACGCGGGCATCCTTTCGGATTTTCGCAGCCTGCGCGTGGTCAAGGGCGTGGCCCGCGTGCCGGAGCAGCGCATCAAGGACAAGACCGGCGGCAGGCATGGCGACTCCGTCATTGCCTGCGCCATGATGCTGGACGCCCACAAGGAACTGGGAAGCGCTGAGCCGTGGGACTATGTGGGCATCCCCCTGGAAGGCTTTGCGTTGAACGGCTGGTAAGCCAAAGGAGAAAATGGTATGGAACGGGATAAGTTTTTGCAGTGCCGTGATGAAATCCTGGACGTGCTGAAAAAGCATGAGGCGGATAACTGGGATCGTGTGAGAGTCCTGGTATCCGCCATCAATGAAGATCTTGCGCCGAATGGCCATCAAGCTGTCATTACTCTGCGGCCTTTGTTAACTTATCCCGAAGTTGAGAATAAAATATGACGAAACTTTCCATTTCCTTTGTACGTCGGTCTTCAATAGATCCGCACTCGTGTATCAAGTCTACCTTGTTTTTTCTCACAGCGAGATAAAGCTGGGTAGCAGTCTGTAACAATACATCGGGAGAAAATTTCTCAGCCATATTTCCGGCTCCTGTGATGCCCGGATGGTCCGGGGTTAGAGGTTGTGATGAAAAGGTTATCACAGTGAGCCGGATTTTTTCAATCCGGGCAATATTGCGGATTTTTGCCTGCCTTTTTGTGTCAGAATTGACACACTGAAGCCCCTAAAAGATCCTTGCATAGCCCGCGCCCTTTCCGGGCATGACCTCCGTTTTTCTGCCATTGTGGTGGAAAAACGGAGGTTTTTTCATGCTTCACGCAATGGTCACGTTGCTTTTTGCGGCTGCGGGCTGGCTTTGCCATATTCCGGCCCTGGCCTGGCTCTGCGCCGCCTTTTATGTCGGGCGGGAACATGCGCAGGCGGAATACCGCTGGATAGACGCTTACGGGGGCGGCAGGCGGGACGCCATGCCCTGGTGGGGCGGCTTTGACCCGCGCGTCTGGAACTGCAAGTCCCTGTTGGACTGGCTGCTGCCTGTCTGCGCGGCCTTGCTTGCGGAGGCCGTATGAGTACCGGCGGCCTGTATAATGCGGACGGGACCTTTGTTCCGTTCAACGGGGCGGACCTTTCCACGGAGCTGGCCACGCGGCAGAACGCGGGCGTGTTTTTCGGGGAACTGGAGGGCTGGCTTTCCGCCTTGCCTGACCCGGATCCGGTGTTGCGCAAGCGCGGGGATGACGCGGAAGTGCTGCGGGAACTTTCCGCCGATGACCAGGTGACCACGGCCATGCTTTCCCGCAAAAACCGCGTGCTGAACTGTCGGCACTTTTCCTTCCGTGCCGGAGCGCAGGAAGGCGAAACGCCCACGCCGGAGGCGGAAGAGCTGTACCGGCGCTTCATGCTGGACCTGGAGCGGACGAACCTGCGCACGATCATTACCGGGATGCTGGACGCGCCGTACTATGGCTTCACGCCTCTGGAGCTTGTCTGGCGTTTTGACGGGGACTGGTGGCACATTGTGGACATCGTGCCGAAGCCCTACCACTGGTTCCGCTTCGACAGCCGGAACAATCCTGTTTTCGTGGGGGAATACGGCGCGTTTTGCGCGGACCCGCGCCCTTTGCCTGCGGGCAAGTTCGTTTTCGTGACGCATCACGCCACCTACGACAATCCCTACGGCTTGCGGCTGCTTTCCCGCTGCCTGTGGCCGGTGAGCTTCAAACGCGGGGGCCTGACGTTCTATGCGCGCTTTGTGGAACGGCACGGGATGCCCTGGGTGGTGGGGGAAGCCCCGGCACAGGCCAGGGAACCGGAAAAGCGGGAAATGGCGCGCGGCCTTTCGCGCATGGTGCAGGACGCCGTGGCCGTGATTCCTCACGGGGCGAACGTGAAGCTGGAAAGCGCCGGGCAGACGCAGGGAGCCATACATGAGGACTTTCTGGCGCGGCAGGACCGGGCCATCAGCAAGGTGCTCATGGGGCAGACACTCACCATTGAAACCGACGGCAAAAACTCTCTTGCGGCCACGGAAGCCCACAAGGATGTGGCCGATGACCTGGCGGATGCGGACAAGGCCATGGTCACGGACGCCTGGAACGAGATCGCCTGGCTGTATGCCCAGGTCAACGCAGGGCCGGGCGTCATGGCCCCGCTGGCGGAATACGACGAACCCGAAGACCTGAACGTTCAGGCGGACCTAGGGAAGAAGATCAAGGAAATGGGCGCGACGTTCACGCGGGAATACTTCACCGGGCGCTTCGGCCTCAAGCCGGAAGAGTTCACGCTTGACGGCGAAACCGGGGAGCCGGCGGGCGCGAACTTCGCGGCCCCGGTGGCCCAAAAAACGACCACGGCGGAGAAAGCCCAGGCGAACCTTGACGCGGCCATCGTGAAGATGCTGCCCGGAGCGCTCAAGTCCAGCGCGGAATTTGTCACCAGACTTGAGAACGAGATCCGGGCGGCGCGAAGCTATGAAGACCTGGAGGAAGCGCTGGGCGTGTTGCTGGCCCCCAGCATGACGCCGGAGGCGCTGGAGACCTTTCTGGCTCGTGCCATGACGGCGGCTGCGGGCCTGGGCATGACGGCTGTCCGAGCGGAGGAAGAAGAGGATGCCGAAGAAAAGGCCTGAGATCGATCTGCCGGATCCGGAGATCATCGCGGAGCCCGTCCACCCCGACGCGGCCATAGCGTTTTGGCAACAGCGGGCCAAGCTCACGGATGCGGAAGCCAGGGCCCTGGGCGAAGAGGCCAGGCGCCGGGCGTTTTATGTGACGGGCCTGGCCCGGCATGACCTGGTGCAGCTGGTGAGCGACGGGCTGGAAGAAGCCCTGAAAAACGGGGAGACGCTGCCGGAGTTCAAGCAGCGGATCATGGAGGCCATACAGACGCAGGGCTGGCACGACCACCGGGTGGAAAACATCTTTCGTACCAACCTGCAAACGGCCTACGCCGCCGGGCGCTACAAGAAAATGCAGGCGGTGAAGGCTTCGCGTCCTTACTGGCAATACCTGGCGGTCATGGACAAGCGGGTGCGGCCTTCGCACGCCATCTTGCACGAAAAGGTCTATCCGGCGGACCATGAGTTCTGGGCCTCCAACTATCCGCCCAACGGCTTCCGCTGCCGCTGCTGCGTGCGCACGCTTTCCGCGCGCCAGGTGGAAAAAGAGGGCCTTACCGTGGAAAAGGAGATGCCGCAGGCCGGAGTATGGACGGACCCGAAGACCGGCTATGAGTATTTCGTGCATTTTCCCGGTGCGGACAAGGGCTTCCGTGGCAATCCGGGCATGGACTGGCTGGACGGCCTGGACCTCAAAAAGTACCCGGACCTGAACAAAAAGAGCTATGCGGAACAGCGCGGCCCGGCTTCAACAACTTCCGATACCGTGGAAAAAGCCCTCGGAATCAGGAAAGGTCCGCCTATGGACTACAGGGAAGCGGCGGAAAAGGCGAACCCCAATTTTCATGTGGATACGGCATATCAAATCAACTGTCAGCGCTGTGTTCCGGTCTATGAATTACGACGGCGGGGATATCCTGTAACGGCCATGCCAAAACGAAACCAGTATGACGGGAAGGCAAATGCCTGCCTTTATGGCTATGAGTGCTTCGATTCTCCGCAGGTCAAAGGGGTCTGGGGAAGGCATCCGGTTTTGAATAAAACGAACTTGCTCAAGGCTCTGAAAGACTTGCCAGATGGCGCAAGGGTAGGCATAATATGGGCGTGGCCGGGAAAAAGTCGCAGCGGACACACGACGGTTTGCGAAAAGATAAACGGCAAGCTGGTTTTCATGGATCCGCAAACGGGGAAAATCGGTGATGAGACACTCGGCAAGGCACACAGGAGTTTTGGTTATTCCTGGTACAGGATGGATGACCTGGAGCTGAATCAAGATATGGACTGGGCACAAGTAGCCAGCAAGGAATAAGCCATGACTGAAACAGAAGCAAAAGACCTTGTTCGACAGCGATTGTCGCAAGATATAGATGCGGACTATCCCAAGCTCTGGGTCGGCAATACTTTTGCGGAAACACCGGATACTTTCATTATTGAAGGGGCCGTCTATTCCGATAAAGAAAATCGAGATGATGGCTATGTGCTTTGCGCCGTACACAAAGCATCAGGCAAGTGCGGGCTTGTCCTGCCGCCGCCTGGTCCAGCCCTGGAAAGAGAGTCTTTTGAAAGTTTTTCCTGGGATGGTAGCTGGGTAATAGTCTAGTGCGTTGGAGAGCCGCCGAAAGGCGGCTTTTTTGTTGTCCATCAAATTCTTTCTAGTATTCTCATTTATCGTGCGGAAAAGACGACGCGGAAGCCGTCTGAAAATAGTTCGCATGGAACGCGCCCTTTCCGGGCGGAGCCCCTGCTTTCCTGTCATAGTGACGGAAACAGGGGCTTTTTTTCATGGACAACAAATGGATCGAGATAGCCCGCACGGGGACATTTACGGACAGCTCCGGGCGCGAACAGACGTTTACGGCGGGAGACCTGGACGCCATAGCGCGGAGTTACGATCCGCAAAAACGGGACGCGCCGCTCTGTTTCGGGCATCCGCAAAGCGACAGGGCTCCGGCCTTCGGCTGGGTGGACCGGCTGAAAAGCGAGGGCGGCAGGCTGTACGCCAGCTTTTCCCAGGTGCCAGACGAAGTGCGGGACCTGGTGGCCAGGGGGCGCTACCGGCATGTGAGCATGAGTCTTATGCCGGACCGGGTGAGCCTGCGGCATGTGGCCCTTCTGGGAGCGGCGCAACCGGCCATAGACGGGCTGGCCGCTGTGGCATTTGCAGACGGCGGCGACGCCATAACCGTGGAATTTGCCGCCCCGCGCGGCGAAGGAGACAGCATGAGTATTGAGGAACTGCAACGGCAGGTGGGTCAGCTCACGGCGCAGCTTGAGACGCTGAAAGCGGAAAACGCGAGCCTGAAAAAGCAGGCTGAAAGCAGCAAACAGGATAAGGAAAAGGCCGAAAGCGCCAAAGCCGACGCGGAAAAGAAGGCGGACCAGGCGCACGCGGACTTTGCCGCCTACCGAGAAAAGGTGGAAGGCGAGCGTCGAGAGGCGCGCGTTTCCGAGTTGGTGAAAGCCGGGAAGGTGACCCCCGCCGAAAAAGCCTCCGTTCTGGACTTTGCGGCCCGCCTGGCGGCGCAGACCGATACGGTGGACTTTGCCGCACCCGACGGCACGAAGGAAAAGATCAGCCTGGAAGAACGCTATCTGCGCGAGCTGGAAGCCCGGCCCATGGACGAACGAGGGACGGACTTCTCCGCGCCTCCGGCCCATACGGGCGGGGACGATCCCGGCTTTGATTACGACAAGATGGCGTCCAAACTTTAACCGCAGGGAGCATCAAGCATGAACGAAGGGCATCTGGGAAAATACAGTTTCGGCGGTGAGCGCGCCGCCACGGACAACCATCCCGCCGTTATCCATTACCTGCCGCTTGCCGAGGGCGTGACGGATCCCCTTGCCGTGGGCACGCTGCTGAAAGCCGTGGACGTGTACGGCGCTACGGCTACGACCGGGGAAGACAACACGGGCGTGACCGCCGCCAGCGTGGATGCCGCGACCTTCGCGGCAAAAGCCGGGAAGGCGGTGGGCGCGTATGCGTTCGCCTACGATTCGGCCTGGAAGCTAGGTGGCCAGGGCGTCACGCTTTCGGAATACGGCATTTCCCTGACCGGGGACGCCGCGAACGGCGATACCGTGACCGTGACGCTGACCGTGGAGGACGTGACTTACGAACCGGTCCTTTCCACAGACGCGGAAGCGTGCGCCGTGGTGGACCTGCCCTGTGACCCCACGGGGGAGAAGGCGGAAACGAGCGCGGCAGCCGTGGTGCACGGCACGGTCAAGACCCGCGTTCTCAAGACCGGTGACGGAAAGGCCCCCACGGGCGGGCAGCTGGCCATGCTGGCCCGTCACGGCGTGTTCGCGGTGTAGTCTAAAAAACGTCTAAGATTGAGGAATCATTATGCTTGCACAACTGAAAGGACTGTTTACGCCGGAGGCCATCGCGGCCTCGCTGGAGTCGCTGCCGCCGCTGGAAACCACGGTCATGGACAATTTGTTCAAGGACCGTCCCACGCATCCCCTGCCGCTGATCGGCATATCCGACCTGAAGGCCGCCGTGCAGTCGGTGCCGGTGGTGCGTCGTGACGGCACGCCCATTTCCCTGCGCGGGGAAGGCGTGGACATGGAATTTGTGGCCCCGCTGCCCATCAAGGTGCAGATCCCGGTGACAGCCAGCGAGCTGAACGACCTGCGGGTGATTTTCGGCAACAAGGCTGCGCTGACGGCCTGGCGCACGCGCAAGGTGGACCAGATCCGCCAGACCGTGCGCAACACGGTGGAAGGGATGTGCTCCGTGGTGACGTCCACGGGCAAGCTGACCTGGCCTGTGGAACTGGAAGGCGGACGCCGCCATGTGTACGAGATCGACTACGGCCCGCTGCTTTCCTATGAGCCGGAAGCCAAGTTGACGGCTGCTTCCAAACTTCCCGACGTGTACCGGCTTCTGCGCGGCATGGAGCTGGAAGTACGCCAGGCCGGGCTTGGCGGCAGCGTGGAGTTCTGGGCGGGGCCGGACGTGGCTGCGGTGCTGCTGGGCATTGCGGAACAGTATTCGTCCAACGTGGAAAACAAGCCGTACCGCCTGTCCCTGGAAGAGGGGCGCGTGGTGGTGGGCGGCTACACCATCCGCTTCATGGACGAAACGTACCCGAACCCGGAAGCCGACGGGGAATGGCTGCCCAAGCTGGACGCCAAGACGCTGCTTGCCGTGGCGAAGAACCAGCCGGGCAAGGTGTGGTACTGCGCCATCGACAGCATCAGCGCGAACAATGCGGCCACGCCGCTGCACATTGTGCCGGTGTCCCGCATGGACGACAGCGGCATCATGCTGATCGGCCAGGCCAAGCCGCTTCCGGCGCGTCCTTCGCGGGCTTCCTGCAAGGCCGTGGTGGTCGAATAGCGAAAAACGTCCTGAGCGCTCCGGAGACGCGTTTTTGCCTCCGGGGCGGGCGTGGGGAAGGGAAAACTTTTTAGACTATTCTAAAACTATTCTAAAACGCGAGGAAAGGGCATGTCCGCTTTCCGCTTCCCCGCCACGAGGAGATCCGATGCTGTTATGCCGTAGAGAACATATCCTTGACTTGTTGCTCGTGAAGTATGTGGACGCCTGCGAGAAGCAGAACCCCGGCTTGGTGGACCGGACCATCGAGGCGGTGTCCGGAGAGATCGCGGACGCGCTCTCCTACCGGTATCCGCAGCCGTGGCCATTTGTGCCGGAGCTGGTGCGCTACATAGCCGCCGTGATCAGCGCCTACCGGGTGGTGGAAGCCGTCACCTCGCTGGTGGATACGGAAGAGACCGGCAACAACGAATGGATCCCGCTGCAAAAGCAATGGAAATACTGCACGGAGCTTCTGGAAGACATTGCTTCGGGCAAGCGGAAGTTACCGCTTGCTGAGGCCAACCCGGACCGGGAGGACCCGACGTTTGCCGTGGTGAGCCGCCCGCCGCTCTTTGACTTGCGGGGGCTGTGATGGCGGACAAAAACGGCGTTTCCCTGCACTGGGGCGGGCTGGACAAGGCGCTTGGCAAGGCCGGGCACAAGCTGGGAGATACGCAGGCGCTTATGGAATCCGTGGGCGAGGCGCTGGTATCCGGCACATTGAAACGCTTTGACGCGGAAAAAGACCCGGAGGGACAGCCCTGGGAACCTTCTGGACGCGCACAGGAAGACGGCGGGCAGACGCTGACGGATTCGGGCCGGTTGCGCCGGTCCATCGAGTTCGCGGCCACGTCCGACAAAGTCATGGTGGGCAGCAATCTGCTGTATGCCCGGATCCATCAGAAAGGCGGCGTGATTACGCCCAAGAAAGCCAAAAAGCTGGTGTTCAAGGGGCGCGGCGGCAAAAAGGTGGCCGTGGACAAAGTGACCATGCCCGCCCGCCCGTTCCTAGGCGTTTCCGAGGAAGACATGCAGGACGTCCGGGACACCTTCGCGGACTTTCTTTCCAGGGCATTCAAGGCATAGCGAGGCGCCATGCAGACATTCGCAACCAAGGTCATCACGCAGGCGGCGGTGGCCGCCGGGCTTCCGGCGGAAAACGTCATCGCCCTGGTGAAAAAGGACAACCTTACCATCAAGCGCCCGCGCATCGAGATCCAGTTTTTGCCGGAAAAGCTCACGCGGACGGGGCGCAAGCTGGGGGTGAGCCGTGAAAAGGTGAAAGGCCCGGACGGAGAGGAAAAGCTCCGGCTGGTACGAAAAAGGGAACTCTACGTTGTGGAGCAGGCGGTCAACGTCAACGTGCTGGCGGAAGACCCGGCTTGGCTGGAGCGCTTTTCGTATGCGTTTGTGGCGGCCCTTCCGCGCGGCGGCAACGACAGCCGGGGCAACTGGGTGAAGGTCCTGGCCCAGAAGGCGGCGTTTTACCGCCCACCGGACAAGCGCGTGGGGGATGAGGTCATTGAGGTGTTCAGCCGTGTGAACCGGCTGTACACGCTGACCTTCACCGGGCGCATCACCGCCGAGGAAACGGAAGAACTGATCACGTCCCATACCATCAATCCCATCATCAAGACATAAGGAGGCCGGAATGGCTACGAAAAAGAAGACGGAAACGCAGGCACCCGCCCCGCAGGCTGTCACGGAACAGGTCCAGGATACGGAAATGAAAGGAGGCGTCCATGCGGCAGCTGTTACGGAGCAGGAAGACGAAGGCCGGACCCAGGACGCCGAACAGACGGCGGCGGCTGTTCAAAGCCCGGAAGCGCCCGCTGATCCGAAAGCGGATGTGGCGCGGGAAGAGACCGGGCCTGTGCTGGAAAGCCTGTCCGTGCTGGCGGACCGGCACCGTGTTTCTTCCTGGCAGCAGGCGGCGCTTCTGCGCTTCATGGACTGGACGGACGACAAACTTGTGAGCGACGCCGAATACCGGGCGGCGCTGGAGAATCTGAAGCACCGTCGCATCGGCGGCGGTCGGAGGTAGTATGGGCGACGTACTGACGTATCTCATCGACGGCACGTCTGGGCTTGCGCCCGGCGGCGTGGACGGCAAGGCCATGGTGGCGGGCGTCTGCTCCAAAGGGACTGTGGGCAAGGCGTATCTCATCGGCAAGCGCACGAACCTGGAAGATATGCTGGGCACGGGGCCGCTGGTGGAGCATGTACGGGATATGCTTGTCACGGGCGGGCAGGAACCTGTCATCGTGGCCGTGCCCGTACAGGGGCAGCAGGCGGGCTACATCAGCGATGCCGTGGTCACAGGGAGCGAGGTGACGCCCCAGGTCTCCGGTGTGGCGGCGAAAAATGCGGACATCGTGGTCCGTGTGGCCACCCCCGGAGCCATCGGCACGGCCACGCTGGAGATCAGCACGGACGGCGGGGAGACCTTCGGGGAAGCAAGCCCCTCTTCCGAACAGGTGGTCATCGGCACCAGTGACGACGCGACCGGGGCCACGCTGGTGTTCCCGGAGGACGCGGAGCTGGAAGCCGGTGCGGAATATGCCGTGACGGTTCGCTGCGCCGTGGGGCCGGTCAGCCGTGTGGGCGATGCGGAAAGCCCGCTGGTGACGGTGGCTGCGGAGAAAAGCGGCGTGCTTGCCGGTGCGGAGCTGGTGCTCCGTATCGTCAAGGGCGGCGGCCTGAACACGGGCACCTATCAGCTTTCCACGGACGGCGGGGACAATTTCGAGCGTGTGCGCACCATCCCTGTGGATGGGAAGCTGACGCTTTCGGATTTCGGCGTGACCGTGACGTTTCCGGACGGGAGCTATACAGCGGGCACCACCTACGAATGCCGCCTTCTGGCCCCCACTCCGTCCATCATGGACGTGATGGACGCCCTGGAAAGCCCGCTTGCCCTGTATGATGTGGAATTTGTCCACATCGCCGGGGAAACGGATTCCGTGGACTGGACAGCGGCGCAGACCAAGGCGGAAGAACTGTGGAACCTGCAACGCCCGACGTACTTCAAGATGGAGACGCGCCTTCCGCGCGACGGTGAAGACCTGAACGACTTTGCCGCATATCTGCTGGCGGAGAAACAGGGCTTTGCCGGTCGGTTCGTTACCGTCTGCTGCCAGTACGGAGAAGTCACGGACAGCACGGGAGCCAGCCGACTGCGCAATGCAGGCGGTTTGCAGGCCGGGCGCGTGATGTCCATTCCCGTGCAGCGGGCCACGGGCCGCGTGAAGGACGGACCGGTATCGCAGCTTTCCCTGCCGGAAGGATGGGAGGCCGTGCAGAGCACGCTGGAAGATGCCGGATATCTGACGGCGAAGAAATACGCCGGGCTTGACGGTGTGTACTGGGGCGATTCCCGCACCATGGCGGACGCCACCAGCGATTACCGCTACGAGGAAGTGCTGCGCACGGTGTTCAAGGCGGTGCGGCTCATGCGCGTGGCGGCGCTCAAGAGCCTGTATGACGAAGCCGGGGACCCGCTGCGCCCGGATTCCGCCACGGGACTGGCGTATTTGCAGGCCAGCCTTGAAAACGCCTTGGATACCATGGTCAAGGCCAACCCCAGGGAGCTTGCGGCGTATGTGGTGGACATTGCCTCCGGTCAGGACATAGCCAACAACGGCGTAGCCGTGGACATTACCCTGATAGGTATCGGCATCATCCGCCAGATCAAGCTCTACCCGCGCTATGTGTACGCGGGTTCCACCTTCGACCCGCGCATGGCCGCATAAGGGGGCATCATGGCAATCAACGGACGCAACTACGACTGGGAAGACATGCACGTCGTGCTGCCCAGCGGGGAAGCCGTGGGCATCACGGAAATCAAGTACACGGACGGTCAGAGCATCGAGGCTCGCTACGGACGCGGTGCCGTGCCGCGTGGCTGGGGCCGTGGCAACTATGAGGCTTCCGGCTCCATGGTGCTGGACCGCGACGAATGGGAAATCTTCAAGAAAAGCCTGCTGGGCAACGGCGGGCTGTATGACCACACGCCGTTCACCATTATTGTGGCCTATGCCAACAACGACATGGGCACGGTGGTGGATACGCTGAAGAGCTGCAAGATCACGAAGTTCGACGGCGGCGGCGCGTCCCAGGGTGACACCAACGCCAGCCCCATTTCGTGCGAGTTCACGATTCTGGAGCCGATCCTGTGGAACGGCGTCGCGGCCAAAAAGGAAACCACCTCTCTGGTGTCCTGATTTTCGCCGTAAAAAACCTTGCATGGAGCGCGTCCTTTCCGGGCGCGCTTTTTTGTTCTGTGCCATGCTGGGACAAAAGCGGGCAATGAAGCCCGCGAAACAAAGGAGTTTTTATATGTCCCAGCTTGAGAACCGCAAGTATGTTTCCTTTTCGCACACCTTTTCCGACCCGTGGGCCGGGGATAACGCGGAAGACGCCGAAGACGTGACCCTGACCTTCCGTTTTTCCAAGCCCAGCAAGATGCAGATCCAGCGTTTGCAGGACAAGGCATCCCGGAACGTGGGCCAGGCGTCGCGCAACCTTGTGCTGGATTGCGTGCACCCTGACGACAAACAGGCGCTCACGGACGCCATGGAAGAATATCCCGGCATTGCCGCCAGCTTTGCCACGGCCATCATCAAGGGCGTGGGCATTTCGGCTGAACTGGGAAACTAGCGCCGCCCCCGGATGCGTTCGGACAGGGGGACGCGCTCATTCTTCACTGGCTGCACAGCGTCCCGTCGGAGGACATTTCCGAATGGCGGGCGCAGGTGGGACAGGCCGCGTGGCTGGAGGAACGCTATTTCACCACGCTGGCCCGTCTGATTCACGGCGATAAAAAGCGGAAGTAAGCTCATGGAAGTTTTCAGCGTATTTGCCACGTTGTCTTTGGTGGACATGATCTCCGGCCCGCTGGCCAGGATACGGACCGCCATGGGCGGTGTTGAAGGCGGCGTGGCGTCGCTGGGGCGTCGTATGGGCAACCTTGCGCTGGGCATGGCTCCGGTGGCATTGGCCGCCGGGGTCTTGCTCGGATCGTTCGGGGCCTGCGTAGGCGTTGCCGCCGGATTTGAGGATCAGATGGCCAAGGTGGGAGCCGTATCCCGCGCCTCTTCGGAAGAGATGGCGGCGCTGGAGGCCACGGCGCGCGAGCTTGGCGCGACCACGCAGTTCACCGCCGTGCAGGTGGGGCAGGCGGAGCAATATCTGGCCATGGCCGGATTCAGCGCCAAAGAGAACATCGCGGCGCTTCCGGGCGTGCTGAACCTGGCGGCGGCCACGGCCACGGACCTGGGACGTGCAGCGGACATTTCCTCGGACATTCTTTCCGCGTTCGGCCTGCAAGCTGAACAGATGACCCGCGTTGCGGACGTGTTGGCGCTGACGTGCGCCACGGCCAACACGAACATGGAGTTTTTGGGCGACACCATGAAGTACGTCGCCCCTGTGGCGCGCATGGCCGGGCTTTCGCTGGAAGAGACGGCGGCCATGGCGGGCCTGCTCGGCAACGTGGGCATCAAGGGCAGCCAGGCGGGCACGACGCTGAAGGCCATGCTGAACAAGATGGCCGCGCCTACCAAGGAAGCGCAGGAGCTTTTCCAGAAGCTGGGCGTGACAGTGAAGGACAGCGCTGGCAATCTGCGCAGCCCCGTGGCCGTACTTGGCGAGATGGCGGCGGGCCTCAAGAATCTGGGCACGGCGGAACAGATCGCGGCCATGAAAACCATCGTGGGCGAAGAAGCCATAGCCGGATTTTCGGAACTCATCCAGAAAGAAGGCATCGGCGCCATAGCCGACTACGCCCGGCAACTAGAGGCCGGGGGCGGTTCGGCGGCGGAAATGGCGGCCCGGATGAACGACACCCTGGCGGGATCGCTGCGCGGGCTGGGGTCGGCCTGGGAAAGCGTGCAGATCACGGTGGGCAAGCTGTTTCTGCCTGCCGTGCGGGCGGCGGTGGATGCCGTGACCGGCTTTTTGCGTCTGCTGGACAAGGCGGCACAGAATCCTTTCGGGGCGGCACTCTTGAAAATTGTTTCCGCCATCAGCCTGGCGGTTGTGGCCCTGACGGGCCTTTCCGCCGCCATCTGGTTTTTCACGTCCGTGGGGCCGATGCTGGCCAAGGCGCTGGCACCGGCGAAAGCCGCGCTGCTGGGGCTTGGCGCGCCGGTGTATGCGGTCATCGCCATTTTGGGGCTGCTGTATGCTGCATACCGGATGAATTTCGGCGGCATGGCGGATTACCTGCACGAATGCTGGAACAAGATCACGCTGACGGTCAAGGGCGTGCTTTCCGTGTTCCAGACGCTCAAGGACGGCAGCGGGGCAATCCGGGGCGAGCTGGCCACGCAGATCAAGGCCGCCGGGCTGGTGGGACTTGTGACCACGGTTTCCCGTATCGTGTACCGCATCCAGGCGGTGTTCAAGGGATTCAGCAAGGCGCTGTCCGCCGCCTTTGCCCGCATTGACACGGTGTTTGTGCCGGTGCGTCTGGCAGTGGCGGAGCTTATGCAGGCGGTATCCTCGCTGTTCGGCCTGTTTACCGGCAATGAAGTAACCAGCGCGGCTTCTACCTGGGAAGCCTTCGGGGCCGCCCTGGGAGAAATCGCCGGCGGCGTGCTGGAAGGTCTGGCCACGGCCTTTGCCTGGCTGGTGGACGGGATACGGCTGTTTGCTTCCGTGGTGGGCTACCTGATTGACGGCGTTTCGGCGCTGTGCGGCTGGCTTTTGAACCTTGGCGGAGCTGCCAATGAGGCCAGCGCGGCGGCGGATCCTTTCGCCTGGTCGAATCTCGGCAAGGTGCTGGGCTATGTGCTGGGGGTGTTTGTCGCCTGGAAAGCCGCGCTGCTGGCCACGCGCGGCGTCATGCTGGCGGTTTCCGCCGTCACCAAGGCCTGGGCTGCCGCACAGTGGCTGCTCAATGCGGCCATGAGCGCCAACCCCATAGGGCTGGTGGTCATCGCCATAGCGGGCCTGATCGCCGCCGGGGCATGGCTTGTCCAGAACTGGGACGGGATCGCCGCATGGTGGAACGACCTGTGGGACGGTATCGCAGCCTGGGCCGGTAAGAAATGGGCCGCCATCATGGGGATCATTACCGGGGCCTGGGATGCCGTTGTTTCCGGCATCAAGGGCTTTGGTGCATCCCTGCTTTCCGGCCTGCAAAGCATCTGGGATACGGTCGGCAACGCGGCGGGCGCGGCCTGGGAAGGTATCGTCGGTCTGGTGTCCGGAGCGTGGGCTGCCATCATCGGCGGCCTGTCCGCTTTCGGCACGTCCCTGCTGGATGGCGTGACGGCGGCCTGGAATGCCGTGCTGGAATTTTTCGGCGGGCTGAACCTTTTTGAATCCGGGGCAAAGCTGCTTTCCACCTTTGTGGACGGCATCAAGAGCATGGCGTCCTCCGTGGTGGAATCCGTGGAAGGCGTGTTTACCAAGGTGCGGGAGTACCTACCGTTTTCGGACGCGCATGTGGGGCCGCTCTCGCAGCTCACGCTTTCCGGTGCGCGCATGATGAGCACGCTTGCCGAGGGCGTCACCAGCGGCCAGGGCGGCCTTGTGGCCAGAGTATCCGGGGCGCTTTCCGGCGTGGGCGGGGCCATCCGCGACTGGTGGAAGGGGCTCGGCAATCCTGTGACGGATACCGTGCCGAAACTGCCCACGCCTCCGACTGCCGGTGTGCCGGTCATGCCGGAGGTGGCGGCTCCGAAACTTCCTGTCCTGCCTCCGCTGGAAGTGCAGGCGGGCAAGCTGCCGGAGATGCCCGTGCTGACGGTCGCTGCCCCGACAGTGCCGGAGCCGGAGGCCCCGGAAATAGCCATACCGCAAACGCCGTCCTTTGACCTGACCGACCCCGCCCGCACGGAAGGCAACGTCCGGAGCGGCGGACAGAGCATCACCATTTACGGGGACATCGTTCTGCCCAGCGTGCAGAAGGCGGAAGACTTCGGGGAAGCCATGTGCCAATACCTGCAAGGGGAGATTTCCATGATGGAGGGTATGGCATGAGCCAGGCCAGCGGCAACGAACAGAACGGACAGAAGCTGATCACCTTTGAAGACGGCGTGGTGACGCTTGCCGGGGAAGAAGTGCCGGGCATCCTGCATTCGCTGCGGGTGGAAGGTAAAGTCCGTTTCGACGAACAGAAGGTGGACGGCTCTTCCGGCAAAAAGAAGACGCCGCAGGGCTTTGAGGACAGCGACATCATGGTTTCGCTGTATCTGGTGACGGACAGCGATTCCAGCTGCTACGACAAGCTGGAGACCCTTTCCGGCATGTTTCGCAAGGTGGACGACAAGGCCAACCCGCAAATCTACACAGTGGCGAACCGGCATTTGCTGGCGCGCGGCGTGCGGCAGGTGGTGTTTTCCCGGCTGTGTTCCTCGGAGAACGACCAGACGGATGAGATCATGGCCACGCTGGGCTTTGTGGAACACAACCCGCCCGTGGTGAAGACGGAAAAGGCGCAGGCCAAAAGCCCCACGTCCAAAGAGCTGGCGGAGCAGGCGAAGGAAAAGGCCAGACAGGCCGCGCCCAAGGAAGACGAACTTATCATCAAGGCGGAATAACCATGATCGAAGGAATCAACATCCGCTGCAATGTGGGCGGCGTGGAAGTGCTGCGCAGCCCGCGCATTGTGCTGACGCTGCGCCGCC
>OLFY01000600.1_pt1 | contig 52901 bp, 47 predicted proteins | sample 1605611 | NCBI WGS metagenome assembly OLFY01 (sample SAMEA3888923, study PRJEB22519) | human gut metagenome | biome: human gut; feature: human-associated habitat; material: faeces | place: Denmark | collected 2011 | reverse complement strand
GAGCGCCACCTTGCCAAGGTGGAGGTAGCGAGTTCGAGCCTCGTCGGCCGCTCCACAGCGTAACCACCCTTCGGGGTGGTTTTTTTGTGCCCCAATGCGGCAAAAATAGTGCATACCCTGCCTTTTGCCCATTGACGCGGCCTCTCTATAAAGGTATACTGAAGCTGTTCCCTGACAAAAGCAGGGAAGATTTGCGGTATATTAAAAAAGGAGTGCGGAATCATGAAAAACAATACCATTAAAACTTTCGTTGCCGTCGGCATCGGCGCAGCCCTGTTCTTTGTCCTGGGCCGTTTCGTAGCGATCCCCAGCCCGGTACCCAACACTAACATCAGCCTTCAGTACGCTGTTCTGGGTCTGCTGGCTGCTATGTACGGCCCTGTGGCCGGCGGCCTGATCGGCTTCATCGGTCACGCCCTTATCGACCTGTCCTGGGGCGGCATCCCGTGGTGGAGCTGGGTCATTGCCTCTGCCTTCACCGGTGTTGTCGTTGGCCTGTTTGCCAAGAAGCTGAACATTCAGGATGGTGACTTCAACAAGGCTAAGGCCGCTATCTTCGCCGTTGCCAACGTTGTGGCCCACGCCATTGCCTGGATCGTCGTTGCGCCTGTGCTGGACATCCTGATTTATTCTGAGCCTGTTAAGAAGGTCTTTGCACAAGGCGCTTTCGCCGCTGTGTCCAACATCATCACGGCTGTCGTGGTCGGCGGCCTGCTGATTCTGGCTTACACCAAGACCATTGCCAAGAAGGGCTCTCTGGACAAAGAGTAATCACGTTTGACCCCCGTATGCCTTCCCACGAACGCGGGAAGGCATTTTGCTGTTACAACAACTATTTCCCTGCGAGGTGCCGTATGGCAGAGACCAAAACACCCATCATATCCTTCAAAAATTTTTCGTTCCAGTACCGCGCCCAAAAGCAGCCCACCCTGCATGATATCAACCTGGATATCTACCCGGGTGAGCGCGTCCTGATTGCCGGGCCTTCCGGCAGCGGCAAAAGCACACTGGCAGCCTGCATCAATGGCCTGAATCCCTTCTCCAACCCCGGTGAGTGTACAGGCAGCCTGACAGTAGACGGCGTGGATGCGCCCAACAGCAGCATTTTTGAGCTGGCGGATCATGTCGGCACCGTGCTGCAGGATCCGGACGGCCAGTTCATCGGCCTGACGGTGGCGGAAGATATCGCCTTTGCGCTGGAAAACAGCTGCACCCCGCAGAAAGAAATGCACGAGACGACCCGCCGCGCCGCTGAACTGGTGGGAATCGAAAACCACCTGGATTACGCCCCGCACGAGCTTTCGGGCGGGCAGAAGCAACGCGTCAGTCTGGCGGGTGTCATGGTCGATGAAGTCAAAATCCTACTCTTTGACGAGCCGCTGGCAAACCTCGACCCGGCCACCGGCAAGCAGGCCATCGAACTGATCGACACAATCCAGCAAAAGACCGACACGACGGTGCTCATCATCGAGCACCGCCTCGAGGATGTGCTCTGGCGCAGCGTGGACCGCATCGTACTGGTCAACGACGGCCGCATTTTGGCGGACCTGCGCCCCGACGAGCTGCTGTCCGGCGCACTGCTGGCCGAAAACGGCATCCGCGAGCCGCTCTACGTCACGGCTATACGGTATGCGGGCGTTGCCATCACGCCTGAAAAGCACCCTGCTCACATTGATTCTGTCGTACTGGACGACGCCGACACCGCAAAACTGCAGGCCTGGTTCAAGGCTGAGCCGCTGCCTGCCCCCAAGCCCGCACCACAGCCGCTGCTGGAAGTCAAGGGCCTGAGCTTCGGCTACAACAAGGGCCAGCGCACCCTGACCAATGTAAGTTTCACGATTGGCAGGGGAGAGATGGTCAGCATCGTGGGTCGCAACGGCGCGGGCAAGTCGACCCTCTCCAAACTGATCTGCGGTTTTGAGACGCCGGACAGCGGTGAAATTTTCTTTGACGGCAAGAACTTGAAAGAAGAAAACATCCGCCGCCGCGCCAGGCACATCGGCTACGTTATGCAGAACCCGAACCAGATGATTTCCAAAACGATGATTTTCGATGAAGTCGCGCTGGGTCTGCAGGGCAGCGGCCTGAGCGAGGCTGACACCCGCGCCAAAGTCGAGGACACCCTCAAGATCTGCGGCCTGTATCCCTTCCGCAACTGGCCGATTTCTGCATTGAGCTTCGGCCAGAAAAAGCGTGTGACCATCGCCAGCGTGCTGGTGCAGGACCCCGAGCTTATCATCCTCGATGAGCCGACAGCCGGACAGGATTTCCGCCATTATACGGACATTATGGAGTTCCTGCGCGGGCTGAATGCCAAGGGTGTGACTGTCGTGATGATTACCCACGATATGCACCTGATGCTGGAATACACGCCCCGAGCGCTGGCCTTCTGTGACGGGCGGCTGATTGCGGATTGCAGCGCGGCGGCCATCCTCTGCGACCCAAAGCTCATCGAGCAGGCGGCACTGAAAGAAACCAGCCTGTACACGCTGGCCAACCGCTGTGGCATTGCGCCCGCGGAAGATTTTGTAGAACGCTTTATCGCGGCTGACAGGGAGGTGCGTGCGCATGGCTGCTAATACCGTTTTGAACTACCTGCCGCGTAAAAGCGTGGTGCATGAGCTGACAGGAACAACCAAGCTGGCGTTCTTTCTGCTGTTCACCTTCGCCGGCATGATCACCTACAATACCTGGGTGCTGTTGGGGCTGATGGTCGTCAGCTTTGCGGCGTTCAAACTAAGCCACATCAAGCTGCGGGAAGTCCGGTTCATGCTGGTCTTTATGCTGGTGTTCCTGGCGCTGAACGATTTGTTCATCTTTTTGTTTGACCCCAACCAGGGCACGACGCTCTATGGCACCCGCACGGTGCTGTGCCATCTGTTCTGGCGGTATGATCTGACCGCTGAGCAGCTGTTTTATATGTTCAACATTTCGCTGAAATATTTTGTGGCGCTGCCGGTGGCTATCCTCTTTATTTCGGCCACGAACCCCAGCGAGTTTGCCGCCAGCCTCAACAGCATCGGCATTTCCTACAAGGTCGGCTACTCGGTGGCGATTGCCCTGCGGTACATCCCGGATATCCAGCGTGACTACCATAGCATCAGCCAGGCGCAGCAGGCCCGCGGCGTTGAACTGGGCCGCAGCGAGCCGTTTTTCAAGCGACTGAAAAACTCGGTCAACATCCTGCTGCCGCTGATTTTGACGAGCCTGAACCGTATTGACACGATTTCCAACGCCATGGAGCTGCGCGGCTTTGGAAAAAGTGACAAACGCACCTGGTACACCCGCCGCCCCTTCGCCCGCCGTGATTTTATCGCGCTGGGTATCGGCGTCGCGCTGTTGGCGGTCAGCCTGACCGTGACGATCAAATTTGGTCGGTTTTATAATCCGTTTGTGTAAAAGAGCATAGAAATGTAAAAAGCGCCCCTGCGGATAACAACTCCGCTGGGACGCATTTTTTATGCCTTATAGAGCTGTAGGGGCCGGGCATGCCCGGCCCGCAAGCACCCCTTGAACACCCGTTTACGGTATACACCGTAGGGGCGCATTCTATATGCGCCCGTGGCCACGCACGGTCACGCAAAACACAGGATGGAAGAACATTAAAACAGCTGGAAAAGGCAGATAGTTAAAGTTGTTTCTGCGTAGGGGAGGGATTCATCCCTCCCGTGAACCTTGCAGGTGCCGCATGCGCCCCGGGAGACGTAAATGCCTCCCCCTACAAAGTTCCCAACAGGCATCAGTCGGCCAGAAGCTGGCGGGCCGGGCATGCCCGGCCCCTACAACCCGGTCAAAAACACAGCCGCCCGCTCAGGCATCATCATACCTGGGCGGGCGGCTGTGTTTTTGTATCAAAAGCTTACTGCATCAATCCGCAGACCAGCTGTGCATACGCCACGGGGTCTTCAATGGGCAGGCCTGCAATCAGCAGGGCCTGGTCATACAGCAGTTCGGCGTACTTCGCAACCTTGTCGGTGTCGCCTGTAGCGTGGGCGGCTTTCAGCGCGGCAAAGACAGTGTGGTTCGGGTTCAGCTCCAACACCTTCGTGCTCTCGACGCCCTCGGCGTTGGGCATACGGCGCAGAACCTTCTCCATCTCCATCGAGATACCGCCCTCGGCGGAACTCAGCGTGACCGGGTGCTCCTGCAGGGTGGGGTTGACCTTGACTTCCTTGATCTTTCCGTTCAGGTCCTTCTTGATTTCCTCAAACAGATCCTTGTTCTCGGTCTCGGCAGCCTCGGCGGCCTTCTTCTCGTCCTCGGTCTCCAGGCCCAGGTCACCGGTATTGATATTCTGGAATTCCTTTTCCTTGTAGTCGTGCATGACTTGCAGGCAGAACTCGTCCACATCCTCGGTGCAGAGCAGCAGGTCATAGCCCTTGCTCAGCACCAGCTGGGCATTGGGCAACTTGCCCAGGCGGTCGGTATCATCACCGGCAGCAAAGTAGATGCACTTCTGGCCCTCGGGCATTTTTTCAATGTACTCATCCAGCGTGACGAGCTTCTGCTCCTTGGCGGAGTAGAACATCAGCAAATCACCCAGCAGATCCTTGTGCATACCGTAGTCCCCGTAGACGCCAAACTTGACCTGACGGCCGAAGTTCTTCCAGAACGTCTCGTACTTCTCGCGGTCGTTGACCAGCATAGCGTGCAGTTCGTTTTTGATCTTCTTTTCCAGAGAGCTGCGCATCAGCTTGAGCTGGTTGTCCTTCTGCAGCGTCTCACGGCTGATGTTCAGGCTCAAGTCCTCGCTGTCCACAACGCCCTTGACAAAGCTGAAATAGTCGGGCAGCAGGTCGCCGCACTTCTCCATGATCATGACACCGGAAGCGTAGAGTGCCAAGCCCTTCTCATACTCCTTGGTGTAATAGTCATACGGGGTGGAGCCGGGGATGAACAGCAGCGCCGTGTAGGTTGCCGTGCCCTCGGTGCGGCTGGTAATGACCCGCAGCGGGTCGGTGTAGTCCATGAACTTGTTCTTGTAGAACTCGTTGTAGTCCTCGTCTTTGACTTCACTCTTCGGGCGCTTCCAGATGGGCACCATGCTGTTCAGCGTTTCCAGCTCGGTGTAGGTCTCGTACTCGGGCTTGTAATCGTCGCCCGCATCCTCCGGCTTCGGCTTCTGGCGGGATTTCTCACGGTACATCGTGATGGGAAAGCGGATGTAATCGCTGTACTTCTTGATGAGGTTGGTGATTTCGTAGTCTTCCAGATACTCGCTGTAATGGTCAGTGTCGGTGTCATCCTTCATGACCAAAATGATTTCAGTGCCGACATCGTCCTTGTCGGTCTCGGTCAGGGTATAGCCCTCAACGCCGGTGGATTCCCACTTCCAGGCAGTATCCTCGCCCTGGGCGCGGGAAATGACGGTCACTTTCTTGGCAACCATAAAGGCAGAGTAGAAGCCGACGCCGAACTGACCGATGATGTCGATATTGTCGCTCTGGTTCTCGGTCTTGAAGTCGAAAGAACCGGACTTGGCGATGGTGCCCAGGTTCTTTTCCAGCTCGTCCTTCGTCATGCCGATGCCGTTGTCGCTGATGGTCAGCGTGCGGCTCTCCTTATCGGGCTGAATGTGGATCTTCAAGTCATCCTTCGTGATGCCGACAGACGTGTCGGTCAGGCTCTTGAAGTAGCGCTTGTCGCAAGCGTCCGAAGCGTTGGAAATCAGCTCACGCAGGAAGATCTCGCGGTTTGTATAGATAGAATTGATCATCAGGTCGAGCAGCTTTTTGCTTTCGGCCTTGAACTGACGCATTGCCATAGAAGAAAACCTCACTTATACAAATGAAATTAGCACTCGTTTATTTCAACTGCTAAAGCTAGTTTAGCACTCTTTTCTATAAAGTGCAACCCTTGTGCCGCATTTTAACAAAAAATTTAAAATCAGGGGTTTTCAAACAGAGAGATTTGCGGTATGCTAAGAATATATACGCAGCTTAAACGCCCCTTAAGAGGAGCCTTTAGAAATTTCCAGAAAGGACACCCACACATGAGCATCTACGGCGACCGCGCGTATGCGGCGTTTTTCAAGGGTTACAACTGCTGCCAATCGGTGGCGGTGGCCTTTGCAGAGGAAATGGGCATGACCGAAAAGCAGGCCTTGCAAATTTCCGCAGGTTTCGGCGGCGGATTTGGACGTATGCGGGAGGTCTGCGGTGCGTTCTCCGGTATCACACTGGTGCTGGGGGCACTCTACGGCAGCGACGACCCTGCGAAAAAGACCGCGCTCTACACCGACGTACAAGCCCTGGCCGCCGAGTACAAGGCCCGCAACGGCAGAGGAAGCATGATCTGCAAAGAGCTTCTGGGTCTGAAAGAACCCGAGGGCAGCCCCATCGCCAGCCCCCGCACCCCCGAATACTACAAAAAGCGCCCCTGCCCGGAACTCTGCCGCCTTGCCGCCGATATCATGGCGGAGTACATCGCGGCGCACCCTAAATAAAGAACCCGGTAGGGGCCGGGTATGCCCGGCCCTCAGCTTTGCATGAATGGCCGTCTGCCATTGTGTTGAGGGTGGGGCATACCCCGCCCCTGCAACCGTGTTCCGTTCGTAGGGCGGCCAGCCCTCTGACCGCTGCCATGCCGCAACGTCCGGGGAAGGGATAAATCCCGCCCCTGCATATAAAATCAGAATCGAGGAAATATCCATGCAATTCTACAACCATACCCTCCCCAGCGGCGCAGCCCTCGTTGGCTACCTGCGGGACGAGACTACCGAAATGCCCGCCTTCAACATCCGCCCGGCTATACTAATTCTGCCGGGCGGCGGCTACGCTTGGTGCAGCTCGCGCGAGGCTGACCCCGTCGCCATGCAGTTTTTGCAGGCAGGCTATAACGTCTTTATCCTGACCTACACCTGCCGTAAGGACGATACCCAGCCGCCGCTGCGCTGGCAGCCGCTGATCGACGCAGCGGGGGCAATTTTGCACATCCGCCGCAACGCAGCAAAGTTCCGTGTTGACCCCTTCAAGGTTGCCGTCTGCGGCTTCTCGGCGGGCGGGCATCTGGCGGCATCCACGGCCATCCTGTGGGATGCCGAGCCGGTGCAGAAAGCCCTCGGCATCCACGCCGAGGAAGCCCGCCCCGATGCTGTTGTGCTGGGCTACCCAGTTATCACGTCGGGCATCATGACCCACGGCGGCTCCATCAAGAATCTTTGCGGCGACGATGCCGAACTGAAGGCCACCATGAGCCTGGAAAATCAAATCCGCGGCGATCTGCCGCCCTTCTTTATCTGGCACACGGTGGAGGATGGCTCGGTCCCTGTGCAGAACTCACTGCTGCTGGCGTCGGCCCTGACCGAGCATAAGGTGCCGTTTGAGCTGCATCTCTTCAACCACGACGGCCACGGCACCAGCACCTGCACGCGGGAGGTCAACACCCCCAACGCCCACAACCGCGCCTGGGTGGATCTGTGTACGGACTGGCTGGCCGACCTCTTCAACTATCACCTGTAAGGAAGATGACAAAACATGAAGATCATGTTTTACACATTGCGCCCCTTTGACGAGCAGCAGTATTGCGAGCCGTACAAACAACAGTACGGCATCGACTATACCGGCACGCCCGGCGTACCCACGCCGGAGAACCTGCACCTGGCCGAGGGCTGCGACGCCGTCAGCACGAACCCCTGCGCGATTCGGCCCGAATACCTGGAAGCCTGGGCCGGGATGGGCGTAAAATACCTGCCCTGCCGCAGCATCGGGTATGACCATATCCCGCTGGATACCGCCAAAAAATTGGGTATGCGCATCAGCCACAGCCACTACCCGCCGGAGGGGGTGGCAAACTATACCATCATGTTGATTTTGATGTGTACCCGCAAGATGAACCAAATCATGCTGCGCGCCAACGTGCAGGACTACTCACTGCCCGGCAAGATGGGCCGCGATATCTCGGACTGCACAGTGGGCGTCATTGGCACCGGCAAGATCGGCCAGACCGTCGTTCGCAATTTGAGCGGTTTCGGCTGCAAGATGCTGGCCTACGACCTCTACCCGAACGACGCTGTAAAGAAATACGCAGACTATGTCACGCTGGACGAGCTGTATGCCCGCAGCGACGTCATCACGCTGCACACGAACGCTACGGCGGAGAACCACCACCTCATCAACGCCGACGCCATCGCCAAGATGAAGGACGGCGTGCTGTTGGTCAACACGGCACGCGGCACCCTCATCGACCCGGACGCGCTGGTGACCGGGCTGGAATGCGGCAAGATCGGCGGCGCGGGGCTGGACGTCATCGAGGACGAGACCGGCATCTGCTACTACAACCGCATGGGCGAGGCCATCCCCAATCGCGAGCTGAACCTGCTGCGCAGCTACCCCAATGTTATCCTCAGCCCGCACACGGCGTTCTACACCGATGTGAACGTGGCAAACATGGTCAAATCGCCCTTTGAGGCGCTGGACGCCTACGCCCACGGTCGGCCCTACGCAGGCGAGGTGCAGCTGTGACGGCTGTCAACGTGGAGCCGGGCCGCTGCGGTGAAAACTGGGATAGCTGCCCGCACCTGACAACAGGGGAGACGTTTGATTTTGCCTGCGCAGGCTGCGGCGATTGTTGCCGCAAACGGCGGGATCTGGTGCTGTCCGGGTATGACCTCTACCGCATTGCGCGGCGGCTGCGGCTGTCGCCCCGCATCGTGGCATCGGCCTTCTGCAAAAGCTATGTGGCCGATACGACCTGCCTGCCTGCGCTTCGGCTGACGCCCGACCCTAAGACCGGGGACTGCCGCTTTTTTGAAGGCGGCGCCTGCGCCATCCATGCCGCAAGGCCGCTGGCCTGTGCGCTCTACCCGCTGGGGCAGAGCATTGATACCGTGACGGCCAGGATGGAGTATTACGTCCAAACGCCGCTGTGCGGTGCGCGGGCAGGGAAACGAACCTTGCAGGACTACCTGAACGATGCCGCCATCCCGGATCGTGCGGGTATCGACGCGCGTTGGGCCATCGTCTGCACGCAGCTGTCCCATAAATTGCAGGCCGCGGGTGGGCAGAACAACCCGCACTTCTCTGCCGCCGCCAAGCGCACGGAGCGCGCCCTCTACTACGACTATTCCCTTGGCGACGAGTTCTACCCGCAGTTTTGCCAAAACATAGAAATTTTGATGCCGCTGCTGGATAGGATGCTGTAAATCAAAATTAGTAGGAATCGGGCATACCAGGCCCTCAACTTTCCCATAAACGCCTGCGGGCCGCATATGTGCGGCCCTGCCGAATAATAACAAAAGGCGCTGTGACCACACCGGCCACAGCGCCTTTTCTATCCAAAATCAGCAAATATAAAATCCGCCTCTGCCGCCGCAGCAGCACCAGCTCAGCACATTGCATACCAGCAAATACAGCCAGAACGACAAACAAAACGATCCCGGGCGGCCGCTGGGCTGGGCGTAGGGCTGCTGGTAGCTCGTGTAGCTGCGGCCCGGGCTTTGCAGCTGGTCCAGCAAGTTCTGATAGGCGTAGTTGTTCGGCTCCATCGATACCGCCGTGCGGGCTTCCTCCTGGGCACGGATATTGTTGCCAAGCCCCTGGTTGGCCAGCGCGGCGTAGTAGTGCCACTGCGCCGTGCGGTTGGCGGTGGGGATGCCGTTCAGCGTGTTCATGGCTTCCTCATAGAAGCCGCTGCGGATGTAGTTTGCCGCCGCACGCAGCTCGGGGTCGCCTGCGGTGCTGCCGTAGCTCTGCCCCCCGGTTGAACCGCTTGTGCTGTAGTACCCGAACCCGAACGGCCCAAAGCCGAACCCGCCCCCGCTGAAGGGGTCCTGGTACTGCTGGCCGTACCCGCTCTGGCCGTAGGATTGGCTGCTTTGCCGGTACGTCGCGCCGCCGCCCTGCTTGATGCGCATGATCTCGCTGTATGCGGCCTGCACTTCCTTAAAGTGCTCCTCGGCGGAAGGATCGTCGGGGTGCAGGTCGGGGTGGTATTGCTTGCACTTTTGACGGTAGGCTTTTTTAATCGTTTCGTCATCGGCACCGGGAGTGATGCCCAATACGCTGTATGGATCAGTCATGTCTGCGCCCCTCCCGGTGCTTACGTACCAGCGCGTATTTGCTCCACACGCCGGAATAGATCGTGTTGTACAATAGTTTCCCCTCCGGGGTATCTTTTAATATCGGCAGCATTTCAAACGGCTGCGCACAGCGGCCCATCTGCTGGGTCAGCAGCTCGTGGCAGCGCTGCTCATAGGCGGCAGGCGGCAGTTCATCTGCCAGCTGACGCAGTGCGTTGAAACGTCCTTCTTTTTCGTCTTTTTCCAAATCATCATAGGCGTCCATCAAATAGATAAAGCCGCCCAGGCCCTGCCCCATGGCCCGCAGCGCCGGGGCCCAGATGTCGTCGCGGCAGGCAAAAACATCGCCCAGCAGCGCACCGAACGCATTGCACAGCGCGTCCAGGTCGTGGCTCCCTGCGCTCTCCAGGGCGTTCAGCTTGTCCAGTGCGTCGGTCATCGTCTGCATCTGGCGGGGCCAGCGTTCCCGCAGGGCGGGTAGCTGCGGCTCCAGCTTTTGCGCCTGGGCCAGGCTGGCACGGCGGTGGTCATCTTGCCAATCGTCCATAAAGTTATAGTACGCCAGCGCGGCGGTCATGTCGGCGGCGTAGTCCATAAACTCATTGTCAGCCCGGGGCCGAGGTTTGATGGGGTGCGGTGCGCAGCGGCCCGCCGTGTAGGCGGTGGGGACGTCGTACAGCGCCGTCAATAAAATGGCAACGAACGCCATGTCATAGCTCAGCGCCAGCTGCCCGGTGCGGCCATAACGGCGGCCCAGCGCCCGGCAAAGCCCACAGTAATAGGCCTGGTAGCGATCCATGTCGGCGTCTGCCAGCCCCTTGCGATAAATCGTAACATATCCAAACATTGGGCGTCAACTCTTTTTGATGAACTGGTTGCCGCATTTGGGGCAGGTGATGCTGATTTTGCCGCGCCCACGGGGCACGCGCAGCTGCTGACCGCACTTGGGGCAGCGGTAGTAGTGGTAGTCCTTGCGCTGCTTGAACCGCACCTGATACTTGCCCAGCCAGGTCGTTACGCGGTTTTGGTAGGATAAGTATTTGAGATTTTCGGCATAGCGCTTGCGGGTGTTGCGGCTGAGAATGCGGAAGTAGCTGTAAATGATGGCCGCCAGCCCCAGCCAGTAGAGAATCGGCGACACCCACGCCCCAATCACAATAAGGATGAGAGAGGCAATGCACAGAAACCCGCCGAACTGGTCAAACCCATAGCGGCCGGACATAAAGCGCTGAAACCAGCCTTTCATTTATAAAAACCACCTTTTTGCGGCAAAGCCGCATTGTTTACACTTTAGTATGACATATAAATATGGGCAAATCGTGAACAAGCGGGAAATAGAGTTTGAACAAATACTACTTCCGTCCGCCGGTCAGCACATCCAGCGCTTTTGGGCAGAACCGAGAAAGCGTGGTATGCAGCGCCCGGGCCAGGCACAAAATAGCAAGCAGATACAACACACGTCCCAGCCCATTGATGAGTGCGGCAGGCGAAGCCGGGTATACCACGTACATCAAATCGCGGATCGGATGCAAGAGGTGCTTGAGCAATGGCTGATGCAGGGCGTACACAAGGAACGACAAATGATAGACTTTTCTGTCACACAGGAACTCCGGAATAGGCAATAAGAACAGCGCGAACAGCGGAAGCACTTGCAGCGTCATGAGCGAGAAGAAGCCAGAAAACACGGCGTCGGCGGCAAGTGCAGCCAGAAGCGCAGCCAACAGAAAGCGTAGATTATCTATCTCCGATGCCTGTGTGCAATAAAATCCGAAGTAAGCGCCCAAAAGATAGGACGGCATATACCGCAAAATATTATTGACATAGCCATATTGGCAGAAAGCCGAGGCAAAATCTGCGGATTGCAACCAGTAGAAAAACAAAATTGCCGCGAACGTAAGGCAAAAGCCACGACAACGACCTGCACGCTCGTAAATAAGCAGAATAACAGGGGCAAGCAATGCCAGCAGAAAGACCGCATAGAGATACCACAGTGCGCCATCCGGCGGCCATTGGTCAAGAAGAAAGGTCGTTTTCAGAAATTCACGTTTGGTCATGGCCTCATGGTGCAGCAGATTGACCGCAAAAGTCAAACATTGCCACGCCAGATAGGGAACCAACAGCGAAAAAGTGCGGCGCTTGACCTTACCGGCCCAGCCGCGCAGCGATAAATTCAGAAACAGCAAATAGCCAGTCACTGCAAAAAAATAGGACATGGCAAGTGTCGCGGTATTTGTGAAGAAGTTTGATATGGCATCAAAACATACCTGGTCCAACCCAACAGACGGGACAGCCGGGGAAGGGCCGCAGTGATAGAGAACGATGCCGCAGGTCATCACAAACCCCAGAAAGGATATGCGCCTGCTGATTTCCTGGTTCATGGTAAGAAAAAACTCCTTTTTCTCAGCCTAATGTATCCGCAAAATAGTCACTGTCAATGCGCTTTATCTGGTAAACCTTCTGTACGGAAACGCCAAGACCATATTCAATCATCAAGGAAGTGAGCTGTTTTCCATCTACCAGAATGATATGCTGTGCATCGGCGTATTCCTTGGCACCTTTGGAAAACTTTGCTGTTGTGATAAATAGTCCCTTCTCTACCCTAGGTGGCCCCATCATAGCACCAAAGAACCTTTGAATCTCGGGCTTTCCAATCGTAATATCTGGGTTCCAACGCTTGGCTTGAATGTAAATCAGATTAAACCCGAGTTTATCCTCATGGATGACGCCGTCAATGCCATCGTCACCGCTGGCTTTGGTTTTGAAACCATCACCATAGTCCAGGGCTTTCATCAAATCAACGACAAGCTGCTCAAAGAAAATAGGTGTCTGTCGCATGATTTCGGATAGAAGGTCATCGGCAAGCGTATCGTTTATGGTCTGTTGCAGGGCATCCATCTGCTCTTCTGGCGTTTTCACGTCTTCCTGTGTTGGGGAGGATGCGCTGGAAAGTTGGGTTCCGTTGCCGACAAAGGCGGCAAACGACGCATAGTTCTTTTTCAAGTACTCGTTGGTGATGGAAACGCCACTATCCAACAGCCGTTTGCCCTCTTGTGTTATCACATAGTTGCCGCGACTTGGGGAATCTACAAGGCCCGCTTTCTTCAAATAAGTTTTTGCCCAGTTCAACCGATTAACAAAAACCGTTTGGCGCTGGCTGGGTAATTGCTCTGACAAATCCTCGGTTGACAAGTGCAACAGAGCAGCGGCATCAGATGCAACAGACTTTGCATTATGAACCTGGCCATCTGCAATTACAGTGAGAAAGGGGCTGTACAGCTCATCATATTTAGGTAAAGCCATCTTTACAAATTCCCTCTCATTTCACATCTTTAGTTAGTTTCACTACACACTCCACGTGCTTTGTCCGCGGGAACAAATCCACCGGCTGCACCTCCACGGCCTTATAGCCATGCTCGGCCAGCCAGCGGGTATCGCGGGCGGCGGTGGCAGCGTTGCAGCTGACCATGACCACGGTGCGCGGGGCCATTTCGGCAATGGCGGTCAGCGTGGCTTCGTCGCAGCCCTTGCGCGGCGGATCCACAACAATTACATCGGGGCGGGCCCCCTCGGCGGCCAGCTGGGCCGCAGCGGCACCGGCATCCTGGCAGCGGAAGTCTGCCTTTTCTGTGCCAAGTCCCAGCCGTGCAGCGGTCTCCTTGGCACCTTCCACAGCCTGGGGCACGACCTCGACGCCAACAAGGCGCTGGCAGTCCGGCAGCATCGAAAGCCCGATCGTGCCCATGCCGCAGTACAGGTCCAGCAAAAAGTCGTCAGGCTTCAGCCCGGCATACGCCCGCGCCTTGGCGTACAGTACTTCGGCGGCGGGGGTATTGACCTGGTAAAACTCGTGCACGCCCATGTGCAGCGGCACCCCGGCCAATGTATCCTCAATAGTGCCGGGGCCGGCGGCGGTGCGGGTCTTGCGGCCTAAAATTACGTTGGTGCGCTCGCTGTTGCGGTTAATCAAAATCGTCGTCAAATCAAATTCTTTTTGCAAGGCAGCGCAAATTTCAGCCTCATTTGGCAGGCCGTTGCCGTTCACCACAAAGCAGAGCAACCGCTGGCCGCTGTGCCAGCCCTGACGCATATACAAATGGCGCACACGGCCGGTGTGGGTTTCCTCGTTGTAGGCGGTGATGCCGTTCTCTTCCAACAATTCGCAGGTGCGGGCGGCAAGCTGGTTCATCCACGCGGGCTGCAACTTACAGTCGCTGCATGCCACAATGCGGTGGCTGCGCCCGGCAAAGAACCCGGTCACGATATGCTCATTTTCATCGGTGCCCACCGGCAGCTGGACTTTGTTGCGGTAACGGTCCACCGCAGGGGCGGCCAGCACATCCAGCACCGGCACATCCAGCTTGCCCAGGCGGGCAAAGGCGTCGCGCACAAACTGCGTCTTGGCGGCGCACTCGGCCTGGTAGCTGATATGCCGCAACCCACAGCCGCCGCAAGGCCCGGCCACCGGGCAATCCTGCTGAATGCGGTTCGGCCCGGCGGTGATGAGCTTTTCCACGCGACCAAAGGCGTAGGTTTTCATCGGCTTGACAATGCGCACCTCGGTCACATCGCCGGGGGCAGTCAGCGGCACAAAAACGGCCTGGCCGTCCTGATGGGCCACGCCGCTGCCGTCGTTGGAAAGAGACTCGATCTGCAAAGTTACGATCTGGTTTTTCTTAAAAGGCATAGTTGCTCCTTGTAGTTACGGATTGATGGGCTGCGGCGCAGCCTGTGCTTCTTTTTCCAATGCGACAAGATACTTGCTCGGCGGCACACCCTTGACCTTTTTAAAGACGCGGGAGAAATAGAACTGGTCAAAAAATCCCACAGATACGGCGATTTCGGCAATCGACAACCCGGAATTTTTCAACAGGCTGCACGCCTCGCTGATGCGGTAACTCGTCAGGTAGTCGATGGGGCTTTGCCCGACGTTGGACATGAACACGCGGTACAAATGGCTACGGCTGACGCCGACGGCCTGGGCAATGTCGTCCACCGAGATATCGTGGGAGTAGTTGAACTGGATAAACTTGATGGCGGCCAGCACATACTGGCTGCTGGACGACCCAACGTTCGGCATGGCGTCGCGGGCTTCCTTCATCAGGTGCGCCATAAAAATGTACAGATAGCCGGTCATCAGGGCTTCGTTCTGCGGCTCGGTCCCGCGGGAAAGATAGATATTATACAAAGCCTCGCGCACGGTCTGCGGGTCCTTGCAGTGGTGAACCGGGTGAAGGTCCGAGAACGGTGTCTGCTGCACCAGCTTATTGGCGCACGCGCCATTGAAACCGACCCAATAGTACTCCCAAGGGTCGGTCTCGTCGGCAGCGTAGGTGATAAGCTGGTTGGGTTTGGCCAAAAACAGATCGCCCGCCTGCAAAGTGTACGATGCACCATTGACCTGGTAGACGCCCTTGCCCGCCACAACCAGGTGGATCAGGTAGTGGTCGCGCACACCGGGGCCCCACGTGTGGCCCGACAGGCAGGGCTCGTGCCCGCAGTTAAAAATCGAGAGCTCAACATTGTCCGTGTAGCTCTGCTTGTAGGATTGCTTCATCTCATTGATGGTCATGGCTGCACCTCGCTTGCATAGTATCTCTATTATAGCAGAGGATTCATCAAAAGTCCATAAATGCGGCGCAAAAACTGTTTGCATTTTTTGCAGGATTTGCTATACTGAAAACAAGAAACACGCAGGCCGCCGGCTCCTTGGCTGCTTGCCCAAAAACATAAGGCTCAATTTGTGCATAATTACAAAAAGAGCTGTTCGACAGGAAAGGTGAGTGGAATTATGGCAAATACCATTGAACTCAAACAGCAGATCGCGCAGGGCGAATACGACGCCGCATTTACCAAGCTGTACGGCGCAGCTGCCGTGCAGGAGCAGCGCAAGCGCTATACCGACCTGATCAATGAATTTGAAAAGGCTTACGGCACTGAGCGCACCGTCCGTCTCTACTCAGCCCCCGGCCGCACCGAGATCGGCGGCAACCACACCGACCACAACAACGGTGTCGTGCTGGCAGGTTCCGTCAATCTGGACATGGTGGCCGTTGTCTCTCCGAACGAGGAAAACGTCATCCGCGTCAAGTCCCTGGGCTTTGACAAAATCGACGATGTTGACGTCAACATCCTGACCCCGCAGCCCCGCGAGGCCGAGCATTCTGCCTCACTCATCCGCGGCGTTGCCAAGGGCATTGTGGATGCAGGCGGCAAGGTGGGTGGCTTTGACTGCTACTCCACCAGCAATGTGCTGCGCGGTTCCGGCCTGTCCAGCTCGGCGGCGTTCGAGGTCTGCATCGGTGCCATCCTGCGCGGTGAATACAACAACAATGACATGGAAAAATTCAGCCAGGTCAAAATTGCCCAGATCGGCCAGTACGCCGAGAATGTGTTCTTCGGCAAGCCCTGCGGCCTGATGGATCAGACCGCCTGCGCCGTCGGCGGCGTCATCACCATCGACTTCAAGGATCCGTCCAAACCGGTCGTGGGCCAGACGGCCATTGACCTGGCAAAGCATGGCTTTGTCATGTGCATCAGTGACACGAAGGGCAGCCACGCCGACCTGACCGACGACTACGCCGCCATCCGCCGCGAAATGGAGAGCGTCGCCGCGCAGTTCGGCAAAAAGGTCCTGCGCGACGTCGACGAGGACGAGTTCTACAAGGCCATCCCGCAGCTGCGCAAGGTCGTGGGTGACCGCGCCGTCGTGCGTGCCATCCACTTCTACAACGACTGCCGCCGCGCCGCGCAGCTCTGCGACGCCGTGCGCGATGATGATTTTGATACCTTCCTCAAACTCATCATCGAGGGCGGCCATTCCAGCTTTGAGTTCAACCAGAACGCGTACAGCATCAAGGCCCCGAAGGAGCAGGGCGTGCCCCTGGCCTTGGCCCTGAGCCAGAAAGTGCTGAACGGCCGCGGCGCCTGGCGCTTGCAGGGCGGCGGATTTGCGGGTACCATCCAGGCGTTTGTGCCGGTGGATCTGCTGGATGCCTACAAGGCGGCCATCGATGGCTGCTTCGGCGAGGGCAGCTGCCATGTGCTGAACATCCGCAACTACGGTGCCGTGCCCGTCACGTCCGACATGTAAAATTAGATAAAGCATAAAAAACACCGTACCAGTGCAGAAATGTGCCGGTACGGTATTTTATATTACGCCTGTAGGGGCCGGGCATGCCCGGCCCGCATGCTTACGGCAGACACCCTCTTATCCGTAGATTTATAGGGAAAAATTTTGCTCCCTCCGCGGCGGCCTGAGGACAGGCCGCCCTACAGGATTACATTTTCTTTCGCAAGATCCATATTCCCAGTGCCAGCATTCCGCAAACCACTATGGTAAGCACCGCATGAATCTGTATACTCAGATACCACGGTGCGGATTGCAGCGCATACAGTCCGGGGTGGGCGCGGTAGTCCCAGCAGGTGTACGTTGTCATGCCCAAAAACACACCGAGGAAACACCCGAGGGCGGCCTTCAAAATCCCATACAGCTTTTTCATGAACATTGTCCTTTGACCCACTCGTCCAAAAACGACATCTGCTCTTCGGTGTGGAACCAATGCTCACCGCTTGGCATGACCGTAATAGGCGCATGGACTTTCTGCGCAAACGCGGCCAACGTTTCATAGGAGGTCAGATTGTCTTTTTCGCCGTACAAAATGCAGGTTGGTACATCCCACACAAGCGGGTGTGCCCGCACGTAGCAGAGATACTCCCACGACAGGGTTTCGCCAAAATCGGTGGCGACTTCGCCCTGCGCGTGCAGCACATTCTCCGTCACCCCAGCCCAGCCCATCATATCGGAAATGAGCGTTTCCATATTCACGATGGGGGAGACAAACAACGCTCGGTCAATAAACTTCTCGGATAACGAGCTCATCGAGAAAAATGCCCCAATGCTGTTTGCCAGCAGTACGACCGTATCGTACTGCTGGCGCAGAGGTGTGAAAAATGCCGTAAACTCCGAAACAGCGTCCCAAGGTGTCTGTGCCTGATAATCGAATCCGATGACGTCATACGCAGGAAACAGTTTCTTGTAATGTTCGGCTTCCGCCGCACTGCCGCCCTTTCCGTGGATATATACAACCAACTTTTTCATAGGTGATTCTTCTCCCAAATCAGCGCCAGCCCTTTAAACAGCAGGTCTGCGTCATAGATGACTTTGCGCTTGCAGCAGGGGGTGATGTACGGTGCAAGCCCGCCGGTCACAACCACAGTCAGCGGCTGGCCCAGTTCTGCCTCCACGCGGTCAGCCAGTCCGTCCAGTTGGGCGGCAGTGCCAAACATGGCCCCGTTGTTCAGTGCAGCCACCGTGTTGGCACCAATCAGATGCTCGGGCGGCTCGGGCGCAATGGGGGGCAGCTGCGCCGTGCCCGCGCTGATGGCCCGCAGGCTGGTCTGCACGCCGGGCACGATGAAGCCACCCAGAAATTCACGATTGGCCGAGATAACATTGTAGGTCGTGGCCGTGCCTAAATCGACGGTCATGCAGGGCAGGGGATAGTGCGCGGCGGCTGCCGCAGCATCGGCCAGACGGTCACGACCGACCTTCGCCGGCTCGTCCACTTGAAAGGTCAGCCCGGTATCCAGCTCACAGCTGACGATGAGGGCCTCTTTGCCGGTCAGCCGCTTGCAGGCGGCAGCCAGCACGCCGGTCAGCCGGGGAACAACGCTGCATACAATGACGCCCTCACAGGCCGTTGGCTCCACGGTCAGGCGGTGCAGCAAAAATTTCATTTCGGCGGCATACTCGTCCACGGTGCAGCGGGGCCGTGTGACCATGCGGGTGGTGAACGCGATTTCACGGTGTCCTGCCCCCGCCAGCCCGCCAATGCAGATGTTGGAGTTGCCGATATCGACTGATAGAACCATAATAAATTCCTTTTATAGATAAAAGATAAGAGATAATAGATTAAGAAATATGGTGGATCGCGTCGCTTTGCGCCGCACAAAATTATTATACTTGTTTGCATATAAGGCGTCAATCTGCTATAATAACCACAATACAAATTTTGTTTTCGCCAAAGGCGAAAACTCCACCGATTTTATTATCTTTTATCTATTATCTCTTATCTAGTTATTAAGGGTGTTGATTTTATGTTACTTACCGGAAAAACCATCGTCCTCGGCATCACCGGGGGCATTGCCGCTTACAAAATGCCCAATGTGGCTCATGCGCTGGTCAAGCTGGGCGCGGATGTTCACGTATTGATGACGAAAAACGCCACCGAGTTTATCTCGCCGCTGGTGTTTGAGACACTGACCCATCGCCGCTGCCAGGTCGATACCTTTGACCGCAACTTCCAGTACGATGTGGCCCACATCAGCCTTGCCAACGCGGCGGACCTCATGCTGATTGCCCCGGCCACGGCCAACGTCATTGCTAAGATGGCTCACGGCCAGGCGGACGATATGCTGACCACCGTCACGCTGGCAGCGACCTGCCCCAAGCTCATCGCCCCGGCCATGAACACCCATATGCTGGAAAACCAGATCACCCAGGACAACCTGAAAACGCTGGAGCATTACGGCTTCACAGTCATTCCCTCCGGATCCGGCATGTTGGCCTGCGGCGATGTCGGCTCGGGCCGCCTGCCCGATGAGGGTGTGCTGGTGGATTACGTTCTGCGAGAGTTGGCCTGTGAGAAGGATCTGAAGGGCAAAAAGGTCGTTGTCTCTGCCGGTGCGACCCAGGAACCGATGGATCCGGTGCGCTACCTGACGAACCATTCCACCGGTAAAATGGGGTATGCCGTGGCCCGCGCCTGTATGCTGCGCGGCGCAGACGTCACGCTGCTGGCGTCCACCGGCTGCACGCTGCCGCCGGTACCGTTTGTAAACATAGTGCCCTTCACCACCGCGGCTGACCTGTTTGAGGCTGTCAAGGCCAACGCTATGGACGCTGACGCCCTCGTCATGGCGGCCGCTGTGGCGGACTACCGCCCGGCCACCGTGGCCGTCGATAAGGTGAAAAAACACGACGGCGAGATGAATATTGAACTGGAGCGCACTGACGATATCCTCGCCTGGGTCGGCGTACACAAGCCGAAAAAGCTGTTCGTCTGCGGCTTCTCGATGGAGACGCGCGATTTGATTGAAAACTCCACCGCCAAGCTGAAAAAGAAGAACATGGACATGATCGTCGCCAACAACCTGAAAGTCCCCGGTGCAGGTTTCGGTGTTGATACCAATGTCGTCACCATCATCACCGCCCAGGGCATCACCGAACTGCCCCTGCAAAGCAAGGACGCCGTCGCCGGGCATATTGCCGACGCGATTGCAGGTAAATAAAACACAATCATACCCCTGCCCCCTCCTGCATACACTTCTACGAATGATGCAAAGGGGGCATTTTTATGTGCGGAATTGCGGGGCAGGTGGGGCGCGATCCCCGGGCCATCCAGGCACACTATGGGGTGTACTGCGCCATGCAGCAGACATTGGCACGGCGTGGGCCGGACCAGCGCGGTATGTATATCAGCGGCAGGGCAGCGCTCATCCACGCGCGGCTGGCGGTCGTTGACCTGGAAAACGGCCTGCAGCCCATGCAGCTGGATTGGAAGGGCGAAACCTACGTCCTCGTCTACAACGGCGAACTTTACAACACATCAGAGCTGCGTGCCGCGCTGGCAAACCGCGGCCATAGCTTCACCGGCCATTCGGACACGGAAGTTTTGCTCCACGCTTTTGCCGAATGGGGCGCGGATTGCGTGGAACGGTGCAACGGTATTTTTGCCTTCGCAGTCTGGCGGGTGAACGCAGGTACACTCTTTCTGGCCCGTGACCGCTGCGGCGTCAAGCCACTGTTCTATACCCAGGCCGAGGACAGCCTGATTTTTGGAAGCGAACTGAAAACCCTGCTGGCCCACCCGGCAGTACCGCCGCGCATCGACGCCAACGGTTTGGCTGAAGTACTGCTGCTAGGCCCTGGGCGCACGCCGGGCTGCGGTGTTTTTCAAAACGTGCGGGAACTGCTTCCCGGCCAGTGCGCAACTTACGATGCCGACACCGCCCGCCTGACGCTGCACACCTACTGGCAGCTGACCGACCACGACCACCCCGATGATTTTGCGGCCACGACGCGAAAAGTCCGTGACCTGGTGACGGATGCCATTGAGCGCCAGCTTGTCTCTGACGTACCCGTGGCGACATTCCTCTCGGGCGGGCTGGATTCCAGCCTGATTTCCGCCATTGCCGACACCCATTTTGCGGCGCAGGGAAAGCAGCTGCAAACTTTTTCGGTTGGCTACCGCGACAATAAAAAGTACTTTCATGCGACAAAATTCCAGCCCGGTGCGGATGCACCCTACATCCGCAAGATGAACGATTTTCTCCACGCCCGCCACCACTGGGTCACGCTGGACACCCCGGAGCTTGTCCCTGCGCTGTATGCGGCGGTGGATGCCCGCGACCTGCCCGGCATGGCCGATGTGGATGCGTCACTGCTTGTGTTTTGCCAGCACATCAAGCCCCATGCCACTGTGGCCCTGTCGGGGGAATGCGCCGATGAGATTTTCGGCGGCTATCCGTGGTATCGTGACCCCGCCGTGCGGGAAAAGTACGGCTTTCCCTGGGCGCAGTCCACAGCCTACCGCGCGTCGTTCCTCAAGCCCGGCGTGCTGGGCGGCATTGACCCGGCTTCCTTTGTGGATACACGCTACCAGCAGACCCTGGCAGAAACATCCATCCGCCCCGGGCTGCCCGCAACGGAACGCCGTATGCGCCAGATGATCAACTTGAATTTCAAGTGGTTCATGCAGACGCTGCTCGACCGCAAGGATCGCATGAGTATGTACAGCGGCCTGGAAGTGCGCGTGCCATTCTGCGATTACCGTATTGCGGAGTATCTCTACTCGGTGCCGTGGGAGTTCAAAGACTGGGGCGGGCAGGAGAAGGGCTTGCTGCGCGAAGCCATGCGCGGAGTGCTGCCGGATGAAGTACTGTGGCGGCGCAAAAGCCCCTACCCCAAAACTTGGAACCCCAGCTACCTGGCGGCGGTTACAGCCGAACTGCGAGGTATTCTGGTCGACCCCGCCGCACCAATTTTGCGCATTATCAAGGCCGACGCACTGGAAACCCTGCTGGCGTCGGGCACGGATAACCCCATCCCATGGTACGGTCAGCTTATGACCACTCCACAGACCATCGCATGGTTTGTGCAACTGAATTATTGGTTGGAGAAATATAAGGTGGAACTGGTATGAACTTGCGGCGGGGTGGGGGCACCCCGCCCTACATATTTTGCTTGTTGGGAAAGGTAGGACGGTATGCCCTCATGCCGCCGCGGGCCGCCACCCGCAAATATTTTTGTATCCCATCTGTTCAAACCCGCCCAAACGTGTTATAATCATATAATTAGGAATACAAAAGAGAAGGGAGACCCCTCATGCAGCAGGAAACTGTCATCGTTCTGGATTTCGGCGGTCAGTATAATCAGCTGATTGCCCGCCGTGTCCGCGAATGCAACGTATATTGCGAGATCTATTCTTACCGTACCGACCTTGCCAAAATCAAGGCCAAGAACCCGAAAGGCATTATCTTTACCGGCGGTCCCAACAGCGCTTACCTGCCGGATTCGCCCACTATCGACCCCGAAATTTACAACTGGGGCGTGCCCATCCTCGGCATCTGCTACGGCAGCCAGTTGATGATGCACATGCTGGGCGGCAAGGTCTGCAAAGCGCCTGAGCGCGAGTACGGTAAAACGCTGGTTGACCTGGACACCGCCAGCCCGCTGTTTGATACGCTCCCCGCTCAGAACGTCTGCTGGATGAGCCACAATGACTACATCGAACAGGCTGCCCCCGGCTTTGAGATCGTCGCGCATACCCCCAACTGCCCGGTGGCTGCCGCGCAGGATAAGGCCCGCGGCCTGTATGCGGTGCAGTTCCATCCCGAAGTACTGCACACCGAGAACGGCACGAAAATTCTGCATAACTTCGTCTATAATGTGTGTCACTGCACTGGTGACTGGAAGATGGATTCTTTCGTCGAGAACTCCGTCAAGGCCCTGCGCGAGAAGATCGGCGACGGCAAAGTGCTGTGTGCCCTGTCCGGCGGCGTTGATTCCAGCGTCTGCGCAGCTATGCTGGCAAAGGCCATTGGCAAGCAGCTGACCTGCGTGTTCGTTGACCATGGTCTGCTGCGCAAGAACGAGCGCGAGCAGGTCTGCGAGGTCTTTGGCGAGGGCGGCCAGTTCGACATCAACTTTGTCTGCGTCGACGCCCGCGATCGTTTCTATAAGAAGCTGGCCGGTCAGGATGCCCCCGAGCGCAAGCGCAAGATCATCGGTGAAGAATTCATCCGCGTGTTCGAGGATGAGGCAAAAAAGATCGGTGCTGTGGACTTCCTGGCCCAGGGCACGATTTACCCCGACGTGGTCGAGAGCGGCCTCGGCGGCGAATCTGCCACCATCAAGAGCCATCACAATGTCGGCGGTCTGCCTGACTACGTGGACTTTAAGGAAATCGTAGAGCCCCTGCGCGACCTGTTCAAGGACGAGGTCCGCCAAGCCGGCCGCGAGCTGGGTCTGCCTGAGTACCTGGTCGCCCGCCAGCCGTTCCCCGGCCCGGGCCTGGCTATCCGCATCATTGGCGATGTAACTCCGGAGAAGGTCGCCATCGTGCAGGATGCCGACGCCATCTGGCGCGAAGAAGTCGATAAGCTGCCCATGGCCCAGCGCCCGAGCCAGTACTTTGCCGCGCTGACGAATATGCGCAGCGTCGGCGTCATGGGCGACGAGCGCACCTACGATTACGCCATCGCCCTGCGCGCCGTCACGACGACCGATTTCATGACGGCCGAGGTCACGATCCTGCCGACCGAGACCATCACCACCGCCGCCAACCGCATCGTCAACGAAGTCAAGAACATTAACCGCGTTATGTTCGACTACACGACCAAGCCGCCAGCAACGATTGAGTTTGAATAATCGCGAAAGCTAAATAGAGCCTGCATATTGAACGTTCTATCGTTCAATATGCAGGCTCTTTCTTTTTGCTGACTCCGTTTTGACTCCCGTTTGTAAATTTGAGGTCAATCTTCTTTCTTTTTCAGCAGACTGGAAAGGAAAGATTCGGGAGCATTTTCTGTGTAATCCGGTTTAGGTACAGGGTGCTGTACGCCGTCGGACATATCCAGATAATAGTTACTGCACTGCAATTCAATTTCCAACATTTCCTTGCGGCGCGTTACATCGTCAAGAATGGCGGTGGGGTCCTTTGCCATCTTTGCGATAACAGAAGCGTTTTCCCATTCATTGTAGACGGCATCCCAACAGGACAGTTTGCTACAAATATCTTGATTTTGGATTGCCAACTCAAACTTGGAAAGTGGCAACGAGAAATCCGACTTATTCACAGAGGTGATTTGAAAATATGGTTCAAGTAACTGGTTTACGCGGATATGAATATTTTCAGGAAGAATATGATAATCGGCCTCTCGCTTACCGTCAATCAGCAACACTTTAGAATTGAGCAAGACAATCAGCAGCCTCATCAGATCGCCGTCCGTTTCAAGGACAACAGAGCCAGGCTCAAAGGAGCCGGTCAGAACATAATAGCTTACTCCTAATGCAGCTGCAATCCGCTTAATTTGCGCGGGTTGTGGCTGCATTTTATTTGTTTCGTATTTGCGGATAGAAACCGGGTGAATTTCCGTTAGTTCAGCCAGCTTGCTTTGCGTTATATTGACTCGCTTACGGCAATAGCGAATACGCTCACCTATCGTCATGTGCGGCACCTACTTGAATGATAATGACTCATCACGAATTATTACAAAGTATATTATAGCATGACTGCTATTAAAAATCCATGTTTGGGCCCAAAAATGTGCCCAAAAATGTGCCCAAAGTGTGCCTAAAATATACCCAAAATCAACTCGAAAAATAGAAATTTGTGAAATCATTATGAACAATGAAAAGATATATTGACATAGCGAGTATCGCTACATATAATATAGACATAGCGATATTCGCTACACAAATACAAACGAGGTGCATACAATGAATGAAGAAAAACGGTTTTATCTGACAGCAGCGGAGTTATCCGACCTTATGGGCATTTCCATCGGTCACGCCTACAAGCTGATCCGCGACATGAATGCGGAACTTGCGAAAGAAGGCTACCTTGTGGTCGCTGGCAAAGTGCCGAAGCGCTATGTGGAAAAGCGTTGCTATGGCTACACGCTGCAGTGAGGTGGGGCTGTGATTGCAAGGAAAAATCCATCGACAGGGAAGTGGGATGCCCAATACAGCTATACAGATTGGCAGGGAAAACGCAAAAAGACAACGAAGCGGGGATTCCGTACCAAGCGTGAAGCAGTGGAATGGTACGACCACTTCAGGGCAACGCAAGATGCCGACTTCAATATGGTCTTTAAGGACTTTATCGAAATCTATATGGAAGATCAAAGCCACCGCCTACGGCAGCATACAATGATGAACAAGCGTTTCCTCTTTGATAAGCATATCATACCGTACTTTGGAAACAAAAAGGTCAATGCCATCAAAGCACCGGATATAAGGGCTTGGCAAAATAAGCTGATGGCAACAGGCTTGAAGCCAACCTACTTAAAAACCATCAATAACCAGCTAAACGCCGTCTTCAATTATGCAATGAAATATTATGACCTAAAAGAAAATCCCTGCCGAAAAGCAGGGAGCATGGGCAAGAGTAAGGCTGAGGAGATGCACATCTGGACGCGGGAAGAGTTCACGCAGTTTCTGAATGCCATCATCGACAAAAAGCCCTCTTACATTGCATTTGAAGTACTATTCTGGACTGGGCTGCGGCTTGGTGAACTGCTGGCCATGACACCTGCTGATATTGATTTTGATAAGCGTACACTTCGCGTCAATAAATCGTATCAGCGGCTGAAAGGCGAAGATGTTGTGACGCCGCCTAAAACGCCGAAAAGTATTCGAACAATTTCGATTCCGAAATTTCTTGCAGCGGATTTGATGGACTACATCAACAGCAACTATGGCATGGAAGATTCGGACAGGCTTTTCCCTTATACGAAATACTTTTTTGAACATGAACTGAAGCGCGGCATCAAGCTGACCGGGCTGCACAAAATCCGCGTACATGATACCCGGCACAGCCACGCCGCCCATCTGATTCACATGGGTGCTAGCCCCTTACAGATTCGCGATAGGCTCGGTCACGAGGACATTAAGACAACGCTGAACACCTACGGGCATCTTTATCCCAACACGGACCAGAAGATGGCCGAACAGCTTGAAAGCGAATACAGGGAGGAAATGCGGTGAGTGGATTAGACAAGAATCGTCAGCGCAACTGCACAGTTTGCTTCCGGGCAACGCCACAGGAAGTACAAATGCTGGAAGCGCGGGTCAAAGCAAGTGGAATGCCAAAAGGCAAATATATTCTTGAATCGGTGCTGCATCAAAAAATCAGTATTGCCGTGGGAAAATACCAGAGCGACCGCATGAGCCTTGAATTACAAAAACTGCGCATGGCGCTGGAAAGCACAGATGGCGCGGAACAGCAAGAAGTGCTGACGGAATGTAAGAGTTTGTTGGAGCAGCTGATTGAAATCAGCAGGAAACCTGCCGACACAGAATTGGAAATGGAACGATAATGGCTATAAGAAGAAAAAGAGCCCTTGCATCTGCAAATGCAAGAACTCTAAGCTGTGGTAAAAGGGCGAACCCTAACCAACGCTATTTTACCACAGCCCACTTCTTCTTACAATAGAAAGATTGGTGAAATGAGTAAGAATACCGATGTAAAGCTGATTTCAATGGATACAATTCCTATTGAAGAAGTGACATGGCTGCTAAAGCCGTTCATACCTTATGGAAAAATCACAATTATCCAAGGCGACCCCGGCGAGGGTAAAACCACGCTGGTACTGCAAATCATCGCAGCACTGACTACCGGCAGACCGATTTGGGATGGCTTGCCGGAGATGGAACCAATCCATGTGATTTACCAGACTGCAGAGGACGGCTTGTCCGATACGATTAAACCGCGCCTTGTGGCCGCCGGTGCAGACTGCGCAAGGGTGCTCGTGATTGACGACTCCGAAAAGGCACTGACGCTGGACGACGACCGATTGGAACAGGCGTTAGAGCAAACCGGCGCACGGCTTGTGGTGCTTGACCCGATTCAAGGTTATATAGGCTCCGGCGTAGATATGCACCGCGCCAACGAAATCAGACCGCTGATGCATAGGCTAGCAAAGCTGGCTGAAAAATATAGCTGTGCTATTATTTTGATCGGACACATGAACAAGAACAGTGGTGACAAGTCCAGTTATCGCGGCCTTGGCTCTATTGATTTTCAAGCGGCTGCAAGAAGTGTACTGGTAGTCGGGCGCATCAAAGATGACCCCACGCTGCGGATTGTATGTCCGACAAAAAGCTCCTTGGCTCCGGAGGGCAAGGCCGTTGCCTTTCGCCTTGATCCAGAACAAGGCTTTCAGTGGGTGGGGCAGTATGATATCAGCGCCGACGAACTTCTCTCAGGCAGCAGCCGGGGACATAAGATGCGGGCGGCGCAGGATTTTCTAAAAGAAATCTTGGCAAATGGTGTAGTACCGCAAACCGAGATAGAAACTGCTGCCGAGCACGCGGGGATAAAGCCGAAAACATTGCGCAATGCGCGCTATGAGCTAGGTGTTGTTTCCAGCAAGGTCGGCAGACAATGGGTGTGGGCGCTGCCCGAAGAATAATTCAAGAAGGCAAGATGCCCTATTCCTTAGGAAATGGTCATCTTGCCTTCTTGAAAATGAAAGTTGTTTTTTCCAACAGGTAGCCCTGCAGGGCGCAAAGGCGCTTTTGATACGAAGTGTCAAAAGTGCTTTTGCGTTACTCTTGGCAAGAGTAACAGAACCGTGCCGGCTTGCGCCGGAGATAAGGAGTGGATTTGAAAAGGACAATCAGTGCAATGGTGGGAAAAGGCTCCCTTAATCATAACAGCCGTGAATTTTACGCATCCAACGTAGACCCCAACCGCAGCCATCTGAATATAGAGTTTTGCCGCGAGGATATACGAAACGTCTACCATGAACTGTTCGATGAAGCACAGGAAAGATTCAATGCCAAACAGACCCGAAATGACCGTAGGATAGAGGATTACTACGAGAAAATCTGTTCCTCAAAACAGGAAAAGCCTTTCCATGAAATTGTCTTACAGATTGGAAATAAGGACGATACAGGCATCCATACGGAACTGGCAGAAACGGCTAAACAGTGTTTGATTCAATATGCGAACGGATTTCAAGCACGCAACCCAACGCTCCGCGTGTTTTGGAGTCATCTGCATATGGACGAAGCAACTCCCCATGTACATATAGACTTCGTGCCTTATATCACAGGTAGCAAACGCAGCATGGATACGCGCGTGTCACTCAAGCAGGCGCTTGCACAGCTTGGTTTCAAGGGTGGTACACGCAGCGCTACCGAGTGGAATCAGTGGGCGCAGAGTGAAAAACAAGTGCTGGCAGAGATTATGTTGGAGCACGGTATTGAGTGGGAGCAGCTTGGAACGCACGAGGAACATCTATCCGTTCTGGACTATAAAAAGCAGGAGCGCGCCAAAGAGGTTCGAGCATTGGACACTACCATTGCGGAAAAGCAAACGCAGGTAGACGAAATCGAGCAGACGCTTCAATCGGTGCAGAAACAGGTCGTTGACTTTGACAAAATCGAGAATATCAACGTGAAAAAGGCATTACTAAGCGACAAGGTAACACTGCCCCGCAACGACTTTGAAAATCTGCTGAACGCTGCCAAGCAGTATGTTGTCTACCGCCGCCAAGATGATCGTCTACAAGGGCTTCTGGACGCCGCAAATGGAAAAATCAAGCAGTTGGAAAGCGTTGTTGGCGAACTGAAGCGAAAAGTTTCCGGGCTGGTAGACGAACTTAGCAATATTGAATTTTGGCATAAGCGAGAACTGGACGAAGTTAAATCCGAGAGCAGGGAAGTGCGCCGTGAAAATCTTATGCTGAAGCGTGAGCAAAAAGGCTTGATGAACCTTTTACGGCGACACGGTATCGACCCTGCAAAAGAAAGAATCCGTGAACACGAACGTGACGAGAGATAAGGAGCGCAATATGACTTATAACGATTTACGAATAAATTCTGTTGTAGCTTGAATTGAAAGAGACTATTATAAAATCCATGATGTATATCTATTCTTTTGTGGCAGATATCTTAAAACCAGCACGATTATGGGTATAAGTAACGCAGTTATGAACAGCCGTAGACGAGGCTGTTCTCATGTTACAGACAACAGCTTTTCGGAAAGAATATCTCACGATTAAATGAGAATATCTTGCGAATACTGTGAATCTGTGGTATAGTATAATTGATTTGAAGACGAAATGGAGAATTTGTAATGCCTATTTCCTACGATAAACTTTGGAAGTTGCTGATTGATAGGAAAATGAGCCGGACGAATTTGAAAGACGCATCCGGTATTAGTTTCAATGTACTTGCCAAAATGGGAAAAAATGAATTTGTTTCTATGGAAAGTTTGCATAAGATTTGCTCAACACTCAAGTGCAATGTGGGGGATATCATGGAATTCGTTGATGAAGGAGAGGCGGAAAAGCCGTGATTTCGATTGAAGTACACAGGAGTGAAAAGAAGATGCAGCAACCGTTGACTTGTGTTGAAATATGCGCTGGCGCTGGTGGGCAGGCGTTGGGGCTTGCAATGGCAGGCTTTGTCCATGTTGCGCTTGTCGAGTATGAAGAAGATTATTGCAAAGTGCTGAAGCAGAACCGTCCAGAATGGAACGTTGTTTGCGCAGACGTTCACGATTTTGACGGGCGTCCCTACCGTGGCGTTGATCTGTTGGCTGGTGGTGTTCCTTGCCCTCCCTTTTCTGTTGCGGGTAAACAACTTGGAAATGCGGATGAAAGAGATCTTTTTCCTGAAGCTATCCGTCTTATTAAAGAAATCCAACCACGTGCAGTCATGCTTGAAAATGTCCGTGGGTTTCTTGATCCAGGTTTTAGTGAATATCGTAACTATATTTTCACATCAATTCAAAATCTTGGATATGTAACCAATATTAAGCTTTTGAACGCATCTGATTATGGTGTTCCACAGTTGCGCCCTAGAGTAGTTATTATCGGTATTCGGAAAGATCAGGTTGGAACTTTTTCATATCCTGACGAACGACCTAATAGTGCGCCTACTGTTGGCGATACGCTCTGTGACTTAATGTCGCAGAACGGATGGGAGGGGGCAAAACGGTGGGCTTCTAATGCAAATCGAATTGCCCCAACCCTTGTGGGGGGGTCTAAGAAACATGGAGGACCAGATCTTGGACCTACACGCGCTCGTAACGCATGGGCAGAACTTGGTGTAGACGGTCGAGGAATTGCAAATGAAGCACCAATTCCCGGATTTGAGGGTATGCCCCGGTTGACGAGTCGAATGATGGCACGGATTCAAGGTTTCCCTGATACGTGGACGTTTGGAAATCGAAAAACAGTGGCCTGTAGGATGATTGGAAATGCATTCCCGCCCCCGGTTGCACAGGCGGTTGGAGAAAAAATAAAGGAGTGTTTGGAATATGGAAGCACTGATAGCAAATGCGAGATTCCACTTTCACAAGAAGTTGTTTGAAACCAACACATTGACGTTAACCACGGCAGGCGTTGCATCTAATGCAGATACCAGTAGCCGCGGGTCAAAAGCTATTTCGAGAAAAATTGTTGATATTCTTGTAGAGGAACAGAATCACGCTGTCTCTACGGTTGACAAAATCTCTGGACAAACACTTGGAAAACAGTTTGAAACATTAACAATGGAGTTTCTGCGTGAAACTTTCCCTAATTTGCAGAATCTACGCCCCGGGAATTGGACAATTCTCCAACTCGGTAATAATAACAAATTAAAAACAAGTGATTTTGCCCAGTATGAGCATCTTGCTTACTTAAATACACTTACAACGCAGAATGCACAGTTGGCCGCTGCACTTGGAAATGATTATCTTGTTGCACCTGATGTTGTCGTTTACCGCAATCTCTACGAGGACAGCGAGATCAACGCAATGCAACATATTGTTGACGATAAAACCTGCAAGATGGCTGATATTCGGAAGTCTAATGGCGGCAAGCCAATTCTCCACGCAAGTGTTTCTGCAAAGTATACGATGCGCAGTGACCGCGCACAAAACAGTCGCACAGAGGCATTAAACCTAATCCGTAATCGGAAGGGACATTTGCCTCACATCGTTGTTGTGACGGCAGAACCTATGCCAAACCGTTTGGCATCCCTTGCACTTGGCACGGGCGATATTGATTGCGTATATCATTTTGCACTCTATGAGTTGATTCGAGCAGTTAAAGAAGTTGGATCAGAGGATGCATTGGAGACGCTGGAAACCTTGGTACAGGGCAAGCGGTTGAAAGATATTTCTGATCTACCGTTGGATTTGTCCGTGTGATTTCAATTTGTGCTTGTAATTTAAGTGTAGTAATAATTAATGAGAGCTTGAAGTTGGAATTGTTAATATGAAAAATGTATTCATTATACTTGGAAACGGTTTTTCAATTGATTTTTTACAGCATTATGCATCCATAGTTGATGCGAAAATTACCGATAGGGTCGATGTCCGCAATTTATTCCGGCTGGGTGATAAAATTAGCTCACCTTGGGATACGAAGCCAGGCTTCCTATCATATAAAACTTGTCCTGCCTTATGGATGCTTGGTGCAAGACCAGGAAATACAGTAGAAGAAAGCAACGCATTAATCGAAGAGATTATCACCTGTGCGAATATGTTTTTTGACTTTGTAAACGAACCGGGTCAAAAGGAAAAACGCCTTGAAATGGTGAGTCAGGGAAATGATCGGTTGTATTTAAGGGCATATTCAGAGCTAATCGTATATTTACGCCATCTGTTTTCCTGCTATAATTTGTCCATTTCTGATAATAATTTGCGAAGCTTCATAGAACAAGAACACAGTTGGGGATGGCTCGATTTTTTCAAGAGCATTTCTGACAAGCGTTATAATAAAATCACAGTGATTACATATAATTACGACATATGGCTCGAACGCATTCTCAAGGCGCTTGAAGTGCCCTTTTTTATTAGTGGATTTGATGCTGACATGGATGGAGCTGTAGAAATCATTAAACCGCATGGGTCAATCAGCTTTGTTCCTAAAGATTCAATAGATAGTACCTATAGTATTAATTATAACTTAGACTTTGATGGATCAACTGTTGATCAGCTTATGCTCCAATATTGTGATTTGAAAAAGTATGATAAAGGCGCGATTATACCACCAGCAGGAGATTCATCTCGACTCGAAATCACTGCACCTTGGTCGCATATGCTAAAGAGAAAGGCGACAGAGATTGCTAAACAAATTGACGCAAAAGACGATGTGGTTCTTTGTGGTATATCGTACTGGCATGTTGATCGCCGAGAAGTAGATGAATTACTCATCAATCTAAATCAGGATGTGGAGTTCACATTCATTAATCCGTCTCCACCAAGAGATTTAAATGCAGTTCTAATGAGTATATTTAAAAACTATGTTCACCAGAGTTCCTCTTCGCACATAGGGGGTATATTAAATGGCAAAATTATTTGAGCGGAAGTCAACATCATTAACTATCTCAGAATTCTACGATAATTTCACATCGAAAAAGTATCGATTTGATGTGACATATCAAAGAAAGAGTGGCGTATGGTCAGAGGATAAAAAATCGTTTTTAATTGATTCTATACTAAAAAACTATCCAATTCCGGCGATCTTTTTGCGTCCTTGTGTTGACACGCAAACGGGTAAGACGGTTTATGATGTTGTTGATGGAAAACAACGCTTAGAAGCGATTGTAGACTTTATTGAGAACAAAATTGCTTTACCAACTTATTTTGCAGAAGATGACTTTATCGACGAAGCAAATTTAGTGCAGGCGGGTGAAATTGCAGGATTAACATTTGACGAGATTAAAAAAAAGAATAGTGATTTTCTGGATTATATCAAGCAATTCTGGACGTATGCTTTGAATATAGAATATCTGTATGAACAAAAAGAAGAACTTGTTGCGTCGGTTTTTGATCGACTTAATCGCAACGGGGAACCGCTTACGCGGCAAGAATTAAGAAATGCAAAATACTCTGGAAGTCAACTCCTCTGCACATTAAAGGAATTGGCGAGTAATCCTTTTTGGAATGAAAAACTTTCTCGTCTAAAAAGCGTACGCATGGAAGATATTGAATTTATTTCGGAGTTGTTTTTTGTTATTTTGGAGGGAAAGCTTCTTGATTCATCGCAAGATGTTCTTGATGGTTTGTATGAGAAATACCACGATAATGGAGATCAGATCCAGCAGGCTGTCCAGAATTTCTCAGATGTTTTAACCTATATCATTGATTTGAAAATTGATTTTACAACATTAAGAAGGCTTTGCTGGACAACCCATTTATATAGTCTGTTTACCCTCGCATGGAAACTCAAAACAATCGGAATTCCAGCATCAGAAATAAGTAATAAAATCAACGCATTTTATTTTGAGTATTTTTCAAGGAATACCCAATACGAGGGATGCTTAAAGAAATATAAAGATGCTGCGTCCAGCAGAACACGTTCTGAATCTCAACGAATTAATCGTTTACAGGCTCTTCTTGAATACTGTAATGTTGCAGTTGATCGCCGTTAGTCTTTAGAATATCGTTTGTAGATGCATAAATTTGTGCTATTGATATTTTTTGATAGTAGAGAGTATGTCGCTCTACAGACAGAGTTGATATAATCAATACTGAATAAGGCTGGATGGAAGCTGGATGACTTATACAAGAATTTGGATGGATTTTACGTTTTGTACAGCGTAACAGGAGGTTGACAAGGTGCTGGCGAAGTTGGCTGATTTGCTACGGCAGCTATTTGACAACTTGCTTTCCAATCTGTGCCGCTATGCCGACCTCGCCCGGCCCATAAAAAGCACACTGCTTGCGCGGGATAAAGAGTTGACGCTCATTGTCAGCAACACCGCGCGCCCAGACACCAAACCCGGCACAGGTCTCTGCTTACAAAACTGCGCCCAGATGCTCCGCTTACACGGCGTCCGTTTTGAATACAGCTTGTCCGACGGGGTGTTTACCGCGGCAGCGTATTTTCCGATGGAGTGAATTTGCGGGGGAGAGCGACTCCCGATTGACTCCACGAAGCGCAAAAGAAGAAAAAATAAGTATATATAGCACAAAAATGCACATGAAAATCAACGTACTAACAGCACAAAAACAACTGTAAAATATCTACGCCCTCGAGTTTGAATGATTCCTCTACCCGCCGGGTGCCCGCCCGGCGGGAATTTTTGTTGCGCGGCTGGGGCGGATGATGTACAATAAAATAAAAGCGGAAAGAAGGCACGACCATGAAAGAAATCTCCATCACATCCTTTGACAATCTCCAGATCGGCCAGGCAGAGAACGCAGCAGCGGGGACCGGGTGCACGGTGTTCCTGCTGGGCAAAGACGGTGCCCCGGCGGGACTGGATGTTCGCGGCGGCGGGCCTGCTTCGCGGGAGAGCGAGCTGCTCAAACCGCCGGCGGCGGCGCAGGTCATCCACGCCATTGTGCTGGCGGGGGGCAGCGCGTTCGGACTGGACGCCGCGGGCGGCGTAATGCGCTATCTGGAAGAACGCAATATCGGTTATGACGTAGGTGTGACGAAAGTGCCACTTGTCTGTCAGGCAGACCTCTTCGATTTGACCGTGGCGGATGCCCGCACCCGGCCCGATGTCGCCATGGCGTACCAAGCCTGTGCCAATGCCGAGAACGGCGGCAACTATTGCGACGGCAACTACGGTGCAGGCACCGGCGCGACTGTGGGCAAGCTGCTGGGCATGGATCACTGCATGAAATCCGGCATCGGCAGTTATGCCGTGCAGGTCGGCCCGCTGAAAGTCGGTGCGGTTGTGGCCGTGAACGCGGCAGGCGACATTTATGACTACGAAAACGGCTGCAAGGTCGCAGGTTTGCGGGCAGACGATGGCAAGACTTTCCTAGACTCCGAACAGTTGATGCTGGAAAAAATCGACGTACAGGAGAATAAATTCGTCGGCAATACAACGATTGGCGTGGTATTTACCAACGCCAGATTTGACAAAACACGGCTGTGCAAGATTGCAGGCATGGCGCACGACGGTTACGCCCGCACCATCCGCCCGGTGCATACCTCGGCAGATGGGGACAGCATCTACGCAGTCTCGCTGGGGGATGTGGCAGCTGACCAGGATGCAGTGGGTGCGCTGGCGGCCCGGGTGATGGCTAAAGCAATTCTGCGCGGCGTGCAGGCGGCTGAGGGAGCCTACGGATTCCCGGCAGCGCGGGATCTATAAGATAAATTACCGACGTAAGGCGGGGCGTCTGGGACGTAGCCTCTACAACAGGGCGATACCAACGGTGGCCAGGAGACTGGCCACCGTACATGGTAGATATACACGGAATAGAGAAAACCCGCTCTCCCGCAGCCATTGCACACCGCCCGATTTCGCGGTATAATAAATCCAACACGAGGATCGACAGGGGAGAACCATCACTTTTATGGCAAAGCTGGATGAACAAATCAAGACCATGGCGGGCTACTTCACGGCGGATTGCGAGGCTGACGGTAGACTTTCGCTTGTGCTGGAAGTGGAGCACTTCATCACCTGTTCAGATGGCCGCGCGGCGGACTTTGCTGCCGTGCAGGCAGCCATGCAGGATATGCAGCAGCAGGCCGACGCGCCAATCATCGTAGACGGCACCTACATGGGGTACAGCGGCCTGGCCGCGTCGGTCACGGTGGGGCCTGCGTGCCAGCTCTGCCTGACGCTGGCCCCGCAGCGGGACGTGCAGGACATGATGGACCTGTACAACCGCCTGTATCTGCAAATGGGGCTGGCGCTGGCGGCGCATGGCCTGCGTGCCTGGGCGCTGGGCTGCCACCCCACCACCCGCGCCGAGGCCCTGCCCCTGGTGCCGCGCACCCGGGATGAAGCCATGGACCGGTATTTCAAAAATACAGGCTCCTGTGGAACGCAGGTGATGCGCGGTACAGCGGCGACACTGCTCTCGATTGACTATTTTGATGAGATGGATTTTGTGCGCAAAATGCGTGTGGCCAGCCTGCTTACACCATTCTTTGCGCTGCTCTGCGACAATGCGCCCATCTACCAGGGCAGCCGCAATTCCATGTGCAGTGTGCGCACGCGTATCTGGCAGGATGTGGACCACGACCGCTGCGGCGTTGTGCCGCACCTGATGGACCCGGACTTCGGCTTTGCCCGCTATGCGGAGAATGTGCTGACCAAGCCGCAAATTACCGCTTGGCGCACCGGCAGGGTAAAGGCTGTGGGCAGTAAGACAGCCCCGGAGCTGTACGCCGCCCACCTCAGCCAGAGGGAAGCCGCACAAATCCTGTCCAATTTCTTTTACGATGTGCGGCTCAAATCCCGCATTGAACTCCGCGCCGCCGACAGTATGCCGCCGCGCTATATTGCGGCCTACGCCCAACTGGTCAAATCGGTGTTCGGCAGCCCGGCCGCGCTGCAAAACGTGCTGCGGCACTACGCGGGCATCACGACGTTGGATATCACCACGGCCAAGCTGGCGGTCTGCAAGGACGGCTTCAACGCGCTGGCTTACGGTAAGCCCATCAGCAGTGAGCTGACTTGGCTGCTGATGCAGGCCCGCAGCCGCACACCCTCCCAGGAGGAACGCGCCCTGCTGGATCCCTTCATGGCACTGGTCATGAAACGGAAAACCATCCGTGAAACGGAAAATTATAACGAATAATCGACGATGCTGCGGGTATACTAGCCCCTGAAAGGGGGCTGTGCCGTGCGGGAAACATCGTATCATGCGGTCATCGGGGAGATGACCGTGCGAGCACTGTGGGAGATGCAGAACGTCATGGACTGCATCCCCGACGAACTGTGGGATCACTGTTACGGCGGCGCACCGCTGTGGCAGCATTTGTACCACACGCTGCACCACCTGGATCAGTGGTTCATCAACCCGCGTGACAACGATTTTGTAGAACCGCCGGTCCACACGCCGCACTTGCAGGAGTTGGACATCTACCCGGCCACGCACTTGTCGCGCCGGGACATGGACGGCTATTTTTACACGATAAAGGCAAAACTGTCGATTTATCTGACTTCGCTGCATGACGAAGATTTATTGCAGCGGCCCGAGAACTGCGAGTGGACACGGTTTACGTTGATTTTATCGCAGTATCGTCACTTATATATGCACATGGGAATGCTGATGGGCTTTGTCGAGGCCGAGACCGGCCTCTGCCCGCGCATTTTGAAGGTGGGTGAGGAACTCCCGACGCCGCCCTACGACCCATACGAATGAGAGGTTTTTATGAAGTGTTTCTCTGCCGCTGCGACGGTGGTGCTGGCGGCTATGCTGTGCGGCTGCCAGCAAAAAGCAGATATGACCCCGGTGTGGCAGACTGACCTGCCCACCACCGGCGTACATATGGAACTGAGCAACACCGATGACATCAGCTTTGACCCTGCCTACTACGCGCAGACGCGGGAGGATGCCTTTTACAACAACCTGCACGAGATATCCGCTGTCATGGCGGAGGGCGCACCGGTCGTCACCTTCTACGGCGTGACGGCGGACGAGGTGAAGCTGATTTATCTTGAAAACATCGGCGACTACCTCTATGTGGACTACGACCGCGTGGCACCGCAGGAAAAGCTGGATTACGTGCGCATCGACGGCGACGGCTATGTCTCCTACAAGCTGGACACCGCGTACAATTTTGAGTTTACGGTCACGACGGATAAGGGTGAGGATCAATATCTGGTCGTGAGCCGGAGAAACGATATTCAATAAAAAATGCCTGCCGCAGGGGAAGTGAACGATGTCACTTGCGGCAGGTATTTTATACATTAAGATTTTGGCATATCCAGCGTCGTGGTGGGGAAAGCAAACTCGCAGTCGTCTGCGCGGACTTTATCAAGAATCAGCAGGTTCAGGCGGTTCTTGACCTGCAAATAATCGCGCAGAGAAGTTTTAGTTATGTACACGCGGCACAGCAGGTCGATACTGTAATCATTGAATTTATCAAGCGTGACACTTACGCCGTTTTCCTTCACATCAGGCTGGGCAAGCAGCAGACCTGTCAAGTCTGTTGTCAGACGTTCCAGCTTTTCGCGGGGGGTATCATAGGTAAGGCCGATGGTAAAACTCCACAGGCGGCTTGTGCGGCAATCACAGTTTTGAATATACTCGGCGGCAACCTTCGAGTTTTCTATCGTAATAACAACATTATCCGGGGTACGTATCCGTGTGGAGCGGAAGGAGATATCCTCGACGGTTCCTTCATAGTCTCCGAAAACCACATAATCCCCAATACCAAAAGGATGCTCCAGCACAAGCGTGATGCCGGCAATCAGGTTGGACAGTGTGGACTGCGCAGCCAGTGAAACAGCGAGGCCGGCAACCCCGGCACCGGTCAGCAGACCGCTGACCGGCACACCCAGGCGGTCCAGCGCCGCAATGCCGGTGAACACCACGACCAGCGCGTGAAAGATATTCTCAAAAAAGTGGCCCATTGTTTGGTGGGTCTGCAAGTCAAGACGATTCTCCGCACTGTGCAGCAGCAAACGGGAAACCGGCGCAGCGCGCCAGCTGCCAAGCCCAAGAAAAAAGATGACCAACAGATCGGAGCCGACATCCAATACATTCTGGAATTTGGCATCTGTGACAAATACAAATGGCAGCATGGAAATAGCCAGCAAGAAAAGAAAAACACGCAGTATCATAGCAAGCGGAAAAACGTAACTTTCCAGCAAAATGTGCAGCCACGATGCCATGTGGGACTTGGTACGCCTTAGAAAGCCATCGGCAATGCGGCAGAAGAGCATCGGCAGCACAACGGCCAGAAGCGCCAGCACCAGAGAAGGAACCAGCGTGCCCAAATCAAACGAAAAATCAAACATAGGATACCTCGCGCATAAGTTTCTGCGCTGATTATACCACACCCTCTTGCATTTTGCAAAAACTGTGCTATACTATTGCACAGAAAGTCTGTTTCAGGGCGGGGTGTGATTCCCCACCGGCGGTAAACGGCGCAAGCCGTAAGCCCGCGACCGGCTGTTTTGGCAGCCGCTGACCCGGTGCGATTCCGGGGCCGACGGTATAGTCCGGATGAAAGAAACGGAAAGCTGACTGCTTTGCTTTTCTGCGCCCTGCTGTATATTTGTACGGCAGGGCGTTTTCTTTTGCAAAGGGCAGGGCAGAGCCTCCCGGGTTCGTGAGCTGACTTTCACACTATTTTCGGGAGGTAAATCTCATGCAAAACTCTACAACCAATGTCCGCAAACTTACCGGTACCGCCATGCTGGGTGCTGTCGCCGCCGTATTGATGTACCTGGAATTTCCCATTCCCATCATGCCGTCCTTCGTCAAGCTGGATGTATCCGAACTGCCCGCCCTGTTGGCGGCCTATGCCTACGGCCCGCTGTCCGGCATCGCGGTCTGCCTGATCAAGAACCTGATCAAGCTGCCCAGCACCAGCACGGCCGCTGTCGGTGAGCTGTTCAACTTCGTCATGGGTGCGCTGTTCGTCGGCGTGGCGGGCTTTGTCTACAAGCGCAGCAAGACCCGCCGAAGTGCCCTCATCGGCGCAGGGATGGGCGCACTGGCTATGGCCGTCGTCAGCGTACCGTACAACTATTTCATCGTTTACCCGGCCTATGTGGTTATGTACCACCTGCCGCTGGAGGCCATCATCGGGATGTACCAGGCTATCAATCCCAGCGTGGATGGCCTGCTGGCCTGCCTGCTGACCTTCAATCTGCCGTTCACCCTTTTTAAGGGCCTGCTGGATGCGGTGCTCTGCTTCCTTATTTATAAGCCCCTGTCGCCGATTTTGCATGGCAGAAAGTAAAAACCACACACGCCACGCAATCTGCCCCACTTTTGTGCAAACCTGCCGAACTGCACAACCAATTATCGTTGACTTTGCCTAAAGTCTATGGTACACTAACTACACAACAACAGAATAGCAACTTATCAAGAGCGGCTGAGGGAACAGGCCCGATGAAGCCCGACAACCTGCGTGCAAACGCAAGGTGCCAAGTCCTGCGGGAAACCGAAAGATAAGCGTTTACGCGCACAGTCTTTCCGGCTGTGCGCTTTTTTGTTTCCAGGGTTGCGTTTCTGCCGAATATTTTATAGGAGGCTTTTTCCCATGTCCAAAGTTCTTTTCACGTCCGAATCTGTCACCGAGGGGCATCCCGACAAAATCTGCGACCAGATTTCCGATGCCATCCTCGATGCCATCCTGGCCCAGGATCCCGGTGCGCGTGTAGCGTGCGAGACGACCTGCTCCACCGGCCTTGTCCACATCATGGGCGAGATCACCACGAGCTGCTACGTTGACATCCCCGGCACCGCCCGCGAGGTCATCCGCTCCATCGGCTACGACCGTGCCAAGTACGGCTTCGACTGCGATACCTGCGGCGTTATCACCAACATCGACGGCCAGAGCCCGGACATTGCCCTTGGCACCAACGATGAGGTTGCCGGTGCGGGCGACCAGGGCATGATGTTCGGCTACGCCTGCAACGAGACGCCCGAACTGATGCCGCTGCCCATCAGCCTGGCCCACAAGCTGGCCAAGCGCCTGACAGAGGTCCGCAAGAACGGCACCCTGGATTATCTGCGCCCGGACGGCAAGAGCCAGGTCACGGTCGAGTATAACGACGGCAAGCCGGTCCGCATCGACGCCGTGGTCATTTCCAGTCAGCACAGCCCCGACGTCAGCCAGGAGCAGCTGCATGAGGACATCCGCCGCGAGGTCATCGAGAAGGTCATCCCCGCCGAGCTGCTGGACGAGAACACCAAGTATTACATCAACCCCACCGGCCGCTTTGTTGTGGGCGGCCCGCAGGGCGACTCCGGCCTGACCGGCCGCAAGATTATCGTTGACACCTACGGCGGCTATGCTCGCCACGGCGGCGGTGCTTTCAGCGGCAAGGATCCCAGCAAGGTCGACCGTTCCGCCGCTTACGCTGCCCGCTGGGTCGCCAAGAATGTGGTTGCCGCAGGTCTGGCTACCAAGTGTGAGGTCGAGCTGGCCTATGCCATCGGCGTTGCCAAGCCGGTTTCCATCATGGTCGATACCTTCGGCACCGGCACGGTGGCTGATGAGAAGATTGAGCAGGCTGTCGAGAAGGTCTTTGACCTGACCCCCGCTGCCATCATCCGCGACCTTGACCTGCGCAAGCCCATCTACCGGCAGCTGGCTGCCTACGGTCACATGGGCCGTGAGGACTTGGGCGTGAAGTGGGAGAGCACCGACCGCGCCGACGCCTTGAAGGCTGCTGTCGCTGAATAAAAAATATTTTTGTCCCTGCGCCATAACGGTGCAGGGACATTTTTTGTGTTTTGGGGATTTGCCAAACGCCCCCATATGGGGTATAATATCTTTATCTGTGAAAGTGCGGCGATTTTGGCGGAAAGGGGGCAGACCATGGCTGAAAAACAGAACCAGCAGCTGATGAAGCTGGAAGGCGTCGTCGAGCACGTCATCTATGAAAACGCCGAGTCCGGCTATGCCGTGTTCGAGGTCGATGCAGGCGGCACCGACGTCGTTGTTGCGGGCAACGTGGGCGGCGTGGATAACGGTATGTCCGTGACCGTCTACGGCCATATGGTCAATCACCCCAGCTATGGCGAACAGTTCAAGGCCGAGACTATCGAGGCCAGCCTGCCAGAGGATACCAGCGCCATTTTAAGCTACTTGTCCAGCGGCGTGCTGCCCTACATCGGGCCTTCCACCGCCAAAAAGCTGGTGGCAAAATTCGGCGAAGATACGCTCAACGTTATCGCCCAGACCCCGCAAAAACTCTGTGAGCTCAAGGGCATCAATGAGCAGAAAGCCGCCATCATCTCCAACGAGTTCCGCCGGATGTACGGCGTGCGGGAGGTCGTGGCCTGGTTTGCCCGCTATGGCCTGACAGCCCAGCAGGCCGTGACCGCCTACCGCGCTTTTGGCCCGCACACCGTCGAGGCATTGACCCAGAACCCCTATCTGCTCTGTGGAGAGCCGCTGCAATTAAAATTCGGCCAGGTGGACGGCATTGCCGCCGCGCTGCAATTTGAAACCGGCTGCCGCCTGCGTGTCGCGGCGGGACTGCTCTACGCGCTGCGCCACAATGCGGGCAACGGCCACACCTGTCTGCCAAGGGATAAACTGCTCGATTCCACGTCAAAGTTTCTGCGCGTGCCGCCCGACGAAATCGAAGCGGGCCTGGATGAACTGCTCAGTGCCGAGGAACTGCGCACCCGCACGTTTGACGGGGTGGAGTACATCTACCTGCCCGACCTGCTCAGTGCCGAGGAAGATATCGCCGCGCGGCTGGGGCAGCTGTCCACCTTCCCGACCGAGGTGCCCAAGACGCTGGACGCCGATATCCGCGTGCTGGAAATGGCCCAAGGCTTTGAGTACGCGCCGTTGCAAAAGCAGGCCATCAAGCTGGCACTGTCCAGCCGCGTGATGGTGCTGACCGGCGGCCCCGGCACCGGCAAGACGACGACGGTCAACGCGATTTTGAGCCTGTACGAGGCCCTGTATGACCGCGTGGCACTCTGCGCCCCCACAGGCCGCGCAGCCAAGCGGTTGAGCGAACTGACCGGGCACGCAGCTTCGACCATCCACCGCCTGCTGGAAGTGGATTACAGCAGCGGCAATGTGCGTTTTATCCATAACGAAAAAAACCTTTTAAAATATGATGTCATCATCCTGGATGAGATGAGCATGGTGGACGTCAAGCTATTCCAGGCGCTGCTGGCGGCGGCGCGGTATCACTGCCGTATTATTATGGTAGGAGACGCCGACCAGCTCCCCAGCGTCGGCCCGGGCAACATTCTGGGCGAGATTTTGCGCGTGGGCGTTGTGCCTACGGTGCGCTTGACGGATATCTTCCGCCAGGCGCAGCAAAGCCTCATTGTCCAGAACGCTCACCGCATTGTCGAGGGCCGGATGCCCCAGAAGGGTGGGGCCAAAGATGACTTCTTCTTGATCGAATCCACCGGCCTTGCCTGCCAAAAGCTCGTCTGCGACCTGGTCAGTAAGCGCCTGCCCAAGGCCTACGGTTTTGACCCGGTCAAGGACATTCAGGTGCTTTGCCCGACCAAAGTCGGCCCTACCGGCAGCGTGGAGCTGAACAAGAAATTGCAGGAAATTTTGAACCCGCCTGCCAAGGGCCGCGCCCAGATCGGCACCGCCGAAAGTGCAAAAATTCTGCGTCTGGGCGACAAAGTTATGCAGGTGAAAAACGACTACGACATCACCTTTGAGCGCGACGGTGCCGAGGCTGGCGTCGGCGCGTACAATGGCGACCTAGGCATCATCACCGCTGTGGATGTGGATGCCCGCGCCGTGACCGTGATGATGGACGACCGCAAGTACACCTACACCGCCGACCAGCTCAATGAACTGGAACCTGCCTACGCTGTGACCGTACACAAAAGCCAAGGCTCGGAGTTCCCGGCCGTGGTGCTGCCGGTGGCCGATGTGCCCGCCAGGCTGTGCTACCGCAACCTTTTGTATACCGGCGTGACCCGTGCACGCAAGCTCTGTGTGCTGACCGGCACGGCCCGCACCGAGCAGGCTATGGTGGAGAATGTGCGCCAGAATATGCGGTACAGCGGATTGCGCTATTTGCTGAAGGATGCCGCCACGCCGACGGAGGAAAAAGCCCATGAAACAATATGACATCGGAATCGACTTGGGGACGACCTCCATCATTATTGCAACGGAGGAGCAGGGCGTTGTGTTCCGCCAGCCGACCATCGGCGCGGTGGATACCCGCACCAACTCCATCATTGCAGTGGGGGACGAAGCCCTGAAAATGGTGGGCCGCGCGCCCGCCCATATCGACCTGGTACGCCCTTTGCGGGATGGCATCATCCAGGATCACCGCATGACGAACGAATTGATCGTGCGGTTCGTCAATGAGGTCTGCCGCTCCCGCATCTTCAAACCGCGCATTGCGGTCTGCGTGCCGGCGGCCATCACCGGCATTGAGGCGGACGCCGTTGTGGAGTCCGTCATGGCGGCGGGAGCCAAGCAGGTGTTTTTGGTGGATGAGCCTGTAGCCGCCGCACTGGGGGCCGGGCTGCAGATTCGCCAGCCCCACGGCTGCATGGTCGTGGATATTGGCGGTGGCTCCACCGATATTGCCGTCATCAGCATGGGCGGCCGGGTCAAGGCCGCCAGCCTGCCTGTGGCGGGCAACGCCTTTGATAACTGCATCGCCCAGTATATCCAGGAAAAGTATCAAATTGCCATTGGGCCGCTGACTGCCGAACAGCTGAAAAAGCAGGTAGCCTGCTGCACCCGCAGCGAGTTTGAGGGTGTTATGGAGGTGCGCGGCCATTCGTGGGAGACGAACCTGCCCGCGCGGCGGCTCATCTACACCCGCGATCTTTACGAGCCTGTGCAGGAGTTGGCCGCCCGCATTGCCACGGCAGCCCGCAATGTGCTGGAAAGCACCCCGCCCGAACTGGCAGCCGATGTATCCAGTACCGGCGTGCTGCTGACCGGCGGCGGCTCGCTGCTGCGCGGGCTGGCAAGTTATATTGCGGGTGAGCTGCACACCGATGTAGCCATTGCGCCCGACCCATTGAACTGCGTTGCCCGCGGCACGGCCATCAGTTTGAGCGAAGGAAAATATCTGACCGCAGGTTTCCGCGATGCCACGCCCAAAAGCTGGAACCGCCGCCTGAACCACACCCACGACCCTTTCACCGCGGAGTGAGGTGTGGTATAATAAAAAATATCCTCTGTGGAGACAACGCCGCCGTGTAGGGGCCGGGCATACCCGGCTCTCGGCCTTTCCATAAGCAGTCGTTTTCCCTCCACGGCAGGGCCGGGCATACCCGGCTTCTACAAAGTAAGGGGGCGAACACCCCACGAAAGGATTTCCCATGCCTGACATCACCGCTGAATATCTCGCCCTGCGCGATCAATATATCGAGGCCCGCTTTGCCCGGCTCAACCCGGTACAGCGGCAGGCTGTCTTTGCCACCGAAGGTCCGCTGCTGATTCTGGCGGGCGCAGGCTCCGGCAAAACCACCGTGCTGGTCAACCGCATTGCCAACATCATCCGTTTTGGCTCGGCCCACGGCAGCCGTGAGCTGCCCCGCACTGTGACCGAAGCTGACCTCAACGACCTGCGCACTGCCGTCGCCAATGGCCGTGATCTGCCCCGGGAGACCGCCTATCTGGCCGTGCGCCCGGCACGCCCCTGGAACGTGCTTGCCATCACCTTTACGAACAAGGCGGCGGGGGAGCTGAAAGAGCGCCTGCGCGCCATGCTGGGGGACACCCTGGGCGGCGACGTCAATGCGTCGACCTTTCACTCTGCTTGTGTGCGGATGCTGCGCCGTGACGCCGAGCGCATCGGCTTTCCCAAAAGCTTTACCATCTACGACTCGGACGACCAGCAGCGCGTCATCAAGCAGATTTATAAAGATTTGATGATTGACGACAAATTCCTGCCGGTCAAGTCGGCCATCGGGCAGATTTCTTCCTATAAGGATAAGCTCATGTCCGCTGAGGAAGTGGCTGCCGAGATCCCTGCCAATACCAAGGCGCAGCTGATCTCCAAAATCTATACCACCTACGCAAACCGTCTGAAAACCGCAGGTGCAATGGACTTTGACGACCTGATCTTCCACACGGTCAAGCTGCTGAAAAATGACGCAGAAGCGCGGGAATATTACCAGAACCGCTTCCGCTATGTCGTCGTGGACGAGTATCAGGACACGAGTGTGGCGCAGTTCCATCTGGTGCGTCTGCTGGCGGGCGGCACGAACAATGTCTGCGTCGTCGGCGACGATGACCAGTCTATCTACAAATTCCGCGGTGCAACGATTGAAAATATTCTAAACTTCGAGAAGGTCTTTGCCGGTGCCAAGACAATTCGACTGGAGCAAAACTATCGCTCCACCGCTAATATTCTGAATGCTGCCAACAGCGTCATTAAGAACAACATGGGCCGCAAGGGCAAGACCCTGTGGACCGAGAGCGGCGACGGCGAGAAAATCCACCACTATACCGCCATCAATGAGCAGGACGAGGCCAGCCATATCGCGGATATCATCGGCGAGCATCTGCGCGAGGGTGCTTCCCTGAAAGACCACGCCGTGCTCTACCGCATGAACGCCCAGTCCAACCCCATCGAGACTTACTTCGCCCGCGCGGGCATCCCGTACCGCATCGTCGGCGGCCAGCGCTTCTTTGACCGCAAGGAAGTCAAGGACATCAACAGCTATCTGGCCGTCATCGTCAACCCCCGCGACGATGTGCGCCTGCGCCGCATCATCAACGAACCGGCACGTAAAATTGGCGCAACAACGATTGAAAAGATCGGTGAGCTGGCTGCCGGTAAGGGTGTGCCGATGATGGAGGTCATCGCCCATGTGCGCGAGTATCCCGAATTGCAGCGGGCCACCGCCGCACTGGAACGCTTTTACGAGATGTACCGTGAGCTGTGCGACCTCTCGGTTAGTGAGCCGCTGGATGTGTTTGTTGGCGACGTCATTGCCAAGACCGGCTACGAGGCCATGCTGAAAGCTATGAAGGAGGAGGGCGAGACCCGGCGCGAGAACCTGGGTCAGCTCGTCAGCTCCATCAAGACCTACGCCGATCAGAACGGCGAGGACGCGACACTCTCCGGCTTCTTGGAGGAAGTCGCGCTGATCTCCGACTTGGACAGCTATGACGACGACGCGGACAGCGTCACAATGATGACGATACACTCGGCCAAGGGCCTGGAGTTCCCCTACGTTTTTGTCGTAGGTATGGAGGACGGCATCTTCCCCGGTGATATGGCCAAGTATAATGAGGAGGACATGGAGGAGGAGCGCCGCCTTTGCTATGTCGCCATCACCCGCGCAAAAAAGGAACTGTACCTGTCTACTTCCCGCACGCGGATGATCTTCGGCCAGACGCGGCGCAACCCGCCGTCCACCTTCCTGAGCGAGATCGACCCGGACTTGCTGGACGAGAGCCAAAGCCCCGAGCTTGCCGGCTATGGCGGCGGCTTCGGTGCAGGGTACGGCACATACAGCACCAATGTCCCGGGCGGGCGCAGCGGTTACTCCGGTGCGTCGCGCGGGTATCTCAACAGCGAGTATAACGCCCACCCCGGTGGCTTCGGCGGCGGATACAGCAGCGGCTTTGTCAGTGGCGGGCACGAAAGCCCCAACTCCTACGGCGGCCGCCATCAAGTACAGTCCACCGGGTTCGGCTCCGGCTATGGCCGCAGCCGCGCGGGCGGCAATACCGCCCCGGCCGGTGCAGGTACATCCACACTGGCGGGTGCGCCCGGTGCCGCCCCTAAAAAGCCGGAAGTGAAAAAAACCGTCAGTTATGCGCCCGGCGATATCGTGGACCACCGCGTCTTTGGCCGCGGCAAGGTGCTGAAAGCCACACCCATTGCGGGGGACTGCATCGTTGAGATTCAGTTCGACCGCGTCGGCGTCAAAAAGACGATGGCCAACTATGCACCGCTGAAAAAAGTGGAGGAATGATATGTTAGTCCAGCTCATTGCCCATACGAACGACCCGGAAAAAACCATCGCCGCGGCGGCGAAGCTCTGCTACTCTGACGCTCACATTGAAACGCTGTTGGACGGTCTGACGCCCGAAAAGACCGAGGCATTTTTGCAGCGTCTCAACGATGTAGGCCACGCCAGCCCCATTGAACACGCCAGCTTCACCTTCGGTATTGAGGGTGTTTCCCGCACGTTTCTTGCGCAGGTCACGCGGCACCGCATCGGCAGTTTCAGCGTGCAGAGCCAGCGCTATGTGCGGCTGGAAGATTTTCGCTACGTCATCCCGCCGGAGATCGAGGCCATCCCCGAGGCAAGGGCACAGTTTATCGCCTCGATGAACGACGACGCTAAAAAATACCTGGAACTGGTCCAGACGCTGGAAAACGCCCATACCGCCCGCCTGATGGCTGAGGGTCTGAACGAGAAAGCCGCCCGTGCCAAGGCAAGCAAGCAGGCCAACGAGGACGCCCGCTTTGTGTTGCCCAACGCCTGCGAGACGAAAATGGTCATGACAATGAACTGCCGCAGTCTGCAGAACTTCTTCAACCTGCGTTGTTGCAACCGCGCCCAGTGGGAAATTCGCGCCGTCGCCGATGAGATGCTGCGGCTGGTCATGCCCATTGCGCCCCACATTTTTGCAAGTGCAGGCCCGCGCTGCCTGGTCGGCCCCTGCCCGGAGGGCCGTATGTGCTGCGGCCAGCAGGCCGAGGTGCGCGCCAAATACGCCAAACTCAAAGAGGAGGCAGTGTAAATGGGACAGCTTATCATTTTTGAGGGGCTGGATGGCTCCGGCAAGGGTACCCAGACAAAACTGACGGCCCAGCGCTTACAGGAGCAGGGAAAAGACCTGCGGCAGGTCACCTTCCCCAACTACGAGAGCGATTCCTCAGCACTGGTCAAGATGTACCTGTCCGGCGCGTTCGGCGACAAGCCCGACGACGTCAATGCCTACGCGGCGTCCAGCTTCTACGCCGTCGACCGCTATGCCAGCTACAAGACCGATTGGGGCGAGTTCTACCGCGAGGGCGGCCTGGTGCTGTCCGACCGGTATACGACTTCCAACGCCGTGCATCAGTGCTCCAAGCTGCCGCCGATGCACTGGGACGGATTCTTGAACTGGCTGTTCGACTTTGAATATAAAAAGTTCGGCATCCCCGCGCCCGACGCCGTGATTTACCTTGCCGTCGACCCGGATGTCTCCCAGAAGCTCATCACCGAGCGCTACCACGGCGACGAGACGAAGAAAGATATCCAGGAGAAGGACACCGAGTACATGGCCCGCAGCCGCGCCGCCGCCGAGTACTGCGCCCGCACGCTGGGCTGGCACCGCATTGAATGCACCGTCGAGGCAAACGGCGCAAAATCCATGCGCTCTGTCGAGGATATCAACGCCGAGATACTTGCGAAATTGAACAGCATCCTGTAAAATAGTGTAGATATTGCACCTGCAAAACGAACCAAAAAAAGAGGTGACCCCATGCTGCGCAAAGCGACACAAGATGATTTGCCTGCGCTGGTGGCGCTGCGCTGCAAGGCTGCCAGGACCAACCGCACCGACGCCGCAGGCTGGCTGCAAAATGTGGCCGGGCTGGAAAATATCCTGCTGCTGGTAAAATCCGGCGCACCGCCCGCGGCTATGCTGGCGGCTGTGCCGGTGGAATACGGCCAGCATCACGGCGTCTGGCTCTGCGGCCTGGCAGGGGAGCAGGGCGTCCCGCTCGACCGTCTGCTGCCCAAACTGCTGGAAAGCTGCCTGCGGGCTTATGGGGCCAGCGGCTTTGACTTTGCCGTCATGACGCCGGAGGGCGCGCAGCACGCCGACGCACTGAAGCAGCTGGGATTCACCGCCCAGCTGCCGCTGCGGGTATTGCAAACGCCCATCCGCCGCGACCTGCTGGCCCAGGCATCCTTCGACAGCTTGACCGTGCATAAATTGCTGGAAATGCGCCATATCTACCAGCCCGGCTGTATCACCCTGCCGGAGTCGGCCATGAATGAGATCATGACCCAACTGTACCGGCGCGGGCTGACCGTAGTGTCCAATCGGCGCGGATATGGGTTATACTATACCAGCGGGGATACGCTGCAATTTCTGGAATTGCAGGCCGACAACGACCACTGCGCCGACCGCCTTTTGCAGGCCGCGCGGGAAAAGACCGGCGCAGCCAACGCGCGCATATTGCTAGCTGAAAGCCAGACCCTTTACCTCGGCGCAGGCCGCCGCTGCGGTTACGGTATGCTTGCCTTTTTGGGCAAGCCGTTCCCGGTCACCGATGCGTATTTTAGGATGCTGCTGTAAAGGGAACCGGGCACGCCCGGCCCGCAGCTCAACCATAAAGAACGTTTCTCGTTTCGTTGAGGGCCGCACATATGCGGCCCCTACCCGGCGTTAAAAAAATCAACCAGAAATCAAAAAGTTAGGAGTATCCCATGAGGATCAATCGTTCCAACCCAGATCAGCCCGCGATGCAGCAGCCGCAGACACAGCCCCAGGCTGCGCCTGCGGCCCCCAAACCGGCCCCCAAGCGTGAGCCGCCCAAGCAGGAGCCGCCCAAACCGAAAAAGGAAAAGCCCAAAAAGAAACCCAAGCACGAAAAATATGACGAGTATGAGGACGACGAAGAAGAGCCGCGCAAGCGCCGTTTCCCGTTTGGCTGTCTGATTGTGCTCATTCTTCTGGCGCTGGTGGGCTTTGGCGGCTACAAGGTCAGCCAGTTCTATGCGGAGCTGGACGGCCAGGGCACGCTGGGCGCGGCCCAGACCATCACCGTGCCGGAGGGATCCTCCGTCGCCAGCATTGCCACCCAGCTGAAAGATGCAGGTGTTATCCAGTATGACTGGCTGTTCAAGCAGTATGTCAAGTACAGCGGCAAGGCGGGTGAGATTCAGTACGGCGACTTCGAGGTTCAGTCCGGTATGGCCTACAATGATATCATCAAGGCGTTGTCCGTCGTGACCCGCCGTGCCACCGTCAACGTCACGATTCCCGAGGGCACGACTGCCGTCGGTGTGGCACAGATTTTTGTGGATGCAGGCCTGGTGGACGATGTGGATACTTTCCTGTCCTGCGCCAATGGCAACGACGGCTCAGATTGGAGCAAGTACGATTTTTGGAACGCCATCCCCGATAATGACCGCCTCATGAAGTGCGAGGGCTACCTTTTCCCGGACACCTACAACCTCTACGCCGACGAGGACGTCTATTATTATGTAGACCAGCTTTACGGGGAGTTCGCCAACAAGACTGCTGACTTGACCGACACGATTGCCGCCAAGGGTACGAGCCTGGACGATGTGGTCAAGCTGGCCAGTTTCATCCAGGAGGAGGCTGGTTTGGAGAGCGAGGATGCCAAGGTCAGCGCCTGCTTCCACAACCGCTTGGAATCCAGCGACCCGCAGTGGGCGGAGCATAAGCTGGAATCCAACGCCTGCAGCTATATCATGCAGGATAGTGAGAACAACTATCTCTGGAACTCCCCGACGGCTGAGTATTTCGGCTGGCCGGAGGATGGCGCAATTCCCGACGATGTGCTGGCTCTGTACGACACCTACGCCATCGGCGGCCTGCCAGCGGGCCCCATCTCCTGCCCGGGGTATGCCGCCATTGAGGCCGCGCTGAACCCCGACCAGGAGTATCTGGACGAGGGCTACTTCTTCTTCGTCACAGGCCACCCTGACACCGACGTCGCAGGCCAGTATTTCTACGCCAAGACCGCAGACGAGCACTACCGGAACTGCGTCAAAGCAGGCTGGGCGTCGTAAGGCACGAAGCCGCCTTGTAGAGGCCACACATATGCGGCCCTCAACCTTGCTTTGACCGCCTGTCTGCCTTTCACGACAGGGCCGGGCATGCCCGCCCGGCCCCTGCGGGATGAATCATGTGAAAACGGAGGAATCATCAATGCTGCAACAGCCGGAACTGCTGGCCCCTGCGGGCAGCCTGGAAACGCTGAAATACGCCGTCATGTACGGCGCGGATGCCGTCTACTGCGCCCTGCCGGAGTTTGGTATGCGCGCAGCCCCGGTCAACCTGACGGTGGGCGAACTGCGCGAGGGCTGCATCTTTGCCCACGCCCGTGGCAAAAAGGTCTACCTGACCTTGAATACCCTGCCCACTAACGAGGAACTGTCCAAACTGCCCCAGTATATCCAGGATGCTGCCGAGGCAGGCGTAGATGCCTTTATTATCGCTGACCTGGGCGTGCTGGCATTGGCTAAAAAGTATGCCCCGCAGGTCGAGCGCCATGTCTCGACCCAGGCGGGCATCACAAACTACGAGGCCGCCAAGGTCTGCTATGAGCTGGGGGCCAAGCGCGTTGTGCTGGCCCGTGAGCTGCCCCTGACCGAAATTGCCCAGATCCGCGACAACTGCCCAGCTGATTTGGAGTTGGAAGCCTTTGTCCATGGCGCTATGTGCATGAGCGTGTCGGGCCGCTGCCTGCTGTCCAGCTACATGGCGGGCCGCAGTGGCAATCGCGGCGAGTGCGCCCAGCCCTGCCGCTGGAAGTATAACCTCGTTGAGGAACACCGCCCTGGCCAGTACATGGAGATAGGGGAGACGCCCGACAACGGCAGCTATATTTTGAACGCCAACGACCTGTGCACAGCGCCGTTTATCGACTTGATTTGCAAGGCGGGCGTGGACTCGCTGAAGATCGAAGGCCGCGCCAAGACGTTCTACTATGTGGCGTCGGTAGTCAGCGCCTACCGCCGCGCGCTGGATACCTTCCTCGCTGACCCCTACAACGATAATTTTGAGCTGCCCGATGATGTTATTGAGGAACTGAACCGCACGAGCCACCGCCACTACTCGCCGGGGTTTTACTTCGGCAAGGAACAGGCCCAGCAGACCCCCAGCCACACCTATGTGCGCAATTGGGATTTTATTGGCACAGTAGACAGCTGGGAGAACGGCATTGCTCACTGTACCCAGCGCGGCAAGTTCAGCGTGGGGGACAGCATTGAGATTTTGCAGCCCGACGGCAGTGTCGTCAAGCTGACCCCCGCCTGGATTGAGAACGCCGACGGTGATCGTGTGGACGCCACCCCGCACCCGATGATGCAGTACACCATCCCCTGCGAAACTCCGCTGATGGCGTACAGCTTGATCCGTATGCAGAAGCAGTGATGTTGTGTGGAACACATCACAAAAATATTTTAAAATTCTCGTAAAAATCCCTTGACTTTTTATGGCATATCCCTTATAATATTTCTTGCGCCGGTCGTGAGGGCACAACGTTCTGCCTCCTGCGCAAGCTGGGTATGGCCCGGTAGTTCAGTTGGTTAGAACGCTAGCCTGTCACGCT
>OLFY01000591.1_pt1 | contig 53574 bp, 35 predicted proteins | sample 1605611 | NCBI WGS metagenome assembly OLFY01 (sample SAMEA3888923, study PRJEB22519) | human gut metagenome | biome: human gut; feature: human-associated habitat; material: faeces | place: Denmark | collected 2011 | reverse complement strand
GAGGGGGAGTTTGAGGGGGAGGGCCCTTTTTACCGCAGGAAAAAGGGGCCCTCCCCCTCAAGGCGCTCTGCCCGGCAGATCACCGATACAAAGAAAACGGGGCCGTCTCGTGAAGAGACGGCCCCGTTTCGTATCGTGGGAGCTGTCGTTGACGCCGGGAAGCGAGGCACCGGTGCGGCGGGCACAGCTCCGAATGCGGCCTTTGTCGCCGCGCCCCGTCCCATGGTGCTCTGCTTTGAACGGAGGAAGTCGCGCGGGACGCGCCTTTCCAAGAGCGTTTGGGAGGAGGGAGTCTGAGGGGAAGGCCCGCTTGTTACCGCAGGCAAAAGGGGCCCTTCCTCCTCAACATATGTTTGCCTTAGGCCAGCACTTCCATGGTGGCCTGGGCGATCTGCAGTTCCTCGTTGGTGGGGATGATGAGGACCTTGATCTTGCTGTCGGGGGTGGAGATGGTGCGGGCACCGGGCTTGCGGGTGCCGTTTTCTTCCAGGTTCAGGCGCACGCCCAGTTCTTCCAGGCCTTCGCAGACCTTGGCGCGGACGATGTCGTCGTTTTCACCGATACCGGCGGTGAAGACCAGGGCATCGACCTTGCCGCCCAGCAGGAAGAAGTAGGCGCCCAGGGTCTTCTTGATGCTGCGGACCAGCATGTTGAGGGCCAGTTCGGCCTTCTTGTTGCCGTTTTCCACTTCCTTGTGCACGTCACGCATGTCGGTGAAGCCGCACAGGCCCAGCAGACCGGACTTCTTGTTCATCAGGGTGTCCATTTCCTCGGGGGTCAGGCCCTTCTTTTCCATGATGAAGGGGACGATGGCCGGGTCGATGGAACCGCAGCGGGTGCCCATGATGAGGCCTTCCAGAGGGGTGAGGCCCATGCTGGTATCAAAGCACTTGCCGTCTTTCACACAGCTCATGGAAGAGCCGTTGCCCAGGTGCATGGTGATGGAGCGCAGCTCGGACTGGGGCTTGCCCAGGTATTCGGCGGTCTTCTTGGCGATGTACTTGTGAGAGGTGCCGTGGAAGCCGTAGCGGCGGATGTGCATCTCTTCGTAGATCTCGTAGGGCAGGCCGTACATGTAGGCTTCCTGCGGCATGGCCATGCCGAATTCGGTGTCGAACACGGCCACGTTGGGCACGCCGGGGAAGAGCTTTTCGGCCACTTCGATGCCCATGAGGTTGGCGGGGTTGTGCAGGGGGCCCAGGGGGAAGCAGTCACGGATGATCTGCTTCACGTTTTCGTCCACCTTCACGGTCTCGGTGATGGATTCGCCGCCGTGCAGCACGCGGTGGCCGATGGCGTAGATCTCGCTCTTGTCCTTGATGACGCCCTTTTCAGCGTCGGTCAGCAGGGCGATGACCATTTCCATGGCTTCCACGTGGGTGGGGAAGGCGCTTTCGCGTACGATCTTTTCTTCGTGGTCGGTGTCGGGGGCGATCTTGTGGGTCAGCTTGCCCATGCCCTGGCCGATGCGTTCGGCCAGACCGGAAGCCAGGACGGTCTCGGTGTCCATTTCCAGCAGCTGATATTTGCAGGAGGAAGAGCCAGCGTTGATAACCAGTACTTTCATGAGGATCCTCGTCAGGGGGGAATGGAGGGACGGAGCCTAGGCTCCGTCCCTGATATGGTGGTTGCGGACAGGATGCCGGGCGAGCCGGCGCTGGTCCGTACTACTTCTGCTTTTCGGCAGCGGCCTGGATGGCGGTGATGGCCACGGTATTCACGATATCGGGCACGGTGCAGCCGCGGGACAGGTCGTTGACGGGCTTGTTGAGGCCCTGCAGGACAGGACCGATAGCCACGGCCTCAGCGGCACGCTGCACAGCCTTGTAGGTGTTGTTGCCGGTGTTGAGGTCGGGGAAGATGAAGACGGTCGCCTTGCCGGCCACCTTGCTGTTGGGCAGCTTGGTCTTGGCCACGGTGGGATCGATGGCGGCGTCGTACTGCAGGGGGCCTTCCAGGGAGAGCTCGGGAGCCTTTTCCTTGGCCAGGGCCGTGGCTTCCACCACCACATCCACGTCGGCACCCTTGCCGGACGTACCGGTGGAGTAGGAGAGCATGGCCACGCGGGGATCGATGCCGAAGACCTTGGCGGTATCGGCGGAGGCCACGGCGATCTCGGCCAGCTGCTGGGAGGTGGGGTTGGGGTTGACGGCGCAGTCACCGAAGACCAGCACGCGGTCCTTGAGGCACATCAGGAAGACCGAGGAGACCACGGAGTAGCCGGGCTTGGTCTTGATGAACTCGAAGGCGGGACGGATGGTGTGGGCGGTGGTGTTCACGGCACCGGAGACCATGCCGTCAGCGTCGTCCTTCTTGACCATCATGGTGGCGTAGTAGGTGGCGTCGCTCATGACGTCGCGGGCGCGTTCGATGGTCACGCCCTTGGCCTTGCGCAGTTCGGCGTAGGTGGCGGCGTAGTCTTCGAACTTGGGCGAGGTGGCGGGATCGATGATGGTGGCCTTGCTGATGTCGAGGTGCAGTTCGCGGGCCAGCTTGTTGATCTTGTCCTCATTGCCCAGCAGGATGATGTCGGCCACTTCGCGGCGCAGCAGGATGTCGGTGGCCTGCAGGATGCGGGGTTCCTCGCCTTCGGCCAGGACGATACGCATCTTGTTGGCCTTGGCGCGCTCGATGAGGTTCAGTTCGAACATCATGGGCGTCATACGGCCGGGTTTGGTCATGTTCAGGCGGGCGCTGATCTCCTTGCCGTTGACGTAGTGGTCATACAGGCCCAGCACGGTGTTGATCTTGCGGGTATCGGTGGGCTCGATGAGGCCGTAGATCTCCTGCAGGGACATGAAGGCCTTGGAGGTGTGCTGGTCGGTCAGCAGCACGGGCAGGGGAGCACCGGTCCAGCCTTCGATGAGGCTGCTCACTTCGGCGCTGGGACGGATGCCGCCGGTCAGCAGCACGCCGGCGATGTCGGGCTTGCTGGAGGACAGGCGGGAGGCGATGGAGGCCAGCAGGATGTCGGTGCGGTCGCCGGGGGTCACGATGAGCTGGTCCTTGGCCAGGTAGCCCAGGAAGTTGTCCACGTGCATGGCGGCGATGAGGTAGTCGCCCACCAGGGCGTCGAGGTGGGCCTCGCCGGAGAGCACTTCGGCGTTCAGGCCCTTCTGCAGGTCACGCATGGTGGCGCGGCCCAGGGCGGGCTCGTCCGGGATGGCGTAGACCAGGCCGGGCTTGTCGTCGGCGGCAAAGATATCGCTCAGGTCGTCGGCTTCGGCGCGGGTCAGGCTGGAGCGGTTGACGATGGTGGCGATGACGTCCAGGGAGTAGGGGGCCATGGAGTCGCGGGTCACCAGCAGGGAGTCGCGCACTTCTTCGGCGCTCTTGCCTTCACCGCTGGTGATAAGCATCACGGGGCAGCCCAGGTTGGAGGCGATCTCGGCGTTCAGTTCGAATTCGAAGACCGGGTCCTTGCCCAGGAAGTCGGTGCCCACGCAGAGCACGAAGTCGTGGCGGCTCTGGAGTTCCTTGAACTTCTGGATGATGTTCTCGATGACCAGGTTGCGGTCGCCCTGATTGATGATGGTGCGCACTTCCTGGTAGGTGTAGGCGAAGGTGTCGCAGTAGTCCTGCTTGAGCTTGAAGTGTTCCAGCAGCAGGTTGATGTCCGGGGCGCGGTCATCCAGCTGGGGTTCATTGATGATGGGGCGGAAAATGGCCACATCCTGCATGTTGCGGCTCAGGATGGACATGGTGCCCAGGGCGATGGCGCGCTTGCCGGTGCGCGGGCCCGTGGCGGTAAGGTATAGGGCGCGATGCATGGTTTCCTCCAGGACGGGGCGCTGGCCCCGGTGAATCGATGCCGTTATGTTTGAAGTTTCGCGAGCCGGAAACTTCCAAAGCGCGGGTTGGCTGATGGCGCGCTGCGCGCCGCGGCCCGCAGGCCGCTGCCCTTGCGGGCGGAAATATGGTGTTGCGCCATGCGGGTCTGCCGTCCCGGCATGGGCGCGTCCTTGCCGGCGGGGCCGGAGGACGCAGGGGCTCGACCCGCGCTCCAGATAATGGGGGCGCGGCCGTTGCGGCCGCGCCCCTTCATTTATTCAGCGTATGCCGGCTTAGTTTTCGCTGCCGGGATGGGGCAGGCTGGCCAGCTGCTTGTACAGAGCGTGACGCTCGTTGTAGGCCTTGTCCAGTTCAGCCTTGAGCTGCTTGGACACTTCGGGATCCTTCTTGTCCAGAGCGGCGAAACGGGTTTCGCCGGCCAGGAAGGCCTGCAGTTCGCCGTTGGGATCCTTGGTGTAGTCCAGCTGGAAGGGATTCTTGCCTTCCTTGGCCAGTTCGGGGTTGAAGCGGTACAGGGGCCAGTAGCCGGTCTGCACGGCCAGCTTTTCTTCTTCCTGGCTCTTGCCCATGCCCTTGCGGATACCCTGGTTGATGCAGGGAGCGTAGGCGATGATCAGCGAGGGGCCCTTGTAGGCTTCGGCTTCGCGGAAGGCCTTGAGCACCTGCTGTTTGTCGGCGCCCATGGCGATGGAGGCCACGTACACATAGCCGTAGCTCATGGCCATGCGGCCCAGGTCCTTCTTGCCGATGCGCTTGCCGGCAGCGGCGAACTGAGCGATGGCGCCCAGAGGAGTGGACTTGGAGGCCTGACCGCCGGTGTTGGAGTACACTTCGGTATCCATCACCAGGACGTTGATGTCGTCGCCGGAAGCCAGGACGTGGTCCAGACCGCCGTAACCGATGTCGTAGGCCCAGCCGTCACCACCGAAGATCCACACGCTCTTCTTGGTGAAGAGGTCGCCCATATCCCACAGCTTGTGGGCCAGAGCGTGGTTGGCTTCGGACAGGCTGTCCAGGTTGTCCAGGATCTCTTCGCCGAACTTGCGGGAGCCTTCGGCGTCGTCCATGTTGTCCAGCCAGCCCTGCAGGGAGGCCTTCAGTTCGTCGTCGATGCCTTCGGTGGCCAGGGCTTCCTTCACAGCCAGGGCCAGGGCGCCGCGGCGCTGCTTGTAGCCCAGACCGATACCGCAGCCGAATTCGGCGGCGTCTTCAAAGAGGCTGTTGCCCCAGGCGGGACCGAAGCCGTCCTTGTTGGTGGTGTAGGGCGTGGTGGGGGAAGAGGCGCCCCAGATGGAGGAGCAACCGGTGGCGTTGGCGATCAGCATGCGTTCGCCGAACAGCTGGGTGAGCACCTTGACGTAGGGGGTTTCACCGCAGCCGGCGCAGGCGCCGGAGAACTCATGCAGGGGCTGCTGCAGCTGGGAACCCTTGACGGTGTCGCGAGCCATCAGGTCGTCCTTGATGGAGACGTTGGCTTCGGCGAAGGCCAGGTTGGCCACCTGGGCGTCGATCTGGGTATCCAGGGGCTTCATGGACAGGGCGCGCTTTTCAGGCTTGGTGGGGCAGACTTCCACGCAGGAGCCGCAGCCCAGGCAGTCTTCAGCGTACACCTGCATGCGGAACTTCATGCCGGTCAGTTCCTTGCCCTTGGCAGGCACGGTCACGAAGCTTTCGGGAGCGCCGGCCAGTTCTTCGTCATTGGCGACCACGGGGCGGATGGCGGCGTGGGGGCACACGAAGGAGCACTGGCAGCACTGGATGCAGTTGTCGGCCACCCATTCGGGCACGTTGATGGCCACACCGCGCTTTTCACAGGCAGCGGTGCCCAGGGGCATGATGCCGGCGGGTTCCATGGCGGACACGGGCAGCTTGTCGCCGCGCTGGGCCAGGATGGGACGCACCACACCGGCGATGTACTCGTCGTCGCCGCAATGGCAGACTTCGGCACCTTCGGTGGCGTCAGCCCAGGATTCGGGGTACTTGATTTCGACCAGGGCGTCCATGCCCTTGTCCACGGCGGCGATGTTCATGTTGACGATCTTGTCGCCCTTCATGCCGTAGGTCTTCTTGATGGATTCCTTCAGCAGGGCCACGGCCTTGTCGAAGTCGATCACGTTGGCCAGCTTGAAGAAAGCGGTCTGCATGATCATGTTGATGCGGCCGCCCAGACCCACTTCCTGGGCCACGGCAACGGCGTCAACGTTGAAGAACTTCAGGTGCTTGCGGGCAATGGTGCGCTTCATGGAAGCAGGCAGGTGCTTTTCCATGTCTTCCAGCGACCAGTTGGAGTTCAGCACGAAGGTACCGCCGTCCTTGATGCCGTCCAGGATGTCGTACTGGGTGACATAGGCGGCCTTGTGGCAGGCGATGTAGTCGGCCTGGGTGATGAGGTAGGACGACTGGATGGGGCTCTTGCCGAAGCGCAGGTGGGACACGGTGAAGCCACCGGACTTCTTGGAGTCGTAAGCGAAGTAGGCCTGAGCGTACATGTCGGTGTTGTCACCGATGATCTTGACGGCCTGCTTGTTGGCACCCACGGTACCGTCGGCGCCCAGACCGAAGAACTTGCACTGCACGGTGCCGGCGGGCACGGTGTCGATCTCTTCTTCAACGTCGAGGCTCAGGTTGGTCACGTCGTCGTTGATGCCCACGGTGAAGTGGTTCTTGGGAGCCAGGCCCAGCATGTTGTCGAACACGGCCTTGGCCATACCGGGGGTGAAGTCCTTGGAGCCCAGACCGTAACGGCCGCCCACGATGGTGGGAGCTTCGCCCTTTTCCATGAAGGCGGTGCACACGTCCTGGTACAGGGGCTCGCCCAGGGAACCGGGTTCCTTGGTGCGGTCGAGGACGGTGATGGTGGTGGCGGTGGCGGGGATGGCCTGCAGCAGGTGTTCGGCCGAGAAGGGACGGAACAGATGCACTTTCACCAGACCCACGCGCTGGCCGCGTTCGTTCAGATAGTTGACGGTTTCCTGGATGACTTCACAGGAGGAACCCATGCTGATGATCACGCGGTCGGCTTCGGGATGGCCCACGTAGTCGAACAGGCGATGCTTGCGGCCGGTGATGGCGGCCACTTTCTTCATGTTTTCCAGCACGATGCCGGGCACGGCATCATAGTACAGGTTGCTGGCTTCGCGGTTCTGGAAGAAGATGTCGGGGTTCTGGGCGGTACCGCGGATATGGGGATGTTCCGGGTTCATGGCATTGGCGCGGAACTCTTCGACCTTGTCCCAGGGAACCAGCTTGCGGATGTCTTCGTAATCGATGGTCTCGATCTTCTGCACTTCGTGAGAGGTACGGAAACCGTCGAAGAAGTGGCAGAAGGGCACGCTGGCGTCAAGGGCGGACAGGTGGGCGACCAGGGCCATGTCCATGCATTCCTGCACCGAAGAGGAGCAGAGGAAGGCAAAGCCGGTCTGACGGCAGGCCATGACGTCCTGATGGTCACCGAAGATGGACAGAGCGTGGGAAGCCAGGGCACGGGCCGAAACATGGAAGACGCCGGGCAGCAGTTCGCCGGCGATCTTGTACATGTTGGGGATCATGAGCAGCAGGCCCTGGGAAGCGGTGTAGGTGCTGGTCAGAGAACCGGCGGCCAGCATACCGTGCACGGCACCGGCGGCACCGGCTTCGGACTGCATTTCACGCACGGTCACGGTCTGGCCCATCAGGTTCTTGCAACCCTTGGCGGCCATTTCGTCCATGACTTCGCCCATGACGGACGAAGGGGTAATGGGGTAAATGGCAGCCGTGTCCGACAGAGCGTAGGCAATATACGCGGTGGCGTTATTGCCGTCCATGGTTTTCATTTTCGCCATCTGTTCCTCCTTGCGCGTCTATCTTGGCGCGCATGTTTTTCCGGAATGGACACACCGGCAAGCGGTGGTCTTGTGCAAACAGAGAGGATCCATCGCATCATGCCGTGGCATGAGGCCGGAGCGGCCCGGGCGGAAGAAGCCCGAAAAAACGGCCGGGACCGTGCCTGTTCGCAATGGATGAGCCCTACCACAAAATTGTTTGTTTGAACAGTCTAATGTGGTCAGGCTGTGAAAAAAAATGCGCAGGCATTTTTATAAGAGAAACAAAGGAGTTAGGAAGATTTTGGGCCGCTGTGGCCCCGCAGGACGCGTGACCACCGCCTTTGTCTCTCTTCAGGCTGCCTACTAAAAAGGGCGACAAAAGGCAACTACGGAAAATCCCATGAAATGTGTCATGTGATCATAGCCTGCAAATCGGCGCCGCGCAAGGCTTTGAAGGCGCTTTCCGGCAGGCGGGGACGGCAGGCCGGGCAGGGGCAAAACATGTGCCGGAACGACCGGGACAGGGCCGGGGGGAAGGCGGACGATCCGGGGGCGGACCGCACCGGAGACAGGCCGGAAAAGCGAGGCAAAGGGCAGACGCGGCAAAGCCCTCTACCGACCTGCACGGACGCCCGGGCCGCGCTCCCCCGGGGCAGCGCCCGTCCGCCGGGACGCGGGAGGGCAGGCCATGAAAAAAAGGGGCCCCCTGACGGGAGCCCCTTGGAGAGGTCACAAGGACGGGCAGCTAGATCTTGCCGCCGGTCTTGAGCACGGCCTGCATGCCACCGGCGGCGTTGACCACGTCGGTGATGCCGTTGCGGGCCAGGATCAGCACGCTGTCATAGGCGCGCAGACCCGTGTTGCAGATGATGGCCACAGGACGGTCCTTGGGCACTTCGTTGACGCGGCTGGGCATCTCTTCCAGAGAGATGGAGTGCCATTCGGGATGGACGGCCTGCACGGCCTGACCGGCCTTGGCGGGACGGGCGTCGATGAAGAAGATGTTGTTCTCGGCGCGCTTTTCCCACAGCGCCATAAACTCTTCGGAGGTAATGGGCTTCACACGGCCGGCCAGCACGTTGTCGGCCACGTTGGCCACCACGTTGACCACGTCCATGGCGGAGGCGAAAGGCGGCGCGTAGGAGATCTCCAGGTTGGAGATGTCTTCCACGGTGGGCTTGCCGTACTGCAGCACGGCGGCCACGGCGTCGATGCGGGCCTTGAGGGCGTCACCGGCGGTGCAGGCGCCCTGGATGCCCAGCACGCGGCGGTCGCTCTTGTCCACCACCAGTTCCAGGCTCATCATGTTCTTTTCGGGATAGAAGTGGGCGCGGTCCAGCTGTTCCACGGCCACGGAGATGGCGTCATAGCCTTCCTTGCGGGCGCGTTCCACGGTGAGACCGGCGCCGCAGAAGGACATGTCGAACAGTTTCACGGCCCAGGTGCCCACGAAGCCGGGGAAGCTGGCGTCGCCGCCGGCCAGGTTGGTGCCGATGACGCGGCCCTGGCGGTTGGCCATGCTGCCCAGGGGCAGGTAGCCCAGCTTGCCGGTGATGAGGTTCTTGATGGCCACGCAGTCACCGCCGGCGTAGATGTCGGGGTCGCTGGTCTGCATCTTTTCATTGACCACGATGGCGCCGAAGGGGGCCACTTCCAGGCCGGCGTCCTTGGCCAGCTGGCCGTTGGGCAGGAAGCCGGCGGCAAAGATCACCAGCTGGGCGGGCAGTTCGCGCTTGTCGGTGATGACCTTGCACACGGCGCCGTCCTTGCCTTCCAGCTTGACGACCTTTTCGGAGGTGTAGACGGACAGGCCGTGGGCCTCGCAGTCGTGGGCGGCCATCTTGCCCATGTTGTGGGAGAGCACGCCGGGCAGCATCTGGTCCATCATTTCCACCACGCTGACCTTGACGCCCCACATGTCGGACAGGGCCACGGCGGCTTCCAGACCGATGAAACCGCCGCCCACGATGACGGCTTCGTTGACCTGGCCGTGTTCGCAGGCTTTGCGGATGACGTCGGCGGCTTCCAGACGGGTGAGGGTCAGGACGTTCTTGAGGTCATGGCCTTCCACCGGAGGCATGCGCGGGGTGGCGCCGGTGGCCAGCACCAGCTTGTCGTAGGGCAGCTTTTCTTCCTCGCCGGTGACCACGTTGCGCACCAGCAGGGTCTTGGCGGCGCGGTCGATGGCCATGGCGCGGGTCTGGTTGCGCACGGTGATGCCTTTCATGGTACGGAAGAATTCGGGGTCACGCACGGTGTGGTAGGGCGTGGCGCGCAGGTCGTCGAGGTTGTTGACCTCGCCGGACACATAATAGGGGATGCCGCAGCCGCCGTAGGAGATGAAGAGGTTTTCATCCACCAGGGTGATCTCGGCGTCGGGCATCAGGCGCTTGCAGCGGCAGGCAGCCTTGGGACCCAGGGCAACGCCGCCGATAACCAGGATTTTCTGTGCCATGATAGACTCTCCTTGTAGAGCATTTGGCGTTTGAAACGCCGGGCGTCTCAAACTTTGTGCCGTCCGGGGACGAGGTCTCTCGCCCGGACACGGGCGGCCGCGGGCGCGGTCGCCGGAGCATGACGCTGTTGTTGGTCGGGCCTCGGGCGGCGACCTTGCGGCCACCGGACAGGGACAGGCAGCCTGTCCCTAACGGCCCCGGTACTGCCGGGCGTCTCCCACCCGGACGGTGATCTTTTCCCTGTCCATGAACTCCAGCAGGGCGATGAGGTACTTGCGCGAGAGGCCCAGGATCTCCTTGAGGCCGCCCACGTCCAGATCCTCGTGGTCACCGAACCACTGGCGCACCTTGTCCAGGATCTCTTCCACGGCCTCGTTGCTGTAGTACAGGCCGTCCTTGACGCGCACCAGCTTCTTCTGCTCGCAGAGCAGGCGCAGGACGGGCGTCGCCTCCTTGCTGGTCACGCCCAGTTCCTCGAGCACGTCCTTGAGGTTGGGCGGGGTCAGGCCCGCACTGACATGGGCCTCCAGCAGCTTGCGGCTCAGCCCCTCCTGGTCGGAAGCCAGCGTGACCTTGTGGCTGGCCAGGCGCAGGCCGTCGCCTTCGGCCACCAGCAGGCCCTTTTTCTGGGCCGCTTCCAGCACGCGGGCCACCAGACGCTGGGGCAGCTTGTCGCCCCAGCCGGCGCACAGGGCACCGCTGGGCAGCGAGGGCTTGAGCGGGTTCTTGGCGTGCAGGGCGGCGGCCCTGTCCAGACAGGCGCGGATCAGGGCTTCGAAATGCAGGCTGGCGATCCACATGCGGCCTTCCTTGTGCCAGCAGATGGCCTCGCCCTGGGAAGAAAGCTGGACCAGCTGCTTTTGCAGGGCCGCGGCGCTCTGGCCGGTGAGGACCTGCAGCTGGCTGTGGCTGGCGCCCGCGCTGCCGCTGAGGCTCAGGGCCGCCCTGGTGAGGTCGAGGCCGGAGTGGGCCGTGATGTATTCGGGGGCGGCCAGTTCGGGCAGACGGGCCAGCAGGTCGAGCTTGTTCTGGAAATCCGGGTCCTTGCGGCGCAGCAGGGGCGGCAGGGGGCTGACGATGGTGCCGCCGGCCACGGTGCGCAGGGGCGAATAGGCGCGCAGCACGCAATGGTCGCCGAAGACCCCCACCATATCATGGGAGAAGCGCAGCTCGGCCAGGCAGGAATCGCCGGGGGCCAGGCGGTCACGGTCGAAGAAGACCACCCGGGCCGCGCATTCCTGCGTGGCGTGGTGGAAGTGGACCTCGGTGCGCTGGCGCAGGGGGCGCGGCGCGGACTTGAGGCACTGCAGGCGCACCAGCCAGCGGCGGGAGGAGAAAAGCGTGTCGGGACGGCACAGGGTGTTGCCGCGATGGATGTCCGTCACTTCCAGGCCCTGGACGTTGACGGCGCAGCGTTCGCCGGCGCGGACCATCTCTACGCTGCTGCCGTGGCGCTGCAGGCTGCGGGCGCGGGTGGGCAGGGCGCCGGGCATGAAGCAGAGCTCGTCCCCTTCGCTGACCGCGCCGGAGATGACCGTGCCTGTGATGACCGTGCCATGCCCCTTGAGGGTGAACACGCGGTCCACCGGCAGGCGGAAGACATCGGAGCCGTGCCGGGGCGGCAGGCTGCTGGCGCAAGCCAGGATGTGTTCGCGCAGGGCCGGGATGCCCTGGCCCGTGCTGGACGAGACGGGGAAGATGGGGGCGCCTTCCAGGAAGGTGCCCTGCAGGAAGGCGCGCACGTCTTCCTGGACCAGCTCCAGCCAGTCCGCGTCCACCATGTCCACCTTGGTCAGGGCCACGAAACCGTGCCGGATGCCCAGCAGGGAGCAGATCTCCAGATGTTCGCGGGTCTGGGGCATGACGCCTTCGTCGGCGGCGATGACCAGCATGACGAAGTCCACACCGGCGGCACCGGCCACCATATTCTTGACGAAACGTTCATGGCCGGGCACGTCCACGATGCCCAGGCGCTCGCCGCCCGGCATGGGGACCCAGGCGAAGCCCAGTTCGATGGTGATGCCGCGCCGCTTCTCTTCTTCCAGACGGTCACAGTCGATGCCCGTCAGCGCGCGGACCAAAGATGTCTTGCCGTGGTCGATGTGACCGGCGGTACCCAGGATCAGAGCCATTCTACCCCCAGAAAAAACACAGGCGCCCCGCCGGAAACGCCTTGCGGCGGCCCGGTGAGCGGGGGCTGTCCCGTGTGCGGAACTGGTTTTCAGTGTACGCCAGAGAGCGGGGCTTTGCAAACGGCTGCGGCGGACGACCGGAGAAGTTTCATGGCTCCAGCGCTCTGGTGAAAAATATCACAATAATGGCCGGGTCGTGATACCGATCAAAAATAATCATCAAATCCAGACTATTATAACCGGCGTTGAGCCCAGGCCCTGTTTGCCGAAAGGTGCACCCTGCCGGCAAACAAATACAAGAAAAAAATAAGGGGAATGTCCGAAGGGCCCTGGCTGAGGCAGGAAGGGCAGCACCGCGAGGGCCGGGAACGGGAGAAAAGTTTTTTTGCCGCGCGTCACGTACGGCAAAGCCTTTTGTTCACAAGACAGCATGGCTCGCGGGGGCACGTCGTGGCGCCCCCGCGGGCATCCTTTTAATCGGGCAACTGTTCCAGCCAGTGCTGGGTGGCGTCGATGAGCTTGCGGGGGGTGGAGGCCCCGGCGGTGAGGCCCACGCGCTTCTTGCCGGCAAAGTCTTCGGCCCGCAGTTCTTCGGCCTGTTCTATATGATAGGTGCTGATGCCGCTCTGGGCGGCCAGGTCGGCCAGACGGCGGGTGTTGCCGCTCTGGCGGCCGCCCACCACCACCATGGCATCCACCTGGGCGGCGATGCTGCGGGCCTCTTCCTGACGCTCGCGGGTGGCGTCACAGATGGTGGCCAGGACCTTGAGCCGGGGCAGCCGTTCACGCAGTTCCTTTTCCAGCTGCTCGAAGACGGAGCGGTCCTGGGTGGTCTGGGAGGCCAGCACATAGGAGCGTTCCGGGTCCACATGCAGGGCGGCCAGTTCGTCTCGGCTTCCGAACACATGGGCCGGGCCGTGGGCATAGGAGACGAGGCCGCGCACTTCGGGATGGTCGGCCTCACCGAAGAGCAGCAGCTCCGCACCGTCGCGGGTGGCACGTTCGATGGCCAGCTGGGCGCGCTTGACCTTGGGGCAGGTGGCGTCCACCACGTCGGCGCCGGTGGCCCGGACAGCTTCTTCCACCTGACGGGTGATGCCGTGGGCACGGATGAGGACCCTGTCCGCGGCATCGAGCTGGGAAGGATCCTGGGCGCAGAAAACCCCCAGGGCCTCATAATCGGCCAGCACCTGCGGGTTGTGGATGATGGGGCCCAGGGTGCAGGTGCGGCCCTCGCAGGGCTGTTCCAGAGCGGTATCCAGTTTTTGCAGGGCCAGACCGACCCCCATGCAGAAACCGGCGGTCTTGGCGCGGATGACGTCCATAGTTCTCTCCCGGAAAAAAGTCTTTGCGGCAGTGTTCCGTGAGAGGAAGGCCCTGTCAAGGGGAAGGGGCATCGCACTGTGCGGGGATCGCCGCCGGATGGCGGCTGCTGTCCGGTAGGCGCGGTGGCAAGGGGCAGGGCTCATGCGCAGGTGCCTCTTTGGCTGGACAGGGGAGAAGGGGCTGTCTGTGGGACGCCGGGGAAAGGGCGTGCAGGCAGGAGGCGGACGGACTCCTGCCGGTGGGAAGGGGAGGCTGTCCGTGAAGGCAAAGGAAAGCACGGGGGAGAGAAAACCGGAATTCCCTGCCGAGCGTCCTGTGCGGAGCGCGGGACGCCGTGAGCGGTTTTTGAAGGATGGGGGAGCTTGAGGGGGAAGGGGACTTTTTTCCGCTGGAAAAAGTCCCCTTCCCCCTCAACAGATCTTGCCGTCTATTCCGGCAAAAAGCGGTCCATCAGTTCGTGCAGGCCTTCCCAGGAGGTGCAGCGGCAGAGCTCAAGGCGCAGGGCCTTGACGCCGGGCAGGCTGCGCACATAGCGGGGCACCACGCTGCGCATCTTCCAGAGGGCGGCGCGACCGGGGCAGAGCTCCTGAGCCAGTTCCATATGGCGCAGGACCATGGCCCGCAGGGCGGCCGGTGTGGGAGGCTGGGGCTCCTCGCCCCGGCAAAGGCGGAGGTGATCATCAAAGATGGCCGGGCCGTGCATGGCGCCCCGGGCGTACATGACCGTATCCACGCCGGTCTGGTCCAGCACGCGCAGGCCGTCCCGGGCGCTGAACAGGTCGCCGCTGGCGATGAGGGGGATGTCCAGGGCCTGTTTGAGTTCGGCCAGCACCTCGTGGTCGGCCTCGCCGCCGAAGCCCTGCCGCGCCGTACGCGGGTGCAGGGTGATCCAGCCCGCGCCCAGATCCTGGAGGCGCAGGGAAAGGTCGCGCCAGACATGCCGCCGGCTGTCCAGGCCCAGACGGATCTTGAAGCCCACCCGTCCGGGACCGGCGGCCTGGAGCATGGCGCGGGCCACTTCCAGGGCGTTGGGCACATCGCCCAGCATGGCGGCCCCGGCCCCCTGCTTGAGGACCTTGGCCACCGAGCAGCCCATATTGAGGTCGAACCAGCCGTAGCCCACGTCGCGGAGCATCTCCACGGCCCGTTGCAGGAAGGAGGCCTCGGCGCCGAAAAGCTGGACCACCAGGGGCTGGTCTTCGGGCAGGCTCTGCAAGAGCTCGCCGGTGCCGGGGCTGCGGTAGACAAGGCCCTTGGCACTGACCATCTCGGTCACGCAGACCGCCGCGCCGTACCGGCGGCAGAGCAGGCGGAAGGGCAAGTCGCTGTAGCCGGCCAGCGGCGCCAGCCAGGGATGCTCCCGGTCAAAGGGGAGACTGTCGGGATTGGCCGGGGATTCCGGCAGGAAAAACGCTTTGTGCATCATCGATGTTCCGTAGGGGAAGACGCGGGGTCTTCGGGGCGTATCTGTTGCAGGCGCTGTCGCGCCAGCTGGTCCACGCTGCGGGGAGCAGCGGCCGGGGCACGGGCCGGATCGGGGCAGGATTCCTCGGGACAGCCGGTGTGGCAGCGGATATGCCTGTCCAGCATGTCCACGCCGATGCGCAGGCCGTCGCCCAAGGTATCGGCCACGAAGCCGTCGCTCAGGCAGTCGATGACGCCCGTGCGGGCAAGGATGTCGCGCACGTTGCGGCTGCCCACAACCAGCACCACCGGCACACTGCGGGCATAGCAGCGTTCGAGGAACTGCTCAAGGGCGTGGGCGCCGGAGGCATCCAGCCAGAACACGCGGGTCAGGTGCAGGACCACCAGCCGGGGCGGCGTGTCGTCCTCTTCGTAGAGCTGGCGCTCCAGCTCATGGATGGCACCGAAAAAGAGCGTGCCTTCGATGACGTAGACCACCAGGCCCTCGGGCATGTGGTCCGGGGCGTAGCGCATGAGCGGGTCCGTGGCCCGCAGGCGGCGCACCCGGGGATGGGCGGCCTTGTAGATGAAAAGGGTCAGGGAAAGCAGCACGCCGATGAACACGGCCCGCTCCAGATCGAGGAGCAGGGTGGATGCAAAGGTGATGAGCAGCACCCAGCGGTCGATGCGTGTGGCCCGCAGGCAAAGACGGATGGCCGGGATGTCGATCATGTTCACCGAGATGAGCAGCAGCACGCCCGCCAGTGCGGGCATGGGCAGCCAGCTGACCAGCGGTGCCATGACGAAGAGCATGGGCAGGGCCAGCAGGCCCGAAAAAACCGTGCCCATGCGGCTGCGCCCGCCGCTGGTGACCACCAGGGCGCTGCGGGTGAAGGAGCCGCAGCCGGGGATGCCGGAGGTGAGGCCCGCGGCGATGTTGCCGAGGCCCTGGCCGATGAGTTCCTGGCTGCCGTCGAAGCGATCGCCGCGGATGCCCGCCAGCTGCTTGCCGATGGCCAGGGATTCCACGGCGCCCAGCAGGGCGATGGCCAGTGCGGGCATGAACAGGTCGCGGATGGAGGCCATGTCGAAGGCCGGGGGCAGGGAGAGGGGCGGGACCACGCTGGGGATGGCGCCCACCAGGCGCACGCCCTGCTCATGGAGCCCCAGCAGGGCCGAGACGGCGGAGATGATGACCAGGGCCGCCAGGGTGGCCGGGAAGCGGCGCGAGATGCGCTTGAAAAGCAGGATCAGCAGGATGGTGCCCCCGGAGACCAGCAGGCACCAGATGTTGAGCTGGCTGAAATTGTGGATGACGTGATCGATCTGGGGGAAGAAGCCCTGCGCCTGGGAGGAGGGCAGGCCCAGCGCGGTCTTGAGCTGGCCCGACGCGATGAGCAGGGCCGCACCGGCGGAGAAGGCCACCATGACCGAATGGGAGATGAAATTGGCCAGCTCGCCCAGACGGGCAAGGCCCATGCCCACCTGGATGAGGCCGCAGAGCAGGGCGATGCCGAAGATGTAGGGCATGCGGGCCTCTTCGGGCAGGCTGGCCACGGTGATGCCGCCGATGCTGACCGTGCTCATGGTGGTGAACAGCACCATGGAGATGGCGTTGGTGGGCCCGGCGGCCAGATAGCGGGCCGAGCCCCAGAGGGCGGCCACGATGACCGGCAGCATGCAGGCATAGATGCCGTATTGCGGATGCACACCGGCGATGAGGGCATAAGCCATGGCCTGGGGGACGGCCATGGGGGTGACGGTGAGCGCGGCGACGAAGTCGGCGCGGAAATCGCGCAGGCTGTAGTGGCGCAGTTCGTTCAGGAAGGGAAAGAGGCGGGCGGCATTCATGGCGGCGCTCCGTGGCATTGGAGGTGACGGGCCGGAAGGGCGACGCCCGGCAGGACACGGAGCCTGGAAGATCGGCGCATGTCCCCGGCAGGGCGGGCGGCATCGTGACAGGAAAGGGGCAGGGGGATCCCGGCTGCATGCGCCGTGCGGCGTATGGTTCCGCCGTCCTGGCAGGGGACGGCGGCATTGCGGGGGATCGGCCTGCCCCGGCCTAGTCGTGGGAGTCGTCTTCCAGCTTGAGGACGTCCTGCCCCAATGCGTAGCGCATGAGCGAGGGACGCTCCGCGGATTTTTTCAGGGAGCCGATGATGCGGGTCATGCGGCGGGTGCCTTCCAGCACGCCGCCCAGGTGCCCGGCCAGTTCCGTCAGGTCGGCGCGGGCCAGGATCTTTTCCAGTTCCAGGGCCAGACGCTGGCCGCGCGAGTCCTCGTGGAACTCCGCGCGCAGTTCGCGGGAAAGACGCAGGGCACGGGAAAGGTTGTTGTCGATGTCTTCCACCAGCTCGCCGCAGTATTCGGCCTGGTTGCGCATGATGTTCAGGGCGTTGTTGCCGTAGTGGGCCATGGCACCGGCGGCTTTTTCCAGCGTGTCGCGGGCCACGGCCAGGCGGCGGCCCGTGGTCAGGGATACGATGCGGGCGCACTTGGACAGGAAGTGGGCGTCGTACATCTCGAAGCCGTATTCCCGCTGGGTGTAGAGCAGCACCAGGCCGAAGGGCGGCCTGTCGTTGCGCTCGCGCAGCACGAAGGCCAGGCGGGAACGGTAGCCCGCCTTGTAGACCACGCAATCGAAGGACTCGCCGCCGCGTTCGATGCCCCGCAGGTTGTTGGACACCACATGCCGTGCCGAGCCTTCCTTGACCGTGCGCATGACGGGATGGTTGCGGATGCCTTCTTCCAGGGCGGGGACCACCATGGGGATACCGCCGCCGTCACGACGCGCGGCGGCCTGTACCACCCACTCGCCCTGGGGGTTGCGCAGACGGCAGACATAAAGGTCGGCATGCAGGGCATGGACCAGGATCTCGGCGCTCTGGCGCAGCACTTCCCCGGGGGGCGCCATATGGTCGGCCATGGAGAGCAGGTCGTTGGAGACACGCAACAGGGTCTCCGTCTCGCTCTGCATGGCGGCGACGGAGGAGAGCAGCTGGAGCAGCGAGCGCCAGCTGCGCAGGGGCACGGCCCGCACATCGGGCTGATAGCCGCGCTTCAGGGAGCGGTAGGCGGCCCGGATAAGGGCGATGATGGCAGGACGCACTTCGGGCGGCGCGTGTCTGACGATCTCGGTGATGGCTTCGCGCGGGGTGCGCAGGGAGTGGTATGACACGAAAATTCTCGCTTGGCGGCAGGTCCGCCCTGAAGATCTTATAAAATTAAGGACAACGTCCAGAATAACAATATCGCATCCTTTGTCAATGCGCGTGCCGTCTTGCACGAGGTCCCGTCCCGGACGGCATGCCGGAGCGGGACGGCGGAAAAGTATTGAGTCCCGGAACAAAACATCGTACAAGCAGGCCATTCAGACTGAAACCGCACATCTGCGGATGATCCAAGGAGAACTCCCCATGCGTATTCGTTTCCTCGTCCTTTCCCTGCTCGTCCTCTGTCTCGCCGTCAGCGGCTGCCAGCAGACCCAGGAACCCGCCGTCAAGGTCGGCGTGGTCGATATGAACCGCCTGCTGCGTGACAGCGAACCCGGCAAGGAAGCCAGCCGCTTCCTGGAAGGCATGCAGAAAGAGATCCAGCAGCAGATCGACGACGTGCAGGCCCGCCTGGGCAAAGACCCCGAGAACGAAAACCTGCAGCGTGAACTGCAGGCCATCTACATGGGTGGCCAGCAGCGCATCAACGCCGAACAGCAGAACGTGGTCAGCCAGCTGCTGGACCTGACCCAGCGTCTGGTGAACAACTACCGCAAGGCCAACGGCCTGAGCGTGGTGCTGGGCACGGACGTGGCCGTGGCCTATGACCCCGCCCTGGACGTGACCAATGCCCTGCTGGACGAAATGAACAAGCAGAAGGTCAACTTCGTGTCCGTGAGCAACCCCCAGCCCGAAGCTCCCGCCGCGGCCGAAGCCCCTGCCGCCGAAGCTCCCGCCAAGGCCGCCCAGGACGCCAAGGCTGCCGAGAAGCCCGCTGAAAAGCCCGCTCCCGCTGCTGAAAAGCCCGCCGCCGAAAAGGCCGCTCCGGCCGAAGCCAAGGCCCAGTAGCCCCTGTCTTTGACGCTATCCGAGAGCCCCGGTCCATCCGGGGCTCTTTTCGTCTCTTCCGTCCGGCGGCCCCTGTACGCCGCACGGGCGGGCGCCATCCCTGAGGGAACAATGAAAGACTTTGAGAAATTCATCGACGGTTTCAGGAACTTCCGCCGCTTCTACTTCGATGCGGAGAACGACTACTACACCTCTCTGAACAAGGGACAGCACCCCAAGGCCATCGTCATCGCCTGCAGCGATTCCCGCGCCGATCCGGCCCTGCTCATGGGCTGCGACCCGGGCGACATCTTCGTGGTGCGCAACGTGGCCAACCTCGTGCCCCATGCCGACGACGCCCTGCGCCGGGATGCCGTGCTGGCCGTGCTGGAATACGGGGTGCATCACCTCAAGGTGGAACACATCATCGTGCTGGGCCATTCCGGCTGCGGCGGCATTCAGGCCCTGCTGAACCCCGAATCGCTGCATGACGAGAGCTTCGTGGCCAACTGGGTCTCCATGGCCGCGCCCGCCCTGGAGCGGATGCGCGATGACGTGCGCGACGAGACCCCGGCCGACCGGCAGCGCCACTGCGAAGAGGCCGCCATCCTCGTCTCCATCGACAACCTGCTCTCCTATCCCTGGATACAGGAGCGTGTGGCCGCCCACAAACTGTCGCTGCATGCCTGGTATTTCGACATGTCGCAGGGCTCCCTGCTGGCCTATTTCCCGGACAGCGAGACCTTCGAGCCCCTGGTGGCCCACTGCCGCCAGTGCGGGGCCCTGGACGCCGCCTGCGACTGTCATGCGCATGGCGGCCAGGCCTAGGACAGGCCCGGGGCCTGTGCCCCAGGTGTACTGAAAAGATGGCCCGGCAGCACGGAGGCAAGGCCTGTCCGGAGGGCGGCATGGCCGCTTTCCCGACGGGTTCCCGTGCTGTTCCGGGCCTTTTTTGCGGGGCCCGGTCGCAGCCCGCGCTTCTGGACATCCGTCCGGGAGAAGCATAAGCAAGGGCATGATCGAAGCATTTTCCGCCGTTGTTCCCGTGTTCCTGCTCATCGGTCTGGGCGTTTGCCTGGACATCTTCCGGGCCCTGCCCGAGAACGCCCATCAGACCATGAGCCTCTATGTCCTCAACGTGGCCCTGCCGCTGCTGCTGTTCCAGATCATGGCCACCGCGCCTTTGGAGAGCTTTGCGCATCCGCAGTTCTGGCTGGGCGTCATCGCCGCGCAGTTCCTCATCTACGGGGCCTGCTATGCGGCCGACCGCATCCTGGCCCGCCATAACAGCGCGACGGCCACCGTGACGGCCCTGGGCGGCTGTTTCTGCAATGCCGCCTTCGTGGGCATCCCCGTCATCACCAGCGCCCTGCCGGGCAATGCCGAGGCCCTGTTCGTGGCCGGCCTGTTCACCATCACGCCCAACCTGCTGTTCGTGGTGGGGCAGGTGCAGCTGGCCGCGCATGATCCTTCCCGCTCCATGCCGCAGGGGCGCAAGGCCGTGCTGCTGCATGTGCTGCGCTATTCGCTGCTGTACAATGCCGTGTTCTGGGGCATGGCGGGCGGTGTGCTGGTCTCGGCCCTGGGGCTGGGCCTGTGGGATCCGCTGAACAGGGCCGCCGAGCTGGTGGGCCATACGGCCGCGCCCTGCATGCTCGTGACCCTGGGCCTGACCCTGCGGGAGCGGCTGGCCGTGGTCCTGCGGCATACGGGCCGCCATGCCCTGCTGCGCCAGACGGCCCTGCAGGTCTGCAAGCTGGTGGTGCAGCCCCTGGTGTGCTGGGCCATCCTGGCCGCGCTGGGTGTGGAAGGCCTGTGGCTGGCGGTTTCGGTCATCATGGCCGCTTCCGGCTCGGCTCTGGTGGTCCCCGTGCTGGCCGACGTGCATCATGCCGGGCCGGAAGAAGCGACCCTGACGGCCCTGGTCTCCAACGGCCTGAGCCTGTTCTCACTGAGCTTCTTCATCTGGATGATGCGTTTGCTGGGCCATATCTGATGCGTCCGGTATGGCTCCCTGCCGTGCTCTGGCGACAGGGGCAGAGGAGCCTTCCACCTCCCGCCGGCCCAGCCTGCGGGCAAGGCGCCGAAAGGCCTTCGGCGTATCCTGTCCGACAACACAAAGCCCGGTCGATACCGGGCTTTTTCAATGAGTTATATCCTGTTTGATTGAACAAACAATTTTCTGGACAAGCGGATGAAAGAGGCGCATCTTTCCCCTCACCGCAAGCGACATCCTCCGGGAGAGCCACACTACGGTCCCTATGGAGGTGTCGTATGGAAGCGTTCTATGCCGTTCTTCCCGTCTTTTTGCTCATAGCCGTGGGCGCCGCGGTCCACATGACCGACGTGCTGCCCGAGAACATCGGTGCGGCCATGGGCCTGTATGTGCTCAAGCTGGCCCTGCCCGTGCTCATGCTGCATATCCTGTCCGGTGCGAGCCGTCTGGATCTGGCCCACGGCGGCTTCTGGCTGGGCGTCATCGGGGCGCAGATGCTGTGCTATCTGCTGGGCTATGTCGTGGACAGGCTCTTTTCCCGGCGGGGCACGGGCCCGGCCATCATCTCCGGTCTGGCGTGCAGCGCCAGCAATACGGCCTTCGTGGGGCTGCCCATCGTGGCCGGCCTGCTGCCGGGCGATCACGAAGCCATGGTCGTGGCCGGCCTGGCTGCCCTGACGCCCAATGTGGTGGTCATCATGGCCCAGATCCGTATGGACTGTCTGGCGGGTTCCGCGGCCTGGGGCGATGGCCGGGGGCGTATTTGGAAGCTGCTGCGCCTGTTCCTGCTGGGCAATCCCCTGCTGCTGGCCACACTGGTGGGCCTTGGGCTGGCCTGCTCGGGGCTGGGGCTGTGGCAGCCGCTGGATCACGCCGCGGCGCTCATCGGCAGTACGGCCGCGCCCTGCATGCTGCTGGCCCTGGGCTTCGACCTGCGCCAGAAGCTGGTGCTGGCCCTGCGCCGCAACGGCGGGCATACGGTGATCCGACAGGCCTGGCTCCTGCTGTGCAAGCTGGGCATCCATCCCCTGATCTGCTGGGGCATCATGCGTCTGGCGGGCCTGCCGCCGCTCTGGCTGGGCGTGGGCGTGCTCATGTCCGCCACCGGCACGGCCCTGGTGGCCTCGGTGCTGGCCGAGGTCTACAGCGCCGTGCCCGAAGAGGCGGCCCTGACCGCCGTGCTGAGCAATGCTGCCAGCATGGTCAGCCTGATGCTGTTCATCTTCCTGCTGCAGGGAGCGGGCTGTCTGTAGTGCTTGTCAGGAAAGGTGCCGGACTATAGGATAGAGATCATTCCTCTTTTCGGGCTGGCGGTCCTTCCATGCTGTCTGTCCGCAGGCTGCTGTTTCCCGTGCCCGTCTCCCGACCTTTTTCCCGAACAAGGAATCTCTTGATGGATCGATTCTCCCGTCTGTGCCTGTGGGGATCCATGGCGTGTGCCTTTTTGAGCCTGGCCCTGCTGTCGTTCGACGTCTTCCCCTGGTATGAAGTCCCCTTCATGCCGCCCCGTCCCATGTATCCTCTGGCATGTGCGGGCATGCTCCTGTTCCTGATTTCCCGTCGATGGTATGGCCATATGCGGGAACACCGGTGCCTACTGCTCCTGTGGGCGGCCTTGATCGGTTGCAGCGTCCTTTCGACCTGGCTGGGCCTCCGTGAGGTGCCGCACGGCATCGCTCCCGCTGTCTGGCTGGGTCTGGCCCGCTGGTTCATCGTGCCCTTCTGTTTCCTTCTCTGGTGGGCCGTGATGTTCTCCTGTCTGCCGGTCCGATGCGGGAAGCGCCTTTTCCAGGCGGCCCTGCTGGTGCTCGGTCTGTCCAATTTTGCCCATATCATTCTGGAGATTTTGGCTAATCACGGTGCTGCGGGGATCAAGGACTTTCTGGTCAGCATCAATCCCTGGTTCCGCATGGAGTGCATCGGTCATGGCTGGTGGCCGCCACCATATTTTACCGACAGGGTCAGGGGGCTGTTCGCGGAACCATCGCACATGGCGTTTGGCCTTTTGCCGGTGCTTGGCCTGCTGCTGGCGAAGTGTGCGGGCAATCGTCTGTGGCTGTTGGGGGTCGCGGGGTGGGGACTCATCATGTGGCAAAGTAAGGTCCTTACCGGCGCAGTCGCTTTTGCACTGGTTTGTGTCATGGCCGGCATCCCCTGGTATCTGACCATCTGGCGTCGCTACAGCCGCAAGGTCTTCGTCCTGTCCTGCGTGCTGCTTCTTTTGGCCGGCGCCGGATGCTGGACGATCCTGCAGCCCAAATTCGAACGCTTCGGGGCAGTGGCTCAGGAAACGGATTCCATTCTGCATTTTTTGGAAGACAGTCATGCCGGTCTTTCGCCCCAGTGTCCCAAGCTGGAAGGGGCACTGGAGAGGAACGGCTCTTTGGGCATACGCTATGTCTGTACCCGGCTGGATATGGCCGCCGGCCTGTCCCGCGTGCTGGGAACGGGATTTTATTTGCGGGGATTCTACTGGCAGCCGCTGGATGCATGCAGCCTGGAGCGGGGCAGCGAGCTGCGTGGTTTCGCCCGGCAGGCCGGGGAAGACGAACTGCGTCGCGTACCACCGCTGAATGAATATTCCGTCCTGCTCGCGGAGTTCGGCGTCCCTGGTCTGCTCCTGTTCCTGGGGCTGTGCGGTATGCTGCTCTGGCGGAGTGTCCGTTTTGCTGTTCGGAATCGGGACTGGTATGTGTACGCCATGGCCTGTGTTTTCCTGGGGATGCTGGGGGCATTCATTTCCACAGGCCTCATGAATGCCCTGGTGTTCACCTTTTTCGCCGGCTATCTGTATGCCGTCAGCGGGGAAAGAGCCGGAGCGGTCGATGCGCCCGGCGGAGCGCAGGCCCCCCAGCAGGAGCGCGGATAGTATCGCAAGATGGCGGGGCGGAGACTGCCGTTCCGGCTGGGCGTCCCCCAGTGACGGCGATGGCCCCGGCGGCAAGGGATGCCGCAATGGCGCGGATCTCGAACGGCGGGCCCTTCATGCAGGCGGGTCTTGTCCGGCGTGTACGTCGTGCGGACACATGCTCTCTTTTTAAGGCGTTCCTGTGGAACATTCGACAGCTGACCGGACCTAGGGCGTCCGTAAAGATGGGATGCGGCCAGGAGAGGCGGGGCGTTCGGGAGCGGGTCTTGTTTTTCAGGCGGGCCTCGCGGGATCAGTCGTCCAGCGCGGCGCAGGCATCTTCCTGCTGGCCGCGGTAGAGCAGCTCGTCGGTCATCTCCAGCAGTTCGCCCACGATGCCGCCCCCGGTCATGGGATGGCCGAACAGGGCCTCGCGCTGGTTGGTGAGGCCGCGACGGTCCACGGCGTCGGGCATGGTGGGGGAGAGGGTCTCGCGCAGGCGGCAGGCCAGCAGATAGCCTTCGGCGCCGGGCAGGAAGATGTCCGTGAGGGCGGCGAAGCGGGCGCGCATGCCGTCCCAGGCGGCCAGGGTGTCCGGGCCGGGCCGCAGGCCGCAGAGCACGCGCAGGGACGAATACAGGTTGTTGCAGACCGCACCGGGCAGGCCGGGGCGCCAGCCCCAGAGCCAGGGCGTGCGCTCGAAGAAAAGGTTGTGCTCCACGCCCAGATCCAGCAGGGCGCGCATGCCGTGCAGCAGGGTGCGCAGGGGCGCTGTCTGCGGCGTTTCGGGCCAGCGGAAGGCGGCCTTGCGGTGCAGGTCCCAGGCGGGCACCAGCTCGCGCTGCGGCGTAAGACCGGCCAGCGCGCGCAGCAGATGGGCCAGCCAGGCGTTGGCATCGGGGCTGTCCGGGGTCTCCAGATGGGAGTAGCTGAGGACGTAGCGGCCCCGGCCGTAATTGCCCGCCACCATCAGGGGCTGGCCGTCGAGGAAGTCCGCCGAGACGTTGACCCCGTACAGATCTTTCCAGGCTTCGAAGACGGGGGCCGGGATGCGGCTCAGGGGCAGGTCGGCCAGCCAGAAGTCCGTGTCCGGCTGGCGGTAGGAGGCCAGGATGCTGACCCGTTCGTCGGCTTCCGGTGCGAAGCGGCCGGGCCACCAGACAGGCAGGGACGGCACATGGCCGTCTTCCCGGGGCGGGCGGCAGTTGCTGCAATAGCGGCAGTCGTCATCATGGCCGTGGGCGCAGCCGCGCCAGTGCGGCGGCACCAGGGCGCAGGCCTCGTCGCCCAGCGGCGGGCGCAGCGGATCGGGGGCGGCCCCGTCCGGACAAGCTTTGGGAAAGTCCGGCCGCACGGCGGGCAGATCGCGCGCCATGCAGGAGCGCACGCGCATGTGGGCATGACCGGAGATGAGATGGTGCAGACGCTCGGGATAGGGCGCACGGCCCCAGGGGCAGAGCCCCAGCCCGTCCTGGCTGCGGTGCTGGCTCAGGGCCAGCCCGGCGCCGCCGCAAAAGCCCAGGTAACGGCCGCCTTCGGCCAGATAGTCGCGCACGGCCTGGCGTCCCTTTTCGCCCAGGGCCCGGGCCTTGAGCCTGGCGTTGCCGCCGGGGACCAGCAGGAGCGGGGCGGCTTCCTGTGCCTTGCCGGGCGTGCCCTGCGGGCATGGCTTGCGAAAAAGCGCGCCATTGGCTATGTCTTGTCCCTTGACCAGACGACAGGGCAGTCCCAGCGCGCACAGGGCGCGCCAGACCATAAGGCCCCAGATATGGGACGCGTCCCACAGAATACATACAGGGTTGGCGGCACACATAACAGCGTACTATGGCCGCCTTTCATGGAGAAAGCAAGATGGCGGATACCCTCCCCAAGGGCTACGAGCCCCATGACGTGGAAGCGCGCTGGCGCGACCACTGGCAGGACAACAGGACCTTCACGCCCGACCCGGATGCCCAGGGCGAACCCTTTTCCATCGTGATCCCGCCGCCGAACGTTACCGGCGCCCTGCACATCGGGCATGCCCTGAACCAGACCCTCATCGACGTGCTGTGCCGTCATGCCCGCCAGAAGGGCAAGAACGTGCTGTGGGTGCCCGGCACCGACCACGCCGGCATCGCCACCCAGAACGTGGTGGAACGCGCTCTGGCCAAGGAAGGCAAGACCCGTCAGGACTTGGGCCGCGAAGCCTTCATCGAGCGCGTGTGGCAGTGGCGCGAGGACTACGGTCACCGCATCCTCAACCAGATCCGCGCCCTGGGCGCTTCCGTGGACTGGACGCGCCTGCGCTTTACCATGGACGAAGGCCTGTCCGCTGCCGTGCGCAAGGTCTTCGTGCAGCTCTACAACGAAGGCCTGATCTACAAAGGCGACTACATCATCAACTGGTGCTCGCGCTGCCATACGGCCCTGGCCGATGACGAAGTGGAACACGAGGCCCACAAGGGCAAGCTGTGGAAGATCCGTTACCATCTGGCCGACGGCTCCGGCAGCATCACCATCGCCACCACCCGTCCCGAGACCATCCCCGGCGACACCGCCATCTGCGTGCATCCCGAGGACGAGCGTTACCAGCACCTGGTGGGCAAGACGGCCATCGTGCCCGTGCTGGGCCGCGAGATCCCCATCATCGCCGACAGCTACGTGGACCGCGAGTTCGGTACCGGCGCCCTCAAGGTGACGCCCTGCCACGACCACAACGACTGGGCCCTGGGCAAGAAGCACGATCTGGAGTTCCTGCAGGTCATCGACGAAGACGGCATCATGAAGGCCGAGTCCGGCCCCTACGCCGGTCTGAAGAAGGAAGACTGCCGCACGAAGATCGTGGCCGACATCGAAGCCGCCGGCGACCTGCTGGCCGTGGAAGACCTGGACAACTCCGTGGGCCACTGCTACCGCTGCCACACCGTGGTGGAACCGCACGTGTCCACGCAGTGGTTCGTGGCCACCACCAAGATGGCTCCCGCCGCCCGCAAGGCCGTGCCCGAACTGACCCGCATCCTGCCGGAATCTTGGGCCAAGACCTATTATCACTGGCTGGACAACATCCGCGACTGGTGCATCAGCCGCCAGATCTGGTGGGGCCATCGCATCCCCGCCTGGACCTGCGCGCAGTGCGGCGAACTCATCGTGGCCGAACACGACCCCAGCTCCTGCCCCAAGTGCGGCTGCACCGATCTGAAGCAGGACGAGGACGTGCTGGATACCTGGTTCTCCTCAGCCCTGTGGCCCTTCTCCACCATGGGCTGGCCCGAGCAGACCAAGGATCTGGCCACCTGGTATCCCACCAGCGTGCTGGTGACCGGCTTCGACATCATCTTCTTCTGGGTGGCCCGCATGATGATGATGGGCCAGCACTTCATGGGCCAGGTGCCCTTCCACGACGTGTACCTGCACGCTCTGGTGCGTGACGAGACCGGCCGCAAGATGTCCAAGTCCACGGGCAACGTCATCGACCCGCTGGAGATGATCGACAAGTACGGCTGCGACTCCCTGCGCTTCACCCTAACGGCCTTCGCCGCCATGGGCCGCGACATCCGCCTGTCCGAAGCCCGCATCGAAGGCTACCGCCACTTCGTCAACAAGCTGTGGAACGCCGCCCGCTTCGCCCTCATGAACCTGCCCGAGACCGCGCCCGCCCCGGTGGCCCTGGAAAGCGTGGAAGGCCTGCACCACCAGTGGATCCTGCACCGTCTGGAGCAGGTCAAGCAGGACATGGACAAGGCGCTGGAAGAATACCGCTTCAACGACGCCGCCCAGCTGGGCTACAAGTTCCTGTGGAACGAGTTCTGCGACTGGTATCTGGAACTCATCAAGCCCGACATGCAGGACGAGGCCCGCAAGCCCGTGGCCCAGTACGTGCTGTGGGTGGTGCTGCGCGAGCTGCTGCTCCTGCTGCATCCCATCATCCCCTTCGTCACGGCCGAGATCTGGCACGCCCTGCCCGTGCCCGCCGGCGAGCAGCCCACGGACATCGCCCTGGAGCTCTATCCCGCGGCCCGTCCCGGCTGCCTGCATGAAGCCGAGGCCGCCCGTATGGAACTGGTGCAGGGCATCATCGTGGCCGTGCGCACCATCAAGGCCGAGCTGAACATCAGCCCCAGCCACAAGGTGAGCCTGATGCTGCATCCTGTGGACGAGGCCCAGGCCTCCCTGCTGGAAAGCTGCCGCCAGATGATGACCACCCTGGCCCGTCTGGAAGACCTGCAGATCGGTGCCGACCTGCACGCTCCCAAGGCGTCCGCCTCTTCCGTGGTGGGCGGCTGCCAGGTCATAGTGCCCCTCAAGGGCGCCGTGGACCTGGCCGGCGAGCTGGCCCGTCTGGACAAGGAAATGGCCAAACTGGAAAAGGATCTGGTGGGCGTGCAGAGCAAGCTGCACAACGAAAGTTTCGTGAGCCGCGCTCCCGCCCAGGTGGTGGAACGCGAACGCGCCCGTGCCGAACAGCTGCTGGACGCCAAGGCCAAGATGCAGGCCCTGCGTCAGCGCTTTAGCGAAGCCCTCAACGAGGAATAAGGAACAACGTCATGAAGATGTCCGCCGTTGCCACGCCCCCCATGCTCTGCGCTTCCGGGCGCGGAGCGGTGGGCGTCGTGCCCGGCGCGGTCGTCGCCTCCGGTCTTTCGGGCCGGAGGCCAGCGGCCGCGCTGCTGTATCGTCTGCTGCTCCTGCTGGTGTTCTGCCTGTCCGCCCTGCCGGCCCGTGCCCATGTGGTGGACGAGCTGGCCCCCCTGCTGGACAGCGATGCCATCGTGAACAGCATCCAGGATATCGGTCTGCTCAAAAAGGCCGGTTTCATCTACCAGCCCGATCTGACCATCACGGGCGAGATGTGCCCCGTGGACGGCAGTCAGGACCAGCTGGCCGTGCTCAGCGGCATGCTGGCCGCCGACAGGATGTATGCCTTCTATTTTGGCGACGTGTCCGACGCTGCCAAAAAGAACGAGCTGCTCCAGCAGCTGGTGGGCAAGCCCCTGCCCACGCTGAGCGGCAAGGACATGGCCCGCATCCGCAAGGCCCCGCACAGTCAGGAATCCGCGAACATCCTGGCGCGCTTCCGCCAGCAGGAGCTTTCCCGCCTGCTGGAGGCCGCCCGTCAGGACGACCAGCTGCTGCGCCTGCTGGGTGCGCATCTGTACGGCCTTTATCTGGAGCGCCTGTACATGGCCTCGGTCATGGTGCTGGCCGCCGCGGAAAGCGACACGCTGGAGCCGCTCTATCAGGTGCACACCGGCCTGGCCACCCGGCACGGCAAGGCCCTGGAGATCCTCGGCAAGAAGGGGATGCTGGGGCTGGAAGACTGCGAGGCCCGCGCGGCCCTGGTCAGGAAGCTGCAAGGCCTGCTGACCGCCAACAAGGGCCAGCCCACGCTGGAAGGCCTGCGCGAGATCGTCTTGCTGGTACAGGAGGAGCGTGCGTTCTTCCTGACCCCTTGCCCGCTGCCGCAATAAGGATGTTTTGTGAGGGGGAAGAAGGAAACCTTTTTGGAAAAAGGTTCTCCTTCCCCCCCTCACGCTCCCCCCATATCCTTCCAAAAACTTTTATTATGGGCCGGAGTAGCCCTGTGAGCAGCAAGAGCGCCTTTCCCTGAGGGGAGAGGCGCTCTTTGGTCTTGGAAATGTGAAAATGCCGTCCGCATCAGGAGACGGGGGGGCTGTTTTTGTATCGCGTCAGGCACGATGGGGTTGATGCAGGCGGAGGAAAGGCGAGGTTCTCCTCAAGGACGTCATGAACCATGCTTCTGGCGGGCGATATGGAGCGCGGCGAGCTTCTTGTAAAGATAGCTGCGCGAGATGCCCAGCAATTGGGCGGCCTTGGCCTTGTTGCCGCCGCACCTCTCCAGGGCTTCGGTGATGGTACGGTATTCCGTGGCCCGTCTGTTGTCCGCCAGCCGCTCGGAGGCCTGCACCGGTGCGCCGGGAGCGGCTTCTTCTGCCGTCCCGGTCTGCCGCAGGGCACCGTGCAGCAGGTCGCGGGTCTCCTTGTGGAAAAAACGCTCCGGCAGATGGTGCAGGCCCAGGACGGTCTCGGAAGCCTGCATGGAGTAGAGCGCATAGGTCAGGATGTTGCGCAATTCCCGGACGTTGCCTCGCCACGGATGCGCGCTGCAGACGGAAAGGACGTCCTTGTGGATGCGGATGGCATGGCCGCGTTCCGGCCCCAGGAGACTGGTGATGATGGCGTAGGCCAGCAGGGGGATATCGGCTAGGCGCTCGCGCAGCGGCGGCACGACCAGGTCGAAGAGGTTGAGCCGGTAATAAAGGTCTTCCCGGAACTGTCCCTGCCGGACCATCTGTTCGAGATTGCGGTTGGTGGCGGATACCAGGCGGAAATCCACATGGCGTGGCGTGCCGCTGCCCAGCTTTTGGATCTCGTGGTTTTCCAGCACGCGCAGCAGTTTTGCCTGGAGCGGGAAGGGCATCTCGCCTATCTCGTCCAGAAAGAGGGTCCCGCCTTCCGCCAGTTCGAACAGGCCTTTCTTGCCCGAGGCCCGGGCCCCTGTGAACGCCCCCGCCTCATAGCCGAAGAGCTCGGATTCCATGAGTTCATGCGGGATGGCCGCGCAATTGACCGTGACGAAATTTCCAGAGCTGCGCGAACTGGCGGCATGGATGGCCTGCGCGACCATGTCCTTGCCCGTGCCGTTCTCGCCAAGGATCAGGATGGGTTCGTCATGCTGGGCAAAGCGCCTGCCCTTTTCCTTGAGCATGCGCATGGCGGAACTTTCTCCCACGATGGTGTCGAACGTCACGGGCTCCGTGCTTTGCTGCGGGCAGATGAGCGTGGAATAGCCGTCATAGGCTTCCAGCTCGCCGAGGATGTGCTGCATCTCGTGGATCTTGTTCTTGCGGGGCGAGACGGAGATATTTTCCGTCATGCAGCCGGCGATGCGCCCTTGCCGGTCGAAAAGGGGCCAGCGGTAGGTGACGCCGTACAGGCCGTTGACGGTCACCGAAGCGCAGGAATTGGCCTTGCCCGTTTTCAGCACTTCCAGGATGCCCTGCCGCGCCGTGATGAAAAAGGCGGTGGCATCGAGGCCCAGACAGCTGTCGTCCAGGTGGTACATCTTTTTATAGGCCGTATTGGCGAACACCAGTCTGGCCTGGTCGTTGAAGATGGCGATGCCCGAATGCAGGGGCTCCAGCGTGGCGATGTTCACGTCGATGGATCGCAGGAAGTCTTCATGGGACATGATATCCGGCTCCTTCCGCTGTGGAGGATGCGCATCGGCGGGGAACGTCCGGCACGGTACGCAGGCAAAGAGGGTTGTCTCCTTTAGGAGAAATATGTTTTTTTTTGTTGACAGTAAAGTCTCCAAAAAGAGACATATGGCGGGAAATCGAGGAAGAACTGTTTGTTAATATATTGAGATAAAAAGATTTTTTATTTTTAATTCTGGCACGGTTCCTGCTGGTGGGAGTGGACACATTCCCTTTGCTCATATTTCCACAAGGAGCCAGACATGTTCATCCCCCAACGGACAGAAGCCAGTATCGCCGCGGAAAAAGCCGGTCACGGTACCTATGCCGTGGACTGGGCCACGGCCGATGACCGTATCCGCCTTTGCAAGGGCATCGTCACCGATACCAACCAGCAGATGGACCCCGAACGCCTGAGCGTGCTCAAGGCCGTCTATGAGGAGAACCTCGGGGAAGAGCCGGTGCTGATCCGTGCGAAACTGCTGGAGCGCCTGCTGCTGACCAAGAAACTTTTCCTTGATGAGAACCCCGTGGTGGGCACGCTGACCAGTATCCGCTGCGGTCTGTACGCCTATCCCGAGTGGAGCTGCGACTGGATCAAGGACGAGATGGATATGGCCAAGATCTGCTCCCTGGGCGAGATCGTCATCCCTGATGATACCAAGGAACTGATGATGGGCGTCTACAAGCAGTGGAAGGGCCATACCGTCCGCGATACCGCCGACGCCAACTACAAGAGCCTGTACGGCGTGGATCCCCGGCCCTACATCAATTCCGGCATGCTCTATGACGTCATGAACGTCTCGCTGGGCTCCGGGTGCGCCAATTACAACATGATCCTGACCAAGGGCGCGCGCGGTGTGCTGGCGGACGTGGAGCGGAGCATGGCCGCGCTCAAGCATGAAAGCGGTGACTATCGCAAGCTGGCCTTCCTGCAGGGCATCAAGATCGTCCTGGAAGCCTTCATCAAGTGGGCGCACCGCTACGCCGATCTGTGCGAAGAGACCGCCGCTGCCGAAACGGATCCCAAGAAGAAAGCCGAACTGCTGGAGACGGCGGCTATTTGTCGCTGGGTGCCGGAAAACCCCGCCCGCAACTTCCGCGAAGCCATCCAGTCCTACTGGTTCGCGCACCTGCTGGTGGAGATCGAACAGATGGGCTGCGCCAACTCGCCGGGCCGCTTCGGCCAGTTCATGTATCCCTTCTACAAGAAGGACATCGAAGAAGGCCGCATCACCCGTGACGAGGCCAACAAGCTGACCTGCTTCCTCTTCATCCGTCATACGGAACTGGGCACCTATTCCGGCATGGCCCACCAGAAGGCCCTTTCCGGCCATACCGGCCAGACCATCGGTCTGGGCGGCCTGACGCCCGACGGCAAGGACGCCAGCAACGACTACGAGATGGTCATCATGGAAGTGCAGGCCCGCATGCAGAACATCCAGCCCACGCTGGCCCTGTGGTACACGCCCATGATGGACCAGGCCTATCTGATGAAGGCCGTGGACGTGGTGCGCACGGGCTGCGGCCAGCCCCAGTTCATGAATACGGCCATCGGTGTGGCGCGCAACCTGCTGCACTTCGGCCCTGACGGCGTGACCATCGAGGAGGCCCGCAACGTGGCCAACTTCGGTTGCGTGGCCAGCGGTGTGGCCGAGGCCGGTTCGTACATCGCCGGTGAGGACGCCATCTGCGCCGCCAAGTTCGTGGAACTGGCCCTGTACGATGGCTGGGATCCCACCACCAAGAAACAGCTGGGCCCCAAGACGGGCGAGGCCAATGACTTCACGACCTACGAAGAGCTGTACGAGGCCGTCCGCCGGCAGATCAGGGCGGGCATGCTGGTGCAGCGCCGCCACTCCAACCTGTCCACGGCGGCACACGAAAAGATCGTGCCCAGCATCTTCCGTTCGGCCCTGCACGACGGCTGCATCGAGACCGGCATGACGGAAGAGGCCGGCGGCCACAAGTACCCGCAAGGCATGGCCATCCTGTCCACCGTGGTGGATGCCGGCAATGCCCTGCACGCCATCAAGGAGCTGGTGTTCGACAAGAAGCTCTTTACCATCGCCCGGTTGCGTGAAGCCCTGGAAGCCAACTGGGTGGGCTACGAAGACATGCAGAAGATGTGCCTCGATGTGCCCAAGTACGGCAATGACGATCCGGAAAGCGATGCCTATGTGCAGCGCCTGTTCGACGACTTCAAGGACATCTATACGGAATGCGGCCCCAACTACTTCGGCAAGAACTGCTATCTGGATGCCTATTCCCTGTCCTTCCACAATCTGTACGGCTCCATCATGAATGCCTTCCCCAACGGCCGCAAGAAGGGCGTGGCCTTCACTGACGGCAGCGTTTCCGCCATGCCCGGCACGGATACCGAAGGTCCCACGGCGCTCATCAAGTCCGCGGCCCAGGCCGTGGACACCACCTGGTATGTGTCCAACCACTTCAACATGAAGTTCCTGCCGTCGGCGCTGGAAGGTGCCCGGGGGGCGCGCAACCTGATCGACCTCATCAAGACCTACTTCGACTGGGGCGGCAGCCACATCCAGTTCAACTGCGTCTCGCGTGAGACCCTGGTGGACGCCAAGGAACATCCGCAGAACCACAAGGAGCTGGTGGTCCGCGTGGCCGGTTTCTCCGCCTACTTCACCCGTCTGGACGGCGGCGTGCAGGACGAGATCATCAAGCGTACCGAATACAAATAGTCTTTGACAGGCCGGACGGATGCCCGCATCCGTCCGGCTTTTCACGTTTTTCGCCGGACAGGTCTGTCCGGTCGGGCGAGGTAGCCATGGCTCCACGAGGAACCCTCTACAACATCCAGCGCATGTCCGTGCATGACGGCCCCGGACTGCGGACCACCGTTTTTTTCAAGGGCTGTCCTCTGCGCTGCCTGTGGTGCAGCAATCCCGAATCGCAGGCCCCGGCGCCCCAGCTCATGTTTTTTTCTGATCTGTGTTCCGGCTGCGGTCATTGCCGCCAGGTCTGCCGGTACGGGGCCGTTACGGAAAAGGATCAGGTCATCGGGCGCGACCTTTCGCGCTGCACGGGCTGCGGCCAGTGCGCCGCCCAGTGCCCCACCTCGGCCAGCAGCCTGTCCGGGCGGGAGTACGAGGTCGAGGAGGTCATGCGCGTCGTCCGCAAGGATGCCGCTTTCTTCGGCAATTCCGGCGGCGGCGTGACCTTCAGCGGCGGTGAGTGCACCATGCAGCCGGATTTCCTCATGGCTTTGGTGGATGCCTGCCAGGACGAGGCCCTGCATGTCTGCATCGATACCTGCGGACAGACGGATCCCGTGTTCTTCCAGGCGCTGCTCCGCAAGGCGGACCTGTTCCTGTTCGACATCAAGCAGATGGACAGCGAAGCGCACAAGCGCCTTACCGGCGTGGGCAACGGTCTTATCCTGCGCAACCTGCGCACGGCTCTGGCGGCCTGCCCGGAAAAGATCCGTATCCGTATCCCCCTGATGCCCGGCCTGAACGATGGCGAGGAGAACGTCGCCGCCGTGGCGGCCCTGCTTGGGGAATACGGTGTGCGTCATGTGGACGTGCTGCCCTGCCACTCCTTCGGGAGCGGCAAGTATCGGGCCCTGTCCCGTCCTGTGCCGGACGTGCGCGAATTCAGCCCCGCCGGACTCCACGTTGCCCTGGAACGTTTTGCGGCCCGGGGGCTGGAAACGGAGATCGTGTAGGCGCTCCCGTGTTCACAGTCAAAGCCGATCCTGCCGTGCCTGGGAAGCTGGCCGGGCTGCTGCGGCCGGAGGCCTGTATCCGGCTGAAGGAATATACGCGCGGCGGCGACCGTCACGTCACGAAGATACTCGGGCCGGGCATCGATGTCCGGGACGGATCCCGGGACCTGCCGTGTGTCGTCGGGGAGGTCCCCTTCATCGCCGCGGAAGGGAGCTGCCGCAGATACGGGGGCAGTTTTGCCCTGTTGCCCGGGAAAGGGCGTTTGCACGTCGAGTGCTGCTGAGGAAAGGCCCGGACGGGCGTGCATGACGCGGGGAGCGCAGCATGCCGGTCCGGCCATCGTCACCGTTTTTCAAAAAGGAATCCCCATGTCGTTCGCTGTCGATATCTCCCTGTGCCGTCACTGCGGCTGCTGCGCTTCCGGTTGCGTGTGCGGCCTGATCCGCTTGTCGGAGTCTGGTGTCCCGTATATCGAGCCGTCCCGCCAGGACAGCTGCGTCCATTGCGGCCACTGCATCGCCGTCTGTCCCGAGGGGGCCATCCGGCTGGATGGCATGAGTGCGGGACAGCTGGAGGAGACGGGGGCCCCCCTGTCCGTCGCTGCGGCAGGCCGTTGGCTCAAAGCGCGGCGGGCCATCAGGAATTTCAGGCCGGAAGCCCCGGACAAGGCCTTGCTCCGCAGTGCCCTGGACGTGGCGGCCTATGCGCCGACAGCCCACAATGCCCGGGAAGTGGGCTACACCATCCTGCACGGGCGTCCCCAGGTAGAGGCCCTGTTGCGGGATACGGTGGAACTCATGGAAGCGCACGGCCTGTATGCCGGGCATACGCGGAACGTGCACAACGGCAACGACACGCTTTTCCGCGGCGCGCCCTGCCTCATCCTCATCCACGCGCCGGAGCGCATCCTTTCCGAGACGGACTGTGCCACGGCGGCAGCTTATCTTGAACTCATCCTGCCTTCGCTGGGCCTGGGCTCCTGCTGGGCCGGGATGCTGCTGGAGGCCTGCGCCCACGGTTCGCCTGCGGGGCTGGATTTGCCGGAAGGGCACAAACTTTATGCGGCGCTCATGGTGGGGACGCCTGCGGTCTCGTACCGGCGCATCCCGTTCCGCAGTGCCCCTGTGTGCCTCTGGAAGTAGCCGTCTTTCAAAGCCTCGTTCCCGTCTTGCTCCATACGCCCGGCAAGGGCTGCGCGGGCGGGAGAAAGGCCGACGCATACGAAAAGAGCTCCATCCGCAACAGGATGGAGCTCTTTTTATGGCTCTAAAGGACGGGGGATACCCCTCACGGGGCCGCACGGCCGGACATCTCCGCATGCGTCACACGGAGAGGCTTTCGCCTTTTCCGGCACGGGGCCGTGACGGGCTTATTTCTGTTCCGTATCGGTCTCCGCCTTGCTCACCCAGTCCACCAGGCGGGCCATGCGGGCCAGGCTGTAATGGCCGGGCTCGGGCTGCTGGCCGATCTCCTGCAGGGTGCCGTTGAGGCGGTAGATGCGCCAGTCCCCGGCGGGCAGGGCGCCGTTGTCCATGGCGGTCTTCAGGCCGGCACGGGCTTCTTCGGGCGAGCAGAACAGGGGAAAGTCCTGTACGGCCGGGTCGAGGACGACCATGGAGCCGCCCGCGATGTCGATGATGTAATTGCCGGGAGCCACGGTGTAGACTTCCTGGCAGTCACGGTCGGGCGGCAGGGGGGCCGTACTGGGGCCTGTGGTGGCACAGCCGCCCAGCATCAGAAGGGACCCAAGCAGGGCGGGGGCAAGGATCACGGGGAAACGTTTCATGTCATTCTCCTGCCGGGCGTACCGGCATCAGATTCGCCCCCGGGCACGACAAAAGCGGGCAGGTGGCGTCATGACTGACTACACACCAAGCCCGCTTTTTTGTCAAAAGGTTCGTATGCCGAAGGGCGTGGGGAAGGCCGTTAGCGGGCCTGGCGGCTCATCTCCTGCAGACGGGCGATGCGTTCTTCCAGCGGCGGGTGCGTGCTGAACAGGTTGGCCATGCTGCCGCCGCCAAAGCCGAACAGCGGCGAGACGATGAACATCTGTTCGGTGCTGGGGTTGCCGTTCTGCATGGGGATCTGTCCGCTGGCCACGCCCAGCTTGTGCAGGGCACCGGCCAGGGCCAGGGGCTGGCCGCAGATGCGGGCGCCGGTCTCGTCGGCCAGGTACTCGCGCGAGCGGGAGATGGCCATCTGGATGATGCTGGCGGCGATGGGGGCCAGGATGGCCAGCAGGAACGCGGCGATGGGGTTGGTGCCGCCTTCCTCGTCGTTGCTGCTGCCGCCGAAGATGGCGGCGAACTGCATGAAGTTGGCGATGCTGACGATGACCGAGGCCAGCACGCCGGCGATGGTCTGGATCAGGATGTCGCGGTTGGCGATGTGGCCGATCTCGTGGGCGATGACGCCGCGCAGCTCCTCGGGGCTGAGGATGCGCATGATGCCGTCGGTGACGGCCACCACGCCGTGCTCGGGGTCGCGGCCGGTGGCGAAGGCGTTGGGCGCGTCTTCAGGGATGACACAGACGCGGGGCTTGGGGATGCCGGCGTTGGCGGAAAGCTCGGCCACCATGCGGTGCAACATGGGGGCTTCGTCTTCGGACAGCTCGCGGGCCTGGTACATGGAGAGCACGATCTTGTCCGAATACCAGTAGGAACCCACGTTCATGATCATGGCGATCACGAAGGCGATGATGATGCCGGTGCGGCCGCCCATGATGCCGCCCAGGCCGATGATGATGGCGGAAAGCAGGGCGAGAAGCAGCACGGTCTTGATCTGGCTGGTCATGGTATCTCCTTGATGTGCGAGGTAGGGATTCGCTCACTGTAGATAAGCATGCGTCAGCAAAGTGGCAAGAGGTGGGAAAAAGGATGCTGGGGAAGGGCGACAGGAATGGCCGGGTATATCCCTGCGACGAAAAAGGAGAGGCGGGGAAGCACGGTGATGCCGTGTTTCTCCGCCTCTCCCTGATAAAGCGTGTTTGAGGAGGAAGGGGAAAGTTTGAGGGGGGAAGGAGGCCCTTTGGGCGTCAGCAAAGGGCCTCCTTCCCCCTCAACAAAACACCTCTCTCGTTTACGAGCGGTAATCGGCGTTGAGGCTGACGTATTCGTGGCCGAGGTCGGAGGCGCGCAGGTCGTAGCAGCCGTCGCCGAGGCCCATATGGATCTCCACCGGGATGTCGGTGGCCTTGAGCAGCTCGGAAAGCTCGGCTTCCTTGTCGCCGTTGACGGGCTGACCGTCGCGGAAGCGTTCGATGCCGCAGAGCACCAGACGCACGCGGCTGGGATCCACCTGGGCCCCGCTGCGGCCCACGGCGGCCACGATGCGGCCCCAGTTGGCGTCCTGGCCGTAGATGGCGGTCTTGACCAGCTGGGAGTGGCCCACGGTGCGGGCGATGCGGCAGGCGTCCTCATCGGAGGCGGCGCCGCTCACGGTGATGTGCATGACCTTGCTGGCGCCCTCGCCGTCCTTGACCAGCATGTAGGAGATCTGGCCCAAGATGTCGGTAAGGCCCTTTTCCAGCAGGGCGGCGTCCTCACCTTCGGCACGGATGCCGGAAGCGCCGTTGGCCAGGCCGAGGATGGTGTCGTTGGTGGAGGTATCGCCGTCCACGCTGACGCGGTTGAAGGTCTTGTCCACGGCGCGGGCGAACATGGCCTGCCAGGTCTCGCGGTCCACATCGGCGTCGGTGAGCATGACGGCCAGCATGGTGGCCATGTTGGGGCAGATCATGCCCGCGCCCTTGGCCATGCCGGTAAGGCGCACGGTGCCGCCGGACAGGGGCACCGTGATGCTGGCGAACTTGGGAAAGGCGTCGGTGGTCATGAACGCGCGGGTAAAGCCTTCGGCATCGCGGCTGCCCAGGCTTTCCACCAGGGAGGGCACGGCCTCGCGCCAGCGGTCCATCTTGAGCTGGTCGCCGATGACGCCGGTGGACATGGGCATGATCTCATGCGGGGCCAGCCCGGTGAGGGCGGCGACCATGCGTCGGGTCTCGAGGCAATTCTCCAGGCCTTCGTCGCCGGTACAGGCATTGGCCTGGCCGGAGTTGGCCAGCACGGCGCGGCAGGTGCCGTATTCGCGCAGGGTCTGCTGGCAGACCTGCACGGGGGCGGCCTTGAAGGCATTGGTGGTGAACAGGCCCGCCAGCACGGCGGGACGGTCGGAAACAATCAGCCCCAGGTCGTCGCGGCCGGCTTTTTTGAAACCGGCGGCAGCGGCCCCGGCGGAGAAGCCGAGGGGCAGGTCGTTGCGCGTATCGCTCATGGGAACATCCTTTCCGGTCATGGGCTTCCGGGAGGAAAACGATGAAAAAAAGGCGGGGATCTTGCCTTGCAAAATCCCCGCCGTCATATCAAGCAACCAGCGCTGTCCGATCTTTGTGGGAACGGACGTTCAGGACGCTAGTTTTTGCTCTTCTGGATCTCGTCGGCGATAGCCTGGGGCACACGCTCGTAGTGATCGAACTGCATGGTGAAGGTAGCGCGGCCCTGGGTACGGGAGCGCAGGTCGGTGGCGTAACCGAACATGGAGGCCAGGGGCACCTGGGCGCGCACGCTCTGGGCACCGCCGGCGCGGGCTTCCATGCTCTGCACGCGGCCGCGGCGGCCGTTGAGGTCGCCCATCACGTCGCCGAGGTATTCTTCGGGGGTGACCACTTCCACGTCCATGATGGGTTCCAGCAGGACCGGGCCGGCCTTCTGCATGGCGTCCTTGATGGCCATGGAACCGGCCACGTAGAAGGCCTGTTCGGAGGAGTCCACTTCGTGGTAGCTACCGAAGACCAGGTTGACCTTCAGGTCCACGCAGGGGAAGCCGGCCAGCACGCCGGACTTCATGGCATCCTGGATACCCTTGTCGATGGCGGGGATGTATTCCTTGGGGATCACGCCGCCGGTGATGGAGTTGATGAACTCGTAACCCTTGCCCGGGTTGGGTTCCACCTCGATCACGCAGTGACCGTACTGACCGCGACCACCAGACTGCTTGGCATGCTTCATGTCGGTCTTGGCAGGCTTGGAGATGGTTTCGCGGTAGGCAACCTGGGGCTTGCCCACGTTGGCGTTGACGTTGAATTCGCGGGTCAGGCGGTCAACGATGATTTCCAGATGCAGTTCGCCCATGCCGGCGATCAGGGTCTGGTTGGTTTCTTCGTCGCCCTTGACGCGGAAGGAGGGGTCTTCCTTGGCCAGCTTGTTCAGGGCAGCGGACAGAGCATCACGGTCGGCCTTGGTCTTGGGCTCGATGGCCACTTCGATGACGGGCTCGGGGATGTTCAGGGATTCCAGGATCACCGGGCGCTTTTCGTCGCACAGGGTGTCACCGGTGGAGGCGTTCTTCAGGCCCACCAGAGCCACGATGTCACCGGCGCCGGCCCACTTGATGTCTTCACGCTTGTTGGCGTGCATCTTCAGGATACGGCCGATGCGTTCCTTCTTGCCGGTGTTGGCGTTGTACACGCTGGTACCGGATTCCAGGCAGCCGGAGTAGATGCGGAAGAAGGACAGGTGACCGATGAAGGGGTCGGAGAACAGCTTGAACACCAGGCCGGCAAGGGGTTCTTTGTCGTCGCAGGGGCATTCGATCAGGTGTTCTTCGTTGCCGGGCTCATGGCCGGTCATGACGGCGATGTCCACGGGGGAGGGCAGGTAGTCCACCACGGCGTCCAGCAGGGGCTGCACACCCATGTTGCGGAAAGCGGAACCGCAGAGCACGGGCACGATGTTGCGGGCGATGGTGGCCTTGCGGATGCAGGAAATGATCTCTTCGCGGGTCAGATCTTCGCCGCCCAGGTACTTTTCCAGCAGGGCCTCGTCTTCTTCGGCCACGGCTTCGATGAGTTCGTGGCGCTTTTCTTCGTACAGGTCCTTCAGTTCGGCGGGCACGTCTTCTTCGGTGAACTGGGCGCCCTTGGAGCCCTTGTCGAAGCGGTGGGCCTTGCCTTCGATGAGGTCCACGACGCCTTCAAATTTGTCTTCAGCGCCGATGGGCAGCTGCAGGGGCACGGCCTTGGCGCCCAGGCGTTCGTGGATCATGCCCACGCAGCGGAAGAAGTTGGCACCGATGCGGTCCATCTTGTTCACGAAGCAGATGCGGGGCACGTGGTAGCGGTCGGCCTGACGCCACACGGTTTCGGACTGGGGCTCAACGCCGGCCACGGCGTCGAACACGCACACGGCACCGTCCAGCACGCGCAGGGAACGTTCCACTTCGATGGTGAAGTCCACGTGGCCGGGGGTGTCGATGATGTTGATGCGGCAGTCCTTCCAGAAGCAGGTGGTGGCGGCGGAGGTGATGGTGATGCCGCGCTCCTGTTCCTGTTCCATCCAGTCCATGGTGGACTCACCGTCGTGGGTTTCGCCGATCTTGTGGGAAACACCGGTGTAGAAAAGGATGCGTTCGGTGGTGGTGGTTTTGCCGGCGTCAATATGGGCCATGATGCCGATATTGCGCTGTTTGTCTACGGGGGTGGTGCGGGACACGTTATCCTCCAGAAAAGGGGCAGTGGGGCGGGGGGAAAAGCGCCGCGCCCTTGCGGGCGCGGCAGCAGTCACTCGGAATCGAGCTTACCAGCGGTAGTGGGCGAAAGCCTTGTTGGCTTCGGCCATACGGTGGGTATCTTCGCGCTTTTTCACCGCGCCGCCGCGACCGTTGTAGGCGTCCAGCAGTTCAGCGGAAAGCTTGGAGGTCATGCCCTTTTCGCCGCGCGAACGGGCATAGTTGATCAGCCAGCGGATGGACAGGGAAATCTGACGTTCGGGACGGACTTCCATGGGCACCTGGTAGGTGGCACCGCCCACGCGGCGGGCCTTGACTTCCAGATGGGGTTTGACGTTGTCCAGGGCCTTTTCAAAGGCGCGCATGGGTTCTTCACCGGTCTTTTCGCCCAGGGTTTCCAGCGAGCTGTAGAAAATCTTTTCAGCAGCGCCCTTCTTGCCGTCGTACATGAGACGGTTCACGAACTTGGTGACCAGACGGCTGTTGTACAGCGGATCGGGCAGCACTTCCCTCTTCGGGACAGGACCTTTACGGGGCATGATATTCTCCTTGAGAATCTCTGTGTTTCGGCGTCACCAGCCCCGCAGCGCCCCGGCGCGCCGTGAGAGGGCAGCCTGGGTGCGTTGCATGACGTACGCCGGAGTTAGCAAAAAATAACCTATTTGGGACGCTTGGCGCCGTACTTGGAACGGCTCTTGCGACGATCGGCCACACCGGAGGTATCCAGGGTGCCGCGCACGATGTGGTAACGGACACCGGGCAAGTCTTTCACACGACCGCCGCGGATGAGCACCACGGAGTGTTCCTGCAGGTTGTGGCCTTCGCCGGGGATGTAGGCCGTCACTTCGATGCCGTTGGTCAGGCGCACACGGGCGACCTTACGCAGAGCGGAGTTAGGCTTCTTGGGGGTGGTGGTGTACACACGGGTGCACACGCCGCGGCGCTGGGGGCAAGCCTGCAGGGCCGGGGTCTTCTTGCGCTTCACCACCGCAGTCCGCTCGATGCGGATGAGCTGGTTGATAGTAGGCATAGTTTCCTCCAAAGTTTCACTGCCTGCCCAAGACGGACAGGCAGCGCATGAATGCCGTAGAGCGGCAACACATACAATGCGCGGACGCGCTTGTCAAGTCCTGACGCCCCAACTTTACGGCAGGGAGACGGGACGGCGACAAAACAGGGAGACGCGCCGCACCCGCGGGGGAGGGGAGCTCCCTTTTTTATGGATGCAGCGATGGGGGCAGGGGGGACGAAGCAAGATCGCCGCAGGCGCAAGGCCTGCGGCGATCCCCGCTACAGGGGAGAGGTCCGGCCCCGTTGCGGGGCCGGACCTCCTGCGAGGAGGAACGTCCGCCGGTGTCCTGCCGGCGGGCGGGGTGTGTCGGCGGGTTACAGCTTTTTCACTTCCACATACCAGGCAGCGGCCTGTTCCAGCAGATGGCTGCTGCGGCCGGCCAGCATCTGGGCATCGCGCAGGTAGCCTTCCTGGAGCATGCAGGCGTCGAAGAGGTTCTCCACCATGCCGGCCAGGGTCTTGTCCTGGGGATCGGCCTTGAACATCTTGAGCAGGCTGCGCAGCAGCACGTGGTCGCGGTTGACTTCCAGCACCTTGACGGGCAGGGAGTCGTCCTTTTGCATGGCGCGCATGAGTTTTTCCATGGACGAGGTCATGCCGTCGGGCGAGACCAGCACGGCCGGGCTGTCGGCCAGGCGGTGGGAGACGCGCACGTCGGCCACGCGTTCGCCCAGGATCTCCTTGATGCGTTCCAGCAGCTTGTCGAAGCTGGCGTTGTCGTCGTCGGAAAGGGGCGCGGCGGCGGGCTTTTCGCTGTCGGCCTTGTCGGCGAAGGCGTCCAGGGCGTCATCGGCGGCGTTCTCGATGGCCTTGAACTCCCAGTCCTTGTATTTGCCCATGCCTTCCATGACGAACTCGTCCACGGGCTCGTAGAGGAAGAGCACTTCGATGCCCTTGCGGGTGAAGCGTTCCAGGTGCGGGCTCAGGCGGGCGGCCTCACGGTTGGGCGCGGAGACGTACCAGAAGGTCTTCTGGCCTTCGGGAGCGCGGGACATGTATTCGTCCAGGCTGGAGAGGGCTTCGCCGTCGTCCAGGGCCGAGGTGTTGAAGCGCAGCAGGCCGGCGATGCGCTCGCGGTTGGCGAAGTCCTGGTAGGAGAGCTTGAAGATGCGGCCGTGCAGGCGCCAGAAGGCGGCGTACTTCTCGGCATCCTTGGCGGCCAGCTTTTCCAGGTGGCTCAGGGTCTGCTTGATGATGGTCTGGTTGATCTTGCGCAGGACCACGTTTTCCTGAAGGGTCTCGCGGGAGATGTTGAGGGGCAGGTCTTCGGTGTCCACCACGCCCTTGAGGAAGGCCAGCCAGTCGGGGATCAGTTCCTTGTTGCGGTGCTGGATGAGCACGCGGCTGGCGTAGAGGTCCAGGCCCCAGAAGTCACGGTCGAGGCCGAAGAGGTCCTGACGCACGTCGGGGATGTAGAGCAGGGCGTTGAACTGCACGGGCGCGTCCACGGAGATGTGCAGCACGTCCAGCGGCGCCTTGCTGTCGTAGGTCAGGGCCTGGTAGAAGGCGTCGTACTGTTCCTTGGTGACCGAGGACTTGGGCTCGCGCCACAGGGCGGGCTGGGTGTTGACCTGTTCGCCGTCCACCAGCACGGGGAAGGGCACGAAGGCCGAATGCTTGCGGATGACGGATTCCACGCGGAACTTTTCGAGGAATTCCACGGCGTCTTCCTTGAGGTGGGCCACGATGCGCGTGCCGCGCTGCGGGGCGTCGTCACCGGCGGGGGCCACGGTATAGGTGCCCAGGCCGTCGCTGGTCCAGGTGGCGGCGCCGTCGTCATCGCCGAAGGCCGGACGCGAGGTCACGTCCACCTTGTCGGCCACCATGAACACGGAATAGAAGCCCACGCCGAAGCGGCCGATGATGTTGGCGGCATCGGCTTTTTCGCCGTCGGCCTTGGCTTCTTCGGCAGCCAGCTGGGCGCGGAAGGCCTCGGTGCCGGATTTGGCGATGGTACCCAGGTTCTCGGCCAGTTCGGCGGCGGTCATGCCCAGGCCGGTGTCCTCGATGGTCAGGGTCTTGGCGTCCTTGTCGAGGCTGATGCGGATCTCCAGCGGCAGGTCGTCATGGCGCGGGGTCTCGCCCCGGTTGCTGCGGAAGCGCAGCTTGTCCAGGGCGTCGGAAGCGTTGGAGATGAGTTCGCGGAGGAAGATCTCGCGATTGGTATACAGAGAGTTGGTGAGAATGCTCAGCACCTTGCGCACTTCGGCGCGAAATTCACAGGATTGAGCCGTATTTTCCGGCATGATGACAACCTCCATGGATACTTGCTGGGGAATAAGTAATCTTTCCCAATCAGGCGTCAAGGCCTTGCAGGGCCTAAACTTTGGCTTGCTTTTCGCTAAGGATAACGGTATGCAGGACGCTCCATAAGGAGGACGATCTATGGATGATGTCATTCTGCTTTCGCGGCTACAGTTCGCCGTGGCCGTCTTTTTCCACTTCATCTTCGTGCCGCTGACGCTGGGCCTGTCCCTGCTCATCGCGCTGATGGAGACCCGCTATGTGCGCACCGGGGATGAGGTCTGGCGCAAGCATGCCAAGTTCTGGGGCAAACTTTTCATCATCAACTTCACCCTGGGCGTGGTGACGGGCATCACCCTGGAATTCCAGTTCGGGACCAACTGGGCCCGCTATTCGGAATACGTGGGCGACATCTTCGGCTCCCTGCTGGCCATCGAAGCCACCGTGGCCTTCTTCCTGGAGTCCACGTTCCTGGCTGTCTGGCATTTCGGCTGGCATCGCGTGGGCAAGAAGACCCACCTGCTGGCCATCTGGCTGGTGGTGCTGGCCGGCAACCTGTCCGCCCTGTGGATCATCCTGGCCAACGGCTTCATGCAGAACCCGCTGGGCTATGTGATCCAGAACGGCCGCGCCGAACTGGCCGACTTCATGGCCGTGGTCACCAACCCCTACGCCTGGGGCATGTACGCCCACACCCTGCTCTCCGCCTGGACGCTGTCCTGCTTCTTCGTGCTGGGCGTGTCTTCCTGGCACCTGCTGCGCAAGAGCAACGTGGAATTCTTCCGCCGCTCCTTCCGCATGACCGCGCCCATCTGTCTGGTGCTGGTGCTGGCCCTCGCCCTGAGCGGCGACATCCAGGGCAAGGTGGTGTCCGAGCTGCAGCCCGCCAAGCTGGCCGCCATGGAATCCCACTGGGAGACCACCAAGAATGCTCCCTTCTATCTGGCCGTGGTGCCGGACGAAGCCAACGAGACCAACTCCGTGGAAGCCATCGGCATCCCCGGCCTGCTGAGCTGGATCTCCTACGGCGATGCTGACGCCGAAGTGAAGGGCCTCAAGGACTTCCCCAAGGAAGACCGTCCGCCGGTCACCCCCGTGTTCTGGGGCTTCCGCGCCATGATCTTCTTTGGTGTCATCTTCCTGGCCCTGGCCGCCTGGGCCACGCTGCAGCGTAATCGCGAGAGCATCAACCCCACGCTCATGCGTGCCCTGGTGTGGTGCATCCCGCTGCCCTACATCAGCATCGCCATGGGCTGGCTGGTGGCGGAAATGGGCCGTCAGCCCTGGATCGTCTACGGTCTGATGCGCACCAGCGACGCCGTTTCGCCGGTGCCCGCCGAGCATGTGTCCACGTCGCTGCTGGCCTTCATCATCGTTTACAGCGTGCTGGGCCTTCTGGACATTTTCCTGCTGCGCAAGTACGCCATCAAGGGCCCGCAGGGGCAGGAGGACTAAGTCATGCTGGAAACCTTGCAAGTAATCTGGTTCATCCTGTGGGCGCTGCTCTGGGCCGTGTATTTCGTCCTAGACGGCTTCGACCTGGGCCTGGGCAGCCTGCTGCCCTTCATCGGCAGCAATGAAGAAGAACGCCGCATCATGTACAACGCTGCCGGTCCCTTCTGGGACGGCAACGAAGTGTGGCTGATCTCCGCCGGCGGCGTGACCTTCGCGGCCTTCCCCAAGGTCTATGCCGTGATGTTCAGCGCCCTGTACGCTCCCCTGCTGATCCTGCTGTTCGCCCTGATCTTCCGCGCCGTGTCCTTCGAGTTCCGCGGCAAGGTGGAAAGCGGCGTGTGGCGCGGCTTCTGGGATCTGGTCCACTTCCTGTCCAACCTGGTGCCTTCCCTGCTGCTGGGCGTGACCTTCGCCAACCTGTTCATGGGCATCCCCATCGACGGTGAAGGCGTGTTCCACGGCACGCTCATGGGCCTGGTCAACGGCTACGGCATCGCCGGCGCCATCTTCTTCCTGGTGATGTTCATGCTGCACGGTTCCCTGTGGCTGGCCATCAAGAGCCAGGGCGAACTGCAGACCCGCGCCGTGGCCAGCGCCACCCTGCTCTGGCCCGTGATGCTCATCCTGCTGGTGGCCTTCCTGGTGCTGACCTTCTTCAACACCGACCTGTTCAACAACTACTGGAGCAACCCGCTGCTGCTCCTGCTGCCCGTGGTGGCCCTGGCCGGCCTGCTGGGCGTGCGCTGCATGCTGCGCCGCGGCCAGCTGTGGAAGGCCTGGATGTGCAGCGCCGTGTACATCATCGGTGTGACCTTCTTCGGCGTCATGGGCATGTTCCCGCGCATGCTCATCTCGTCCATCGATCCCACCGCTACCCTGACGGCCTTCAATGCTTCCTCGTCCGAGCTGACCCTCAAGATCATGCTGGGCGTGGCTCTGGTCATGGTGCCCATCGTGCTGCTGTACCAGTTCTGGGTCTACCGCCTGTTCTCCCACAGCCTGAGCGCTGAAGACCTGAAGGACGAGCACGCTTACTAGCAGCGACGATCCGTCCGCCTCATCGAGCCCGGCAGACAGGCAGGCCCTGTCCGCCGGGCTTTTTTCATGCCCCGGGCCGGGATGCGGTGCACGAAAGACCGCCCTGTCTGCCGGGGGCGCCGTCCGTCTCCGTTCGCGGACGGGAAGCACCTGATGGACGCGGAGCAGGCGGGAAGAGGAAAAGAGGGCGGACCGAGTCCGCCATCATGGCGGAGGGGATTTGCTTTTGCCCTGCATATCCGGGAAGATGCGGGACAGAGCGGAGGCCGTATGAAGACCAAGATAGATGCAACGGATGTGAGGATCGTCGAAGAACTCAGGAAGAACGCGCGCATCACCATGAAGGAGCTGGGCGCGCGGGTCTTCCTTACCGGGCAGGCCGTCAAGAACAGGGTGGAACGGCTGGAGGACATGGGCATCCTCCAGCGCTACACCATCAACGTCAATTGTCCGGTCTTCGGCTACAAGGTCCATGCCGTCATCCGGGTGCAGCTCAGGCATGGTCCGGCGGACGCCCTGAAGGCCTGCTGCCGCAAGGAGGGCAGGCGCACCATCCATTGTTACCGGACCACAGGCGACAACCTGTATTTCCTCGATATGTATTTTCTGGACATGGAGGCCCTGGACGCCTTCCTGGCCGAGGTGGAACCGCTGGGCAGCTACGAGCTGCATGTGGTCCTGAGGGAAGCGGAAGACCTGGCGGAATGAAGGCCCCCGCCGGAGGGGGAAGAGGAAGGAAGGCGTTCTGCCTGGGGACCGGCGGGGACCTGATTCGGGAAAGTGCGGGGCAGGGAGGCACCGGGCAGAGCCCGGCCCTGCCGGAGCGGCGTCACAGTGGCGGGACGGAGCCTAGCCTCCTGTCCCGCTTTGCCGTCGGTCCGTCCGTCCGCGGGCCATACGGCGTTTTCCTGTCGTTAAAAATCAGCGCTCTGGCCGTCGTCGGGCATGAAGACGGCTTCCCGGATGCCGCGACGGCGCAGGGCCTGCTCCATGCTCTGCCGGGTCAGGGAGGCGTGGGCCACGGTATCCATATGGCTGACGATGATCCGCGCTTCCGGGCAGGCGGCGTGCAGGGCGGCCACATCCGCGTCGTCCATGATCAGGCGGCCTTCATCGAGCAGTTCGGCCGCGCAGGCATTGACCATGACCACATCGGGCCGGAAGCGGCGCAGGCTTTTGGCCACGCCGTCGAACCAGATGGTGTCACCGGCCACATAGAGCGTTTTTTCGTCAGGATGGCGGAAGACCACGCCGCAGGACGGCCCGCAGGGGATGATGGTGCCGTGGCGTCCGGGCGTCTTGCTGAGGCGGATATCGCCAAAGACGGTCTCTTCTCCCAGTACCTCCACCCTGGCGAAGCCGGAGCGCCGGAGCACGGCGGCGTCTTCTTCGCTCTGCACGAACACGGGCACGTCCTTGTCCAGCGGCGCGCCCACGCTGCCGTCGGCGGCCATGTCGATATGGTCGGGATGCACATGGGTCACGATATAGGCATCCACACCGGCCAGGATGTTCGCCACCGGCATGGGCAGGTCGCACAGGGGCATGGGCAGGTCCAGCTGCTCGGGGCGGCAGCGGAACACGGGATAGTCGCGGAAGGTCCCCATGCTGCCCCTGGCCGCCAGCCAGGGGTCGGTGAGGAAGGTCTTGCCGGCGTAATGGATGCGGACCATGGCGTTGCGGATCTGCTGTATCTTCATGCTGAGTCACCTCTCTGGATTGTCGTTGCGGAGTCCCGGTATCCGGAGGAAAAGGTAACAGGGGCGCCGGGGCCGGGCCAGAATCCGGGCCAAGAAATGCGCGCCGTTTTCTTGAAAAAATCAAGTGGCAAGCACGAACGCCACGAGCCGCATCCGTCTGGGGGCGATGGCTTTTCTTGCAAGGCGATGCTGGGGCCTTCCGTGCCGGAACGGTGTGCCCGGGTGGGACATATGTCGGCTCATCCATGCTTTGTTTCTATGGTAAAGTATTCGATATAGGTATTTGTCATGGATGTGTGCTGCGGCTAAAGAGGAAAGAACAGCGGCAGGCTCGTTTTTGCCTGCCTGACCTCAAGCCGGAGCGACATGATGAGCATATGCAGAACACTGGCGGCAACGATCCTGACAGGCATGATGCTGTTTGCAGGAGCGGCGGCCGCAGCGGACAAAGGCCTCTCTGGCACGACTGCTTCCAAGGATGGTGACGCTATGGAACTGGTACAGGAATGGGACAAGGTCTTTCCCAAGAGCGACAAAGTGGAACATCGTAAAGTGACCTTCCGCACCCGTTACGGCACTATGCTGGCGGGCGACCTGTACGTGCCCCGGGACGCCAAGGGCAAACTGGCGGCCCTGGCCGTGAGCGGTCCCTTTGGCGCGGTGAAGGAACAGGCGTCCGGGCTCTATGCCCAGACCATGGCCGAGCGCGGCTTCCTGACGCTGGCCTTCGACCCCTCCTATACGGGCGAGAGCAGCGGCGAGCCGCGTCACGTGGCCTCGCCGGACATCAATACCGAAGACTTCAGCGCTGCGGTGGACTTCCTCACCACGCTGGACGCGGTGGATGCGGAGCGCATCGGCATCATCGGCATCTGCGGCTTCGGCGGCATGGGCCTGAACGCCGCCGCCATGGATACCCGCATCAAGGCCACCGTGGCCGTCACCATGTACGACATGAGCCGGGTCACGGCCAACGGCTATTTTGACGCCATGGATGCCGAGGCCCGCTACGCGCTGCGCCGGCAGCTGAACGCACAGCGCACCCGGGACGCACGCTCCGGCAGCATCGCACCGTCCGCCGCGGGCCTGCCCGCGGCCCTGACGGGCGACGAGCCGCAGTTCGTCAAGGACTACTTCGACTATTACAAGACCAAGCGCGGCTTCCATCCCCGTTCCATCAATTCCAACGGTGCCTGGAACGCCACCTCGGCCCTGTCCTTCCTGAACATGCCCTTGCTGGCCTATGCGGGCGAGATCCGCAGCGCGGTCCTGCTGGTCCACGGCGAAAAGGCGCATTCCCGCTATTTCAGCGAGGATGCCTTCAAAAAACTCAGCGGTGACAACAAGGAGCTGCTGATCGTGCCCGGGGCCTCGCATACGGACCTGTACGACCGGGTGGACATCATCCCCTTCGACAGGATCGAGGCCTTTTTCAAGGCCAACCTCTGAGACCTCTCTCCTTTCCTTGCCGCATGATGCGAAGCCCCGGCGACGGGGCTTCGTTTTTTTTGTCCCTGCCGACGGACGGTGGCCTCGCAGCACGACCCTCCGGCCGGGATGGGCCAGATTGCCGGGCCGTCGCCGGTACGGCTTCCGCCGGGGCGTCTTGCCGGACATGCAGCCTGTTTTCGGCAAGGCCGCCGGGTGGCGGGCACATTGAAAAGTCCGCGTCCCTGGGGGATAATGACACATCCACTCCCTTCATCCCTGCCGCGGGAGTGTACGCGCTTTCCCCGTTCCTTTCGCAAAGGGCAGGGAAGGGGCCCTGTCCGGGAGCGCAGGGGAGCGGCGCCCCTGTAACGCCGCGCCGCATTGCCCTCTGGCACCTTTTTTGCTCATCCGTACATGTATCCTGTCCGCTGCCAACGCTGTCGGCAGTACCACCAACGCTGCGGGCAGGCCGAAGATATGCCCTGAACTTTTTAGACCTCTGTACGAAAGGAGGCATCATGATAAGCCGCGAGACCGCCAACACGCTTCTGGAAGAATTTTCCCGCCAGCAGGAGATCGAGCCCCTGCAGCTCGACGATGCCAACTATTGCGCCCTGGCTTCGGCCGACGACCATGTGGTGCATCTGCGTTTCGATGAAGGGCAGGGCACGTTCATCGCCTTCGGCAGCATAGGCACGCTTTCCGAGGATGAGGAAGTGGCCCTGCGGGAGCTGCGGGCCCTGCTCACCGCCAACCTCATGTGGCAGGATACCCAGGGCGCCACCATCACCCTGGCCCCGGAGAGCGACACCGTACTGTTGCAGCAGATGTGGCTGCCCGAGCAGGCCACGGCGGACAAACTGGATGCCTTCCTGCAATCCTTTGCCCTGTCGCTGGACTTCTGGACGCAGCGCTGCGCGACCCTGGGCGACACCGTGATGGAGAGCGAGCAGCCCTTTTATGTGAAGGTCTAGGAGGGAGCTATGCCTATCGATTCCATAGCCAACCTGCGCCATCTGAGCCAGGCCCAGGGCAGCTTCGTCCGCCTCGACCAGGGCACGGACAAGCTCCAGGCGACGACCGTCAAGGCCCGCTTCTGGCAGTGGTCGCAACGGAGCCAGGAAAAGGCCGGCAACAGGGCCGCGGCCGAGCGCGTGCGCGACAGCGTCTGCGCCTATTGCGGCAAGGCCGAGGGCACGCGTTTGTTCAACCAGTACATCGGCAAGAAGTCCCTGGAGGGCAAGGCCTTCACCGGCGGGAACCTGTCCAGGCTCCTGGATGCGGCGGCGGAGCGCAATCTCGCCTGCCTGGGGCGCGGCATGGTGGCCACGGGCCGGCGGGCCCTCCGGCCGGAGCTCATGGCGGAGCTGGGCCGGGCCGGTATCGATCCCGACTACTTCGTCAGCCTCGTGAGCCAGGGCGTGCGTCTGGTGGGGAGCGATGCCTGGGGGCAGCAGGCCGTCGCGGAGGGCGAGCGGGAGCTTGCCTCGGTCTCCTGGGCGGTGGACGCCATGCGCAGGGATCTGGACGCGTTCCAGGCGGGCCTGCCCGCAGGAGCGGAGGGCGTGGACGGGCTGCTCCATTGCCTGGAAGGCCTCAAGGCACAGCTGGATGCCAAGCGGGACATCATGACAGCCCAGAAGGAGCAGAGCCCCTTCACGGCCGGGAACGTGCGCCTTGCCTTCCGGCAGACCTATGCCGCCTACGAGCGGGTCATAGGGGAACATGTGCGCCGGACAGGCGAGGAGCTGGGCAATCTTGATCCCGCTTCGGACGCGGGCATGCTCCTTGCTGAACGGGCCCGGGACCTCAGCAGGCTGATGGCGGCCATGCAGGACAAGATGACCGACCCGCCCGAACTGCGGGGGCTGGCCGACGGGGAACGCGTCCCCGATGCGGTGATGAAGTCCTTCAATGAGCTTCCCGGGGAGCTGGGCAAGGAGCTGCACCGGCTGCTGCCCGAGCTGTCGGCGGGGAAGCTGGCCAAAGAGATCAAGGAAGCCCATATCCAGGTGCTCAACGAACAGGACTGGGGCGTCATCCGGCGCGATCTGCAATATCTGGGACGCGGGGGCGCGGGCGTGACCGCCACCTCCACCATCACGCCCGCCTGCCATATCGGTGCGGGCGCGCAGCCCGGCCCCATCGGCCGGAGCATGGCCCGTCACGGCATCAACGGCGTCTCCTGCGAGGACAGGGGCCAGCCAAACCATGCCCTGAACCTGGCCCGCACGGAGATCGCCGTGGGCGGCAACACCCTGTTCCGGGGCCTTCGGCACGGCATCAACAGCGCCTATTCCATCAAGGATCCCGCGGCCAGAAGGGCGGCCAACGCCACCCGCGCCAGAGAGATCTTCACGGCGGCCCTGCAAAGCTCCCCGAAGCTGGCGGACGTCCAGCGCAGGCTGGCGGCGAAGGCCGATGCCGTCATCGACTTGCCTCTGCTCTCCACCAGTCTGGTCACGCCCGATGTGCCGCGCGAGATCTTCGGCACGTCGGAAAAGACCTATCTGGCCGAGCAGTGCGCCTCATGGAAGGATGCCTGCGGGCCTGACGGCACCTGCACGGTGGATGTGGTGCTGCCTGACGGGCAGGAAAGGTCGGTCAGGGTCCGGCCGCAGGTATTCACCTTCAATTTCGGTGTGAATACCGGCGCGCAGGGCGGGCTCCAGGGCCTGATCGGCGGCTGGGGCACGTCCGACCGGTACAACAGGGAAGCCATGGCCCAGCTTTTCGGGGACGACATGCTCGGCGGGATGGTGGAGACCTATCTTGGACGGTCGGACATCTCCGCCCGGGACAGGCAGAACGTGCAGGCCCTGCGCTACGAGATCCATGCGCTCTGGGCCACCGAGGGCTACAGGATGAGCGGGGCCGACCCCTATCGCCTGCCTGCGCGGCTGGCCATGCTGGGGCACATCATGGGCATGATGCCGCTGTTCAACTGCAAGAGCGGCAAGGACCGCACCGGGCAGATGGACGTGGCCTGCAAGACCCTGGCCCTGCAGATGCACGAGAACGGCGGCCTGCTGCCGCCCTTCAATGCCCCGCGCAGCTCCATGGATCAGCAGATCTTCCAGCAGGTGGCCATCAACGGCGGCAATCTGGAGATGCAGCGCCTGAACACCGGGCTGGCGGGCTTCAAGACCAAGGGCGTGGCCGGTCTCGATGCCCTGTTCACGGATGAGGCCCGGGAGATCCACCGGGGCCTCAGCAGCTATGTGAAGGCGTAAGTCGTCAGCGCAAACGGACGTATCTCCTCCACGCATCCCTCTTTTTCAAATCCACATCCAGGGGCGGGCTTTGCCTGCCCCTGTCGTTTTTGTACGGCGTGGATGTCGCCAACCCACCGCGATGCGGCATCTTCGGGCCTAGGCTTTTGCTGCTATATTTTCCAATCCCGTATGAGCGGTTTTTGAAGGGGTGGGGGAGCGCGAGG
>OLFY01000572.1_pt1 | contig 54868 bp, 37 predicted proteins | sample 1605611 | NCBI WGS metagenome assembly OLFY01 (sample SAMEA3888923, study PRJEB22519) | human gut metagenome | biome: human gut; feature: human-associated habitat; material: faeces | place: Denmark | collected 2011 | reverse complement strand
TACCCTTTTGTTTTAGGTAGTTACGTTATATTTTATTAACTTGCGAAACTTGAATCATATAATAGAGAATACGATTAAAAACCTCAGCCATTCAAGTTTGCGAGATCTTGAGGCTTCCTTAAAGATGGTCAAGGAACAAATGGGCCAGTTTAAGGATAGAGGAGATGCAGGTTTTAAGGAACTGGCGGAGAAGGCGCGAAAACTCGATTCAGAAATTAAGAAGGTCCATGAATCTATTTCAGGTAAAACTGGAAATGTTTTCGGTAGATGGTGGCAGAGACTCAATAATAATTGGGGAGCCATGACGCAGGCTTGGGGGGCATTCACTGGCCTTACAGACACCGTGCGTCAGACGACGGCCGCTTTTGCCGAGATGGACCAGGAGATGGTCAACGTCCAAAAATATACGGGCCAAACCAAGAAGGAGGTGGTGGCCATGAATGAGGACTTCAAAAGGATGAATACCCGTACAGCGCGCGAGGAACTCAATCAACTGGCTGGTTCTGCAGGACGACTGGGCATCACGGCCACGAGCGATATTGAGGAATTCGTCGATGCAGCCGACAAGATTAATGTAGCACTGGGCGATGACCTCGGTGAGAAGGCCGTTGATCAGATTGGTAAACTCGCGATGATGTTCGGCGAGGACAAGAAAAAAGGATTGCGTGGGGCGATGCTTTCCACGGGCTCCGCCATCAATGAGTTGGCACAAAGCTCGTCAGCATCTGCGGGATACCTTGTCGATTTCACGGCACGCTTGTCGGGAGTGGGTAAACAGGCGGGACTGACACAACAACAGATCATGGGCTTCGCTTCCGTCCTAGACCAGAACATGCAGCAGGACGAGACAGCAGCCACGGCTATGCAGAACCTGATCACGAAGATGTTTCAGCAGCCTGCTAAGTTTGCCGCACTGGCTGGCAAGAGCGTCAAAGAGTTTACCAACCTCCTGAAGAATGATGCCAACGAGGCACTGATCCAGTTCTTCGGTGCCATGCGCAAGAACGGCGGGTTCGCACAGCTTGCGCCGATGTTTGACGAGATGAAAATGGACGGAAGCCGTGCCGTCGGCGTACTCTCGGTCATTGCGGATAAGCTGGCCGATGTGAAGGTGGCACAGGAGACGGCCAATAGGGCCTATGCGTCTGGACAGTCCGTCATAGACGAGTTCAATACCCAGATGTCAAGCCAACAAGCAGCGCTTGACATGGCTAAAAAAGACTTCAAGGAGTTGGCCATTGAACTCGGAGAGCAACTACTGCCCGTCGTGAAATACACCATATCGACGGGAGCGCTCCTCGTCAAGTCGCTTCTGACCATTATCAATTTCACGCGCCAACACTACAAAGGGATCATTGCGTTGAGTGCGGCAATAGCTACCATTGCTTCCATCTACTACCTATCTACTATCAAGGTTAAGTTGTGGGCGGCGGCGCAGCTGGTGGCTACAGGTATTGATAAACTCGCTACTTTCGTTTTGAAAACTCAAACGACCGTGGTGCTTGGTCTCAAATTAGCATATTATGCAGTGACAGGACAGATTGCGAAGTGCCGTACGACGATGATGGCGATGCGTGCGGCCTCCATTGCTAATCCCTATGCTGCTTTGGCCACTGCGCTACTGGTGTTGGTGGCCGCAGGCTACAAGCTGTATAATATGTTCTTGTCTTCAAAAAAGGCCATGGAGGGAAACATGCTCTCCGTACGCAAGGCGAAGGCTGTACACGAGGATATGGTTGCTGCTACTAAGGAAATGAACGAGAACACGGCAGAGGAGCGTACGAGAGTGGAGGAGCTTACGAAAATCATCAACTCCAATGTCTATTCGTACAATGAGAAGAAAGCGGCTATGATTGCGCTTGAGAAGATCGTGCCAGGTTTTCATCGCAACCTTAAAAACGAGGAGGCGCTGACGCGTTCGAACAATGAGGCGCTGGAGGAATATGTGAGAAAGCTCAATGATGTGGCCTTGGCGCAGGCCCTTTACAATAAGATGGTCGCGTTGAAAGGAAAGCAATTCAACTTGGACATGGAGATTCGTAAGCACGAGCGGTCTGCCAAAGCCGTAAGGGCGGAGATTGCGCGCCATCCTGAAATATACAATGCGACAGAGAAAGGAAAGCAGATCACTGTTGGCGATGGCTTTATCTCGAATCTTTATGTTCCGTACAGTGCTCCTACAAAGGCTAACCGGAAGAAACATGCAGAACTGCAGAATTGGTTAAATTGGTCGAGATTGTTAAAGAAAAAACTGGCCGTAGTTAATTATGAAATAAAATACATCGGAGATTATTTGAAACAAAACGAGGGGGTCAGGACTGAATACCACAAGATCGTAATCAAGGAAACTGGTGGCGGAAATGGAAGCAGCGGCGTGGTGATTCCAGGATTGGATGGAGGCTTCAGCACTCCTGGCCACTACAAGGATCCTAAGCAAGTGGAGAAGGAAAGAAAGAAGGCGGAGAGCGAGAAGGAGAAAGCCAAAAGACTGGCGGAGAAGAATGAGCGAGAGATGAGCAAGCAGCGGAAGCAAGCTTATCAAGAAGCTATCAAGGAGGCAAGGGGCAATACGGACAAGGAGCAGGCTATGAACATACTCGCCTATTCCAAGGGCGAGAAAACCTTCACGCAATATCTCGATGACCAACACAGCATCGCCATCGAAGGCTACCGGAAGCTGGAGGCAATATACAAGCAGTATGGCACAGACTATGGCCAGTGGCAGGACGAGATAGCCAAGGAGGAACTTAAAAAGAACGAGGATCATCAGAAGGCACTTCTTAGCGACATCGAGAAGGGAAGAGTTGACCGGGAGAACAAAGCGAAGGAGGCGTACGAGACGCTGGGATCGTCCATCTACCATGACGAGAAAGCCCTGAACGAGTTGCTTTTCCAAAATGATATGAGAGCATTATCACAGAGGCTGGAAGCCATGGAGAAGGGTACGCAGGAATGGTTCGACACCAGGTCCGAGATGGAACAGCGAGATCAGGAACACCGAATATACCTAAATCAGTACTATGCCGAATTGCTCTCTCATTACCAGGAGCAATGGGGCAAGGCAGACCTCAAAGAGCAGGAGCGCATAGCGATGAAGGGCATCGAGGAACTCTATGATAAAAGGTTGATCAAGTGGCAGGAGTACCAAGAGGCTCGTGCGGCAATCGCGCTTCAATACAGAAAGGAGCAGAGCGAGCAGGATGTGGGCCACTCTGATGGTATGTGGTTTCACCAACGTTCGGAGGATGCTTACCAGACCGCTTCGAACAACGCCAACGCAGACTACCAGAATGAGCACCCGTTCGGCATGGGCGTGAAAGACTGGGCGATGGCCGACGTGAAGATCTACGCCTCCACACTTGCCAATCTCAAGAAGATGGAACAGGAGGGTGTCATTACCCACGAGGAGGCCATGGCAGCGATGGGACGTGCTACGGCAGAGATGGCCGCGGGTATCGCATCGAAGATGCAGGCAGCATACGATGCCGTGTCTCCCATTATGGACGCAATGTCCTCGTACTACTCGGCACAGTCAGACTATGAGGTGACAGTGACAGAGAAAAAGTATGAGAAGCTCATCAACGCTGCTGGCAACAACCAGGCAAAGGCGAAGAAACTGGAGGAGAAGAAGGAAAAAGAGATTGCGGCCATCAAGACGAAGTATGCACGAAAACAAAGCAAGATGCAGGTGGCACAGGCCATTGCACAGACGGCCATATCGGCCATCAGCGCATACAGCTCGGCCATGGCGGGCGTACCATACCCTGCCAACCTGGTATTGGCACCCATTGCAGCGGGACTGGCCCTGGCAGCTGGTGCCATACAGATTGCCACCATCAAGAAGCAGCAACAGGCTCAAGAGGCAGGCTACTATGAGGGTGGCTTCACGGGAGGACGCAGTTACCGCAGACGGGCGGGGGTGGTCCATGAGGGCGAGTTCGTGGCCAACCACGCCGCCGTGAACAACCCGCAGCTGCTTCCAGCCCTTCGACTCATCGATATGGCACAGCGGAACAATACCGTCGGCTCGCTCACGGCATTGGACCTATCCCGCTCAATGGGGGTTGGCGCAACGACTGTGGTATCGGCACCTGTCGTCAATGTGACCACCAACAATGCGGAGCTGGCCACCGCCCTGCGAGAGGCTCGCGATACCATCGAACGGCTTGGCGCCCTCCTCGATGGGGGCATAGCCGCCAACGTCTCGATGGAGGAGTTCAAGAAGAAAGAGAGACACTGGAATTCGATTCATTCTAACAGATAAACCATGATAGTATGCACTTTGGACGGAAAGGCGGGATTCCCGTCTTCCGCCGACAAAATCAAGGTAACGTATGAGAACCCGTTCGTCAAGGATTCAGGCTCCTATACGTATGATATCAACTTCCCGATGGCCATTCCTGGCAACAGACGCCTCTTCGGGAATATCCAACGTTTCGACGTGAAAAAAGCGGTGCCAGACTTCGAGGAATGCCGGCTGTTTGTGGGGAACAGGCTCGTCATCAGCGGCAAGGGGACGGTTACGTCCGTCACCAACGATATGGTGAAGGTGCAGATCGTTGGAGGCAAGAGTAGGATCAAGTACAACTCGAAGTTTGAGAAGCACTTCATCGACGAGGTGGACTATCCGCCCGTTGTTCTCGATAGCGGTATCAGAAAGGATATCTACCAGCAGGCTGGGCTGGGTGGACCTGACATGAGTCAAAATCAACTAGTGCTTCTGGATTTGACAACATCCAGCTTTGTCGGACAGAAAGGGGTGGCAGTGCTCAGCCCCGTTCACGACGAAAGCAACGACATGCTGTCCAACCGGGTAGTAATCTACAATATAAAAAGTTTCAAAATCAACGGCATGCCTGTCAACGTGAAGGGAATGACACCGTGCATGGTCAACTGTGCCCTGCAACCCTATCTGATGTATGTGCTGAGGAAGGTGCTGGAATACGAGGGGTACGAGCTGGTGAGGAACGATTTCGACCATTACCCGTGGAACCGGCTGGTCATCGTCTCAGCCTGCAAAACGGGGAAGCTCGGTGACGCGCTTCCGCACTGGTCCGTCTATAAGTTCCTCGATGAGATAAGGAAATTCTTCAATGCCTCCTTCGTTTTTGACGAGGAGTCCAAGAAGGTGAGTATGGTGGCCACTAACGAGATGCTCGCTAATGAGACCGTTACCTACGACTGTGAGGATGACTTCACCGTGGAATATGATGACGACGGGCTTGACAACCTTGCCACCTCCAATGTGGAGTACGCCATGGCGGATTCACCAAACCGGGACTGGAGGGATACCATATCGCAGAAGGTTATGGAGAATTTCACACTGAAGGAATATCAGAGTTTTGGCGAGATGTACAATGCGCTGGAACAGATGAACGACAAGGAGAAGAAGACCACCCTATTCCATCAGAATAACACTTATTTCGTTTGGGCAGAGCTTCCGAAGGACGGCAATCCATACACAGAGGAGAAAGAGACAACGCTGACGAGATGCGGGTTCTTCAACCCGATCGTGCGGGATGCGAAGAGTGACAATTACCAGAAGCTGTGCATTGCTCCAGCGGCCATATTCCGCAGGGCCTACTTTGACGAGAAATCACTGAACGTCGTCATCAACAACTACATCAAGGATGTGGTGGTGACGGTACCGTCCGTCTCCAACGAGAAAGAGGCGAGCCACCAAAAGATGGAACAGGATGAGAACGGAGGGTTCTACTATTCAGTACAAGAGGCCATGCAGGGCACCGTGGAAGACTCAACGACAGAGACAACGGAGGATGACGGGACGATGTCGGTAGCATTCCAAGCCGATTGTCTGACCAACCTCGCACCTGGACAGATTTATCCAGTAGAGTATGACCATAGGTTGCCGGACGAGGACACGAACCACCGTGCCCCTGTTCTCTTCACCGACTATCGAATGACCTATCCAAGACTTTGCGCTGACACGGCCTCACTGTCGCTGGAGGCACTCCCCTCCATTGGTATCGGATCATTGCGAAGACCAGACTCGTCCGACAAAGACCGATTCGGAGAGGTCGTTGTGGATTGCCACAACCAGGTGACGGTGAAACTGGTGACAGACGAGATTCCAGACCCATCGAGGATATTCGTCATTCGCAACAAGAAGTTCATCTGCGAGAAGATAGAGATGGAGGTGTCCGACGACGGCATTTCCAAGGTCAAGACGGGGTATTTTTACGAGATAGTAAAATAGCGTATCTTTGCAGGCAGTTGATTGTTTAGGAATTTTTTTTATCTGATGAAGGGGAGCCGTGAGGGATCATAGCTCCCCTTCGAAATGCTTGGTCTCCTCGTGGGCTACCTTCGCACTCTTCAAGTACTTGTTGGTTACACTGATATCAGAATGCCGTGCCTGGTCGCGTGCTATGACGATTCCCTCGGCATTGGCGAGGTCTCTGATACCAGAGTCCTTCAGGCTATAGAACTGGTAGGATTTGGGAAAGCGCAGGGCGTCCCGTACCTTGTTCCACTCCACACGAAATCTGTTCACATAGAGCTGTATGGGTCCGGGGACGAGGTTTTGTCCGAAAAGGTAATCGTTTGACGGATGGTCAAACACTTCTTGCTGTATCATTATTTTTAACACTTTATCATTGATGGCGACCGTTTGTCCCTTTCGATTCTTGGAATGTTCGCCGTGAACAAAGACGCTCTGCTCGGAAATGCTGATGTCGCCCACCTTCACATAGCGAAGCTCGTCGGGACGGATGAAGCAGTAGTACTCCATCATACAGGCGAGATAGAATGGAGGATTGTACTTCTGGGTATAGTCACGGAGTCTGGCGAGGTCCTCAGCGGTGAGGGGGTCACGGAACTTCTCCTCCTCGCGCAGCATCCGTATCTCCTCGATGGGGTTCTTCTCGATGTAAAGCCGCTCCACCATCCAATTTCCGAAGGTGGAGAGCCATGTGCGGTAGTTATTGCGCGTTTTAGCCGATACGTCCTTGTCCAGGATCAGGTAGTCCAGGAAGTCGATGGCAAAAGATCTGTTGAAATCGTAGGCGTACCTTACACCAGTAGAGACCTCGTCCAAATAGATTCTCATCTGATTGAGACGGCTGCGGTAGTCGATGGCGGTCTTACCCTTCAACACGCCCTTCTCCTCGGCGCGGTAGGTGTAAGCCTCGTAGCGCTCGAGCACTTTACTGAATTCTGTGAAATGGCGTGTCCGGCTGGCCGTTGTCCAAGGGTTCCAGCCGAGTTTCAGCTTTTCGAAAAGGTTGTGGATGAGAATTGCTGCGAATTTTTCTCGATCCCGTGCACTCTTGTAGCGGTCTAGCATGTATTTCTTCCGACGCATCGCATCGCGTTTCGGGTCATAGGCGAAGAAATCGACATACCAGTGCTTGCCCTTGTGCAAGCGTGGCAGTGTGAACTGAACTATTTCTTTTTGCGATAGAAGTTGGTTTCGTGACGAGCACATTTTTTTTACATTGTTCTCCCAAAGGAAACCAATGCCGTGATACTTACTGTCCCTCTTTTGTCCGAGAGGATGGCACCTAAAAAGAGTAAACGCCTTGAAAATCAAGGCGTTTACTTACTTTTAGTTGCGGAGGCAGGACTCGAACATGCGACCTCCAGGTTATGAGCCTGGCGAGCTACCAACTGCTCCACTCCGCGATGTAACCATAAACAATCGAATCGGTGTGACCAAAATCTCAATTGCGGGTGCAAAGGTACGGCTTTTGGTCGAAACCACCAAATTACGGAACGAAATAATGAAGGATTTAACAGTTATTTAACACATTCATGCTTGCTACGGTCGCAAGACCCAGCACATTTGCGACAAACAGAATGTGAAACCAAGACAACACCTATATATGAAATCAAGACAACACCTATTTATATAAAAGGACTATACCAAAGCAAAAAGAGAATATCAGCGTATCCTCGCCGAGGAACCAAAAAAAATGAGTACTTTTGTACCATCATTTACCAAAACAGACAAGAGGCTATGAAGAAATCAGCATTACTCGGCATGTGTCTTGCCGCCATCCTCTCTGCAGGGACCCTGCCGGCAAGCGCCCAGTCGCATTCGCCCTCCACGCAATGGCACTGGAACAAAGGAAAAATCATGATAGACAGCCCCGAGCGACCCGCAGGACAGAAGGACGTGATCGGACTGACGCTACCGAAGATGAAGACGGTGCGCGTCGGCTTTGTGGGACTGGGAATGCGCGGTCCCGACGCCGTGGCCGACTTCGCCCTGCTCCCCGGCGTGGAGATCGTGGCGCTCTGCGACTTTGAGGAGCCGCGCGCAGCCAAGCTCAACGAGACCCTGCGCAAGCACGGACTGGCGCCCGCAGCCATCTATTCGGGCGCCAAGGGCTACGAGGCGCTCTGCAGCCGCAACGACATTGACCTCGTCTATATCGCCACAGACTGGGAGCATCACGCCGTCGTGGCACGATGTGCGCTGGAGCACGGCAAGAACGTGGCCGACGAGGTGCCATCGGCCATGAACCTGGAGGAGTGCTGGCAGCTGGTGAACCTCGCCGAGCAGAAGCAGCTCAACTGCATGATCCTGGAAAACTGCTGCTACGACTGGTTTGAGATGCGCACGCTCAACATGGCGCAGCACGGCGTATTCGGAGAAATACTGCGCGCACAGGGCGCATACATCCACAACCTCGACGACTTCTGGGACTACTACTGGAAGAACCCCGACGGATCGGATCCCGACCAACTGGGATGGCGACTGAAATACAACCGCGACAACCGTGGCGACCTCTATGCCACGCACGGACTCGGACCAGTGGCGCAGGCCCTTGACATACACCGCGGCGACCGCATGGTGACGCTCGTCTCCATGGACACGAAGAGCGTGCACGGCAAGGAACTCGTCGAGGCCAAGACGGGCAAGCCCTGTGACAACTTCCGCAACGGAGACCACACCACGACGCTCATACGCACGGAGAACCAAAAGGTGATAGAGCTGCAGCACGACGTGATGAACCCGCAGCCCTACAACCGTCTCTACCAGCTCACGGGCACGCGGGGCTTTGCCAACAAGTATCCCATCGAGGGATACGCCCTCGACAGCAAGCAGCTCTCGGCAAGCGGCGTGCAGCCGAAAGTGGACAACCTCAGCACACACAGCTTCATGCCCGAGGCGGAGCGCAAGGCGCTGGAGGAGAAGTATGACCACCCGATCCTGAAGAAGTTTGGCAAACTGGCCAAGGAGGTGGGAGGCCACGGCGGCATGGACTTTGTCATGACGGCGCGCCTGGTCTATTGTCTGCAGAACGGACTGCCGCTCGACATGGACGTGTACGACCTGGCGGAGTGGTGCTCGATAGCGGAGCTCAGCGCCCTGTCGCTGGACAACGACTGCGCACCGGTGGCGGTGCCCGACTTCACGCGCGGCCTGTGGAACCGACAGAAGGGCTACAGACACGCCTACGCCTCGGCCGAGGAGGAAGCGGCCACGGAGGCCACGGCCAACGCCTTCACCAAGGCCTACAAGGAAGCCACGGCCAAACTGAGGCTCTGGGAGCTCTACGACAAGGTGGCGCAGGCCAAGAGCGAGACGGCCCGAAGAAAGGCGCAGGCAGCGCTCGACAAGGCCACGGCGAAGGCCAAGGCCATGGCTGCCAAGGCTGTGGAATAGAACGAAGGGCGGGCGCCCAGCGCGCCCGCCACAACACAGAAAGCATGAGCAACATCAAGATCAGAAAGGGATTGTTCGACACGCAGCTCGAACTGGAGCACGCGGCCGTCATGGCGGGATTTCCGTCGCCGGCGGACGACTATCGCCACGACACGCTGGACTTCAACAAGGACTACATCCGCCACCCCGAGGCGTCGTTCTATGGCGACGTGGAGGGCGACTCGATGAAGGACGCGGGCATCTTCGACGGCGACCGCGTGATCATAGACCGGGCCGTGGAGCCACACAATGGATCGATCGTCGTCGCCTTCTGGAACGGGGAGTTTACGATGAAATATCTCGACCTCACCCACAGGCGCGAGGGATATATCGAACTGCGCCCAGCCAACGACGCCTACCCCGTCTTCAAGATCAGAGAGGAGGACCACTTTGAGGTGTGGGGCGTGGTGGTCCACCTGATCAGGACCTTCGAAAAGGCGTAGGCCCGTAGGGGGAAAGAGAAGCCCGGGGGGAAAGAAAAATCCCAACAAGGGAAAGAGAAGCCCAACAAGGGAAAAAGAAGCCCAGCGAGAAAAAGAGGAGAAAAAGAATCGACGACATGTACGGCATCATCGACTGCGACAACTGCTACGTCTCGTGTGAGCGGGTTTTCTGTCCAGACCTGGAGGAAAAACCCGTGGTCGTATTGTCCAACAACGACGGCTGCGTGGTGGCCAGGAGCAACGAGGCCAAGGCGCTGGGAGTGAAGGCGGGAACACCCCTTTTCCAACTCAAGCAGCAGTTTCCGAAGGACCAGATAGCGGTCTTCTCCTCCAACTATGAGCTCTATGGCGAGATGACGGCCCGCGTGGTCTCCATCATCAAGCAGGAGGCTCCGGCCTACTTCCGCTACTCCATCGACGAGTGCTTCGTCTATTTCCAAGACCTGGAGGGAGTGGACCTGAAGGCCTGGGGCGAGCAGCTGCACAGAAAGATAAGACGCTGGGTGGGAATGCCGGTGAGCGTGGGCGTAGGACCCAACAAGACGCTGGCGAAGGTGGCAAGCCACTTTGCAAAGAAATACCCAGGCTATCACCACTGCTGCCTGATAGACAGCGAGGAGAAGCGCGAGAAGGCGCTGGGCCTCTACCCGGTGGAGGAGGTGTGGGGCGTGGGCAGGCGCTACGCGGCCAAACTGGCGGCCTATGGGGTGAGGACGGCCCTCGACTTCGCCAGGCTGCACGGCGACTTCGTGAGGGCCCATTTCAACAACATCGTGATCTACCGCACGTGGGCGGAGCTCAACGGCAAGGACTGCGTGCCGAACGAGGAGTATGCGAAGAAGAAGAGCATCTGCACGAGCAGGAGCTTCGACGGGATGGTGGCGGACCTCGACACGCTGAGCACACACGTGGCCAACTATGCGGCACGGTGTGCGGAGAAACTGAGGGCGCAGCACAGCGTGGCCTCGGTGGTGGGGGTATTTCTCCATACCAATCCCTTCAGGGAAGACCTCGGCCAGTATTGGAACTTCGAGGAGACGAGGATCCTCACGCCCACCCACTCCACCGCCACGCTGGTGCAGACGGCCAAAGGCGTGCTGAGGAGGATCTTCCGGCCGGGCTACCAATACAAAAAGGCAGGCGTGATCGTCATGGGCGTCTCGCCCGAGAGCCCAGTGCAGCAGGACCTCTTCGACGTGACGGCAGACCAATACGGCAAAGCAAGGGCCCTGGACGAGGCCCTCGACCGCATCAACCGAACCTACGGATCGGAGACGATCGTGCTGGGGGCGCAGCAGTACACCCGCCAGGGGGGAGAGGGAAAAGCAGGCGTCTTCGCCGACGCCATCAAGCACGAATACAAGAGCCCCAACCCCACCACAAGGTGGTGTGACATCATCAAACTCAAGGCGGGAGACAAAGAGTAGAGAAAGAAGGAAAACATTGGCGAAATAATCGGTAAAAACAAAGGGGAAAAGGGCGGCTATTACGCATTTTTTTTGTACCTTTGCAGTAACATAAAAAAGGATAGAGCATGAAACAGACAAAAATAGTATGCACCATCAGCGACCAGCACTGTGAGCAGGACTTCCTTCGCCATTTGTTCTTCGCCGGCATGAACGTCGTGAGAATGAACACGGCCCACGCCACACCGGAGGGCATCCGCAAGATCATCCGCAACACAAGGGCCGTCACGCCACACCTCGCCCTGCTGATAGACACCAAGGGACCCGAGGTGAGAACGACGGGCGTCAAAGACCCCATAGCATACAAGACGGACGAGCAGGTGGCCATCAGCGGCCATCCCGACACGGAGACGACCCACGACCACGTGTGCGTCTCGTGCACCAGCTTTGCCAACGACGTGAAGGTGGGCGACGACGTGCTCTTCGACGACGGAGCGCTGGCCATGAAGGTGGTCGGCAAAGAGGGCGACACGCTGACGGCACGGGTGCTCAACGACGGCACGCTGGGCGCACACAAGAGCGTGAACGTGCCGGGAGAGCACATCGACCTGCCGGCTCTCTCCGACCGCGACAAGCGCATGATACGACTGGCTATAGACCAGGACATCGACTTCATAGCCCACTCCTTCGTGAGATCGGCCAAGGACGTGCACGCCGTGCAGCGCATCCTCGATGCCTACCACTCCGACATCAAGATCATCTCGAAGATAGAGAACCAGGAGGGCGTGGACAACATCGACGAGATCATCGACGCCTCCTACGGCATCATGATAGCCCGCGGCGACCTGGGCATAGAGGTGCCCATCGAGCAGATACCGGGCATACAGCGCCGCATCATCGAAAAGTGTATCCGCAAGCACAAGCCCGTCATCGTGGCGACACAGATGCTCCACACGATGATCAACAACCCGCGCCCCACCCGCGCCGAAGTGACGGACATCGCCAACGCCGTCTTCTCGCATACCGACGCCCTGATGCTCAGCGGCGAGACGGCCAACGGCAAATATCCGCTGGAAGCCGTGCAGACCATGGCACGCGTGGCGGAACAGGCGGAGCAGGACGCCCACCGCGAGGGCTACCTGAAAGTGCCTTTGGCAGACATCAACCAGCGAGAGTTTCTCTCCAAGAGCGCCATCGAGGCCACGGAGTATCTCGGCGTCAAAGGCATCATCACGGACAGCGGGACGGGAGAGACGGCGCGCACGCTGGCTTCCTTCCGCGGACCCAACCCCGTGCTGGCCATCTGCTACAAGGAGAAACTGCAGCGCTGGCTCAACCTCAGCTACGGCATCATCGCCATCCACCAGCAGCAGCACGTCACGGCACAATATATGTTTACCGCCGCCCTGCGCATGCTGAGACAGAAGGGATTCATCGGCGAGGAGGACAAGATCGCCTACCTGTCGGGATCGCTGGGCAAAGGCAACGGGACAACGTTCCTGGAGATCAACCAGGTGAAAGAGGTGTTCAACAAGCACTACCGTTTCCATCTGCCCGACACGGGAATATAAAAATATAGGACAACCAATATATCAACGACAATACCTTCTGACGCATCATGGAGACAGAAACAAAGAGAACCAAGAAGGTGCTGCTGGTCTATACCGGTGGCACCATCGGCATGGACAAAAACCCGAAGACGGGGGCGCTGGAACCGCTCAACTTCTCGCACCTGCTGGAGAAGATACCCGAATACGACCAGCTGCCAGCGAAGGTGGACACCGTGCAGTTTGACCCGCCACTCGACTCCTCCGACATGTCGCCGGAGTACTGGGTGCGCATGGTGGACGTGATAGCGAAGCACTACGAACAGTATGACGGCTTCGTGATACTCCACGGCACGGACACGATGGCCTATACGGCCTCGGCCCTCTCCTTCCTCTTCGAAAACCTGCAGAAGCCGGTCGTGCTCACGGGATCGCAGCTGCCCATCGGACAACTGCGCACCGACGGCAAGGAAAACCTCATGTCGAGCCTCGAACTGGCCTCGACCTACGGCGCGGACGGCAGACCAAAGATACCCGAGGTCTGCATCTACTTCGACGGCCATGTGATCCGAGGCAACCGAGCCACGAAGCAGAGCGCGGAGGAGTTCAACGCCTTCCACTCCTTCAACTATCCCCACCTCTGCGACGCGGGCATCAACTTTTCCTTCCACGATCCCTATATCCTGCAACCCGACTACACGAAGCCGACACGCTTCCACCGCGAGATGAACAGCGACGTCTATGTCTTCTCGCTCTTCCCGGGCGTACAGGAGAACATCGTGCGCCACATGATGGATGCACCGGAACTGAAGAGCATCATCATGCGCACCTACGGATCGGGCAACGCGCCGCAGTATCCGTGGCTCACAAGACTGCTGCGAGAGGCTTACGACCGCGGCATCACGGTGGTCAACATCAGCCAGTGTGTGAGCGGACAGGTCGAGATGAGCCGCTACGACGCAGGATTCCATCTCAAGGACGCAGGAGTGATCAGCGGCTACGACTCCACCGTCGAGGCTGCCCTGACCAAACTGATGTTTCTGCAGGCGCGCTACAAGGATCCCGCAGACATACGCCGCCTCATGCAGCAGAGCCTCGCGGGCGAGATCACGGTGGAATAAAGGCGAACCAAGATTGGCAAAGCAATCAAGGCGCAGGAAGCCAAAGGAAGCGTGAGCCACCAAGGCGCAAGACGCTCCCGACAATCGAAACCAAAAGGGCAGCAGGTCTTCTCAACCTGTCTGCCCTTTCTTCTTATTACCTGATTTATCTCTTAATACCCAAATATTACGTCAACCTGATGAGCCAACAATTACACAATAGATACACAAAACACTAATAAAACTAAACAATAGATACACATCTTCTTTTGCCCTCACGGGGCTTGAAACGGGTGCCTTTGCTGACAGGACGGACTCCACCGAACCGCTGCGCTTGCCCGCACCCAAGGCTTATCTTTTTCTTTTCTTGATTCACGTTTCCATTCTTCACCGCCCCCATTGCGTCCATTGACTCGCCTACTGTGTCCATTGACGCTCTGGCTGTGTTCATAGACACGCTGGCTGAGTCCATAGACCTGCCCAACCGAATCCATTGACCACATCTACCGCGGAGAGCGGGAGCCTCATTCACCCGAGAAGTCGAGCAGGTGGCGCTTGTTCCATATACCATGCACCTGACTGACCGTATCAGAGGTCATGAAGGATCGTATCTTCTCCTTGTGCATGAAATCGACCAAGTCGGAGAACTCGTCGGGGGTGAGCACCACCTCGATCTGCATCTGCCGCTGGTTGCTGTAGCCGCCATAGACGGGATGGAGCGTGAGGCCGCGGCGCATGGTGTTGATGACATACTGCTGGATCTTCTCGTGGTCGTCGGAGATGATGAAGACACGCGTCTTCTGATTGATTTTCTCCATGAAGTAGTTGATGACCAGACCGTTGAGCCATGTGCCGATCAGACCCACGAGCACCATTGAGATGTCGTTGACGAGAATGGCCATGGAGCAGATGACGCAGCCACAGACCATGACCGAGGAGCCGAGGTTGAGATGGCAGTACTTATTGACGATCTTCGCCACGATATCGAGGCCTCCCGTCGAGGCGTTGATGCTGAACAGGATGCTCTGGGAGAGACCCAGCACGAGCACGAAGCAGAGCAGGTCAAACCACGGATCGAGCATCACCTGGCCCGTGCCGGCGATGGTGACGGCAAAGAGCGACTGCTTCATGGGGAAAAGCCATTGCAGGAAATCGACCATCGGACCTACGATGAGCGAGGTATAAACGGTCTTGGCCCCAAACTCATTGCCCAACAGGATGAAGGACAGGATGAGCAACACGATGTTGATCAGCAGCAGGTAGGTACCTACAGAAACGATAGGAAACAACTGATAGACCACCAGGGCCAGTCCTGAGAACGACCCGATGACCAGTTTGCTGGGAACCTGGAAGAAGTGGACGGCCGAGGAGGCCACAAACATGCCCACCGTCATGACGAGCAGTTCCATCCAAAACTTTTTGGTGCTCAGCAAATGACTTACTTTGCTCCATATTTCGGCCACATTGATGGCCTTGCGTGCTTTCTCCGCCGATGATTGTCCCATTTTCATTAAAAGGTTACTCTCACGATAGTTAGTACTTAGGTTCTCTGAAGGCCGATCTCGCAGCTCCCTGAGGAGCATGAGGCCAACCTCCGGCACGCCTCTTCGTTAGATTGATTCTATACGCGTGCAAAGTTACGACATTCCTATGAACTTGCAAAATATATGAGAAAAAATGTCCGTCCCCAGCGTGTTTTTTTTTCATATCACGCCGACGGACTCCTTCATTTTTCCTTCGCCCCTACCCTATTCCTTCGCTCCTGCGCTATTGCTTCGTCCATTCCAAGGGCTTCTCACACTTGAAGTCGTAGGTCATGCGGCCGCTGGTGAAGGTCTCGAACTCAAGTTTGATGGTGGAGGAGGCGCGCAGGTTGAAGAGAAAAGCCTTGTCGTAGATGAAGGCTGTGTCGGGCGCATTGTTGGGTCCGGGCTGGTGGCGGTATTTGCCCACCATCTTGCCCTCGCTATAGACGTTGACGATGTTGGCCGTATCGTTGTTGCCCACGGCGAAGCGCTCGCCGTCGCGAAGCACGAGGAAGGTCTGCGTGCCAATGCCCTTGCGCAGCCTCACCTGGATGGTCATCTTGTTTTGGGCCGTGATCTGCGACTTGTGGTTGGCACGGCTCGTGAGCGTGGCCAGCGTGGAGTCGGCATTGTAGGTCCATTGCAGCGGCGTGGCGTCGCTATCGTCCGATCCGCCTGGCACCTTCGCCAGCATCGTATCGACCAGCGTCGTGTCGTAATGCTCGCCGTGGAGGGTATTGTTGCCACAGGAGAAGAGAGCGGCCGTGGCCATGAGAAAGAATGTGTAGAGGAGTTGTCGCATCGTAAAAACTGGGGTTTGATGGGGTGAAAACATTAGGATGGGGTGAAATGTTGAGATGGAGTGAAAATGTTGGGATGAGGTAAGACTTGATCCCTCAGAAGCGCAGCAGCCTCGCGAGGAGAAACAGGCTTCGCCCGTCTGACAACATAGCATCAAACGGACGAAGCCCGATATGGTTCTGAGAATTAGGTCTATCCCTGGCTTAATAGGCACCCCACGGCTTGATGTCGATGTCCTCGGGCTTCACCGTGCAGAAAGCGCGGATGAAGGCGGAGGCCAGACGGCTGTTGGTGATAAGCGGGATGTTGAGGTCGATGGCCGCACGGCGGATCTTGTAGCCGTTGGAGAGCTCGTGGACGGTGAGATCCTTCGGAATGTTGACCACCATGTCGATCTGCTTCTCGTGGAGCATGTCGAGGGCCTGCGGCTTCTTGTCGGCATCCGAAGGCCAATAGACGAGCGTGTTCTCCACACCGTTCTCGGTCAGATAGCGCGACGTGCCGCCCGTGGCATAGAGCTTGTAGCCGTGCTGCTGGAGCAACTTGGCAGCGTCGAGCATCTCGGCCTTCTGCTTCGCGGCACCCGTGGAGAGCAGGATGTTCTTCTCGGGGATGCGGTGGCCGACGGCGAGCATACTCTTGAGCAGGGCCGTATTGGTGTCGTCGCCCAGACAGCCCACCTCGCCCGTAGAGCTCATATCGACACCGAGAACCGGGTCGGCCTTCTGCAAGCGGTTGAAGGAGAACTGGCTGGCCTTGATACCGACATAGTCGAGGTCGAAGAGGTTCTTCTTCGGCTTCTCCACGGGCACGCCGAGCATGATCTTCGTGGCCAAGTCGATGAGGTTGAGTTTCAGGACCTTCGAGACAAACGGGAAGGAACGAGAGGCACGGAGGTTGCACTCGATGACGTAGATGTCGTTCTCGCGGGCCATAAACTGGATGTTGAACGGACCGTTGATGTGCAGCGACTCGGCGATCTGACGGCTGATGCGCTTGATGCGGCGCATGGTCTCGACGTAGAGTTTCTGCGGCGGGAACTGAATCGTGGCGTCGCCAGAGTGGACACCGGCAAACTCGATGTGCTCGGAGATGGCGTAGGCCATGATCTCGCCGTCGCGGGCCACGGCGTCCATCTCGATCTCCTTGGCGTGCTCGATAAACTTCGACACCACGACGGGATGGTCCTCGCTGACGTTGGCAGCCAACTGGAGGAAGCGCTTGAGCTCATCGTAGTTGGAGCAGACATTCATGGCAGCGCCCGAAAGGACGTAGCTCGGACGCACGAGGAGCGGGAAGCCGACACGAGCCACAAACTCATCAATGTCCTCCATGCTCGTCAGCGCACTCCACTCGGGCTGGTTGATACCGCGCTCGGTGAGCATCTGCGAGAACTTGGCACGGTCCTCGGCATTGTCGATGTCCTTGGCCGCCGTACCCAGGATGGGCACGTTCATCGCGTCGAGGTGCATGGCAAGGTTGTTGGGGATCTGACCACCCGTGGAGACGATCGTGCCGTGAGGACGCTCCAGGTCGAAGATATCCATCACACGCTCGAAGGTGAGTTCGTCGAAGTAGAGACGGTCGCACATATCGTAGTCGGTGGAGACGGTCTCGGGGTTGTAGTTGACCATGATGGAGCGGTAGCCCTGGCGACGGATGGTCTGCAGAGCCTGGACGCCACACCAGTCAAACTCCACGGAACTACCGATACGGTAGGCACCCGATCCGAGCACGACGACGGAGTTGCGGTCGTTCTGGAAGTCCACGTCCGACTTCGTGCCGGCGTAGGTGACGTAAAGATAGTTGGTCTGAGCCGGATACTCCGCGGCCAGGGTGTCAATCTGCTTCACCACCGGCAGGATGCCGTAGCTCTTGCGCAACTTGCGCACCACGAGGTTGGCCTGGTGCATGTTCTTGCACTCATCCTCCAGTCCGATGGCGCGTGCTATCTGGAAGTCGCTGAAACCATAGACCTTTGCCTCGCGGAGCAGGTCCTTGCCCAGCGTGTTGACGTTGTGGCGCTTCAGCTCCTCATCGATGTCGATGATATGGCGCAGCTTGTAGAGGAACCAGCGGTCGATCTTCGTCAGATCGTGGATCTGATCGACGGTGTAGCCCTTGTGCATGGCCTTGGAAATGACGAAGACACGCTTGTCCGTCGGCTCACGCAGCGCCGCGTCGATATCATCGATCTCCAGCTCCTTGTTCTCCACATAGCCGTGCATTCCCTGTCCGATCATGCGCAGACCCTTCTGGATGGCCTCTTCGAAGTTGCGGCCGATAGCCATCACCTCGCCGACCGACTTCATGGAGCTGCCCAGCTCCTTGTCCACACCGCGGAACTTGCTCAGATCCCAGCGCGGAATCTTGCAGACCACATAGTCGAGGGCCGGCTCAAAGAAGGCCGAGGTGGTCTTGGTGACGGAGTTCTTCAGTTCGAAGAGTCCGTAGCCTAGGCCAAGCTTGGCGGCCACGAAAGCCAGGGGATAGCCCGTGGCCTTGGAAGCCAGGGCCGAAGAACGGGAGAGGCGCGCGTTGACCTCGATGACACGATAGTCCTCGCTCTGCGGGTCGAAGGCGTACTGCACGTTGCACTCGCCGACGATGCCGATATGACGCACGATCTTGATGGAGAGCGCACGCAGCTTGTGATACTCGCTATTGGTCAGAGTCTGCGACGGAGCGATGACGATACTCTCACCCGTATGGATGCCCAGCGGGTCGAAGTTCTCCATGTTGCAGACCGTGATGCAGTTGTCATAGCGGTCGCGCACCACCTCGTACTCTATCTCCTTCCAGCCCTTGAGGCTCTTCTCCACCAGCACCTGGGGAGAGAAAGAGAAGGCCTTCTCGCAGAGGCGGGTCAGCTCCTCCTCGTTGTCTGCGAAGCCACTACCCAGTCCGCCCAGCGCATAGGCTGCACGGATGATGACGGGGTAGCCGAGTTGCTCAGCAGCCTTGCGGGCCTGCTCCATGTCCTCGCAAGCCTCGCTCTTGATGGTCTTGACGTCGATCTGGTCAAGCTGCTCGACGAAGAGCTCGCGGTCCTCCGTGTTCATGATGGCCTCCACGGGCGTACCCAGGACGCTCACACCATACTTCTTCAGCACGCCGCTCTTCTCCAGTTCCACACCACAGTTGAGTGCGGTCTGTCCACCAAAGGACAAGAGGATGCCGTCGGGACGCTCCTTCTCGATAACGCGCTCGACGAAATAGGGCTGCACGGGGAGGAAGTAGATCTGGTCGGCCACACCCTCGGAGGTCTGCACCGTGGCAATATTGGGGTTGATGAGCACCGTCTCGATATTTTCCTCGCGCAGGGCCTTGAGGGCCTGGCTGCCGGAGTAGTCAAACTCGCCGGCCTCACCAATCTTCAACGCGCCGGAACCGAGAATCAATACCTTCTTTATATGTTGTTCTATCATGACTGCTTCAATGTTTCAACAAACTTATCGAACATAAACTCCGTATCGACCGGGCCCGAGCAAGCCTCGGGGTGGAACTGCGAGCTAAACCAGGGGTTCTCCTTGTGGCGGATACCCTCGTTGGAGGCATCGTTCATATTGACGAAGAGCTCCTCCCAGTCCTTGTCCAGCGTGCGCGCATCGACGGCGTAGCCGTGGTTCTGCGAGGTGATGAAGCACTTCTCCGTGCCCACCATGCGCACCGGCTGGTTGTGGCCGCGGTGGCCGTACTTCAACTTATAGATCGTGGCGCCAGCAGCCTTGGAGAGCAACTGGTTGCCCATGCAGATACCACAGATGGGCTTGCGGCTGCGGCTCATCTGCTTGCGGATGATCTCCACGGCCTCGGAGCACATGTCGGGATCGCCAGGACCATTGGCCAGGAAGAGACCGTCAAACTCCATGTCGGTATAATCGTAGTTCCAGGGCACGCGGACCACCTCCACGCCGCGCTGGATCAGCTCGCGGATGATGTTGGCCTTGACGCCACAATCGACCAGCACGACCTTGCGGCCCGCACCCTCGTTGTAGCGGACGATCTCCTTGACGGAGACGCGGTCCACGAAGTTGACGCCCTCATAGTCGGCCTCCGGCACGTTGTTGGGTTCATCGTCGAAGAGGATCTTGCCCATCATCACGCCATGCTCGCGCAGCACCTTCGTCAGTTCGCGCGTGTCAATGCCCGTGATGCCTGGCACCTTCTCGCGCTGGAGCCACTCGCCGAGGCTCTCGACGGCATTCCAATGGGAATACTGCTCGCTATAATCAGATACAATCAATGCGGAGGCGTAGATACGGTCGCTCTCCATGAAGTCGGGAAGACCCGTCTGCTTGTCAAATGTGAATGGCGGCACGCCATAGTTGCCCACCAACGGAAAAGTCATCGTGAGAAGCTGACCCGCATAGGACGGGTCGGTAAGGCTCTCAGGGTAGCCCATCATGGCAGTGTTGAACACCACCTCGCCGGCCACGGGCTGCTCGTAGCCGAAGCTCTTACCATGAAACTCAGTACCGTCGCTGAGCTGTAAGGTTACTTTGCGCATTATTAAGAGTTTTGAATTATGTTCTTATAAAAATTGATATAGGCCCTGCAGACCTGGCGCATGCCACCGTCGGTGGGATAGTCGCCCGTGAAGTACCAGTCGCCATGGTTGTAGGGGATGGCCTCATGGAGTCCCTCGATGCTCTGGAAGACCAGTTCCACAGGCGTCGTCATGCCCTGCGGACGCAGCATCTCGACGATCTTGCGGTTGATCTCCTCCACCGTGAACGGCTTATAGACGCCCTTGACGGGGTTTTCCTCGATAGCGCCCTTCGGCTTGCGCAGGGCTTTGAGACAGTTGCTATAGACCTCGCCGAGCACGTCCTCCATGCCCCGCTCCTGGATCAGCGCCACCGTGGCACGGAAGACGCAAAACTCCTCCAGGTGGGCCATGTCGATGCCGTAGTAGTCGGGATAGCGGATCTGCGGCGCACTCGACACCACGACGATCTTCTTCGGATGGAGACGGTCGAGGATGCGGAGGATGCTCTCCTTGAGTGTCGTGCCGCGAACGATGGAGTCGTCGATGATGACCAGGTTGTCCACCCCACCCTCGATGCTCTCGTAGGTGATGTCATAGACGTGGCTTGCGAGGTCGTTGCGCGAGTTGCCCTCGGTGATGAAAGTGCGCAGCTTGATGTCCTTCCAGGCCACCTTCTCAGAGCGCACATGCTGGCGCAGGACACTGATGAGGGCCTCGTCGTCCACCTCCTCGACGCTCTCCAACTGGCGCACCTGCTCTATCTTGCGCTCCGTGAGCCAGCGCTCGCAACCCTGCACGAGGCCGTAGAAAGCCACCTCGGCAGTGTTGGGGATGAAAGAGAGCACGGTGTGGTTGATATCGTAATCGACCGCCTTGAGGACGGGATCCGTGAGCTGCTCTCCGAGCTTCTTGCGCTCGTTGTAGATATCGCGGTCGCTTCCGCGGGAGAAATAGATGCGCTCGAAGGAGCAGGCGGCGTCGCCACGCTGCGGCACGATCTGGTGCATGGAGCACTCGCCGGCCTTGTTGACGATGATGGCCTCGCCGGGCTGCAGCTCCTGGATGTCCTCACACTCGAGGTCGAAGGTAGTCTGCAGCACAGGGCGCTCCGAGGCGACGACGACGATCTCGTCGTTCTTATAGTAGAAGCCCGGACGGATGCCCCAGGGGTCGCGCATGGAGAAGAAGTCGCCGCTGCCGGTGATGCCACAGACGACATAGCCTCCGTCGAAGTCGGTCATGGTCGTCTTGAGCACATTGGCCATCTCGACATGGTCCTCGATGTAGCGCGTGATGTCCTGGTCCTTCAGTCCGTTGTCGCGGGCAATGACGAAGTTGCGCTCCACCTCGCGGTCGAGGCGATGGCCCATCAGCTCCAGCAGGATATAGGTGTCGCTATAGATGCGCGGACACTGGCCCTGGCGAGTGAGCTTCTGGAAGATCTCCTCGATGTTGGTCATGTTGAAGTTGCCACACATGCAGAGGTTCTTGGCCTTCCAGTTGTTGCGGCGCAGGAACGGGTGCACATAGGTGAGGCCACTCTTGCCCGTGGTGGAATAGCGCAGGTGGCCCATGTACAGGTTGCCCGCAAAGGGCAGATGGTCGCTCGCGAAACTGGCGTCGGAAAGCTGCTCGGGCGTGTAGTGGCTCAGCTTCTCGTGCACGATACCGAAGATATCGGTCACGGCGTTCTTGCCCTCCGCCCGCTCGCGGAACATATACTCATTACCCGGCTCCGACTGGAGCTTCACGGCCGCCATGCCGGCGCCCTCCTGGCCACGGTTGTGCTGCTTCTCCATCATCAGATAGAGCTTGTTGAGGCCGTACATCCATGTACCATACTTCTGCTGGTAGTACTCCAGCGGTTTCAGCAAGCGAATCATGGCCACGCCACAATCCTCGTGTATGTTATTCTCCATATATCTTGTTCACGCCCGCCACGTCGGCGACGGGCTTATTTAGACATTATTGCTTTTTTGTTATTCCACCGTCACGCTCTTGGCCAGGTTGCGCGGCTGGTCCACATCCTTGCCTTTGCAGACAGCGATGTAGTAGGCCAGCAACTGCAGGGGAACGGTGGCCATGAGCGGCTCCAGACACTCCAGCGTGTCGGGCAGCTCGATTGTCGCGTCGGCCATCCGGGTGATGTCCTGCTCGCCCTTCGAGACAAAGGCGATGACGCGTCCCTCGCGTGCCTTGATTTCCTGGACGTTGGAGCGCACCTTCTCGTACATCGCGTCGTGGGTAGCCACGACCACGACGGGCATGTCGGAGTCGATGAGCGCGATGGGGCCGTGCTTCATCTCAGCTGCCGAATAGCCCTCGGCATGGATGTAGGAGATCTCCTTCAGCTTCAGAGCCCCCTCCAGCGCGACGGGATAGTTGTATCCACGGCCGAGGTAGAGGAAGTTGTGTGCATAGGTGAAGGTACGGGCGAGCTCGGCCAGCTGGTCGCTGAGCTTCAGCACCTCGCGGATCTTGTCTGGGATGTTGGCCAGTTCCTCGATGGTGCGCACATACTCCTCGCGCGCCACCGTGCCCTTGGCGGCACCGAGGGCGAGGGCGAAGAGGGTGAGCACCGTGACCTGGCCCGTGAAGGCCTTGGTCGAGGCCACGCCAATCTCGGGGCCCACGTGGATGTAGGATCCCGTATGGGTGGCGCGGGGGATGCTGGCTCCCACGGCGTTGCAAACGCCATAGATGAAGGCGCCACGCTCACGGGCCAGTTCCACGGCTGCCAGCGTGTCGGCCGTCTCGCCACTCTGCGAGATGGCGATGACCACGTCGCCTGGTCCTACCACGGGGTTGCGGTAGCGAAACTCCGAGGCGTACTCCACATCGACGGGCACACGACAGAACGACTCGATGAGCTGCTTGCCGATGAGACCGGCGTGCCAGCTCGTGCCACAGGCCACGATGATGATGCGCTTGGCCGCGAGCAGCTCCTTGCGGTAGTCAATGACGGCCGAGAGGGCCACGTGGTTGTGGTCCACGTTGATGCGCCCGCGCATGCAGTTCTCCAGACATTCGGGTTGCTCAAAGATCTCCTTGAGCATGAAGTGGGGGAAGCCCCCTTTCTCGATCTGTCCGAGGTCGATATCGACGGTCTTGACCTCGGGCAGCAGTTTCTCATTATATATATTGACGATCTGCAACTCCTCGCCGGCTTTCATCACGGCGATGTTGCCGTCCTCGAGATAGACGACCTTGTCGGTAAACTCGATGATGGGGCTGGCGTCCGACCCGAGGAAAAACTCTCCCTCGCCTATACCCACCACCAGCGGGCTCTGCTTGCGCGCTGCGATGATGGTGTCGGGATGGCGACTGTCGAGCAGGGCGATGGCATAGGCGCCTACGACCTGGTGGAGGGCCAGCTGGACGGCAGGCAGCAGTTCGATCTGCTTGCGCTCCTGGATGTACTCGATGAGCTGCACGAGCACCTCCGTGTCGGTATCGGAACGGAAACGGACGCCCTTCTCCTCCAGGCGTGCCTTGATCTCGGCATAGTTTTCGATGATGCCATTGTGGATGATAGCCAGGTTGCGCGACTGCGAGTAGTGGGGGTGGGCGTTGCGCGCCGAGGGCTCGCCATGGGTGGCCCAACGCGTGTGGGCGATACCGATCGTGCCTCGTGTGTCCTTGTCCGCGCAATAGCGCTCCAGATCGGCCACCTTGCCCTTCTCCTTATCGACGCTCAGCACGCCGTCGGGATTGATCAAGGCCACTCCGGCACTATCGTAACCACGATATTCCAATCGCTTCAACCCCTTGATCAGTATGGGGTAAGCCTGTCTTTTCGTTCCAACGTATCCTACAATACCACACATATTTTTTTTAGCTTAAAAGTGTTTTCTAATGAGTGATTGAATAGGGCCAACACGCCACCTTCCTCCGAACGCGTCCTGATCGCGTCGGAAGCTAAAGGACTGAAACATAGCGCAATATTTTTTTGTTTCCTCTGCCATATTCAAAGTTTGTGCAAAAATACAATTATTTCTTCAAAACGGCAAATTTAAGGCGGTAAATATCACAAAGGATTTCTCCCTCGCGACGTCATGGACCACCACGACGAGGAGAATTCTTGCCCCACGCGCCTATCCTCCCTCGCCCGCAAGGAGCCAACGGGCCAAGACCTACCCGTATCATGCACAGCGTGTTAAAGTGTGCAATTTGTAGGGGAAAGTTTTGGTGCTGTCAAATAATATTGGTACTTTTGCACACGAAAAGGGTTCTTGTGCAACCCGTTATTTTAGTATTTAGGTATATTTGATTATGTCCATATCGAAAACGAGACAAAAACTAGTTGACGTAGCGCGGCAGTTGTTTGCCAAGAACGGCATAGCCAACACTACGATGAACGACATTGCCAAAGCTTCGGGCAAGGGTCGCCGCACGCTATATACCTATTTCAAGAGCAAGGACGACGTCTATTCCGCCGTCATCGAGTCGGAGCTGGAGCGATTGTCGGACAAGCTGGACGAAGTGGCCAACAAGAAGATCAGTCCCCAGGACAAGATCATCGAGCTCATCTACACCCATCTGAGCATGATCAAGGAGACCGTCATCCGCAACGGCAACCTGCGCGCGGAGTTCTTCCGCAACATCTGGAAGGTGGAGCAGGTGCGCAAGAACTTCGACGAGGACGAGATCGAACTCTTCCGCAAGGTCTATTCCGAAGCCAAGGCCGACGGCGAGTTTGACATCGACGACGTCTATCTGGTCGCCGACATCACCCACTACTGCATCAAGGGCCTGGAGGTGCCGTTCATCTACGGGCGGCTGGGCCACGGGCTGACCGAGGAGACCTCGCGGCCGATGGTGGCAAAGGTGGTCTATGGCGCATTGGGCAAGACGACTTTGAAACAAGGACAGTAACAACAACAAAATAAAAGATTTATGGGACTTTTAACAGGAAAAACAGCATTGATTACGGGTGCAGCCCGTGGTATTGGCAAGGCCGTGGCGATGAAGTTCGCCAGCGAGGGCGCTAACATCGCATTCACCGACCTTGTCCTCAACGACGACATGGCTGCCGGCCTTGAGGCCACACGCCAGGAGATCGAGGCCCTGGGCGTCACCTGCCGCGCCTATGCGGGCAATGCCGCCGACTTTGCCGAGACCGAGACCGTCGTGAAGCAGATCCACGCCGACTTCGGCAGCATCGACATCCTCGTCAACAATGCCGGAATCACCAAGGACGGCCTGATGCTCCGCATGTCGGAGGCACAATGGGATGCCGTCCTCAACGTCAACCTGAAGTCGGCCTTCAACTTCATCCACGCTTGCGCTCCCATCATGCTTCGCCAGCGTGGCGGATCCATCATCAACATGTCGAGCGTGGTGGGTGTCCACGGCAACGCTGGCCAGTGCAACTACTCGGCCTCCAAGGCGGGCATGATCGGTCTGGCCAAGTCTATCGCCCAGGAGCTCGGCCCCAAGGGCGTGCGCGCCAACTGTGTCGCCCCGGGCTTCATCGAGACTCCGATGACGGCCCAGCTCTCCGAGGAGATCCGCAAGGGCTGGATGGCCAAGATTCCTCTTCGCCGTGGCGGACAGACCGAGGATATCGCCAACGTCTGCCTCTTCCTCGCCTCCGACCTCTCAAGCTATGTCAGCGGCCAGGTCATCCAGGTCGATGGCGGCATGAACATGTAAGGCACGATGCAGCCACTCTACGAGGACAACCACGTCATCGTCGTCTATAAGGAGGTGGGCGAAATCGTACAGGGCGACAAGACGGGCGACCTTCCGCTCTCCTATACCGTCAAGGAATGGTTGAAGGAGAAGTATCAGAAGCCGGGCAACGTCTTTCTCGGTGTGGTCCACCGCCTGGACCGCCCCGTGGCCGGACTGGTCGTCTTTGCCAAGACCTCGAAGGCGCTGAGCCGCCTCAACGATTTGTTTCGCAAGGGTGAGGTCCACAAGACCTACTGGGCCATCGTCCAGCATGAGCCTGCCGAAGCGGAGGGACTGCTGACCAACTGGCTGGTGCGCAACGAGCGACAGAACAAGACCTATGCCTACGACCACGAGGTGGCGGGCAGCAAGAAGGCTATGCTGCGCTACAAGGTCATCGGGCGTAGCGACCGCTACGTGCTGCTCGAAATCCACCTGCTCACGGGACGCCACCATCAGATTCGCACGCAGCTGGCTCATATCGGCTGCCCCATCAAGGGCGACTTGAAGTATGGCGCGCCGCGATCCAATCCCGATGGAGGCATCAGCCTGCTAAGCCACCGCGTGGCCTTTGTCCATCCTGTGAGCAAACAGCCGATCGATGTCGTCTCGCCCCTGCCCGACGAAAAGCTATGGCGGGTGCTGGCCGACAGCAGAACGACGGAAGAATAGGTTGTCAAAAGACTTATGGAGTAGTCAGAAAGGCTCATGGACCTATGGAGTAGTCTGAAAGACAAGTCATATAGCCGAAAGCCCAACCGAATAGACAGAAGACTATCATATCAACCCCAATCAGCCTCAGGCTGGTTGGGGTTTCTTAGTAGTATCCGACTGTTTTTATTAGTATCCGACAGGTTTTCTTATACGCCAAAAGTTGTATTGAAACCACACGAACGACCTTGTCACCCTATTTCTCGTAAAAACCTTTTTCTTTTTATTCGCTCTATACTCAAAAACTTTTCGTAACTTTGCCACAAAGAAAAAAAAGCAAAGACCATGGTGGAAAGAATTTATCCTGTGGGAATACAGACTTTCAGCGACCTCATCGCAAGACAATGCGTTTACGTAGACAAAACAGCACTCGTCTATCGGATGACCAAGAAGTACAAATATGTATTTCTCAGCCGTCCCCGTCGCTTCGGAAAATCCCTTCTCAGCAGTACGCTTCATTCCTATTTTGCAGGTGAGAAAGATCTGTTCAAGGGGCTTGCCATCGAGGGCTTGGAAAAGGAGTGGACGGAATACCCAGTCCTTCACTTCGACATGTCAACATTCAAGAATTGCGATCTCAAAGATTTACAATCTAAATTCAACGTCTTGCTTTCCCAATATGAAAGCATTTGGGGAAAGAGTCCAGAAAGCAAAACTCCCGGAGACAGACTCAAGAGCCTGATTGTCTCGACAAAAGAGCACACAGGCAAACCTGTTGTCATTATAATAGACGAATATGACGCTCCGCTTCTTGATGTGCTCCACGACGAGGACAAACTCGCAGCGATCAGGACCGTCATGCAGGAGTTTTATGCCCCAATCAAGGCCAATGACGCCCACATCAGGTTCGCCTTCATCACGGGAATCACGAAATTCTCACAGCTCAGCATCTTCAGTACCATCAACAATCTGGCCAATATCAGCATGGACCCAGAGTTCGCTGCCATCTGCGGCATTACCAAGGAAGAACTCACCACGACTCTGAAACAGGACATTGAGCAGTTGGCAGCAACCAACGGATTGACTTTTGAAAGAATGGAGCAAGAGTTGACCGAAAACTATGATGGCTATCATTTCAGCCGCAACTGTCCGGATATCTTCAATCCCTTCAGTTTGATGCGTTGCTTTGCCGCCGGCTACATCAGCAGCTACTGGTTTGCCACAGCCACTCCTACTTATCTGATTCATCAGATGCAAAGATTCAACACAGACGTTATGAATCTGGATGAGGTTTTCGCCTTTCCGTCCTCATTCGACCGTCCTACGGAAAGAATGACGGATGCCCTCCCGCTGCTTTATCAGAGCGGTTATCTTACTATCAAAAGATATGATCCTTTGACCAATGGATACTATCTGGGTATTCCAAACAAGGAAGTAAAGGGAGGATTGATGGAGAACCTGCTGCCGCTTTACACGAATCTGAGCGATGGCACTTCGCTTGGCTTTGCGGCAAAATTCTATCAGGCGTTGGTGTATGGAGATATCGACAAGGCGATGACGCTGATGAGGTCCTACTTTGCCTCTATACCTTATCCAGAAGGCGGAAAGGATGTACTGGCAGATATGCAGAAAAACGAGTATTATTATGAGACCGTTTTCTACATCATGCTTTCGATGATGAACATAGCTGTTCTCACACAGGTAAAGAGTTGTAGGGGAAGAGCCGATGCCGTGATGTTCTCTCCCAGCACCGTCTTCGTCTTCGAGATAAAAATCAACAAGTCCGCCCAGGAAGCCTTAGTCCAAATAGACGACAAAGGCTATATGGTTCCTTTTGAGGCTGATGGCAGAAAGCTCGTTAAAATAGGTATCAACTTCAGTACCACAACCAGAACCATCGAGGATTGGGAATACAGGATTCAGACCAACGATTCGACAACGCCTATTCCTCCTGTGGGCTTGAAAAGTTAGGATTCATATCAGTACATCCAGCAGAGGAAGCGATAGGTCTTCTCCCGAAGGCGTCCCGAGACCATCCCGAAGGCGAGAGGACAAAACCTCCCCCGCCCTACTTCCTGCGCGTGTAGAAATACTGTCCTTTGTGCTTCGTCCGTCCGCCAAACTCAATGGCGTGGGTGGGACAATGGTGGTAGCAGGAGAAGCAGGTGAGGCAGTCGTCGTGGTGAAGCCACTGGGGCTGACGGCCCTTGCCGCCCTCGATATCGCCTACGGGACAGACGCTGGCGCAACGTCCGCACTTGATGCAGCGATCGGCAACGACATGAAAGGGCTTGTCGGTGATGAGGAAACGCTCAAAGAAGCTCCCCACGGGACCGGAGAAGAACCCTGGGATCGGACCGCGTGTGAGCGAGCGAAAAGAGTCGTCACGCCGTCTGCAGTCCCATCGGGCAATGGTCTCAACGAGGGCGTCGAGCTGGCGGGCGGCTTCGTCCTTCTTCTTCTGCTCCTTGGCGGGCGTATCGACATCCATGAAGGGCAGTCCGACATAGGACTCGGGCATGATGATCGAGGCAAAGAACTGAGGATCAATACCTTTGGCGCGCAGATGGGGCAGCAGACGCTCCACGGTGCGACCGATGGAGTCGCCTGCCGTGAGGATGAGGTAGGCGTAGTGGGACTTTCCACCAGCATCTATCGAGAGCTGGTCGATAAACTGCCGGACAAGGCGGGGCGTACGCCAGCCATGAACGGGAAAGACGAAGCCGACGGCCTCATGTTCTCCGAGGGTATAACGTCCCTCTCCCCCTATCTCGTCGGCCATATTGACAAGCCGATCTCCCAACCGCTCGGCAAGCGTCTGTGCTGCCCATAGCGTGTTTCCTGTGCCTGAGAAATAGAATATCATGGTACAAAGATAATGCAAATCGAGAGCAATACAAAAAGAATCACATTCTTTTTTATTGCCGAGTGCAGCTTTATCTTATCAAAAGATAATGCAAATCGAGGGCAATACAAAAAGAATCACATTCTTTTTTATTGCCGAGTGCAGCTTATCTTATTGCAAATCGAGGAAGATTTTTATCTTTTATAGAAGACAAAAGCAAAATTGTCCCACATTTTATCTTCTATAAAAGATAAAAGTCGTATATTTGCAAAAAGTTTCTTCTATAAAAGACAAAATCATGGCAATTATTATTCGTCAATCATATATCGACAAAATAGAAAGGTTTCTTGGCAAGGAGACCATCATCGTCTTAGTAGGCCAACGTCGTGTGGGCAAAAGCTGCATGATGAAGATGATTCGTGACCGTAAAATATCAGATAGCAGCAACAATATCATCTATATAGATAAGGAGAAAAGAGAGTTTGACCACATTCAGACCTACCAAGATCTCAACGAGTATATCGGACAGCATTTTTATTCTGACAAACATAATTATATCCTTATTGATGAGATACAAGACATCAAGGAATTCGAACGCTCCATCCGAAGCTATCGTACAGAACCCAACACAGATATTATCATCACAGGTAGCAATGCTCGTATGCTGAGCAACGAACTAAGCACTATCATAGGCGGGAGATATAAGGAAATCTATATCCAGTCGCTAAGCTACAACGAGTTTTTGCAATTCCATCATCTATCGGATAATGACGAAGCGCTTGCTCTGTACATTCAGTATGGTGGCCTGCCTGGCTTAGCCAAAATAGGTTTGGAAGAAGACGACGCCCGTGAGTATCAGATAGATATCTACCACACCGTCTTGCTCAAGGATGTCATCATGCGCAACCAGATAAGAAACGTACCATTCTTAGAGAATCTGGTGCGTTTTCTTGCAGATAATACAGGCAAGCTCATCTCTGCCAACAGTATCGCCAAATACATGAAATCGCAAGGTGAATCAATAACCTCCACGGCCATCATCAACTACATTTCCTTCCTTTGCGAAGCCTACATCCTGCACAAGGTGAACCGCTATGACATCCACGGCAAACGAATCTTTGAAACCAACGACAAGTTTTACTTCGAAGACAACGGCATTCGAAATGCCATTGCTGGAGGAACGCGCGAAGGAGACATTGAGAAAGTGATAGAGAATATCATCTATCAGCATCTCATACGTTTGGGCTATCAAGTATATGTGGGACAATTGCAAGCTGGAGAAATCGACTTTGTATGTACCAAGCCGGGAGGTGAACGCATCTATGTACAAGCGTCCTATATCATCTACGACAAGGCAACGAGAGAGCGAGAGTTTGGCATTCTTCATGCCATCAAGGACAACTATCCGAAGTACGTTATCTCCATGACCCCTCTGCTCACCAAGAATGATGACGACGGCATCACGCACATACATCTTCGCAAGTTTCTGACAGAAGGACTATAAATAGCAGGCTTATCATATTGGGGCGCGCCCCAAAAAGCCCCTACCCTTGCCCTACCTTGCCTCCCGAGTCTACCGTGGCGGCAAGCACGCATTTTTTCACCCCTTTTTATGAAGTTAACTTCGTAGGCTGATGAAGTTAACTTCGTAGGCCAACGAAGTTAACTTACTTTTTCGGGCCAATTATTTGAGTTGTGCAAGCCGTCATGTACACCCAATCATGACACAGCCCGAAACACAATCTTCACTAAACGACAAAACACCTTGCCGAGGCTTGCTTACGACCGCACATGGCCGTAACTTAGGATCACTCATGATCATAAGTTAGGACCGATCCGCGGGGGGAATACGGTTGATGGAACGGGTGCGCTGGCGGATTCCACCCTATTAACGTTTAACATTTTAACGTTTTCGAAATCCAGCACCACTCCCCTTCGATCAAAGAAACAACCTTGATTTTGCCAAACCTGGCCTATCGATTTGATTTTTGTTGGAATATAACGATATTGAGCATTGTAAGCAAACCTATATATTCCTATTTTATCTGGCTTGAAAGTGCAATTCAAGAGCGTGAAAATGCAGAAATAAAAATTGATTCTATGGTTTTATCGACCAGAAAGCCAAGGTTCTGATTAAGCACAGGAACATCAAGGCTTACGGAGAACTTGATACAATGCGTAAGATAGTAGAAGAGAATGTTAGGAAGAAATCTGCATAAGATTTTCGGCCTAATAAGACTATAAGATAAAAAAATGACGTTCTTGCGTAAATTTTACCAGAAATATTTGGTAGCTTGAAATAAAGGTCGTATTTTTACGTAAAATTTACACAAGATATAATGAAAGAAGGTAAAAGAATAGTAGTTATGGGTGGGAGTTTTAATGAAAAAAGCAAATGAGCAGCAAGGAATATACATACAGATGGAATCCTCAGAAGGATTTTCTTGAAAAGTATCGTGCTTTAATGGAAAGAGTAAAGCAGGGTGACCATTCGGCATATTATCAGGTAAAAGAGTTGCGTACAAAAGAGTTTCGCAATACTGTCGATATCGTCAACCAAGGCGGATATGTAACAGAGAACGGAAAGTGTTATTCATTCCCTAATGATTCGGATATGATGAGCAAGACAGTATTCTATGAGCGCGAAATATGTTTGGCGGTGCAAAGCAGCTATCAAACTGTCGTTGAAGTACAAAACATTGACTGTTTGTATGCAGGGGTGCAGTTGAAAGAGCAAGGTTATAATCCTGCCATATTGAACATGGCCAGCAGGCGTAATCCTGGTGGCGGTGTAGCAACAGGTGCTGGAGCACAGGAAGAAACACTGTTCCGCAGGACGAATTTGTTCCGTTCCCTCTATCAGTTTGCTCCCTTTGCGGGGATGTATCGTATCAAGCGTTCTCACTACCAGTACCCTCTTGACAGGAATTTTGGAGGAGTTTATACGCCCGATGCCATCTATTTTAGGGAAAGTGAACAGAAGGGCTATGCCTTGCTGGATAATCCTGTCAGCCTCTCGTTTATCACAGTGGCTGGTATGAATCGACCAGACTTAACGACAAGTGGAATGATTGCCAACCATCATGTGGAACCTATCAAGAACAAGATACGAACTATCTTCCGTATTGGTTTGATTCATGGTCACGACTCACTAGTACTTGGAGCCTTGGGGTGCGGAGCATTCCGTAATCCACCACGTCATGTAGCCCAACTGTTTCATGAGGTGATGGAAGAGCTGGAGTTTAAAAACAAGTATCGCAAGATAGTGTTTGCTATACTTGATGACCATAATGCCCATCAGAGCCACAATCCTGAAGGCAATTTGAAGCCGTTTGCTGATGAATTTACGAAAAGGGATGTATGATGTCGCTGAATGACATCTTCAGAGGGAAAGAAACTATTAACAACAGCAAAGGCTGTGGTGGTGTCATGCGTATTGCCCTCATTCCGCTTTATGCTGCCGTTGACAACCGTATGGACATCATGGAGGCGGACAAGTTGGCTGGTGATGCCGCAGAAATCACCCATCAGCATCCGCTTGGGTATATACCTGCATCCTTGATGTCGCATGTCATCTATCGTTTGGTCTTGGATGAGAATCCGACAAGAGAAGGCCTGATAGAGTATATATATGAGGGAATTGGGAAACTTGACGATCTGTTTCCGCAGCATCATCGGGAAGTTTTGGAGATGATGGGGATTGCAAGAGTTGCAATAGATCTCTCGGCAAACGACCATTCTGACCTTCAGAATATTGGTGCGTTAGGAGGCGGATGGGTCGGTGAAGAAGCACTCGCCATTGCGCTATACTGTGCAATCCGCCATTTCGACAACTTTGAGGAAGCAATGATTGCGGCTGTGAATCATGGTGGTGATAGCGACAGTACTGGAGCTGTAACAGGCAATATATTAGGTGCTGCCATAGGCTATGATGCTATTCCGCAGTTTTTCAAAGATGATTTAGAGCTACACGACGTTATCCTCCACATGGCAGATGACTTGTATTGTGGAGAAGTGACAAAGATGTAAATCAAAAAAATGGGCGCAGGGTGTTATCCACTGAGAATTCCCCCTGCGCCACTTTTCGGGTGCCTTTCTTTGTTTTCAACGATAAGTATCCACCACGCAGGCAGTTCTTTATCTGTTTTTTTTAAAAATGCTTGGCCAATTCAGATTTTGTTCGTAACTTAGTAGCTTGAAACGTAGAGCATGCAGAAAAATGGCGAAGATAGTAAATAAATATCCCGTAGGAATTCAGACTTTCGAAGAAATCCGCGAGAAAAATTATCTCTATATAGATAAGACCCAATACATCGCGGACTTTAGAGAGAAAGGAATGAAGTTTATCTTTCTGAGTCGTCCAAGACGATTCGGAAAGTCGCTCTTTGCCTCTACCCTTCAAGCCTATTTCGAGGGAAGAAAGGAGCTTTTTGAGGGATTGGCCATTGCCGAATACGAGAAGGAATGGGTGAAGCATCCCGTGCTTCATTTCGACCTGAGCGGTGCCAAGCACATGGGTGTGGAGCAGCTGGAAAGATACTTGGCCGATATGCTTGAAGGGAAGGAGACGCTTTGGGGATACAAGACTCATCAGGTGGATGCGAACCTTCGCTTGAAAGATCTGGTGAAGAAAACTTACGAGCAGACGGGCGAGAAAGTAGTTGTCATCATTGATGAATACGACGCTCCTTTGCTGGATGTGGTGCATGAAAAGGAAAATCTGCAACCGCTTCGCCGCATCATGCAGAACTTTTACAGCCCTTTGAAAATGCTCGACCCATACCTGGAGTTCTGTTTCATCACAGGTATCACCAAGTTCTCACAACTCAGCATCTTCAGCGAGCTCAACAACCTCGACAACATCAGTCTGTTCGACCAGTATTCGGCTATCTGTGGTATCAGCAAGACGGAACTAACCACACAGATGAAACCGGACGTCGAAGCATTGGGCGAAGCCCTTGGCATGACGTACGAGGAGTGTCTGAAAGAGCTGACGCAATTCTATGACGGCTATCATTTCAGCGAGAAGTCAGAAGACGTCTTCAATCCGTTCAGCCTGGTGAAGGCGCTGAACGCACGCAAGATAGCTCCTTACTGGTTTGGTTCGGGCACGCCATCTTTCCTCTTGAAATTGCTGGATAAGTATCATGTCAACCTTGCTTCTTTGGAGGGTCAGGAGGCGGTCTTGAGTTCCTTCGACCAATCGACAGAGGAAATGACAGACGCACTGCCTTTGCTTTATCAGAGCGGTTATCTGACCATCAAGAAGTATGATCCGATGTTTAGGGAATACACTTTGGGCATCCCAAACAAGGAGGTCCGTGATGGTTTGCTCAATTCGCTGATACCTCACTATGTGAACCCTCGCCGTTCCGACAACGACGCCTTCCTCTTGGGATTTTGCAAGGCGGTTTACCGCAATGATATCGAAGCAGCATTGGAACACATGCGCACCTATATGGCTACGATCCCATACGATCTGGAGAACCATAGCGAGAAGCACTATCAGACCATCTTCTATCTGATGTTTAGTTTCCTCAACATCTATATCCGCACGGAGGTGAAGAGCGCCATCGGCAGGGCTGATGCCGTGATGCACATGCCAGACACGATATACGTCTTCGAACTGAAGGTTGACAAGAGTGCCGAGGAAGCTTTGGCACAAATAGACGAAAAGGGCTACATGCTGCCTTATCATGCTGAAGGTAAGCGGCTGGTAAAAGTGGGCATCAGTTTTGACAGTAATCAGCGCACGATCAGCGATTGGAAAATCAAGGAGGATTAAGAGGATTAAAAGGAGAGGCTAAGAACATTGCCCGCCATTGTACCATCGAGCCTTTTTAGTGTATTGTCGTCGATTTGCATTATTAGATTTATGTATAGATATTTCATTTACCTATCGTTTGACGGGCATGCCTACCACGGTTGGCAGATACAGCCCAACGGCATCACCGTGGAGGAGGCGCTGGAGAAGGCGCTCTCGACCCTGCTGCACACCCCCATCGACGTGACGGGAGCGGGACGGACTGACGCTGGGGTCAACGCCCGGCTGATGGTGGCCCATTTCGACCTGCAGGAGCCGCTGGAGCTTCCCCTCGACTGCCACCAGCTGGCCTACCGCCTCAACAAGATGTTGCCCCGCGACATCTCCGTGAGCCAGATCCTACCCGTGCCCTCGGATCTCCACGCGCGCTTCTCGGCCAAGAGGCGCACCTACCACTACTACATCCACACGCGGAAAGACCCGTTTCGCAGGGCCTACTCCCACGAGATCCACTACGCCCTCGACTTCGACCAGATGAACGCGGCGGCACAGATGCTTGTCGGCACACGCGACTTCCAATGCTTCTGCAAGGCGGGAAGCGACGTGAAAACGACCGTCTGCGACCTCTACGAGGCCCGATGGGACCATCTGGACGGCGAGGCCTGGTGCTTCACCATCTCCGCCAACCGCTTCCTGCGCAACATGGTGCGCGCCGTGGTGGGCACCTTGGTGGAGGTGGGACGCGGACGCCTCTCGCTGCAAAGGCTGGAGGAGGTGCTTGCTAAGGGCACCAGGAGCGACGCCGGCGAGAGCATGCCAGCCCACGCGCTATTTCTGTGGGATGTGGAGTATGACGGGCTGGAACCGCAGGAAAATGGTGTTTTGGCTAAATAAATGAACACTTTGGTTGCCAGTTTGAGAAAAAAGGCTTATTTTTGCGCCATCAAAGTCAAAACATAGCATCTTTTACCCAGTTCCTTCCACCGGAAAGCGGGGAGGAGACACAAGAACAGACAACAATATGAGTAATATTTTCAGAGGATTGGGAGTTGCGCTGATCACTCCTTTCAAGAGCGACATGAGCATCGATTTCGAGGCTTTGGAGCGACTCGTCAACTATCAACTGGACAATGGTGCCGACTTCCTGTGCATCCTGGCCACAACGGGCGAGACGCCCTGCCTGACGCGGAGCGAGAAAGACGAGATCACCCGGGTCGTCAAGAGCGTGGTGAAGGGCCGCGTGCCCCTGCTCAAATATTGTGGCGGCAACAACACGCGGGCCGTCATCGAGGAGATGAAGTCCAGCGACTGGGAGGGTATCGACGGCATCCTGAGCATCTGTCCTTACTACAACAAGCCGTCGCAGGAGGGCTTGTACCAGCACTTCAAGGCCATCGCCGAGGCCAGTCCGCTGCCCTTGGTGCTCTACAACGTGCCGGGGCGCACGGGAGTGAACATGAAGGCGGCCACGACGTGCCGCATCGCCAAGGACTTCCCCAACATCGTGGGCATCAAGGAAGCCTCGGGCAGCCTGGAGCAGGTCGATGAGATCATCAAGAACAAGCCCGAGGGCTTTGAGGTGATCAGCGGCGACGACGCGCTGACGTTCCCGATGATAGCCAGCGGAGCCGTCGGTGTGATCTCGGTCATCGGCAACGCCCTGCCCCGCCAGTTCTCCCGCATGATCCGCCTGGAGTTTGAGGGCAACTATGGCGAGGCACGCAAGATCCACCATCAGTTTACCGAACTCTACAAGCTCCTCTTCGTCGATGGCAACCCCGCAGGCGTGAAGGCCCTGCTCAACGACATGGGCATGATAGAAAACGTGCTCCGCCTGCCGCTCGTACCCACCGAGGTGACAACGAAGCAGAAGATGGCCGATATCCTCAAGGCCCTCCATGTAGAATAAGAGAAAGAAACTGGAACGGGACGCCCATGGGACCGCGGGCGAAAAACCCAAGACCCAGACCGGCTTTTCCCAATCCGACATCCTATTGCGCAGACAGACTGCTTCCATCTTCCTCTCTCCAAACAGAACAGAAGGTAGACACGGAAGCAGTTTGTCGGCGTTCGCACGCAACCTTGGTTATCAATTAAATCAAACCTATATCAAACCAAAACTATGAACAGTCTGTTTATCGTATTGCCTATCCTCACCATCCTGATGTTCGACCTCGGACTGACGCTGGAGGGCAAGGATTTCCGCTTAGTCATGCTCCGCTACAAAGCTGTCCTGGCCGGCATGATCGGCCAACTGCTCCTGCTGCCCCTCATCGCCTGGGGCGTGGCAGGCGCCTTGTCGCTGAGCCCGCTCTTCACCATCGGCCTGATGCTCATCGCCTGCTGTCCTGGAGGCAGTTCGTCCAATGTCTTCTCGATGCTGGCCAAGGGCGACGTGGCCCTGTCGGTATCGCTCACGGCCGTCAGCAGCCTCATCACCCTCTTCACCGTCCCACTGATCATGCAGGCCACCACCGCCCACCTGGGCGAGGCCATGGGGGTGAAGTTGCCCGTGGTCAACCTGCTGATGCAAAACGTGGTGACGATGCTGCTGCCCATCCTTCTGGGCATTGGCGTGCGCCACTACTGGCGAGAGACGGCCCGAAAGATCGAGCGAGTGCTCTCCCGACTGGCCTTCCCGGCCCTGATGCTGCTGGCCGGCATCTTCTTCGTGCAGCACAAGACCACTATCGCCGACAACTTCGGCACGCTGGGCCTGGCCACCACCCTGCTCCTCCTCTGTGCCACCACGGGGGCGGGACTGCTCTGCTACGTCTTCCGCCTGCGTACACAGGAGCGGCGCACCATCGTCATCGAGGTGGGCATGCAGAACGCAGCCCAGGCCATCGCCGTGGCCTCCAGTCCCTTTGTCTTCAACGACGGGCGCATGGCCATCCCCGCCATCATCTACGCCCTGATGATGAACGTAATCCTGCTGACCTACGTGGGCATCATCAACCGGGGGAAGATCCTCGGATAAGGAGGGGGACTACCGCTAATATGAGACATGGGCCTTGTCCCCAGCTTCGCTTGATCGCTGGTGGCAAGGCCCATGCTCCAAACAGGGGGCTCAGTCCAAAATCTAAAAACTGAAATTGAAGCCTATCGAGGCGTACTCCTTAAACTGCAAGTAGCCGTGGTGGCTATCGCGCGCCACGCCATCGTCGAAGCGAGGATAGAGGAAGATCTGCGCAGAGACGAAGCGGTTGAACTGGAAGACGAACGTGTTTTCCCATTCCAACTCCACACGCTCGTAGGTAGTGTAGCCATAGAGGCGCGTGCGCCAGGTCAGGTCCTCCATCAGCGTCCACGAGAGATCGATCGTAAACTCCGAACCAAAGTCGTTGAGAACCCTGCGGTTGTCCTCGATGCCGAGACGGGAGGAGAGGGAGCGCACGCGGGTGTACTTCATGTTGTAGGCCAGCGGAGCGAGATGGATGTTGCCCTTCAACCGGTGGTGCTGCCAATCGACGCTATAGTCCATACCCAAAGAGAGGTTGACATTGAGCGGGGCAAGGAAGTCGGAGTAGAGGGTCGGGTCGTTGGACCGATAGCTGTGGGTGAACTGCGTATAGGTGAGCAACTGGAGCGTGTAGTACCAACGTTTCGAAGCCTGCAGGCCCAACTTGGAGGTGAGTCGGATTAGGTCCTCCGTGGTTTTGTAGCGATGGAGCGAGTCGGAACGGGAACTCTGAAATCCGAAGCGCATCTCCAGCTTGTTCTCCCACTTCACATTCTGCTTGTTGTTGTAGTTGGCCTCCATGATGACGGATCCCAAGGCGGAGTAGTTGCTCTCGCCTCCCTTATACCAGTTGTCGGAGACGTAGTTCTGCATGAAGCGCAGGGAGTAGTAGCCCGAGTAATGCCAGAAGTTGGGCTTATGGACCACCAGCTGGACGGGCACGACGTCGAGCTCCACGGGCATGGGGTCTGCATGGTCGCCCATCTCCGTCTCGGTCTGTATGGGCGCCTCGATGAGGTCGAGGTCGGAACGGTCGGCACGGAGGCGAGCGGAAGTGGTGCGCACCAAGTCGGGCCTGCGCACATAGAGGCCCAGCAGGGTGCTATCGACAAAGGCCTGCTCCCCCGTGCCTCCACCAGAGAGGGAGAAAGCGTCGAGCACCTTGCCCTTGTAGAAGGTCAGAGGCAGGAAAAGTTGTGCTGCGGAGAGCGGAGCAACCTTGGAAGGATGGTAGGCAGGTCGACGAGCCGCATCACCAAAGATAGAGTCGCGCAGGAGCGCGAGCGAGTCAACTGGATCCGAGAGATCGCCATGGGGCTTCTCTACGGAAACCGCTGAAACTGCGGATCTTGAGGCGTGCGATCTGGCCTGAGCCGTGGCGATTGTCGGCAGGCAAAGCAGGCTAAACGCCATCCATATCATCGTTTTCATTCGTTCGAGCGTTATTAATTTAGGCGCAAAGATACAAATAAAAGCCGTAAGAACTTGCCACTTTCGGTTATTTATTGTAAATTTGCACCTTGTTATAACATATACATTTATCAACAAAGTGGCTGAGACAAAATACATCTTTGTGACCGGCGGTGTAGTTTCATCGCTTGGCAAGGGGATTATCTCCTCATCTATCGGCAAGCTGCTCCAGGCAAGGGGCTATAACATCACCATTCAGAAGTTCGATCCCTACATCAATATCGACCCGGGAACGCTGAACCCCTATGAGCATGGCGAGTGCTATGTGACGGTCGATGGCATGGAAACGGACCTTGACTTGGGACACTATGAGCGGTTCACCGGCATCCAGACCACCAAGGCCAACTCCATGACGACGGGCCGCATCTACAAGAGCGTCATCGACAAGGAGCGCCGCGGCGACTATTTGGGCAAGACCATCCAGGTCGTACCTCACATCACGGACGAGATCAAGCGCAACATCAAGCAGCTTGGCCAGAAATATCACTACGACTTCGTCATCACCGAGATTGGCGGTACGATTGGCGACATCGAGAGTGCGCCGTTCATGGAGGCGATCCGCCAGATGAAATGGGAGCTGGGCGACCGCGCCATCAACGTCCACCTGACCTACGTGCCCTACCTGCACGCAGCGGGTGAGCTGAAGACAAAGCCCACGCAGCACAGCGTGAAGGAGCTCCAGAGCGTCGGTATCCAGCCCGACGTGCTCGTCCTTCGCACGGAGAAGCACCTCGACGAGGGCATTCGCAAGAAGGTGGCCAACTTCTGCAACGTCGATTTCGACTGCGTCGTGCAGAGCGAGGACCTGCCGAGCATCTACGAGGTGCCCGTGGCCATGCAGAATCAGGGGCTCGACGAAGCCATCCTGCGCAAGTGTCATGAGCCTATCGGAGAGCGTCCGGCCCTGGGTCCGTGGAAGTCGTTCCTCGACCGCCGCGCCAAGGCCACCGAGGAAGTGCACATCGGACTCGTCGGCAAATATGACCTGCAGGACGCCTACAAGAGTATCCGCGAGGCGCTGCTTCAGGCTGGCACATACAACGACCGCAAGACCGTACTGACGTTTATCAACTCCGAGGAGATCACCGAGGAGAACGTCGGCGAGATGCTCAAGGGACAGGACGGCATCGTCGTCTGCCCGGGCTTCGGCCAGCGTGGCATCGAGGGCAAGGTCATCGCTGCCCACTACAGCCGCACCCACGATATCCCGACCTTCGGTATCTGCCTCGGTATGCAGATGATGGTGGTGGAGTTTGCACGCAACGTGCTGGGCTACGCCGACGCCAACAGCCGCGAGATGGACAAGAAGACACCCCACAACGTCATCGACATCATGGAGGAGCAGAAGAACATCACCAACATGGGTGGTACGATGCGTCTGGGTGCCTACGAGTGTGTATTAAAACAAGGTTCGCGCGTGTTCAATATATATAAGTCTGAGCACATTCAGGAGCGCCACCGCCACCGTTATGAGTTCAACAACAACTTCGAGAAGGAGTTTGAGCGCAACGGCATGAACTGCGTGGGACGCAATCCCGAGAGCGACCTTATCGAGATTGTGGAGATACCGGGGCTGAAATGGTACATCGGCACGCAGTTCCACCCCGAGTATCAGAGTACGGTGCTGAAGCCACACCCCCTCTTCCTCGACTTCGTCCGCGTGGCAGGCGAGAACCACAAGGCGTAGTAGCACCTCTCATCAGACAAAGAAACAGTATCAGATAAACGAATGGACAAAAATACGATTACCGGCTTTGTGCTCATTGCGCTGATCCTCTTCGGCTTTGCTTGGTGGCAACAGCCCTCGGAGGAGCAGCTAGAGCAGCAGCGGAAGGAATTTGTAGAAGACTCTCTCCGTGCGGTCAAAGCCAAACAGCAGCAGGCCAAGAAGGAGGCGCTGCAGCAGCAACAGCAAGAGAAGGCCCAAGCCGATACGTCGGCCCTCTTCCACAAGTCGCTCTCGGGCACGGCACAGGACGTGGTGCTCCAGAACGGAAAGCTCGCCCTCACGCTCTCCACGAAGGGTGGTACGGTGGCCAAGGCCGTCATCAAGGACTATGTGGGCCACAACCTGAAGGTGCAGGACGGTTCGAAAGATACCAAGGACGTCACCCTCTTCGAAGGCAACGACCAGCGGCTCAACTACTTGCTATCGGGCAAAGAACTCAATATCGAGACTGAGGACCTTTACTTCACGCCCAGCAACGTCACCGACTCCACGGTGACGATGACGGCGGAGGCTGCACCGGGCAAGACGCTGACGCTGGACTACGTCCTGGGCAAGGACTATATTCTCCGAGTGAGCCTGCGCGCCAACGGTCTGGGTGGCCTCTTCGCCCCCGACTACAACGAGATGGGCATCTCCTGGGAGGAGAACGCACGACAGCAGGAGCGCGGCTTCACCTTTGAGAACCGCTATGCCACACTGACCTACAAGAAGGCCGACGGTGGCACAGACCATCTGAGCGAGGCTTCGGAGAAAGAGGAGACCACGGAGGACGCCCTCGACTGGGTGGCCTTCAAGAACCAATTCTTCTCGGCAGTGATGATTTCGAAGGACAACTTCCAGACGGGCGCACGACTGAAGAGCACCCCGCTGAAGAAGGAGTCGCACTATCTGAAGAACTACCAGGCACGCCTGAAGACGGCCTTCGACCCCACGGGCAAGAAGGCCACGGAACTGGAGTTCTACTATGGCCCCAACGACTTCCGCCTCCTGCAGAAGGTGGAGAAAGAGAGCGCCTTCGGCAAGGATCTGGAGATGCAACAGCTTGTCTATTTGGGCTGGCCGCTCTTCCGTATCATCAACCGCTGGTTCACCATCTATGTCTTCGACTGGCTGAGCACCTTCTTCCCGATGGGTGTCGTGCTCATCCTCATCACACTCCTGCTCAAGGTCATCACCTTCCCGATGGTGAAGAAGAGCTACATGAGTTCTGCCAAGATGCGCGTGCTCAAACCGAAACTCGACGAGGCCACGAAGCAGTATGACAAGCCGGAGGATCAGATGAAGAAGCAGCAGGCTATGATGCAGCTCTACTCGGAGTATGGCGTCAGCCCGCTCTCAGGCTGTCTACCGATGCTGATCCAGTTGCCGATCTGGATTGCAATGTTCAACTTCGTGCCAAATGCCATCCAGCTGCGCGGACAGAGTTTCCTGTGGATGCAGGATCTGAGCACCTACGACCCCATCGTCGAATGGGGTACGAACATCTGGCTCATCGGCGACCACCTGTCCCTGACCTGTATCCTCTTCTGCGGTGCCAACATCCTTTATACCTGGTTCACCATGCAGCAGCAGAAGGACCAGATGGTCGGTCAGCAAGCCGAGCAGATGAAGATGATGCAGTGGATGATGTATCTCATGCCACTGATGTTCTTCTTCATGTTCAACGACTACTCGTCAGGTCTCAACTTCTACTACTTCATCTCCCTGTTCTTCTCCGCAGCCATCATGTTCACGCTGCGAAAGACTACCAACGAGAAGAAGTTGCTGGACTACCTTGAGGCACGCCGTTCGGAGAACCAGAAGAACCCGAAGAAGCAGAACGGTCTGATGGCCCGTATGCAGGCTATGCAGGAACTGCAGCAGAAGCAGCAGGAGGAACTGAGAAGAAAGAAGGAGGATCTAAACAGGAGGAAGAAGCAATAGCTCTTCCCCCAACAATCGGGTGTCTTACAGCACCCGGCCTCTCTTTTCAGACAGAAGGATCTTTCCTGGGAAGACACCAAAAGGACTATCCATGGAAAAAATCACTTTTTCAGAAATAACAACGGTTACTCACGGGCAAAAAATGTCCGTGAGTACTTTAGATTTATAACGATGAACAAAAACCTTACAATCGCCATGACGACTGCGATGCTACTGAGCGGCGGCGTGGCACAAACGCAAGCACAAGACGTGAACATTGGCAAGAGCAAGCAGGTGATGCTGAAAGGCGACATCATGACTCCCGAGACTCTCTGGGCCATGGGACGTGTGGGCTCTGCGGCAGCCTCACCCGACGGCAAGCAGGTCGTCTATCAGGTGGGCTACTACAGCGTGAAGGAGAACCGCGGGCACCAAGTGTTATTTATCATGAACGCTGACGGCACGGGCCAGACCAAGCTCACCACCGACGCCAAGAGCGAGAGCGACCCTGTATGGATCGAAGGCGGCAAGCGCATCGCCTTCCTTCGTGGAGGCCAGGTATGGGCCATGAACCCTGACGGCTCGGGCCGCACACAACTCACGAAGGACGCCACGGCCATCGAGGGATTCAAGTTCTCACCCGACGGCAGCCGCGTACTGCTTATCAAGTCGCTGCCCTACCACGGCACGATCAAGAAGAACCCCGACGACCTCCCTATGGCATCGGGCCGTCTCGTCACGGACATGAACTACCGCCACTGGGACCACTATGTGGAGAGCATTGCTCACCCCTTCGTCGCACAGGTATCCGTCCAGGGCATCGACGCAGGATGGGATATCCTCGAGGGACAGCCCTACGAGAGCCCGCTGGCACCCTTTGGTGGCATCGAGCAGTTTGACTGGAGCCCCGACTCCAAGCACATCGCCTACACCTGCCGCAAGAAGGTGGGCGTGGACTACGCCGTCTCCACCGATGCCGACATCTTCCTCTTCAACATCGAGACCAAGGCCGACCGCAACCTCTGCAAGCCCGAGGGCTATGTGGCTCCAAAGATCAACTATACCAAGTCGCTCCGCAACCAGAAGGTCAACCATCAGGAGGGCGACATGAACGTCGGCTACGACGTCAATCCGCGCTTCTCGCCGGACGGCAAGTATGTGGCCTGGCTCAGCATGGAGCACGATGGCTACGAAAGCGACCGCAACCGCCTGTGTGTCTATGAGCTGGCCACGGGCAAGAAGTCGTATGTCGCAGAGGCCTTCGACTCCAATGTCGACGACTACTGCTGGAACACCGACTCCAAGACCCTCTACTTCATCGGCTGCTGGCACGCCACGGTCAACGCCTACCAGACCAACCTCAAGGGTGAGGTGAAGAAGCTGACCGAGGGCGACCACAACTACGTGGCTCTCCAGCTGCTGGGCAACACGGGCAAGCTCCTCGGCACGCGCCAGAGCATCACCGTCCCCAGTGACCTCTACGTCATCAAGCCCGCCAAGAAGGAGGGACAGTCGGAGCAGACGCAGATCACCTTCGAGAACAAGCACATCTACGACCAGATGGCGGTGGGCAACGTCACGGACCGCTGGGTGAAGACCTCTGACGGCAAGGAGATGCAGGTATGGATCATCACCCCGCCCCACTTCGACCCCAACAAGAAGTATCCTACGCTGCTCTTCTGTGAGGGTGGCCCGCAGAGCCCCGTCTCACAGTTTTGGAGCTACCGCTGGAACTTCCAGATCATGGCTGCCAACGGCTATGTAGTCGTCGCCCCGAACCGTCGCGGACTGCCTGGCTATGGCAGCAAGTGGAACGAGGAGATCTCTGGCGACTGGACGGGCCAGTGCATGAGAGACTATCTGGCTGCCATCGACGATGCTGCCAACAACCTCCCGTTTGTTGACAAAGACCGTCTCGGTGCTGTCGGCGCCTCTTTCGGCGGCTTCTCCGTCTATTACCTTGCCGGCCACCACGACAAGCGCTTCAAGTGCTTCATCTCCCACGACGGTGCCTTCAATCTGGAGTCGATGTACACCGACACAGAGGAGGCCTGGTTTAGCAACTGGGAGTATGACGACGCCTACTGGAACCAGGACCGCACGGACAACGCCCGCCGCACCTATGAGAACAGCCCCCACCTCACCGTTGACAAGTGGGACACGCCGATCCTCTGCATCCACGGCGAGATGGACTATCGCATCAATGCCAACCAGGGCATGGGTGCTTTCAATGCAGCCCGCCTTCGCGGCATTCCCGCAGAACTGCTCATCTTCCCCGATGAGAACCACTGGGTATTGCAGCCGCAGAACGGCATTCTCTGGCAGCGCACTTTCTTCGAGTGGCTCGACCGCTGGCTGAAAAAGTAATCACAGGAAAGTCAATCAACAAAATAACAAAAAATGGAAAATAAAACTTTGCGCGACTCGGCAGCCATCCGTTGGACCGCCTTGTTGCTCCTGGCACTGGCCATGTTCTGTGCCTACATCTTCGTAGACATCTTGTCTCCGATCAAAGACCTCATGCAGTCGCAGCGCGGCTGGGATTCTGACGCCTTCGGCACCATGCAGGGTTCCGAGACGTTCCTCAACGTGTTCATCTTCTTCCTCATCTTTGCCGGTATTATCCTCGACAAGATGGGTGTCCGCTTCACGGCCCTTCTCTCTGGTGGCGTGATGCTGGTGGGCGCCTGCATCAAGTGGTACGCCGTCAGCGACGGGTTCATCGGCAGCGGCCTGGAGACTTGGTTCACCAACAACCTCAACCATATTCCCGTCTTCGAACAGCTCGGCGTCTCACCCTTCTATGAGGGAATGCCCGCCTCTGCCAAGTTGGCCGCCATCGGTTTCATGCTTTTCGGTTGCGGTACGGAGATGGCTGGTATCACGGTCTCGCGCGGTATCGTGAAATGGTTCAAGGGCCGCGAGATGGCACTGGCCATGGGATCAGAGATGGCATTGGCCCGTCTCGGTGTGGCCACCTGTATGATCTTCTCGCCGTTCGTAGCCAAGTTTGGCGGTGTCGTCAGCGTGTCGCGCTCTGTAGCCTTCGGTGTGGTACTGCTCTGCATCGCCATGATCATGCTGGTCGTCTATTTCTTTATGGACAAGAAGCTCGACGAGCAGACTGGTGAGGCTGAGGAGAAAGACGAGCCGTTCAAGCTCAGCGACCTTGGCCAGATTCTTACCTCCAGTGGCTTCTGGCTCGTATCACTGCTCTGCGTGCTCTACTACTCCGCCATCTTCCCCTTCCAGAAGTATGCTGTGAACATGCTCCAGTGCAACCTCACCTTCACTGAGGTGTCCGCCGACTCGTTCTGGGGTTCTCAGAGCGTGACCTACATCCAGTATGTCATCATGCTCTTCGTAGCCGCCACCGCCTTCTTGTTCAACTTCATGAAGCAGAAGGCCGTGAAGTTCTTCGTACTGGCCCTCTCCATAGCTGGTCTCGTCACCTATTGCTACATGGGCTACATGCGCCAGTCAGCAGAGTCTATCTTCGCCGTCTTCCCCTTGCTCGCCGTGGGTATCACGCCGGTGCTCGGAAACTATGTCGACCACAAGGGTAAAGCAGCTTCCATGCTCGTGCTGGGCTCTATCCTGCTCATCGCCTGCCACCTCACCTTCGCCTTCGTACTCCCCGAGTTCAAGGGCAACCAGGTGGGCGGTGTCATCGTGGCCTATCTCACCATCCTCGTCCTCGGTGCTTCCTTCTCGCTCGTACCGGCCTCTCTGTGGCCCAGCGTGCCGAAGCTCGTCGATGCCAAGGTGATTGGTTCTGCCTACGCGCTGATCTTCTGGATTCAGAATATCGGTCTGTGGCTCTTCCCGCTCCTCATCGGTAAGGTGCTCAACGCCACCAACGAGGGTGTGACCGACGCTACACAGCTCAACTACACCGCACCGCTCGTTATGCTGGCCTGCCTCGGTGTGGCCGCACTCTTCATCGGCTTCGTCCTGAAGATTGTGGACAAGAAGAAGAACCTCGGTCTCGAGTTGCCCAACATTCAGGAATAACCTCTCCTGTACAACCCACTTATACGAAGGGATGGCTTTCACGGGCCATCCCTTTGTTTTTCTAAGGAAAAAACCGTATCTTTGCCGACGTAATCATATCAAACAGACTACCACCATGGCAAAAGTAAGAATCAAGACTCCCGAGGGCGACATTCTTGTACGCCTCTATGACGACACGCCGCGCCACCGCGACAACTTCCTCAAACTGGCCCGCGAGGGCTACTACGACGGCACGCTCTTCCACCGTGTCATCAAGGACTTCATGATACAAGGCGGCGACCCAGACAGCCGTAACGCCCCAGCAGGGAAGATGCTCGGAACGGGCGGACCCGACTATACGCTCCCAGCAGAGATAGCCTATCCACAGCGCTACCACAAACGCGGAGCCCTTAGTGCGGCACGACTTGGCGACGAGGTCAACCCAGAACGCGAGAGTTCTGGCAGCCAGTTTTACATCGTCTGGGGCAAGACCTTCAATAGCGCCGAACTGAAGCAGATGGAACGCCAAATGGCCATGCAGCAGGAACAGGAAGTATTCAATACCCTCGCCCGCGAGCACCACGACGAGATCATGACGCTTCGCCGCAGCCGTGACCGTGCGGGACTGCAAGCCCTGCAAGATAAACTGATGGAGCTGACCAAGGAAAAATGCAAGGAGATGGGTAAACCCTCATTCACCGACGAGCAGATGGAGACCTATACCACCCTTGGCGGTACACCGTTCCTCGATGGTCAATATACGGTATTTGGCGAGGTGGAGGAAGGACTCGATGTGGTGGAGCGCATACAGAACTGCGACACAACCCGCAATGACCGCCCACGCCAAGGCATCAGCATGAGTGTGGAAGTGGTGGAATCGGAGGAGTAAAAAGGTAACCAAAGGGGCATTCGTCGGATGCTACCAATGGCAGAAACATCGCAAGGACGGCTTTTATCACTTCTTCAACGATAAAAGCCGTCTTTAGCCTACAGAGTCTCCAACTACGAAACGAATCGGGAAAGGAGCGAGAGGAGGACTACCGCCTTGAACCAGATCACTGTAACGGAAATGTAATTTGAATGTCATATAGGTGAAACTTCATTGCCGCTAGATTGTAGTAATTTTGCAACCGCAAACGGTATGGGAAGACTTTGAGGAAAAACCTTCCCATAAAAATTGCAGTCAGGCTCAAGGAGAGCTGGCTAAAGAAATCTGAAACCCACAGAGTCCAGTAACAGACAGAATTCAAAACTGACAAAAGTGAGTTTAAATAGATAAAGAGTGCGATAAAAGTTTCAACCGATGAAAAAAAATAGAAAAGCAATCTCAAATCCGCAACTAAGCCCTTCAACGTGCTTATTGCGTGTACACGTTCTCTCATTACTGGATTATCAGAGAAATTGAGGCTGAACCACCACTTCTGCCTACAATATCCCCTTACCCCACAATGCGACTTGAGGCAATACGCAGTATCATACCCATAAGTTGTAGGCGTTATCCAAAATCTGTCTGGAACACATCCGCGTAAGCATTGTTACAGGTATAGATATTCAGCACATACCGCCTTGATGTCCTGATCCACTTGGCTGGTACAGAGACAAACCTGAAGACAAACGCTTTTATGCGACTTGTGGCCTTGAGTCCGAACCTCTTTACGTCAAGTCTGTGGATAATGCCTTGTAGAAGTTACGGACAAGTGCAGTAAGAAGAAGGAACACGGTGTTCTCTGCCATGAAGGATTTGGGCAATCTGTCCCACCCGAAACCATTGTTCATATCATCGAAGATACGTTGGATTTCATCCTTCGTTTTCTCGCCATGGCATAATTAAAGCGAGCTTTATTCTGCTCATTTGGCTTAACGAAAACGTTCCTTTCCTCCGCGAGGATTATAGAACTACCCCAGTTCGGGATAAGAAATAGTTCATAAAAAAGTTGGTAGTCTCACAAATATTTTTACCTTTACAGGTGAATTACAACAAGTTACAAATACATTTGATATGACTACCGATTGCAAAGTTACAGAATTATTTTGTATTATAGACGAGTTTTGCAAACATTTTGAAGCAGAAAATGCAGGAAATTTGCTGGAAGACAATAGCGGAGTGAAGCGTAGACGGCGTGCAGCATCGTTGTCAGACAGTGAAATAATGACGATTCTGTTGTATTTCCATTTCGGTACATTCCGCAATTTCAAGCACTACTACCTGTTCTTCATTAAGGGTACGATGAAGTCTTATTTTCCGAAAGCTGTGTCGTACAACCGCTTTGTGGAGTTGGAAAGCCGCGTGTTCTTCCAGCTCATGTTCTTTCTTAATCTGGGAGCTTTCGGAAGATGCACCGGCATAACATTCGTTGATTCCACGATGATACCCGTATGCCATAATCTCAGGAGATATGCCAATAAGGTTTTCAAGGGAATTGCCACTGACGGAAAAGGAACAATGGGTTGGTGCCATGGCTTTAAGCTCCACCTTGCGTGCAATGACAGAGGCGAGATAATAGCGTTTGTACTTACTGGTGCAAATGTCAGCGACAAGGACCCGAATGTGTTCAAGGTTCTTGCTAAACGCTTGTATGGCAAGCTGTTCGCTGACAAAGGCTACATTTCGCAGAAGCTGTTTGACTTCCTCTTTGAGGATGGAATACAGCTGGTGACAGGGTTGCGCGTAAACATGAAAAACAAGCTGATGCCGTTCTATGACAGAATGATGCTGCGCAAGAGATACATTATCGAAACCATTAACGACATGCTGAAGAATACGGCACAGATTGTACACTCACGCCACAGATCTGTAAGCAACTTTATCATGAACCTTATTTCTGCCTTGGGAGCATATTGTTTCTTTGACAACAAGCCAAAGGCATTGCAAGGATACTGCATCGAAGACACGAAGCAACTTTCATTGTTCTAAGGACAGAATAATCTCTTTCGATTCTTTATATACAGCCCATGTCTGATGGCATGGGAAGAGAACCCGCGTATCTGTCTTCACATGCAACTAATCGCTATTTTATCCCGAACTGGGGTATAGAACTCGACTATTTCTCTTGCGGAAGATTCATAGTCGTTAGTCAGGATACAACGGTATGTGTATTCTCCTTCCCAAAGATCTTGCACACCATCCATCCGTTTCTGTCTTTGAATCACAAGTCGGTATGCTTTACCCTTCCACTTTTCAACGAGGATAGAGCTCAATTCAAACTCAATGCCATTGATTTCCTCAGTCCTCCAGCCTCTGAGAGCAAAAATGTCATTGTATTTGCGCGGATATAAAAGGATTTGCAGTGTTTCTCTACTTCTTCTACGATTTCCTCGGAACATGATCCACAGTCAGCCCTGAAACGATTGATGGTAAGTCCGTTCTGTTCAAATCTCTCAAAAAATCTCTTCAACGTGTCCTTCTGATGGAAGCGAAGGTTTTCGTTAAGCCAGATGAGCAGAGCTAAGTTTACTTAAGCTCTGCCATGGCGAGAAAACGTGCCATGAAATGGAACATTTGTGTTGCCATCACTATTCTCTATGCCGACAATCAAGTCGCCAATAACCGCCACGCCAGGGCGATAGCCAAAGAACTTCTTGTATGTAGGCTTTGCATCATACTTCTCTGTCTCTATGAACTGATGGTCGAAATCAACATCATACATCTCACCCTCTTTCAGTTGGCCAGATGCAAACATACAATTGAGCAGTAAAGTATTGAGAGTGTCAGCCGTATTGAAATCGTAGTTCTTACCCGCATCTGATGTGTATGAAATGTTTTCATGCGTCAGCTCTTTTATCGCTCTGAGGATAGTATCAGAGCTACAAGTGCGAAGTGTCGGATGAAGCGAGAGGTGGTTCATCAAATGAGTAGTGACATCCTCAATACATGAGCCACCACAGAAGTAGATACTCATGAGTGAACGGATAATTTCGCTGTACTGATAACCGAACAATCTACACCTTAGACCGAGGGTTGAGTCGATTACAGAAGACAATGTGGAGTCAAATTGCTCCATGATTGAAAATATTCCTCCAAAAGGAGTGAATTTCTCGAATTTTATTTGTATTTTTGCCATGTCTTGTTGACTTTTTACCGTCTTTGGTATTGCAGCACTAAGATAGGTGAAATTTCTGACATGGCAAAATCCTGAGCAACTTATTGTTTCTCAGGATATTATAAATAACATTAAACTAAAGAGTTGCGGAATTAAGGTCTATGAGAAAAATCATATTAAAACACAAGGTGCTGCCCAAGCAACAACCTTTATTGCAGAAAGAATTGCTGACTGCTTCATTCGCAATGCTTTCATCAAATATGTTTGCCCAAAGATACAGGCCTGAATGTGACGATGTAGCTCCAACTCCTTGGTGGCTAAGTGCATTACTACTGATAGCCATACTCATTTACTTATGGGTAAAGAAGAAAGTGAGGATAAATGGCAAATTGTATCTTCTTTTGTCTGTGGCTCTTGTCGTACTATACACACTGATATTGCTCTATAAGTGGTTCTTCTATTCACTTTTAGGCATTGCAGCCTTAGGCTTCATTGTGTATATAAAATGGGGAGACAAGATTGATGAGTTTATAACCAAACGAAAAAACAAATAATATGGCAGCAATTATCACGGCGTTATTCTTCTTGCTCACAATGTTTATTGGGCATGAAAAACCTCTCAATTACAAGCGAGGAAAGTTGAAAACATTTGGAGCTTGGCTTTTAGTGGTACTATCTTTAGCAGACATGGCTTTGGCTGTTTGCATTGCATTAAAGGTGCAAAGCACCTACAATGAGATTGATTACACATTTGAGTTTTTCAAAAGGTATGTATTATCATCCATTCTTATGTTTGGATGGGCTGTGTATATTTTCAAAAGTGGACCTCTACGCTTAAAGAAGTGGAAAAGAATAGTAAAGTCTATACTTTATTTCTTGTCAAGTTTTATGCTACTTGGCTCTTCTAGTTCTGACCCTATGGCAGGAGTAGTGGCTATGGTTCTAACATTTGTACTATTCTTTACGATATTGTTGATGGACATACAAAAAGATAAGAAGCAACAAGAAAACGAACCGATAAAAGGACATGTTATTGTCCATTCCCAACAAGTGCCATTTTGGAACAGAATGGGTAAGTATGCAGTAAAAATTTGTGTTACTTTGGCGATGGCATGTTTCTTTATTGTATGCAGTGATGGTTTCACACATTGTGATGGAATGATACTCTTGGCGTTTTTTTATTTTCCTTGGTTTGTCATAGCGTTTGTTTACTATACCTATTTGTTATGGAGCAAAAAGCCTGTTACAGGTGAGGAGATTTTGCTATTGCCATTGCTGCAAAAAATATCTTTATTCCAGAATTATTCTGCTGATAGTATTCCTATGAAGAAGGAATTGATAAAGACAGTACTACCATTTCTTCTTACATCAATAGTTTGCCCTTTTGTATCAATATTTTGTAACGATAGAGACAACTATACTTACTCAGCATTGTTGTGTGTTATAACTCCTATTATCCTCATAATAAATTTAGTAAAACAATATTCTAACAAATGGCTTTATAGCCAAAAACAATCAAAAGACGAATAACATGAAATCAAAAATAATTATACTTTTATCCCTTTTAGGAATGTTATTAACGGATTGTACAGAAAATTGGCAATTAAAACAGGTGCAATCCGACATCTTCCTTATAGACTTGCCTGTAGGTACATCAGAAGTGGAAAAAAATACAGACGGACTACATTATTACATTGAATATAAAGTTCCCATGCCAAATGACCAAAGCATCTATGTGGAAGCATTTCCTTGGATTAAAACACCAAAAGAAGCAATGGAGATTGTGGGCAAGCACAGCTTTGCTTTTAATGACATAAAACACGGTAAGGAAAAAGATTTCGATTACAACACCATCAGTGGAGTTAAGTATGAGGGCGATGATGGAAATCATTTACTCAAAGGAGAAGTGTTCTGTTTCAATAAAGATGGCTATACAGTTATTATTTCAAGCTATGGAAGATATAGGGACTATCGTACTATAAGAGATATAGTGCGTAGTATAAAATTTGGTGTTCCGCCTATGACTAAGGAGCAGAAAGCAAAGGCATTTGCTCCTATAAAGATTGCTCAAACTTTATCGAAGCAAATTGAACAAGCCCTTAATGCATATAAGGGGATAAGTCACTTGTGTGATAGTACTAGTTGGAAACTAGAAATAGACACAGAAGATACATCAGCTCCGCCTGTAATACATATTGAGAGTTGGTTAAGTCCACAGGCATCTGAAATCCTTAGATACCCTACAACAGCAGGTGCAATTAACTTGAATTTCTCATTGGCATCACCTTTGAACAATTTGGATATTCCTATTGGTCAAAGTCTTTTAATGAGTGAGGACAGCCACTTTGTTTTGAGTTTTGATTACTACAATGCTGATGGAGAAAAATTGAATATTAGCGATGGAGAATACAATAAGTAGGGTTTGCTAATTTAAGACAAGTTATTGATAATCGAGATTAACTTGCAAAATATTTGCTCAGTTCAGATAAAATGATTACTTTTGTGTGTTAAAACTCGTAAGTGCAGCATGAAATACTTCTCACAATACCGTATCCACGACTTGTTTGAACTCTAAGAGTCTCTCTCGGGATTGAGCAAGTCCAACCGCTGGGTCAAGCTTGCCGACCGCCTTCCCTAGGCCAAGATCGAAAAAGAATACAACAAGCGTCTGAGGAACAGCCATTGCGGAGCAGGCAACAAGCCCGCCCGTATGGTTGTTGGGGCCTTAACCCAACTTGCAGCTTTTAGTTCACACGGTATACCGAACTCTTAACCCAAGTTTGATACTCAATATTTTTTTTCATCAATTTTTATGGCCTCTACAGTTGCTAACAAGTTGATTTTCAAC
>OLFY01000567.1_pt1 | contig 55446 bp, 55 predicted proteins | sample 1605611 | NCBI WGS metagenome assembly OLFY01 (sample SAMEA3888923, study PRJEB22519) | human gut metagenome | biome: human gut; feature: human-associated habitat; material: faeces | place: Denmark | collected 2011 | reverse complement strand
CTTCCGCTGGAGAATCTGAAGAAGCGGCTGGACGCTGTGATGAAGGAGTTTTTCTTAGAATAGGGTACAGTAAAATTGCTGCGGGTGCCTTTATTTCTACTACGATTTTACCGTTTAACCTGTTAAAGTAGGGTACAGTAAATTTGTTGGAGGTGCCCTTTTCGTCAAGACTCAACTGGAGGAAAATAGGGTACAGTGATTTTGCTGCACTGTACCCTATTTTTCCTGATCATGGTGAGCGTCGGCAGAGAATCATTCTCTTAATATGAATGAGATACCGCCCTCCATCAGCTTTTCTTTTTCTCCCAATTCCCTTTTGTGTTCCCGAAGTATGGTGTCGTCAAGATTTGGACCTTATCCGAAGTATAGGTTAGGGTAGGCTAATGTAGATTTATTCATTATTGAAGAATAAGCAAAAGGATCAGAGGTCGGTTGGTTTCTGATCCTTTCATTTACTCCATTGGTTTGATTGTATTTTCGATGTAGTTGATTTCTTCTTGGATTAGGCCATACTTCTTGTAGAGTTATTTATCTAATGTACCCTACGGGTGGTCGAGGACAATCAGAGCGTGGAGTGAAACGTATCGTGTTCTTCTAAATCATTCTACACAATAAGTAAAAATGTAAAATCTTTTTTTACAGACGATGTTGATTTTTCGGCGAGATAGCGTATAATATAAATGCGAAGGGAGGAACTATAATGAAGTTTGAAGAATTGTTTGACCAGCGTAGTATCGTAGCAATGAAGCTCAAAGATTATATTCGAGAACGCGGATTTACAAAAGTTTCTTTTGCGAAAAAGGCTGAAATTTCCAGACCAACACTGGATAAGATTCTGAATGGAAGCATCGATAATAAAAGTACATTTGATAAGCATCTTCAAAAAGTTTTGGCTGTTTTGAATATTTCTGTGGATGATCTTGTTTTCTTTGAAGCAAAACCAAAATCTGATATAGTGGATGTTGTATATTCTGAAAATGCGCCCAAAGATTATAAAATAAGCGATAAAGCTCAAAAGCAGTATGGGTTGCTCATGGACATTCTCGAACTCTGTGATATTTACTATTGAGAGGTGTAGCTATGAGTGAAAAAATAGTGGCGGGTAATCTTGATGAAGTCATTAGTAAGAATGCGGAAATCTGCGATGAGATGCGGGAAAAAGCTGTCCTGATACGCACCAACTTGAATAGAATGCAAATTAGCTCTTCTAATCGGTTGGCAATGCAAATCCTGAAACCGTATGGACTTATTCAAATGCCAATTGACAATCCGTTTTGGAGCGGTGCGATTTTTGTGAAAAATGGCAAAAAAATACCGGTAATTAACACTGCACTGCCAAGAGTCAATCAGTATTTTACTGCATGGCATGAGATTTACCATTTGATCTATGATAAAGTTTCGTTCAGTCACATTATTGAAACAGAAACAGTTATGGAAGAACGAAAGGCTGAGTACTTTGCATCTTTGATGCTGTTAGGAAATCTTTTGCCATATTACACAGAATTATCTGAAATGGATTTCCTGTCTAAAATTTTTCATTGTATGGATGCTTTTACTGCGCCATATAAAGCCGTTCTGATTGCGCTTTATGAAAGTGCAGTTCAGAATGAAAATGAAACACTTATGGCGTTGATTAAAGAGAATTTTGATAATACTTTTTCTGATTTGGCTGGCCGATTTCGAGAACTTGGATTAGATGATAATCTTGTGATGCCATCGTATGTGGTAAATGTTGGTTCATTGCAGGCGAAAATTCAGGAAAAAATTAAGCAGGACCCCGAGCTAAATTACAATCATGAAAATGAAAGATTTTTAGAGAACATTGTTAGAGAAGTGAATTTAGTGATGAGGGAAGAAAATGCTTAACATACAAGATTATCAAAGATATAGCGGAGAAAAGAAAATTGCCCTCATGGATAATTCGACGGTTTCTTTTTTAGAGCAGGTTGAACGTGCGGGGATATCCACTAAGGAACTGCTCAAAGACTACGATGCAATACTTATCCCAACTGGGTTTCAGAAGAAATCTGTGATTCGATTTATCGGAAGGACTATATAGAGAGGCTGTATGCAGCAGGACTTCCAATCTATTCCATCGCAGAAGAAAGCTATGCAGATCTAATAAACGGTGAAGAAGCAAATCTGTTTAAAATTGTTTCTGCTGCGGCATCAAAGCTTGGGCAACTAAGAGGCTATCTCCAGCAGTATGTGAAGAAAAATGACCCTTTGGAGATGGAAGAATATGCTGTGTGGATGAACAGGATGTATCAAGAGTGGCCCTTGCGGGGAACTACCACAAGGAGTGGACGAGAAAAGAAGAAAAATGCGGGTGAAATATCTTTAACGATTTTGGCCGAAGTTTTTTCATGGTATTATCCAGACAGCGAATCAATTACGGTTTATACCCAAGATAGAGATTCCTACGACTATCAAAAGAGCGCACGGGAGAGGTTAAATGATGTCTTCGCTAGTAAGACATCCATAGATGTGAGCTATAAGTCCAACGATACATTATTGTGCCAAATGTTTAGAAATGGTATGTTGTCCCTTGGTCAAATTGATACCTTAAGATGTGATGAAAGAGTAGTAGTTTATACAAGAAGCCGTGATGATAAATCTACAGCGTTGGTTGCAAAGAGAACAGATAACCAGCAATTTAAGGCCTTGTTGCAAGATATGAACGTGCAAATTATCTTTTGATTGTTGCCGATAGAACACGCCACCAACTTTTCTACCTTATTATAATAGGGGTGTGTAAAACACACTCGATTACAGCCCGTGCAAGCAGCTCCCTCCAATGGAGGCTGCACCTGTGTGGGCTTTTTTCGTTTCCGAGATTTTCTACTTCCAAGAGCCAGTGACCTGCGTTCGTCCTGATGCAGCGGATGACAAAGCAAGTTCAGGAACTTCGGCTTCGGTGGTCACAGGAGTCGTTCTGGCAGGAGGGGCAGGCAAGGGGCGCGGTCAGGGTCTGTAAAGTTATGGGGCTAGACCAAGCAGGTGCCTGTGAGTATTTGCGTGCGCTGTTCCCGGAGCTTCCGCAGGCGGATGCGGAGCGGCTGATTCGGTATTACTGACGGGACGATATTGACAGTACCGCTGCCACGGAACGAATTGACGATAAAATCAAGCATCGCATAACGATGGCGGTTTACCGGACGCAATATAACGGAGCGTGCTGTGAGCAGCTTGAGGAGAGCTATCTCAACGGTGCTGTCTATGCGTTGGCCGAGACGGTCAATCGCTGCGGCCCGCTCTTGGATGAGGATTATCTGCAGCGGGCAGCGGACCGTCTGGAGCTTCCGCTGGAGAATCTGAAGAAGCGGCTGGACGCTGTGATGAAGGAGTTTTTCTCAGAATAGGGTACAGTAAAATTGTTGTACCGTACCCTATTTTTCCTTATCATGGTGAGCGTCGGCAGAGAATCATTCTCTTAAAAGTTACTTATTGAGCCGGCACATCTGGTTGCGTTCTGCCAATAGCACGGAAACAGATTTGCGTGTTGCCGCGACTTCTTCAGCAGTACCAACTGCAACTGTTTGTTGGAGTGAGCACAAAAAGCGTGCCGTGGACAAGGATGACGGAGCCTTTTGCGCCGCCGGGCCTGAAAAATCAAGCGGAGATTGCTATTTTGCCGTATGTCCTGTATAATTGCGTTATACCAGCGAAAAATACAATACGAGGAGAAAATACAATGAATAAGACTGAATTGATCGCCGTCATGGCTGAGACCAGCGGCCTTTCCAAAAAGGACTGTGACGCCGCTCTGGCCGCGTTCATCACCACGGTCGAGACTGCTTTGAAGTCCGGCGAGAAGGTGCAGCTGATCGGCTTCGGCTCCTTTGAGGTCAAAGAGCGGGCCGCCCGCACCGGCCGCAATCCCCGCACCAAGGAGATCGTGGAGATCCCCGCATCCAAGGCTCCCGTATTCAAGGCGGGGCAGGCATTCAAGGACGCGATCCGGTAATGACAGAAGCACGGCCTGGGAAAAGATCCCAGGTCGTGCTTTTTGCCGTACATGGGATTCTTGCGTGAATGCCAATCGGAAAGAACAAATCAGAGCAGATATTAGAATGGCAGGGAAGTGAAAGAATGTCCGCATTGACCGTGATAGGGGGACTATCATCTCCCAAGCCGTACCGGGCTGCACTTTGGCTGTTGTAAACACAGTGCCTTCGTGATATACTGACAATGATAAAATGTGTGAAATACACCTGATTTGTTGCTGTATCGAGAGAATGTGAAAGGAGTATATGGTATGTCTGCACCTGTCCCGCATGATGGTATCGTTGTTCGAAACGCGCGGTTAGCTGTGAAGAACGAGTTGGAAAAAAAGCGCCTTTTGAATCAGCCTATTGCAAGATTTGACCCGAAAAGCGGCAAGGTTTATATGGAACACGCTGATGGCACCAAGACCCTTGTGGGAGAGGCTATAAAAAAAGGTGGATATGGAAAACAAGCCGATTAAGAAGCCGGAGATTGTTGTCTTTGCAGGGCCAAACGGTTCCGGCAAGAGTACAATAACAGATCTGCTGCGCCCTCCGATGCTCCCTTATGTCAATGCAGATGAGATTCAGCGAGTCCTGGATTGTGATAATATGGAGGCTGCCAAAATCGCAGAAAAGCGGCGTGAAGATTACTTGGATAAACACAAGGGGTTTTGCTTCGAGACCGTCTTGTCCACAGACCGGAACCTAAAACTCCTCAAGCGAGCCAAAGATGCCGGCTTTTTCGTTCGCTGTTATTATGTCCTGACAGCCGACCCGCAAATCAATGTTGCCCGTGTGGCGTCCCGAGTTTCCGCCGGCGGTCATGGTGTTCCAACCGAAAAGATAATTTCCCGCTATGATAAGGCATTGGCCCTTGTTCATGAACTGGTCCCGCTTTGCGATGTATGCCACATCTATGATAATTCCTTGGATGCACCATACCGGATCTTCAAAAAACGCAAAGAGGAATACTGGTATTGCCCGGAGCGATATCTATGGAAAAAAGACGATATAACAGCTCTAACCGGTGTTCCTAACGCACAGAGAGCATCTCTGAATAATCACAGAACTTAACCGTGAGGAACACCGCGTCTACGTTGCGGCCAACTGCTTCAGCCTTAAAAAATGAGTGAAAAAGGGATGAGTCCTGCGTATCCAAACGCAGGACTCATCCCTTTTGTTTATGCAAGGGCCCGCCAGTACAATCATTTTATCAGTTCATCTAAAGGCAGGGGCTTTACGGCACATTCTGGTAAGAGGGGAGCGGGGGGCGCTCACGAAGGGGCGCCCTCCGTCCATGTGAGATTTAAAATGTATTCCATGCAGATGCAGCCCTCCTCGTCACAATAGGAGTGCAGGAGATCCGCATGATTAGAAAGCATTCCCATCGCAACCGTGGGCCCCTTGGCAAGTGTGTGGCCGTTTGGAATGGAGACCGTGACCGTGGCGGCGGGCATACCGATTGCCGGCGGGACCTCCTCCACAGAAAGGGCGGGATCCATGAGGGGGAGCTGCGCACCTATAGTGGAGAGTGCACGCCACGCAAGGCGCTTGTCGGAGGATAGCTTTTCGATGTCGATGTCTGAGTGGCGCTTCATTCCGCGTCCTCCGTGACCCACATCTTGGAAACAGTGAAGGTGAAGCAGATGCCGCACTCCGTCTTGTCCGTCTGCACGGTGTCGCAGGCGGAGAACAGGAAGGACAGCGCCTGCCGGATGGTGGAGTTGAGCACCACCAGCGGCGTGGGAAATTCCAGCGCCACGGAGGCGGTATCCCGGCTTTCGTGGGGCGGCTGCTCCATGAGGCGGACGTGGGGGACCAGACGGTCGATTTTTCCGGCAGCTTCCCGCAGAGCGGTGAACCGGGACATGGCGGTGGGGTCGATCATTTTCACGGCAAATACTCCTTCCTCAGTAAACAATTCTACTCCAGATTATAGACGATGCTCCGGAAAATGTCGAGTAAAAAGAAATAGCATCACTGCTTGACTTACGGCAAGTAGTGATGCTATGATACCGTTGAACGGAGGTGGAATATGAAAACTGAAATCATTCATGAAAAACAGAATCTTACCCATTTGTCATGGTCCTTGATTCGATCTTCTTCAGGCACAGCCGGTTCATTCTTGAAGGCCACTTCCGAATTTGGTGATCGGAAAATTTATTATAAGCTGTCGAATTTCGATTCTGTAAATGGTATTGTCGGATACGAATGTGCCAATGAGATCATCGCGGATAGGCTGCTGACCGTACTGGGAGTAGATCACCTTCACTACCAACTGATCCACGCGGATATCAATGTTCAAGGGCAAACGCTCGAAACATATCTTTGTGCTTCGGAGGATTTCAAGCAGCGCGGAGAAGACAAGGTTGTGCTAGATGTCTTCTATGAATTAGAGCGTCAAGAAGGGGAGACGCCGCTGGCGTTCTGCGTTCGGAACGGATGGGCAGACTATATCTATCAGATGCTGGTAGTGGATTTCCTCCTTTTGAATCGGGATCGCCATGGAGCGAATATCGAGGTGCTTCGAAACACAAAAAAAAGAACGATCCGCCTGGCCCCAATCTTCGACCATGGCCTGTCGCTGCTTTTTAACTGCTATGATGAAGATGCTGTCCGGAGTTTTGATGTGATGCAGGATAAACAGATCCAGTGCTTTGTTGGTTCGCGCTCTGCACAGGAAAATCTCAAGTTAATTCCCGGATCTGAACTGCCGGCGTTGCGGCCCTTACGCAGTTCTGACCGTGAGTTTATTCTGGGTGGCCTTGACCCTGTGCTTCCAAAGCTTTGGCAGGATCGGATATGGGAAATGATTGAGCGGAGGTGGCAATACTATGAGAGTTTTTGCAATCAGAGACGAACAGGATCCATTGCGGACTGATGTTGCATATATTTTTTATTATGAGCATGAAAAGCGGTTCTATATTGAGTTGCCAGATGATGCGGATCCTTGGGATACCCCGCTGATTCTTTCTTCCATCCTGAAAAAGGGCAGTAAAACCGTTAATGCATACTGGAGCAAGGTTTGGGTGCAGCAGCGCATTATTCCCTCTGATCGTCAGAATATCGGCCAGATCCTGAAGGAGAATGGGCTGGACTCTTATGATGAATTTCAACTGCTGCTAAAATCAGAAGGGCGATGTGCACAGGATAGTTACTATATCGCTGAGATACTGCTCCAAGAATTGCCTAAGAGCTTTTCTGCGAGATTCGATCGGAAGATCGAAGATATCGTTGCATTGCCTAAGAAGAGGCTTTTAGTGTTCTTCCGTAACGGAGAAACGAAACTCTGCGATCTTACCAAGATGTTGTCTTCCGACCAGAAATTTGCACCCTTGCTGAAAAACGACGATTACTTTCAGAATGTCAGGATTCAGGTGGGTGGGTATGGCATCTCATGGGGGGAGCAGCTTACAATCTCGGATAGTGAGCTCTATCAAATCGGCAAATTAGTTCCTCTATCGCAGGAAGATTTTACTGACTTTGTTCGCCAGCGTGTGATTACCACAGCTGAGGCGGCAGAACTGCTCCAGTGTTCCAAGCAGAATATCGATGATTTAATTCGCAGAGATAAACTGCACCCGATCAAGGAAGCCCCTAAAAGCAAGTTGTTTTTGAAAAGTGAGATCCAGCAACGACTGTGGCATTAATAGCGAAAAGAAGAGTAGGTATCCGTGGAGATCCATGGGATACCTATGCTGGTGTTGAGAGGGGAGGGGCGAGCTGTATGTTTTTTACGATTGATGAAGCTGCTTTGATTGACGGACTGATTGCATCTTACTTCGTTTCTGGTTCTGTGTCGGAGAATGTGCGGGCACGATATTACAAAACGCACCAGCACCTTCAGTTAAATAGAACTGATCGTGAGGATCTCCGAAACATAAGCGAAGGACTTTCTTTTTTAGCACCGCTATTTCATGGTAGTGTGCAACTCGAAAAAGAAATTTGGTCGATTATTGCAAAAACGCAGAGACCTCTAAGAGAAAACAGCCCAGTTGCAGAATGATGCAACCGGGCTGTTTTCTTTCGTATGCACTTGATTTTTTATCAAGTGCAAATTTTTTTTGTTTTAGGGTGTTCAGAAGGGGGCCTTTTTCTACATTTATTGTGAAGAGCTCTTTAATCTATGTAGAAGGGGGTTATATGATGAACTCCAAATTTGAGAATTTTCAAGTTCAAGACATCAAACCGCAGCAAGGTTTGCGGAAAGACTGTTCTTGTCTGCTCTGGTTGAGTAAAAAGGTGGAACAGGTGCACATCAGCTGTCCGCCGGTAGCAAAAAATAATGTTTGCCTCAAAGTGGTGGCGTGGCAAAGACAAAAACCTGCATATAAGCTGGAAAACGCACATAGATTGAAGCAGCAAACGCTCTGGAAAGGAGGGCAACGATGGAAGTTTTTCTGATTCTTCCTAAATCACCACAAGCACAGAAAGAACTCGCGCATGAGCTGGCAAAGTTTCATGCAGAGCAAGCACTGAAATACATTTTAAAGTTGCCCTGTTCTACAGAACAGAAGTTGGAATTGGTAGATGCTGTGGTGAAGCATATAAAAAGTCAAACATAGCTTTATATATCCCCCTGCTTGTGCAAACACGTCTCAAGTAAGGGAACCGGGCAGACTGATTTAGAAACAGTCTGCCCGGTTTTCTTCATATATCGTCATGAAAGCTTCTCTCATGCTGTGCTTGTTATTTAACTTCTTACATCATCTGCTTAAAGTGTTTCTCCCAGGTGGATTTGAAAATCTGCTTGCGATTTTGTTCCCACTGCTTGAGATTGCCGAGGCTGACGCCCAGTTTGTCCGCATATTGTCTTTGCGATAGTCCCAACTTCATTCGGATTGACTTGATCTGATTGCCCTGACCATTTCTCAGAAATAGATTGTAGTCATCCAGAAGAACATCGACCGGCATCTCGAAAAGCTGCGCGATTTTCTCCATCTGTTCCAGCGGGTAGAAATCTTTACCGTATTCTTCATAGCGGACATAGGTACTTCGGTCTATACCGGCGTAGTTCGCTACATCCCTTTGCCGTAGCCCCTTCTGGTATCGGAGCCAGCGGAGCTTGTCCGCTGTTTCGGTGATTTTTGCAAAATCCGAGAACTGCAAATTAAATTTTTCAGCATCCTGAAACTTGTGCGGCAGCATCACAGGAAACTGAAGAATCCAAAGAGGGGCTACTTTTATCGCACCCGATACATTGGAAATCAAAATATAGCAACGGACTCCAACTTTCGCTAGAAGGCGCCATTTTGCACCAAAAGGTGCCTGTTTTGCTACTTCATCCTCCGATAGTTCTGCTAAGTGAGGATAGTATTTTCAATACATCTTGCTGCGTAAGTAGCTAGCCGGGCGCCTTTGGAGGGATCAAAGCTGGAGATCCCCTTGATAAGCCCAATAGTTCCGATGGAGATCAGGTCATCCTGATCGGAACTTTGCGCATAGTATTTCTTCACAATATGTGCCACAAGGCGAAGATTCCGCTCAATGAGGACATTCCGGGCCTCCGGGTCCCCCTGAGCCAGACGTTCCAGCCACATCCTTTCCTCACTGGCGGAAAGGGGCCGGGGAAAGGACCCGCTGCGGTCCAGCCGCAGAGAAAATAAAAGCGTATTGGCAAACAGCATCAGCGCGGCAGAGATCATGCGCACCACCTCCTGTTCACCTTTATGACAGGAAGGGAAGTCCCTATGTCTTGCGGCGGCGGGGACGGCGTGTTAAAATGAATGGCAGAGACTGATGGCGGCTGCAGAGAGACTGCTCTGATTTTTTCATGCGGCGGCAGCTGCTCCCGTTAACAGATGACGCCAACAGGTGTAAATTACATACCGGTTTCTATAAAAAAGAGTCCCTAAAACGAAAGTACAGATCACGTGCTCTGGAGATCAGGCTCAGGGTCTTGCTTTTCAGTGCGGCCATGGACCGAGAACTGCGGGGACATTTTAATTAGGAGCGAACGCAACATGGGTCTGGGAGAATAGGAGCACTGACCTCGGTGCACTGACGGTGCGCCGGCCGGGGTTTCTGTTCTTATTGACTGCGGATGCCTCCGGGCGTATGCTCATTGAGAGGCGCAGAAAGGTGGAATGAACATGCGGTATAAGGAGTTTGGAAAAACCGGGATGAAGGTGTCCGAGATGGCGCTGGGAACCTGGGGGATCGGCGGAGCGGGCTGGGATGACAATCCGGAAGAGGCCCGTATTGATGCCATCTGCGCCGCAGTGGAAAATGGTGTCAATTTTATTGATACCGCACCGGCCTATAATGCCGGTGCAGCCGAATGTCTGGTGGGGAAGGCGCTCAAGCAGAGCGGAACGCGCCAAAGGGTCATAGTGGCAACAAAGTGCGGAAATTTCTACATGGGAAATGGGACGTATGTTCGTGACGGACACTATGACAAAATCATTCAGCAGTGTGACGATTCCCTCAAAAACCTGCAGACGGATTATATCGACCTGATGCTGATTCATTGGCCGGATGTCAATACCGACTTTGCTGAGACTGCTGACGCACTGAATGCGCTTAAAAAATCCGGTAAGGTTCTTCATATCGGTGTTTCCAACTTTACAAGGGAGCAAATGGAGGAGATCGGGCGGTATTGTACGTTGGAAGCCTATCAGCCGCAGTACTCTATGGTTGTCCGCACAAATGAAGAACAGATGAAGTGGGCGGCTGAACAGGGCATGGGCGTCATGACATACGGTTCTCTGGGCGGCGGGATCTTAACAGGAGCATTCCGGAAGCTGACAACCTTTGAAGCCGCGGACAGTCGGAACCGTTTTTATAAGCATTTCCAGGAGCCAATGTTCTCTAAGGTCATGAAGGTCCTGGAAGTCATGGATCGGATCTCCGCTGATCGGGAAAACGTGCCCCTGTCTCAAATCGCACTGAACTGGTGCGCACAGAAGGAATTTGTTTCTTCCTGTATTGTCGGTGCACAAAGCAGACGGAAGATCGAAGAAAACTGTGCTGCCTATCAGTGGATGCTGACTTCGGAAGAAATCGCCTTGCTGGACGCGGCGATCGAGCAGTATCTGGTGGAGCAATAAACTGATAGTGAAGAACTGAGGGAGAGGGGGCTTTCGTCCGGTCCGAAAAGCTTGCTTTTAGGGATCGAAACCGTATGGAAGCCTTCTCTCCTGAACGATATGCAAGTGGTACAGCTTTAAAATGCATATTGAGAAATGATAATCATTGCCGCAAACGCTGTGCAAATAGCACAAAAAATGTTAAATATTTATAAAAATCTCACAATTGAAAAACAAGAAATAGTATGACATTTTAAAAAAGCCAATTTAGATCGTTTGTGATTTTTTCGCATTCCAATCCATTACTGTGGCAACCGTCCGGTTTGGCCAGATGCGGCCTGGTCCGCAAGATGGAACGCCATAGATTTTGGTTAAAACATTCTCTTGTACCGGCGCAAAGTCTGTTGAGATTTTGATGTTTTTACATGTTTAAAATCAGTGCTCGATTCGGAGCACTCTTTTAACCCCCTGTTTCGTGCACGAACACGGAAATGGCAATGAGATACGATACGTGAGGTCAGTGTAATGGTAACCGTTGAAATGGTGGCAAAGATGGCCGGTGTGTCGCGTGGAACCGTTGACCGCGTTCTCCACCATCGGGGAGAGGTCAAGAGCGAAACTGCCGAGAGAGTTCGACAGGTCATGCGCGAGCTGGATTTTCAGCCGAACACATTGGGCCGAGCTTTTTCAATAGCGAAAAAGAGAAACCGGATCGGGATCTTTCTATCAGCGCGTGAACCGGACTTTCAAGAACAGATCAAGCAGGGCATAGAAGACGGTGTCGCCTATGCACAGCAGCATGGAATCGAAGCTGTGATCGAAGTGGTTTCTCCGGATGATGAGCTGCTGTATTTGCAGAAGATCGATGAGATGATCGCTTCCGAGGTTCAAGGGATCGTTTTACGCGGGATCGAGTCCAAGGCGTTTGACGAACGGCTTCAGATCCTGAAGAATCAGGGAATTCCTGTTTTTACGTATAACCAAGATGTGCGGCCGGCACTGAGAAGCTGCTATGTGGGCATTGACTCCTGCCGCGCCGGAAAATGTGCGGCGCTTTTGATGCGGCAGATCTCCCCACCTGACGGATACGCCTTGATCGTGGGTGTAACGCCCCAGCATAAGGACAGCGAAAAACGGATAGAGGGATTTCTGGAGCAATGGGGCCTTGCCCCAAAGGCATCGTCAGGATACCGGATCATTTATGGAGAAGGCTATCATGATGTTGCATACGCTCGTACGCGGGATGCCTTGAATGAGATGCCGAACATCACGGGTATCTTCGTCAGCGGCGCGGGCCTGAGCGGCGTAGCGCAGGCGGTATACGAACGAGGGACCGCCGATGTTCAAAAGGTTGTGGGGTTTGACGCCACACAGCGAAATATTACCTACATGAAGAATGGTACAGTCCAATTTTTGATCGATCAAAGTCCTTATCAGCAGGGATATAAAGCGGTCAAACTGCTTGTGGATTATCTGTTTGAGGGGCGAGCGCCTGATGTGTCCTGTTATTATCTCGACGCACATATCAAGAATGCTTTCAACTGCTGAGTCCCAAAGGCCTTGGCGGGCAAAGACAGGCTTATCCGTACATGAAAGCGCAGGGGGGCGGCGTGATTTTGAACGCTTCTTCCTTCGCAGCACTGGACCCCAATGCGGGGCGGGCAACATACAGTGCCGCAAAGGCTGCCGTGAAAAATCTCAGCGCATCCATGGCGGCAGAGTTTGCGGCCGCCAATATCCGGGTGCTGGCTTATGTGCCGGGTATGATCGCAACAGAGATCGCTGCGGAGAGCATTGAGAAGTACGGTGATGCGCTGTTGGCAGACATCCCGTGCCGCCGCTTCGGTACGCCGGAGGACCTGGGAAAGGTATTGGTGTTTTTGGCCTCGGATGCCGCGGGCTACATGAATGGCTGTCATGTTGAGATCAGCGGCGGAAAGCGCTGTGTGCAGAATCCTCAATTTTCCTATCAATAAGCGAAACAACATATATAAACGTGTAAGGCAGGCTGTCCGTTTAGGGCAGCCTGCCTCGTTTTTGCTTGGAATATAGCTCTTGGCGATATACTGACGATCTTAATGACGCAGGAGAATGTTTCACGGAGAAGCGCTTGGTTCTCGTTGTCCCTTATGCTTTTTGTGTCGGAGCGGTTCTGTTCTGCCAAATCAGCCAACCTGCTCCTGTTCCACCACCGCGTCAATCGGTATTTGCTGGGCGACGGGATAGGGCCAGACCGGGCCGTCGATGTCCGCCAGAGCCTTTTCTATAACAGCGGGAAGGTCCTCCGGCTTGGTGTGGATGTCTGCCACCTGAGACGGGGCTTTCCATTGCCTGAAACTGAGACTCTGCGGTGTCCAGTACCTTCTTGCCGACGATGATGGCGGCCTTTATGACGGGAAGGGAAATCCCTATGTCTTGCGGTAGCGGGGACGGCGTGTTAAAATGGCAGAAAAGGGGGTGGGAGAATGGCCTGGTATGTCTATATGCTCCGCTGCGGGGACGGCAGCCTGTACACCGGCTCCACCACCGACGTGGCCCGTCGGCTCCGGGAGCACCAGAACGGGACCGGGGCCAAATACACCCGCGCCCGGCCTCCGGTGTCGCTGGCCTACACAGAGGAGGCTTCGGACCGCTCCACCGCCCAGCGCCGGGAGGCGGCTATCAAAACAGCTGCCCCGGAAACGGAAACTGGCGCTGATCGAAGGAGGTACACCATGAACCTGAAAAAACGCTTGACTCTGGGAGTGCTCATCTCCACGCTGTTGGCTTTTTCGGCGTACTATGCGGAATACCTGCCATTTACCGGTAAGTGGATCGCCGCTTACCGCATGGACCGGTATGCACAGGAACAGTACCCGGGATTTCACTGTGGAAAGGTGTACTTCAATCCGTGCGGAGCGCCGTATGAAGCGGTTTTGACAGGAGATTCCGGGCAAGAAGTGGAACTGGGGTGCGGCTATGACGGACTGATCGGCGATCCGCTCCGGGCGGAACGCTGGATGCAGAACAATCATATCTCAAAAGTAATGTGGGCACTCAATCGGCTGGAACAGGGAAGCTACGGCAATGTAAGCTGCCAGTGGCGATATGATATGCCGGAGCGGCCGGTGTTTGTATTGAAGGTGCAGATCAGGGAGCCGGAGACCGTTCCATTCCCGGAATCAGAGACGGCCCTCCGGGAGAAAATGGTAGCAGCGCTGGCAAGCTATTGGGCCGCATTGCCGGAATCGGCCCAGGCAGATATAACAGATGTGGAGGCGGTGTACAGGCACTATGCCACGAAGCGGGAAGAACAGCAGCCCTATGACAACAGCTTTTATATTGTCCATGTTTCCGTGACCAATGGCGTCTTACCGATAGAGCGGATCATGACAGCGGCTATGAAAGAAGAGAAAATATGAGCGCAATGAGGCGAAAGAACCGGGAACTGAGGCGTTCGTCACAGAGCGCAAAAAACCACGGTGCCGTGAGCATTGCTCACGGCACCGTGGCTTTTATTGAGAAATCTGTTTTTCTACCGGGGCCTTTCGCTTCGGCGGAAAGCCCAGAAGACAGAGAAGCGCACCCAAAAGGGGATGGAAAATCGGTTTTTGATTCCAATTTATGATCCAGTAGAGAAACGGCCTGAGAACCGAGTATACATTCCCTACATCTACAAAGAAGGCGATACAAACAAAGAGTGAGGACAGGATACCGCAGAGAACAATGGCCAAAAGGCCCCGGCGAAGACAGCGGACCCACGGCTTTTCCGGGAGCTTGACCGCCGCGGCGAGAGACAATACTTGTACCAGCGACCAGCCCAGAAGCAATAAGAATACGGGCCGCACCACATACATCAAAGCTGCGGTCCAACGCGGGTCATAGTGGAAGCTTTGGATATCCTGGGCTGTGGGCAGGAAAAACCGATACAGCAGATAGATGGCCGCAGTCAATCCACAGCCTGCCGCAGCTTGGATCAGAGCGGTTTTTCGTCCTTCCGGCACCGGCGGGCCATAGAGGACAGTGTTGGCGTCTGTATCAAAAATCTCCGCTAACCGCAGAATCTGATCCACATCGGGCCGGGTGCGGCCATTTTCATAGTTGGAAACTGTCTGCCGGGTGACAAACAGCTGCTCTGCCAGTTCCTCCTGCGTCAGATGCTTTTGCTGACGCAGATCCCGAATGTTTTTTCCAATGTCACGCATCATGCCTCACCTCACCGTCAGCCTATCAGAAATCGGGAGAAATGTCACGCAAGGAATCTTTTCTATGGTGCACTTTCAATGGAAAAAGCTTGCTCAGTTCGCCCGGAGGTGAATGGAGATATTTTCCAACCCGTAAAATGGCTCGGCGGCGGTGGGGGTCAGCCCCTCCAGCACATCAGACTCGTACAGTGTGGAGACCGTCTTGAAGCAGATGGGCAGGATGGGAGCCTGGCTCTGCAGGTACCGACACAGGCCCCGGAACGCTGCCTCCCGGTTTCCTCCGGAGCGGCAGCCCTCCAAAAGCTGATCGCACTGGGGATCGCTCCATCCACCGTAATTGAGACTGCCGCCGGTGGCGAGCAGGGAGGAAACGTCCCAGTCCGCCGTCAGCCGTACCTCACCGTAATAAAGGTCAAAGCGGCCGGCGGTCAGTGCAGCGGTGTATTCCTCCCAAGGCAGCTCCACGGTTTCTGTGGCAGCGCCGGCAGCTGTAAATGCGGCGGCGATCTGCCGGGCCATGGAGACCTTGAAGCTGTTTTCGCTGTTGACCAGCAGGCGCAGCGTGCGGCTGGGCCGGGTCTCACAGGCATTCAAAGCATCGGTGAAGGCCACCACGGAATCTGTCTGCTCCAAGTCTGCCGGATAGAGAGGGGACACCGGAGAAACGGGGAACTGCGCTGCCTTAGCGTGGCCGGAAAGCAAACTGCTCACCAAGGCCCTGCGGCTGACGCCCAGAGAAAGGCAGCGGCGGAACGCGGCATCGTCCAGCCCCTTTGCGGAGACATTGATCCCAAGATACTGAAACACGGTGGTGTCGGCATCATCGTAGCTGACGCTGCCGGAAACGGCAACAGGGTCCGTGCCGGTGAGATCTGCCACGATCAGCTGCACATCCCAGGAAGAAAAGCGGTAGAGCATGGACTCCTGATCCGCTGTACCGGTGAGGGAGATCCGCTCCACCGGTTGACTGATGTGCCGCCACCAGTTCTGACTGGCAATCAGACAGCTTTCGCTGCTTTCGTCATAGAGGTAAGGACCGGTTCCCAGAGGGACGCTGTGCTTCTCTGTGCCGGACTTCAGAATGGGAATGTCCAGCAGAGCGGGCAGACCGGTATTGGGGCGGTTGAGGGTCAGGGTCACCGCACCGTCCCCGGCGGAAATACTTTTGACATCCGACAGCCGTCTGGCGTAGCGGGCGGAGCTGCGGGCGGCGTTGAGGGTGGCCTTCACGTCGGCGGCGGTGAGGGGAGATCCGTCGGAAAACACCACGCCGTCACGGAGGGTCAGCTTGTAGGTCAGCGTTTCCGAATCGTAGGTGTAGGATGCGCACAGCAGCGGCTGGGGCGTGAAGGTCTGATCCAGCCGGAACAGTCCCTCATAAAGGAGGGAGGCCACCGTCTGCTGAACGCCGTCGGGACAGGTGAGGGGATTCAGAGGCTGCCCCTCTAAATAGGGCAGGGCGAACACGGCGGGCAGACCGCTGTGCTCTTCCTCTGCTGGAGTCTCCTCCGACGGAAAGGGCAATTCATCTGCGGAGGATTCGTCGATCTGGGCGCAGCCGGTCAGAAGGGAGAGGGTCAGAGTCAGGACCGCCGCCCAGGCGGTGATTCGTTTCATAGGCCCTCCTTCAGAGAAATGACGGCCACTTGGACGCCTCGCTGATCGCCCATTTTCCGGTGCGACCAGAACAGGTCGGGGCGGCAGGCGGTGCAGATGCCGGAGACCTCGATCCGCTCCGGCAGCAGACCGGCGCGCAGCAGCCATTGGCGGTTCAGCCCGGCCAGATCCACATGGAATTTAGGGCCTTTCACTGTGATATAGGCGTTGGCAATCGCTCCCAGCGTGGCCCGCATGGCCTCCGGAACATCCCCATCGGTCTCAAAGCAGCAGGGGCCGATGCAGGGACCCAGTGCCGCCAGCAGCTCAGCGGGACGGCTCCCATAGGCCGCACCCATGGCTGCCACGGTTTTCTCCACGATTCCGGCGGCGCAGCCCCGCCAACCGGCGTGAACGGCGCCGATGGCCTGATGGACGGGATCGTACAGCAGCACGGTGCCGCAGTCGGCGGAAAAGACCGTCAGGGGCAGACCGGGGACGTTGGTGATGAGAGCATCCACATCTGTGTAGTCCCGGGGACGGAGCAGACCCTTCCCGGCGTCCTCTGCCGTGACGGTGCGGATATTGGCGGTGTGGGTCTGCTGACTGAGGACCGCACGGGTCTCGTCCAGGTCCAAAGCGGCGAAAAAGCGGCGGTAATTTTCCCGCAGCTTTTCCGGGCCGTCCCCTTGTCCGGGGCGGAGGTTCAGGCTGTCCCACGGTGCGGGGGATACGCCGCCCTTCCGGGTGGAAAAGCCGTGGGGAATCTCATTCAAAACATCGGCGGTGAACCACACCAGACCGGTTTGCTCATGCTGTTGAAAGGGCATAGTTAACCTCGCTTGTTCTCTTAAAAAATGCCCTCTGGAAAGCCAGAGGGCAGGGATATGATATTTTCTGGAGTTCCCCGTTTCCTTTTCGGCAGTGGGAAAGGGAAACGGGGAACTGATCAACGCCGCAGGGCGGCGCGGCTTGCACGGGATCTTACAGATCCGGGTGATACTCCTTGCAGGTGCACTTCTTCCACTTCAGCCCGCTGCCGCAGGGACAGGGATCGTTGCGGCCGATCTTCACGGTCTTTTTCACGGGCTGCTTTTTAGGCGTGGTGCCATCGCCGCCCACGTTTTCCACGGTGGCCTTGGCGACCCGCTCCCGCTTGACCTCTTCGTCCTTCTTCAGCCGGACGGAGTACAGCCGACGGACGGTCTCATCCTGAATGGCAGAGACCATTTCCTCAAACATGTCCAGGGATTCCCGCTTGTAGACGTCCACGGGGTTGTTGTTGCCGTAGCCCTGGAGCCGGACGCCCTGCTTCAGATCGTCCATGGCGTCGATATGATCCATCCAGTATTCGTCTACCACCCGGAGCATGATGACACGCTCCAGCTCCCGCATGATAGGCGTGGTGACCTCCTGCTCCTTGGCCTCATAGGTCTTTTCGGCGGCGGCGATGAACGCCTCGTCAAAGTCCTCCTGGGTCTTGGAGGGGATCTCATCATCGGAGAATTCCACGGCGCCCTTGGCGAAGTAGATACCCTCCATACCCTTGAGCATCTCGTGATACTGGGCGGCATCCAGATGCTGATTTTCACCGAAGGCCAGCGCCACATGGTTGCTGACGGAGGTGTGCATCATGTTCAGCACGGTCTCCTTGATGTCCAGACCGTCCAACACCTGACGGCGCTGGGCGTAGATGATCTCGCGCTGCTTGTTCATGACGTCGTCGTATTCCAGAACGGACTTACGGGACTGGAAGTTGCGGCTCTCCACGGTGGTCTGGGCGTTTTCGATGGCACGGGTCAGCATCTTATTTTCGATGGGGGTGTCCTCGTCCAGATCGAATTTCTCCATCATGTTCTGGATGCGGTCGCCGCCGAACAGACGCATGAGGTCATCTTCCAGAGAGATATAGAATCGGGTCTCGCCGGGGTCGCCCTGACGGCCGGCACGGCCACGGAGCTGATTGTCGATCCGGCGGGATTCGTGGCGCTCGGTGCCGATGATGAACAGGCCGCCGGCCGCACGGACCTTTTCAGCCTCTTCCTTGATGATGGCTTTGTGATAGGCCATCCGCTCGGCAAACAGCTTCCGGGCGGCCAGAATATCGGCGTTGTCGGTGTCGGCGTAGCCGGTGGCGTCCACGATGACCTCCTCAGAGTAGCCGGCCTTCACCAGATCGGCCCGGGAGAGGTACTCGGCGTTGCCGCCCAGCATAATATCCGTACCACGGCCAGCCATGTTGGTGGCCACGGTGACGGCGCCCAGCTTACCGGCCTGAGCCACGATCTCGGCTTCCTTCTCATGGTTTTTGGCGTTCAGCAGATTGTGCTGAATGCCTTCCCGCTGGAGCAGGTGGCTCAGCAGCTCGTTCTTCTCGATGGACACGGTACCCACCAGAACGGGCTGGCCCTTTTCGTGGCACTCCTTCACCTGCCGGATGACCGCCCGGAACTTGCCAGCCTCGGTCTTGTACACCACGTCGTGATGGTCTACGCGCTGGTTGGGACGGTTGGTGGGGATCTCCACAATGTCCAGATTGTAGATGGTGCCGAATTCCTCCGCCTCAGTCATGGCGGTACCGGTCATACCGGACAGCTTATCATACAGACGGAAGTAGTTCTGGAAGGTGATGGTAGCCAGGGTCTTGTTTTCACTGTTGACGTTGACGTGCTCCTTGGCTTCGATGGCCTGATGGAGACCGTTGGAGTACCGGCGGCCAAACATGAGACGGCCGGTGAACTCGTCCACGATGATGACCTCGCCGTCCTTCACCACGTAGTCAATATCCCGCTTCATGGTGCCGTGGGCCTTCAACGCCTGATTGATGTGGTGGTTCAGCGTGGCGTTGGAGGGGTCGGACAGGTTCTCCACATGGAAGAATTCCTCCGCCTTGGCAATGCCGGAAGCGGTGAGGGTGGCTGTCTTGGCCTTTTCGTCCACGATATAGTCGGCATCGATGTGGGAGTCCTCTTCCTCCTTATCGTCCACCTGCACAACTACCTTTTTCTTCAGGCGGGAGACGAACATCTCCGCCATATCGTACATCTGGGTGGACTTTTCGCCCTGACCGGAGATGATCAGGGGAGTACGGGCCTCATCGATCAGGATGGAGTCCACCTCGTCCACGATGGCGAAGCTGTGGCCCCGCTGCACCAGCTCGCTGGAATAGATGCACATATTGTCCCGGAGGTAGTCGAAGCCCATCTCGTTGTTGGTGCCGTAGGTGATGTCGGCGGCGTAGGCGTCCTTGCGCTGCTGAGCAGTGAGGCCGTGGATGATGAGGCCTACCTTCAGACCCAGGAAGCGGTGGACCTTGCCCATCCACTCGGAGTCACGCTTTGCCAGATAGTCATTGACGGTGACGACATGGACGCCCTTGCCCGTCAGCGCATTCAGATAGGCGGGGAGGGTGGCCACCAGGGTCTTGCCTTCACCGGTCTTCATCTCGGCGATCCGGCCCTGATGCAGCACGATGCCACCCACCAGCTGCACCCGGTAGGGGCGCATACCCAGCACACGGTCCGCGGCCTCCCGCACGGTGGCAAAAGCCTCCGGCAGAATGTCATCCAGGGTCTCGCCGTTGGCAAGACGCTCCTTGAACTCCGGGGTCTTGGCCTGAAGCTCTGCATCGGTGAGGGCCTTGTATTCATCGCCCAGCGCCTCGATCTTGTCCACAATGGGGTAGATGGATTTCAGCTCCCGGGAGCTGTAATCACCAAAGATGGATTTCAAAAGTCCCATAGGTTATAAAACATCCTTTCGCACTCCCGTCCGTTTCCGGGCGGAAGGAAAATATACCATGTATAAGTGGGCGCGCACATAAGCACCCACAATAAAACAAGCATACTATATCATATTCGCTCAGGGATTGCAAAGAAAAATGGGAAAGATACGAAAAAAGTTTACAAAGTGTGGACCGTTCAGCGGGGATACGGAGTTTGCCAGAGAGAAGTTTTCAATTTTCTTCTTGAACCGACATCCATCAATGGCGGACTACGGGACCGTGCCGCAGCCACACTATCCTGTTTTTTGTGCAGAAAGGTGAGAACGGCCGGGAAAACGCCGGCATATTCCGGCAAACCCGGTAAAATGACCGGAGAAGTTCGCGAAACCTTTCTTGTGCTTTCCGAGGCCTTGTGTTAAGATGATCTTAACAGGAGAACAACGCGGAAAACCCGGATGAAAAACAGAAGGAGGCCCATTATGAAGCTAAGCTTTTACGGCGCTGACCAGTGCGTGACCGGCAGCTGTCACTGTCTGGAGGTCAACGGCAAAAACATCCTGATCGACTGCGGCTTGCAGCAGGGACGGGACGAGGTAAACAACGAAGCCCTGCCCTTCCATCCCGGCAGCATCGACTTCGTGCTCATCACCCACGCCCATATCGACCATACCGGCCGGGTGCCCATGCTGGTAAAGCAGGGCTTCCAGGGCCGCATCCTCACCACCCGTGTGACGGCCAACCTCATGGACATCATGCTGCTGGACTCCGCCCACATTCAGGAGTCCGACGCCGAGTGGAAGAACCGCAAGGCGGCCCGTTCCGGCGCCCCCAAGGTGGAGCCGCTGTATACCATTGAGGACGCGGAAAATGTGAAGCAGTACGTCACCACCTGCGAATACGGCGAGGATGTGGAACTGTGCGAGGGCGTCAGCGTCTGCTTTGACGACGCAGGGCATCTGCTGGGCAGCGCCTGCATCACCGTGACCGCTACGGAGAACGGCGTGACGAAGAAGCTGATCTTCTCCGGTGACCTGGGCAATGTGGATCAGCCCATCATCCGGGACCCCAGCCACTTCGGGGGCGCGGACTACGTCATCATGGAGTCCACCTACGGTAACCGCAACCACACCGAGGTGTGGAGCTACACCGAGGATCTGGCGAAAATCATCGATGACACCATGGCCAAGGGCGGCAACGTGGTGATCCCGGCCTTCGCCGTGGGCCGTACCCAGGAGCTTTTGTACTTCATCCGGGAGATCAAGGACAAGGGCCTTGTGAAGTCCAACCCGGATTTCCCGGTTTACATCGACTCGCCTCTGGCCCGCCGTGCCACCACCATTTTCACCGGCGATCTGGACGGCTATCTGGACGCCGACGCGCTGGCGCTGGTGCAGGACGGCACCCACATGTTCAACTTCTCCAACCTCCGCATGACGGAGACGGTGGAGGAATCCAAGGGGCTGAACGAGGACGGCATTCCCAAGGTCATCATCTCCGCCTCCGGTATGTGCGACGCGGGCCGTATCCGTCACCACCTGAAGCACAACCTCTGGAAGCCGGAGTGCACCATCGTGTTCGTGGGCTATCAGGGGGAGGGCACCTTGGGCCGCTCCCTGCTGGAGGGCGTCAGAAGTGTGAAGCTCTTCGGCGAAGAGATCGCCGTTCACGCCAAGATCGTGAACTTCCAGGGCCTTTCCTCCCATGCCGACCGGGATCACCTGCTGGCGTGGATTGCGGACATCAAGGCCCCCAAGCCCCAGCACGTGTTCATCGTCCACGGCGACCGGGAGGTGGCTCCCTATTTCGCCGAGAGCGTGGAAAAGCTGGGCTTCACCGCCCATGCGCCCCAGTACACCGAGGTCTATGATCTGATCGATGATAAGATCGTGGCTCCCGGCTATCTGCCGGAGCGAAAGGCCAAGGCTGTGGGCGGCCAGCGGGTCAGTTCTGCTTACGAGCGTCTGGTGGCGCTGGGTCAGCGGATGGTAGACGTCATCCGCCGCTCCAAGGGCCGGGACAACAAGTCCCTTGGCCGCTGGGCGGATCAGCTCCGGCAGCTTCTGGACAAGTGGGAGGAATCCTGATAGAATATACCTACCCGCAGGGTACGCCGCACGGCAGCGGGGGCGATGCTCCCCGCTGCCGTGCGTTTTCAAGACTTGTAAGCCACCAAAAACGGATTGGTTCAAGTGGTGCAGGAAACCCAAACAGGTCTTTCCCGTACACATCCATCCCTGCCGCTGCGGAATCGAGAACCATCTGAATTCAATTGAGAATAATTGAGAATAAAAGGGATAAAAGCCATGGAAGCATTGGAAAAAGGCAGTATTTATACAGCCGTTATTGACGGCTATTCCAGCGAGGGGCTGGGGATCGCCCGGGTAAACGGGGCGGTGGTGTTCGTGCCCCACGCCGTCCGGGGGGAGGAGATCGACCTCCGGATCACCAAGGTGATGAAAACCTCCTGCGCCGGCGAGATCGTAAAGATCCATAATCCGTCTCCCGAACGCATGGAGCCGGAGTGCCCCTATGCCGGGAAATGCGGCGGCTGCGCCTACCGGCACCTCACCTATCCGGAGGAACTGTGGGCCAAGCGCCAGCGGGTGCAGGACGCACTGACCCGCATCGGCGGACTGGATCTGACTGTGGAGGAGATCCTGGGGACGAAAAACCCGGAGCATTACCGCAACAAGAGCCAGTACCCTGTGGGGGCTGACGGCTCCATCGGCTTTTTTCAGGCTCGGACCCACAAGGTCGTGCCCATCCGCCGCTGTCTGATCCAGACGGAGGCCGCCGACCGCACCGCCCAAGCGGTGGGGGAGTGGATGCGCCGCTACAAGATCTCCGCCTACGATGAGACCACCGGAAAGGGCCTCGTGCGCCATGTCTGCGTCCGGGTGAACCGGAAAGGCGAAAGCCTTTGCTGCGTGGTGGTCAACGGCAATAAGGTGCCGCGGGAGCCGGAGCTGGCGGCCTATGTCACCGCCGCTGTGCCCCATACCGTAGGCGTCCTGCTGAACAGCAACACCCGCCGGGGCAATGTGGTCTTAGGAGACAAATATCGGACGCTGTTCGGCCGGAATTATCTGATGGACACCCTCTGCGGCCTGGAATTCAAGCTGTCCATGCCATCCTTCTATCAGGTGAACCGGGATCAGGCGGAGGTGCTGTACGGCAAGGCGCTGGAATTCGCGGGCCTTACCGGGAATGAAACGGTATTAGACCTCTACTGCGGTATCGGTACCATTACCCTGTGTCTCGCGAAGGCAGCCAAACGGGTCATCGGCGCGGAGATCGTGCCCCCCGCCATCCGGGACGCCAAGGAGAATGCCCTCCGCAATCACATCGAAAACGCGGAGTTTTTCTGCGGAGACGCGGCGGACATCGCCGCCAAACTGGAAGCCGACGGCCTGCGCCCGGATGTAGTGACGGTGGATCCGCCTCGGAAGGGACTGGCTCCGGAGGTCATCGCCTCCGTGGCAGCCATGGGGCCGGAGAAGGTGGTCTATGTCTCCTGTGACCCGGCGACACTGGGCCGGGACGTGAAGATCTTCCGGGAGTTCGGCTACGAAGCCAAGCGGGCCGCCGCCGTGGATATGTTCCCCGGCACTGCCCATGTGGAGACGGTAGTATTGATGTCAAGGAAATAAAATCAAGTGCCAGAAAGCGGCGTATTTCCGGGCTTTTTCGGAGGTTTGGATTTGAAGCCAGACTTCTGAAAAAGCTCGGTTTTCTTATATGGAAACATATCCACTGCAAAATGTGTGTCAGGTTGTAACCTCGGATTAGATGTCACGATTTGAGACAGTAGATTAGATGTCAGATATTTGGGGATGATTTTTTGAAAACGAAAACGGATGACAACCAATCTGGCAACTCGATAGTAAGGGGATTTTCGGACAGTGGATTAGATGTTATGGAAGGAGAAAAGTATATGATTGATACAAAGGAAAGAATAGCACGTTCAAATATTTACAGCATTTTTGGAAAACTTATGAATAATCAGGCGGCAGGAAGAATTGAAGATGATGAAATCTATGATAACTTCGTAGCGTTCTTAGCACACCATCTACTTCTGCAAATTCATCAGTAGCAGAGAAGGTTGCAGATATAGTAGAAAAAGCAAGCAGGTCTTTACCAAGCGAGAACGATGTAACGGGACATAAACAACGCTACCATACGAAAAACGGTGTAGTATGGAAAGATAAAGCTCCATATCACAGAGGTGGCAAATAACCAAAACAACCCTCCCGGCCAGTCAAGGTCGAGAGGGTTTCGTGCGTCGATAGGTATTATCCTTCAATATCAATTTTTAGCCCGGACTTGAGTTCCACTGTGAAGTGGTCCTCTCAGACGATGATTCGCTCAAGCCAGCGCTTTACCAGTGCTTCATCGAAGGTTTCCAGATGTGCGGGCTGTTGCTTGATAAAATCCTGCAGTTCATTGATGCGGGCAATCTGTGCGTCTCTGGCGGCGGTATCAACCGTGCACTTTTCGCGCTGTTCCCGGAGTTTGAAGATCTCATCGGCAATCTTATCATAGGCCTCTTTGTTATTGGCTTTTTTGAGAAGCTCTTTCTGAAGCTCCTGCAGTCTTTCGTCAATGCCATCAGCGGTTTTTTGCTGAGCACTACGGATCACATTTGCGATGTTCTGCTGGAGCTGCGCCTGGTAGGTTGACTTATCGCCAAGGAGCGTGTTGATCGCCTGAACTACCACATTTTCCAATACCATCTCATTGACGATTCTTGCGTGGCATTCCTGTCCGGTTGGCTCCAGTCTACTGATGCAGCGCCAGACGATGGATTTGCAGCCGCGATTGTTCCAGTGAATTCTGCGGAACATTTCACCGCATTCGCCGCAAATGACAATCTGTGCAAAGCAGTGGTTGCAGCTGTAGGAGCGCTTTTTGCCATTGGCACTGGTTTTGACCACTCGCCTGCGTACCAGCTCTTCCTGCACCCGTAAGAAGATGTCCTTTGGAATGATTGCTTCGTGGTTGCCCTCCACATAGTATTGCGGAACAATGTCATTGTTCTTCACTCTGGTTTTATTCAGGAAGTCTATGGTGTAGGTTTTCTGTAGAAGCGCATCGCCGATATATTTCTCATTGCGCAGGATCTTGTTGATGGTGCTGGTCCACCATTTTGTTTTGCCAGCGCCGGTGAGGATGCCGTCTGCTTCCAGACCTTTTGCAATCCGGTCCATAGAGTAAAGGCATTGTCGTAAAGAAGCTCCTCGGTTACCGCCGCTGTTTTCAGAAGCTGGACGGCACCTTCCGGCCCCCTGAACCCAAACCGGAAACGGATGTCCCGCAATCGGGGAATGGTCCCGGAGTACAGGCAGCGGAAGGCGAATTACCTGATTTGAATGAAATATCCGATTCCGGTAAAAGCAGACAGAGAGCAGATATAGCATACGAAGAACCCTTGGCGCAGCCTGAATAGGCTGCGCCTTTTGCATATAAAAGCGGACAAAGGCGAGCGCATCGGTTCAGATGCGCCCGCCTTTTCTGCATTTATTCTTGCTGCTTGGCCCGCTGCTTTGCAACGCTTGCGTGATGCTTTGCTTTGGATGTTTCCCCATGGGGCAGGTCCCACGGGGCCCCTCGATTTCACTCAAATTGCCGAAATGAATCTGGGCAATTTCAAGGTTTCACTTTGCGAAACGCTTGTACGCCGCATTTGCGGCGGCATGACCATGCCTCAGAACAATCCGGTGATCTTTCCGTCCTTGTCCACGTCGATCTTTTCGGCAGCAGGGACCTTGGGGAGGCCCGGCATCGTCATGATGTCACCCGTGAGGGCTACGATGAACCCGGCGCCGGCGCTGACCTTCAGGTTCCGCACGGTGACGGTGAAGCCCTCGGGCGCACCCAGCAGAGTGGGATCGTCGGACAGGGAATACTGGGTCTTTGCCATGCACACCGGCAGATCACCAAAGCCCAGATCAAAGAGTTGCTGGGCCTGCTTCTGGGCGGCGGGGGTCAGGACGGCCTGCGCGCCGCCGTAGACCCGGTTTACAATGGCGTTGAGCTTATAGATGAGAGAGGTGTTGTCGGGATAGGCGAAGGTGAACTCCTCCGGGGTGGGCTGCTCCGGGCAGGGCTCCTCGCACAGGCGTACCACTTCGGCAGCCAGAGCCTTGCCGCCCTCGCCGCCCTTGGCCCAGACCTCGGACAGCACAGCGCGGATGCCCAGCTCCCGGCACTTGTCCTCTACCAACCGCAGCTCGGCTTCCGTGTCGGTGGGGAAGGCGTTGACCGCCACCACGCAGGGCAGGTGGAAGGTGTTGCGGATGGTGTCTACGTGATGGAGCAGATTGGGCAGGCCCTTTTCCAGCGCGTCCAGATTCTCGTGGTTCAGCTCGGCCTTGGGCACGCCGCCGTGGCTTTTCAGTGCCCGGACAGTGGCTACCACCACCACGGCACTGGGCCGCAGGCCCGCCAGACGGCACTTGATGTCCAGGAATTTTTCTGCGCCAAGATCTGCGCCGAAGCCAGCCTCGGTCACAGCGTAATCGCCCAGCTTCAGGGCCATGCGGGTGGCGGTGACGGAGTTGCAGCCGTGGGCGATGTTGGCGAAGGGACCGCCGTGGATCAGCGTGGGCGTACCCTCCAGTGTCTGCACCAGATTGGGCTTCAGTGCGTCCTTCAGCAGGGCGGTCATAGCGCCCTCAGCCTTCAGATCGTGGGCGGTGACAGGCTTGCCGTCATAGGTGTAGGCCACGATCATCCGGCCCAGCCGTGCTTTCAGATCGGTGATGCCGCTGGCGAGACACAGCACCGCCATGACCTCGCTGGCCACGGTGATGTCAAAGCCGTCCTCCCGGGGAACGCCCTGCATTTTGCCGCCGATGCCGTCAATGATGTGGCGGAGCTGGCGGTCATTCATATCCACGCAGCGCTTCCAGGTGATCTGCTTTACGTCAATGCCCAGAGCGTTGCCCTGCTGAATGTGGTTATCCAGCATGGCGGCCAGCAGGTTGTTGGCCGCGCCGATGGCGTGGAAATCGCCGGTGAAGTGGAGGTTGATGTCCTCCATGGGGACCACCTGAGCGTAGCCGCCGCCGGCAGCGCCGCCCTTGACGCCGAACACGGGACCGAGAGACGGCTCCCGCAGAGCGGCCACGGCGTTTTTGCCCAGCTTCCGCAGACCGTCGGCCAGACCCACGGAGGTGGTGGTCTTGCCCTCGCCTGCCGGGGTAGGGTTGATGGCGGTCACCAGGATCAGCTTGCCGTCAGGCCGGTCGGCCCGGTCCATCAGCAGACGGTGATCGATCTTGGCCTTGTAGCGGCCATACTGCTCCAGATATTCCTCGTCGATCCCCGCGGTGGCGGCGATCTCCGTGATGGGGCGCATCCGGCACTGCTGGGCGATCTCAATATCAGTCAACATGATCCGTGTCCTCCCGTTCTCAAATGTCAAAATACTTCTTCGCAGACTGGAACAGCTTCATATCATAGCAGCCGTCTACATTTTTGTAAAGACCGTCGGCCACACGCTCGGAGTGGCCCATCTTGCCCAGTACCCGGCCATCGGGAGACATGATGCCCTCCACAGCCCAGATGGAGCCGTTGGGGTTTACGTCCACGTCCATGCCGGGGACACCGTGCTCGTCCACATACTGAGTGACGATCTGGCCATTGTCAGCCAGCTTCCGAACCAGCTCCTCACTGCACAGGAACCGGCCCTCGCCGTGGGAGATGGGGACGGTGTAAATATCGCCCACCTGCGTCCCTGCCAGCCATGGAGAGCGGTTGGAAGCGATGCGGGTCCGCACCAGACGGGACTGGTGGCGGCTGATGGTGTTGAAGGTCAGGGTGGGGCAGGTCTCGTCGGTGTCGATGATCTCACCGTAGGGCACCAGACCCAGCTTGATGAGCGCCTGGAAACCGTTGCAGATGCCCAGCATCAGGCCGTCCCGGTTTTTCAGCAGGTCCATGGTGGCGTCCCGCACCTCCGGGTTGCGGAAGAAAGCGGTGATGAATTTGGCGGAGCCGTCCGGCTCGTCGCCGCCGGAGAAGCCGCCGGGGACGAAAATGATCTGGCTGTTCCGGGCTGCCTTGGCGAAGCGGCTGATGGAGTCGGCCACGCCCTGAGCGGACTGGTTGTTCAGCACCAGGATCTCAGGCTCCAATCCGGCCCGCTGAACGGCACGGGCGGAGTCATATTCGCAGTTGGTACCGGGGAATACGGGAATCAGCACCTTGGGGACCGCCACGCCGGCTTTGGGAGCCGTCCGGGGAGCGGCGGGGGCGGAGAGCACGGGAACCTCCGCCGGATCGGCGATGGTACGGCTGGGATAGACAGATTCCAGAACACCCTCGTTCAAAGCCAGAAGCTCGGAAATGGGGGCGCTGTCACCGGCGATCCGCACCACAGGCTCGGCGGTGGTGACGCCCAGGCGGACGGCCTCCACCGTGTCCTCGGTCAGTTCCGCTACGATGGCGCCGGGATACAGGGTGTTCCAATCCAAGTCGGCGTTTTCGGCGGTGAAGCCGATCTCGTTGCCGAAGGACATCTTCATCACGCCCTCAGCAAGACCGTTTTCCACGGCCCACGCCGCCCGGACCTTGCCGGCCAGCGCCAGAGCATGCAGCCGCTCCCATGCCGCCTTGACACTATCTGCGTCCGTGCCGGAGAACAGGTAAACGGGATGGCCCGCTTCCTTGAATTCGGGGGAGAGCACCTCACCGGTTTTCAGCGGCGCAATGGCGAAGGAGATCAGCGTGGGCGGTACGTCCAGATCCAGGAAGGTGCCGGACATGGAGTCTTTACCGCCAATGGCGGCGGCGCCCAGCTCCAGCTGCGCGTCCACAGTGCCCAGCAGAGCGGAGAAGGGCTTGCCCCAGCGCTCCGGCTCATTGCGGAGCTTTTCAAAGAACTCCTGGAAGGAGAGATAGGCTTTTTTGTAGTCCGCACCGGCGGCCACCAGCTTGGCCATAGAGGTGTAGACTGCGTTGTAGGCTCCGGTGTAGGGGTCGGTGCAGGTCTGCTCCGGGTCGCAGCCCCAGGCCATGACGCTGGCCTGATCCGTTTCCTGACCGGGCAGGACGGGGAATACGGCGGCCATCGCCTGTGCCGGGGTGCGCTGTGTCCGGCCGCCGAAGGGCATGAGGATGGAACCGGCGCCGATGGTGCTGTCAAACCGCTCCACAAGGCCGCGGCGGGAGGCGCATTTCAGGCTGGAGGCCATCTCCCGGAGGGACTGGAACCGGGGCTTTGCCAGCTCGGTGCGGTCCTTCTCTGCCACGCGGACCCCGGCGTGCTTCACAGCGCCGTTGGTATTCAGGAAGTCACGGCTCAGGTCGGCGATGACCGCGCCGTTCCACTCCATGACCATCCGGGCCTCCTCGGTGACCACAGCCACCTGGTAGGCTTCCAGATTTTCCGATTCGGCGGCGGCGATGAAGGCGTCCACATCCTCGGGGGCCACCACCACGGCCATGCGCTCCTGAGATTCGGAGATGGCCAGCTCCGTGCCGTCCAGACCGTCATACTTCTTGCGAACGGCGTCCAGATCGATCCGCAGGCCGTCCGCCAGCTCGCCGATGGCAACGCTGACGCCGCCGGCGCCAAAGTCATTGCACCGCTTGATGAGGCGGGTCACGGCGCTGTCCCGGAACAGGCGCTGGATCTTGCGCTCCTCGGGGGCGTTGCCCTTCTGGACCTCGGAGGCCATGGTGGAGAGGGATTTCAGGTTGTGGCTCTTGGAGGAGCCGGTTGCGCCGCCGATGCCGTCCCGTCCGGTGCGGCCGCCCAGCAGAATGACCACATCTCCGGGGGCGGGACACTCACGGCGGACGTTATAGGCGGGAGCCGCCGCCACCACCGCGCCGCATTCCAGACGCTTGGCGATGTAGCCCTCGTGGTACAGCTCCGCCACATGGCCGGTGGCCAGACCGATCTGGTTGCCGTAGGAGGAATAGCCCGCGGCGGCGGTCTGGCACAGCTTCCGCTGAGGCAGCTTGCCGGAGAGAGTCTGGTCCAGGGAGGCACGGGGGTCCCCTGCGCCAGTCACCCGCATGGCCTGATGGACATAGGCACGGCCGGACAGGGGGTCCCGGATGCAGCCGCCGATGCAGGTGGCCGCGCCGCCGAAGGGCTCGATCTCCGTGGGGTGGTTGTGGGTCTCATTTTTGAACATCAGCAGCCAGTCCTGGGCCTCGCCGTCCACCGTGGCGGTGACGTGGATGGAGCAGGCATTGATCTCCTCGCTCTCGTCCAGCTCCGGCAGCAGGCCCCGCTTTTTCAGGACCTTCGCGCCGATGGTGGCAATGTCCATCAGGGTCTGGGGCCGCTTGGCGGCCTTTTCCTCGCCGTAGACCTCCACCCGTGCGGCCAGATACCGCTCGTAGGCGGCCTGAATAGCCGCATCGTGGATCTCCACCTGGTCGATGTGGGTGGAGAAGGTGGTGTGGCGGCAGTGGTCGGACCAGTAGGTGTCTACCACCCGGATCTCGGTGATGGTGGGGTCCCGCCCCTCGTCATCCCGGAAATAGCCCTGTAAAAATTTCAGATCGTCCAGATCCATGGCAAGACCCAGCTCGTCCCGCAGAGCGTCCAGCGCGGCAGCGTCCATGGAGGTGAAGCCCTCTACGGTCCGGACGGTGGTGGGGATGTCATATTCCATCCGCAGGGTCTCCGGCAGCTCCAGAGACGCCTCCCGGCTCTCCACCGGGTTGATGACGTATTTCTTGACGGCCTCGACCTGCTCCGCCGTCAGCTCACCCTCCAGGACGTATACCCGGGCGGTGCGGACCGTGGGCCGCTCGCCTTGGGATAAGATCTGGATGCACTGGGCGGCGGAGTCCGCCCGCTGGTCATACTGGCCGGGCAGATACTCTACGGCGAACACCGTGTCTCCCTGAGGCACTTCACTTGTCACCGTGTCCAGCTGGGGCTCGGACAGCACCGTTTGAACGGCGTAGTCGAACAGCTCCCGGCTGATGCCCTCCAAATCATAGCGGTTGAACAGCCGCAGACCTGTCAGGGACTGAATACCCAGAAATGCCCGCAGGTCCTCCAACAGAGCGCGGGCTTCGTTGGCCAGCGCTTCTTTCTTTTCTACATATACTCTGTAAACCATGCCTGCCCTTGCTCCCTTCAGTGTTCCAGCGCTTTCAGGGCGCGCTGGCCGATGTCATGACGGTAGAAGGCATTGTCGAAATGAACGCTCTCCACCCGCTCGTAGGCTTTTTCAATGGCGCTTTTCAAATCCGCCGCCGTGGCGGTAACGCCCAGCACCCGGCCGCCGCTGGTCAGCAGACGGTCCTCCTCCCGCTTCGCTCCGGCCACATAGGTGTGGGCGGCAGTCTCGGCGGGCATGGTGATGGCGAAGCCCTTTTCATAGTGCTCCGGATAGCCGCTGGACGCCATGATGACACAGCAGGCGGCACCGTCGGAGAACTTCACCTCAGTTTCTGCCAGCGTTCCGTTCCGGCAGGCCTGCATGATCGTCAGCAGGTCGCTTTTCAGAAGGGGCAGGACCACCTGCGTCTCCGGATCACCGAAGCGGCAGTTATACTCAATGACCTTGGGGCCCTTCGGCGTCAGCATCAGTCCGAAGTAGAGGCAGCCCCGGAAGGTGCGGTTTTCCGCGTTCATGGCCTCCATGGTGGGCAGGAAAATGGTCTCCATGCACACGCGGGCCATGTCCTCGGTGTAGTAGGGGTTGGGGGCCACGGTGCCCATGCCGCCGGTATTCAGACCCTCGTCATGGTCATGGGCCCGCTTGTGGTCCATGGAGGATACCATGGGGACCACGGTCTTGCCGTCGGTAAAGGCCAGCACGGAGACCTCCGGGCCGGTGAGGAATTCCTCAATGACCACCTGATTTCCGCTGTCACCGAAAGCGCGGCCCAGCATGATGGATTCCACGGCGGCCACGGCGTCCTCCCGGGTCTCAGCGATGAGCACACCCTTGCCCAGGGCCAGACCGTCGGCCTTGACCACCACGGGCAGGGCACAGGACTTCACATAGTCCATCGCGGCGGCAGCATCGGTGAACACCTGATACTCCGCCGTGGGGATACCGTATTTTTTCATCAGGTCCTTGGAAAAGACCTTGCTGCCCTCAATGATGGCGGCCTTCGCCTCCGGGCCGAAGCAGGGGATCCCGGCGGCCTCCAGCGCGTCCACCGCACCCAGCACCAGCGGATCGTCCGGCGCCACCACGGCGAAGTCAATGCTGTGGGTCTTGGCAAAGTCCACCTGCGCGGAAATATCCTTCGCGCCGATCTCCGGGACGCACACAGCGTCAGCGGCGATGCCGCCGTTGCCGGGAGCGCAGTAGATCGTCTCCACAGCGGGATTCTCTTTCAATTTTTTGACGATGGCGTGCTCACGGCCGCCACCGCCGATAACCAGAAGGTTCATGGTTCCCTCCCTGAATGATTTTTGGATGCTGCCCCGCAGACGTCTTCCGTAAACCGGTAATGTGTTTACGGGGGAACGTGCGGGGCAGCGGAACGGATCTGCGTTTGCGTCTGTGCGGACGCGGAAGCTTTGAATTGTACGGCGGCTCAGTGATGGAACAGCCGTGCGCCGGTGAAGGCCAGCACCATGCCGTATTTGTCGGCGGTGGCGATGACATGGTCATCCCGGATGGAGCCGCCGGGCTCGGCAATGTAGGCCACGCCGGACTTTCTGGCCCGCTCCACATTGTCGCCGAAGGGGAAGAAGGCATCGCTGCCAACAGTGACGCCGGCCTGCGTGGCGATCCACGCCTTCTTTTCCTCCGGGGTCAGGACCTCGGGGCGGACCTTGAAGGTGTTCTGCCACACACCGTCGGCCAGCACGTCCTCATACTCGTCGGAGGTGTAGATGTCGATGGCGTTGTCCCGGTCAGGGCGGCGGATGTTGTCTACGAATTGCAGACCCAGCACCTTGGGATGCTGGCGCAGATACCAGTTGTCCGCCTTTTGACCAGCCAGACGGGTGCAGTGGATGCGGCTCTGCTGGCCTGCGCCCACGCCGATGGCCTGACCGTCCTTCACATAGCAGACGGAGTTGGACTGGGTGTATTTCAGAGTGATGAGGGCCACGATCATGTCGATCTTGGCAGCCTCCGGAAGCTCCTTGTTTTCAGAGACGATGTTGGTCAGCATCTCCCTGTCGATCACAAGGTTATTGCGGCCCTGCTCGAAGGTGACGCCGAACACATCCTTGTGCTCCACGGCGGCGGGGACGTAGTCCGCGTTGATCTGGACCACGTTGTAGCCGCCCTTCTTCTTGGTTTTCAGAATTTCCAGCGCCTCGTCGGTATAGCCGGGGGCGATGATGCCGTCGGACACCTCGCCCTTGAGGTACTGGGCGGTGGCGGCGTCGCAGACGTCGGAGAGAGCGGCCCAGTCACCGTAGGAGCACAGGCGGTCAGCACCCCGGGCGCGGATATAGGCGCAGGCGATGGGGGAGAGCTCGGCGGCGTCATCCACGAAGTAGATCTTCCGGTCCACCTCGCTCAGGGGCCGTCCCACGGCGGCACCGGCGGGGGAGACGTGCTTGAAGCTGGCGGCGGCGGGCAGGCCGGTGGCGGCCTTCAATTCCTTCACCAGCTGCCAGGAGTTCAGCGCATCCAGCAGGTTGATATAGCCGGGCTTTCCGTTCAAAACGGTAAAGGGCAGGTCAGAGCCGTCCTGCATAAAGACCTTGGACGGCTTCTGGTTGGGATTGCAGCCATATTTCAGTTCCAACTCGTTCATTTCGGCACCTTCTCCTTAATCTCCCAGATTTTTGTTGAACAGGCGCACCTCGCCGTTCACGTTGGTATAGAGGGACACCTTGTTGTCTCCGTTCAGAGCGGCCCAGACCTCCTCCGGCTTGGGAACGGTGACCTCCAGAGGCTCACCGGCAAAGGTGGGCAGAGGATTTCCGTCACCCTGATAGGTGCTGATGAAATAGCCCTGATTCTCGTCGCAGCCCTCATAGCAGAAGAATTCCCGCAGGCAGCGGCCGTTCTTGTGCTTGAGAATGGACATCTCAAAAGAGCCGTCGGCATTCAGAATGGCGGAGATGCGGGGGGTCCAGTTGGGCTCGTCCGGCTCGTATTCCCGGGTCATCAGGCCCTTGCGGAAATCGCCGTGCTGGCAGATGGTGTCCGTCTGGTCGCCGTTGGTGACCACCAGCGCGTCGCCTATGGTCCGGACGGGATGATAGATGATGAGGCTGGGATCTTCCAGCTTGGCGGGATCATGAGCCTCGGTGCGGATGCCGTCCTCCGTTTTCACGAAGATCCGGTTGTGGCTGTTGGCGCTGCGACCCATGATGAAATAGTAAACGAGGTCCCGGCTTACAAGGATGCCCCGGCCGGGGTAGGGATTCTCCCGCAGAAGGGTCAGAAAATCAAGCATTGCTCTTCTCCTTTACGATTTGTTCCGAGACCAGCTCCGCTGCCCGAGGCAGAAGCTGCCATTCGGCCTGCTCCATGACCCGGCGCTGAAGGGTTTCGGGGGTGTCGTCCGGCAGGACCTCCACAGCTTTTTGCAGCAGGATCTCTCCGCCGTCCGGGATCTCATTGACAAAATGCACCGTGGCTCCCGTGACCTTCACGCCCTTGGCCAGAGCGGCCTCGTGGACCTTCAGACCGTACATCCCCTTGCCGCAGAAGGCGGGGATCAGAGAGGGATGCACATTCAGGATGCGGGAGGGCCAGCGGGCGGTAAAGTCCGCACTGAGGATGGTGAGGAAGCCGGCCAGAACGATGAGGTCGATCTCATGCGCCGCCAACAGGTCGGACAGGGCGGACTCAAAGGCCGCCTGACCGCCGCAGCGCTTGGGGGAGACCGCCTCGGCAGGAACGCCGGCGTTGGCCGCCCGGGTCAGGGCGTAGGCACCCTCGTTGGAGGAGACCACCAGCGCGATCTCTCCGTGGGGCAGCAGTCCCGCCGCCTGCGCGTCCAGCAGTGCCTGTAAATTTGTGCCGCCGCCGGAGACCAGCACGGCGATCTTCGCTTTTTTCATAGTCATGATTTCTCCTTTGCCGCCGATGCGCCGATTCCTTTCAGCGCGCCGGAGCAGTATACGTCAGGATACCGCGGAAAAGCGGGACAGTGCGTACCGGGAGCGGTTTCACTCAGCACAAAGCAACTTTTTCTTCGCCGGCAACGATCTCACCGCAGACATAGGCGTCGATCCCCTCGGCCTTCAGAGCGGAGAGGGCCGCGTCGGCGGTCTCGGGGCTGACGATCACAGCCATGCCCACGCCCATATTGAAGGTGTTGAACATATCGTGCTCGTCGATGCCGCCCTTTTTCTGGAGCAGACGGAAAATGGCGGGCGTTTTGACAGCGGCCTTGTCGATCTTGGCGCATAGGCCGTCGGGGATGCAGCGGGGGACATTCTCATAGAAGCCGCCGCCGGTGATGTGGCTGACGCCCTTCACGTCCGCGGCCTCGATGCAGCGGAGGACGGGCTTGACATAGATGACGGTAGGACGGAGCAGGGCCTCGCCCAGAGTTTCACCCAGCTCGTCATCATACCGGCCCAGATCGGCGCTCTCCACGTCGAACACCTTGCGGACCAGAGAGTAGCCGTTGGAGTGGAAGCCGGAGGAGGGCAGAGCCAGCACCACATCGCCCTCCGCCATGCGGCCGGAATCAATGACCTTGGGCTTGTCCACCACGCCCACGGTGAAGCCTGCCAGATCGTAGTCATCAGCGGCCATCATGCCGGGGTGCTCGGCGGTCTCACCGCCGATGAGAGCGCAGCCGGCCTGCACACAGCCCTCCGCCACGCCGGAGACGATGGCTGCCACCTTTTCCGGCACGTTCTTGCCGATGGCAATGTAATCCAGGAAAAACAGGGGCTTCGCGCCGCAGCAGATCACGTCATTCACGCACATGGCCACGCAGTCGATGCCGATGGTGTCGTGCTTGTTCAGCAGCTCAGCCAGACGCAGTTTGGTGCCCACACCGTCGGTGCCGGAAACCAGCACCGGCTCCGTCATACCGGTCAGATCGGGGGCAAACAGGCCGCCGAAGCCGCCAATGTCAGAAACTACGCCGGGGATGTGGGTGCGCTTGACGTCCGCGCTCATCAGCTTGACGCCCTTGTAACCGGCAGTGATGTCCACACCGGCTGCCGCATAGGCGGCGGAGTGAGATTTTTCCATGTCGATCATTCCTTTCCGTTCCAGCAGTAGGTACAGACCTTATCCCGGTCGATGCCGATGGCTTCCAGCACGCCGTCCAAAGACTGATAACCGAGAGAATCAAAACCGAATTTTTCACAGATGGACTTGAGCAGGCACTGACCCCGCTCCGTGGAGGAATCGGAGTACTCGTCCAGATGCTTGTGGCCCTCGTCGCCCTCCAGCTCCTGGATCACCCGCCGGGCCAGCAGTTCCATATCGGAGTTGCCCCGGGAGAAGTTCAGGTACTTGCAGCTATACATAATGGGCGGGCAGGCAGAGCGCATGTGGACCTCTTCCGCACCGGACTCATAGAGGAAGTCCACCGTTTCCCGGAGCTGGGTGCCCCGGACGATGGAATCGTCCACAAACAGCAGCTTTTTCCCCTGAATCAGCTCGGAAACGGGGATCTGCTTCATTTTGGCCACCTGATTGCGGACCTCCTGATTGGCAGGGGTGAAGGACCGGGGCCAGGTGGGGGTGTACTTTACAAAGGGGCGGGCGAAGGGCTTGCCGCTGCGGTTGGCGAAGCCGATGGCGTGGGGGACGCCGGAATCCGGCACACCCGCCACATAGTCCACCTTGGGGAGCCGGCCCTGGGCCACCTCGTCGCGGGCCATGATCTCGCCGTTGCGATAGCGCATGACCTCCACGTTGACGCCCTCGTAATTGGAGTTGGGGTAGCCGTAATAGGTCCAGAGAAAGCCGCAGATCTTCATTTCCTTACCCGGAGGAGAGACGGTCTCATAGCCGTTCCGGGTCAGGGCCACGATCTCACGGGGACCTAACTCGTAAACGTCCTCATAGCCCAGCTTATGATAGGCGAAGGATTCAAAGGATACGCACAGGCTGCCGTCCGGGTGCTTGCCTACCAGCACAGGCAGGCGGCCCAGCCGGTCGCGGGCAGCCAGAATACCGTCCGGCGTCATCAGCAGGATCGTGATAGAGCCTTTGATCATCTCCTGCGCGTACAAAATGCCCTCCACCAGATTTTCCTTCATATTGATGAGGGCGGCCACCAGCTCGGAGACATTGACCTTTCCGCTGCTCTGGGCCATGAACTGATGCCCGTGGTCAGAGAAATAGGTATCGATCAGCTCGTCGATGTTGTTGATGATACCCACCGTGCAGATGGCGTACAGGCCCAGATGGGAGCGCACCAGCAGCGGCTGGGGGTCGGTGTCGCTGATGCAGCCCATGCCGATGTGGCCCTTGAACTCATGCAGCGCGCTTTCAAATTTCGTGCGGAAGGGGGTGTTTTCAATATCGTGGATCTCCCGGACGAACCCGGTCTCCGGCCCGTAAACCACCATGCCGCCCCGGCGGGTACCCAGATGGGAGTGGTAGTCCGTGCCGAAAAATACGTCCAGTCCCACATCCCGGTGGGAGATCGCTCCAAAATAACCGCCCATTACGCGAAGAACAGCTGGGAGAGGGTCATGGGATCGATGTACTGGCCGTCCTTATAGACCCGCATGTTGCCGCTGGCCACCTCGTCGATGAGCATAACGCTGCCGTCGGGTGCATAGCCGAACTCAAACTTGATGTCATAGAGGACCATGCCCTTTTCCTTCAGATCATCGGCCACGATCTGGGTGATCTTCTGGGTCTCCTCCTTGATGGCATCATACTGCTCGGCGGTCATCACGCCCAGAGCAACCAGCGCGTCCTTGGTCACCAGAGGATCGCCCTTCTCATCATTCTTGAAGGTGGTCTCCACATAGGCGGGCAGGTCGGCGCCCTCAGCGATATACTCGCCGTAGCGGCGGATGAAGGAGCCGACGGCCTTGTGACGGCAAATGACCTCCAGGCCATGGCCAAAGACCTTGGCAGGGAGGACTTCCATCGTGGTATTATTCAGGTCGGCGCTGACAAAATGGGTCTTGATGCCGGCGGCGTTGATCTTCTCAAAGAAATAGATGCTCATGCGCAGGTTTACATCGCCCACGCCGTCGATGGTCAGGCCCACGGAGTTCTCGCCGGGATCGAATACGCCGTCCTTGCCGGTGCAGTCATCCTTGAACTTCAGCAGATAGTTGCCGTTTTCCAGAGCGTAAACGTTCTTGGTCTTGCCAGTATAAACGAGTTCCATAGTATTGTACCTCCAAAATGTTTTGAATATCGGTTTTATCAGGAAAAGATCAATGCTTGTGTGAACAGCTTAGTGGGCCAGCTCCGCCTGCAGCTTGGCCTCCTTGGCGGCAATCTGCTCCGCCATCTCGGAGCGCTGAGCGTCCAGCTTGGCGGCCAGTGCGTCATCGCTGACGGCCAGAATCTGAGCGGCCAGCACGGCGGCATTCTTCGCACCATTGATGGCCACGGTAGCCACGGGGATGCCGCTGGGCATCTGGACGGTAGCCAGCAGAGCGTCCAGTCCGTCCGCAGCGCCGCCCTTCATGGGGATGCCGATGACCGGCAGGGTGGAATTTCCGGCGAAGGCGCCCGCTAAATGGGCCGCCATACCGGCGGCGCAGATCAGCACGCCGAAGCCGTTGGCCCGGGCGCTTCTGGCGAAGTCTGCGGCGGCGGCGGGGGTGCGGTGGGCGCTGAGAATGTGGGCCTCATAGGGGATGCCGAAGGTCTCGAGCTGCTGGCAGGCACCCTTTACAACGGGCCAGTCAGAGTCGCTTCCCATAATGACTGCTACTTTTTTCATGCGATCCTCCTTAAAAAGATAAAAATGCAAATAAAAAAAGGGTAAACCGGTCCCCATGGATCTCCATGGAGAACAGGTTTGCCCAGACGGTCGACAGTACGTATGACAGCAGGCTTCCATGTGGTGCTCCACGTTCCGTCAGTTGCCTGTGCTTCAATGTAATCATTATCTCAGACGCGACAGAAAATGTCAATTCCTGACACGGCTTTTTCCGTGGGACCTCGCCACAAAATTTTGAAAAAATTGTTGCGATTTTTGCACAATATGCTAAAAAAGTATCTATTTTAAATGAAATAAGTTATGCTAATTGGAGGTATTACCTATACTTCTTCTGGGGGCCTTATGCCTTTCACAGCTATAAGGCGGCGTCTGCCTGTCTGACCGCTGAAAAACCCTTATAAACAGGGGAAACGCACCTCTTTGCTCTTGCACCGGGGCGGGCGCGCAGGTATAATGATGAAAAAGAGCATTAACAAATGACGGAGGTGGCTTCATGTACGAAAACGGGAAGATCTATATGGGTTTGGCAGGCGACAAGCGGGTGGAACTGGCGCTGAATATGTGCAACCGCCACGGACTGATCGCTGGGGCCAGCGGCACCGGCAAGACCGTCACCATGAAGGTGATGGCAGAGTCCTTTTCCGACGCCGGTGTGCCGGTGTTTCTGTGCGATGTGAAGGGCGACGTGGCGGGCATCTGCGCGCCGGGCCAGAGCAGCGAGGGCATGGAAAAGCGCATCGACAAATTCGGCCTGCGGGACCGCTTTGTCTACCAGGGCTATCCCACCACCTTCTGGGATGCTTATCAGGAGGGCGGCCACGCCGTCCGGGCCACCGTCAGCGACATGGGACCGGAGCTTCTCAGCCGGATTTTGGGCTTGACGGCGGTGCAGGAGGGAATCCTGCACATCGTGTTTCAAATCGCCGATGACAAGGGCCTTCTGCTGATCGACCTGAAGGACCTGCGGGCCATGCTGACCTATGTCAGCGAGCACCGCGCCGAGTACATGATGACCTACGGCAATATCACGTCCCAGTCGGTGGCGGCGATCCTGCGGGCGCTGCTGCCGCTGGAGCAGCAGGGCGGCGAGCTGTTTTTCGGGGAACCGGCGCTGGACATCCGCGACTGGATGCGCACGGCTGCTGACGGCCGGGGCATGATCAATGTGCTGGACTGCGTCAAGCTGGTGCAGAATCCCACGCTGTACGCCAGCTTCCTGCTGTGGATGCTGTCGGAGCTGTTTGAGATCCTGCCGGAGGCTGGCGATCTGGACAAGCCCCGGATGGTATTCTTCTTTGACGAGGCCCACATGCTGTTCCGCGATGCGCCCACTGTGCTGCTGCAAAAGGTGGAGCAGACGGTGAAGCTGATCCGCTCCCGGGGTGTGGGCGTGTACTTTGTGACGCAAAGTCCCAGCGATATTCCCGATACCGTGCTGGCACAGCTTTCAAACCGGGTGCAGCACGCCCTCAGGGCCTATACCCCCACGGAGCTGAAGGCTGTCCGCGCGGCGGCGCGGGCCTTCCGGCCCAATCCCGCGTTTCAGGCGGAGGATGCCATCATGGAGCTGGGCGTGGGCGAGGCGCTGACCTCATTCTTGGACGAAGCGGGCGTACCCGCTATGGTGGAGCGCACGAAGATCATCTGCCCCCAGAGCCTCATGTCAGTGCCGGAGCCCATGGTCCGGGCCAAGGTGATGATGCACGACGGTATGGAGAAGTACGATGAATTTGTGGATAACGTGTCGGCCTATGAGATGCTGACGGCGGAACGGGAGGAAGCAGAGGCCGCCAAACAGGAGGAGGCCGACCGCAAGGCCCGCGAAAAGGAGGAGGCTCAGGCGGAAAAGCTGCGTCTGAAGGAGGAAGAAGCTGAACGAAAGCGCAAACAGAAGCTGGAGGATGAGGCTCGCCGCAAGGCGGAGCGCCGGGCGGCCAAGATCGAGTCCCAACTGATCTCAGCAGGCGGTCAGGTGCTCAAGCGGGGCCTGCTGGGTGTGCTGAAAAAGTGGTAACGCAGCTTTTAGCGGAATGCCTATGAACGAACATAAAAAGGAGAAAGCGATATGAAAAAGATAATTTCGGTCCCATTTTTAGCGGCTGCGATTGTGGTTTTGGCCCTGCTTGCGGTGATCGTCATTGCAAAACCCTTTCCCCAAAAAGCATCGGCGGTATTCCCGGAAAAGCTGTTGGAGCTCCCCTGCACCGTGGCGCGGGAATCCATAGACGGCGCGGAAAAGATTGATCTTACAAATGACCAGAAGGGAGCCCTGTTGAATGAACTGGAAACCATTCAAGTAGTACGGAGGGGAACCTCTGACAGCAAGGTCGGCCCCTACGATCAGTATGTGTACCGCTTCAGCTTTGAAAATCAGCAGGAGATCTCAATGGATGACCGCGGAACGCTCTATACGCAGAGGGGCGGCTATACGATGACCGGGGATATCTCCGGTGTGCTGGACCTCTTGAATGGCTGGTTCTGAGCTGAGCACCGGAGCCGGGCGGAATAAATGGCAAATAGAGTCTTGCAGAGTGCGTATTTGTAAACACTGATTGAAATAGCGACAGATAAGAAAATGCTCTGCAAAAGCCTGCCTTCCATTTGGAAGGCAGACTTTTTTCGCCTATCAGCCGGTAAGGGTCAGGCTGCGCTGAACTCCTCCCGCAATTCCTCCATGGCCTCGGACACATGATCCGCAGAAAAGCAGAACCGGCCGTTTTCATCATATACCTCAATGTGTCCCATCACATACCGCAGTTCAAATCGCTCCATTTTTATAACCCCTTCCGTGGTGTGTTGTTTTCTGATTACAGACTCAGTATACAATACATACTGTCCTATAAAACGGACACTGTCACCATCTGCGATCTCTGTACGGCGTATTTTCCTCAGATCGATCCGCGGCTCAGAGCATGATACTGCTGGTTTCTCTGCTGGCCATCGCGGTATTCAGCAGCGTTTCCTTGCAGACGGCGGCGAAATACCGACTTTCTTCAAATCTGCCCGGGTAGTGCTTCTCAATGAATGTCAGAGTTTCTTTTAGCTGCAACATGGCGGCGAACATATGCTTGCAGGCGTAAGTGCAGAAACAGTCGCAAACCAGATTCCTGATCTCGCCGTCGATGTAGTCACATTCCAGCTCGTAGGGCTGTGTCCCTTCCACAATGGCCTGCACATGGGTTTTATCCAGAGAGATGTACCGCACCCGGTTTTCTCTGTAATAGTCATGTCCCCGCTCCGCAATGGCGTCGCTGATCTTCATGGTTTGCAGATCATTCAACTGAAAGCCGCTGCCGTCCTGTTCGGAAACAATCTCCGTATTCTCCTTCTCAGGCGCCTTGAACCAGGTGATGACCTGTTCATAAGGGAGTGCGCTGCGATCAAAGGTGACGAAGTGCGATCCGGCAAAATGGAATTCACCGTGGACCTTCGTATCGGCCACGCTGATGACCCGCTTGTAGTCGGACAGCTTGATCTTGAAGGTATAGCAGACATCCACCACATGACCGCGGAAACCTTCCAGCTTTCCATCCACAAAGACCAGATCGCCGCAGTGGAGATCAAATTGATCGTTGTAGTAGGAGAGCGTCATGTTGCGAGCAGGGAAGTGGATCAGCACCAGGGATCTGGTAGGCTTCGGCTTTCTGGAAATAACAAACCGCGCGGCAGCCTCGTGCCTGCTTTCCTTTTCAGCGGCGGAAAAAACGATCTTGAACTTCATAAAACCCCTCCTTCAAAATGATCGGGTGTCCTTCCAGTGTCATCATTTTACAACCTTACCTGTCCCAATAACCGGACTATGACAAAAAACAGCGGCTCTGACCGCGATGGTCAGAGCCGTTTTACCCCAAGTTGATTCAGTTTTTATGCCTGCGGGCCGTAAAGCGCCGCAACGGAGCCGATATGCGCCTTCATACCCTCCACGACATGAGCGGGTCCCACAATCTGCGCTTGGGGGCCAAAACCCAGCACCCACGCAAAGAACTGAGGGCTGACCACCACATCCGTCCGGACGGTGAAATGGGCCGGGCCGTCGGGGACGATGAATACCTCGCTGCCCAGCCGGTCCAGAACGGCGCCTACCAGGTGATTTTCAAACCGCATCTGTACCTTGATCTCTTCGCCGGTGAACATACCGAAGGTTTTGCGGGTGTAGACCGCCATGTCCAGCGCCTGATAGACCTCCTGACCGTCCCGCTCCTCATCCAGCGTGGAGATCTTCTCCATCTTGTCCACGCGGTAGTGCTTGATGATCCCGGCCTCAGAGTCATAGGCCACCAGATAGTAGTTTTCATCGTCCCAGGTCATGGCGAAGGGACTGACTACATAGTACGCGCCGCCGTGGCGGTACTGCCGCTCCTTGGCTACATTGTACTCAAAGTACAGAAACCGGATCTTCCGGTTATTGGAGATGCCGTTGTGAATCTCATCCACATTGTAGTAGATGGACTCGTTCATGGTCTTGATGCGGTTTTTCACAAAGACCTGCCGGTGCAGAAGCTGTGCACTGTGTACGCTGGCCAACGTCTCGATCTTCTTGATGAGGGACGCGGTCTTTTTGTGGGTGATGAATTTGGAGGACTGCACGCTGTCCACCAGCAGCTTCAGCTCCGGCAGCTCAAAGGTGCGGCTTGCCACATAATAGCCGAACACGCGGCCCCGCTTGCATTCCTCAATATCCATGCCGAAGGTGCGAAGCGCCTCGATGTCATCGTAAATGCTTTTGCGCTCTGCGGCGATGCCGTTGGACTCTAAGTATTGAATCATCTGATTGACTGTAATCGGGTGCTCCTCGTCGGAGTTCTGAAGCAGATAATTCATGACATGAAGTAATTTCAATTTCTGGAAAGAGGATCTGGCCATATATGTTCCACCTTTCTGCGCCCGGATCAGCAGGCGTGAACCTGCAACCGGATTGCTTCATATTCAGATGGCGTTCTGCCTTGTATCGCGCAATGTCTTTACGTTCATTGTAGAATGAAATGTGAGCTTCTGTCAATGGATAGACGATCCAACGGCAGCGCCCCTTACTGTACCGACTATACAAGCGCACCCGACCGTGTTATACTATAAAAAATTCAATACATGCAGATAGAGGAAAGAGAGGCAGATGGAAATGAACTACACCTCCGCACAGGCCAACAAGCTGCTGAAAAAACTGAATGACGAGTATACCGCGTTGCTGGACAAGGAGACCCGCAGCCGGGACTTCCGGGCTGCCATGGGGGAGGATGTCGAGTCCGTTCGGCCTGTCTACGATTACGCTGAAACGCAGATCCGTCTCGCAGAGTTGGAAGCGAAAATCCGCAAGCTCAAGCACGCCATCAACATTTTTAACGCCACGCAGACCGTGGACAGCTTTGACATGACCATCGACGAGCTGCTGGTCTACATTCCTCAGCTCACCAAGCGGAAAAGCAAGCTGCTGGAAATGAAAAGCCGACTGCCCAAGGAGCGTGTGGAGGAGCAGTACGGCCGCCAGTCCAGCATCATCGACTACACCTACGCCAACTATGACATCGCGGCGGTGGAGGCCGACTATGAGAAAGCTGCCGATGAATTGTCCCGTGCTCAGCTTGCGCTGGACGCGGTGAATCAGCGGGAAACCTTTGAGTTTGAAGAATGACCGCTTTCCGTCGTTTCACACGAATGTCCGACCATTTTTGATCCAATCACGATCTCTGCGTGTGTTCAGCGTTCAGAGACAGAGAATCGGTTATTTTGATGGTTATCCGTTATGCAGCCCGTGTTTATGGATTACGGGGAACATTTACCGGCAGCATCGGTGAAGCGAGAAAACTTTTTGGGGCCGAAGTACGGTTATAGGCCCTGACTATTTACAGTGGGGAAATGTTCGTTTTGCGGAACTCCAAATTGAGCGTGAACTGTCCAAAATGGCGGAATCATGTTGAACAGTGAAAATAGGAGGCAACGAAAATGAAATGGTTTATGTTCTGCGTCGCAATGAATTTTATAGCAGCCTTTGTACTGATTGGAGCCGGCGCAACGGAATTGAATAATTTAGGAACGAGTGTTCCGGCGCTTTTGTGTATTGCTGCCGGTATATGCGGACTGATCGAAATTAGAAAGAACAAGTGATGGAATTACAATCGTTTGCTTACCGGACGCCATTGCTGCCAAGGCACTCAAACAAGCGGCAGTCTGTTTTCACAAGGCGAATTGAACACAATACGAAAAGAAAAAACGAAAGGGGAGAGGAATATGACAGTGATTGGCAATATTCTATGGTTTCTGTTTGGTGGACTGATCGGCGGACTTGCGTGGGTGCTGGCCGGATGCCTGTGGTGTGTGACCATCATCGGTATTCCCGTCGGACTGCAATGCTTCAAGTTTGCAAGTCTCGCCTTTTTCCCTTTCGGAAAAGAGGTCATATATGGGGGCGGCGGGTTTTCCTTTCTGGTGAACCTGATCTGGATCGTATTCTTCGGCCTTGAAATGGCAATCGGCTATGTCATTCTTGGCTGTCTCTGGTGCATAACACTCCTTGGTATCCCCATCGGAAAGCAGTGCTTCAAGATGGCGAAGCTGTCGCTGATGCCCTTCGGCGCGTCGGTGATCTGACCGGGACCGGACAGGATCGACCGTCTCTCTTGCATTGTCAGCCGCACCGTGCTATAATGCTTCTACAAAATTTGTGACGTGGGGTTTTCAAGGCGTTTGATATGCTGCTTTTAACCACGCAATTGTGCAGAACAATTGCGTGGTTTTGTTCTGCAATTTTCAGGAGGACACATGAACGAGAATCAAAAATTAGGAACCATCATGAAAGAGCTGATCCGGTTCAGCCTGCCGCTGATCCTCAGCGGTGTGCTGCAGCAGCTCTATAACTGGGCAGACGCCTTCATCGTCGGCAATGTGGACGGAGAGCTGTCCCTTTCCGCCATCGGCGTGACGTCCATTCCCATCAGCTTCTTCATCACCACCATCACCGGCTTCACACTTGGCCTGTCCGTCCTGATCGCCAAGAACTTCGGTGCAAAGAAACAGGACAGCATCCCGCCTGTGCTGGCAGTGTTTGCCGTGATCCTCGGCGGCGTATTTCTGCTGGCTGCGGCAGTCGGCTCCGCCCTGTCCTATCCGTTTATGGAGCTGCTGCACACGCCGGCGGATACCGTCGACCTCGCCAGCGGCTATATCCGCATTATTTTCTGGGGCCTGCCGTTTCTGGCGGTCTATAATGTCTATACCGCCACCCTGCGCGGACTGGGGGACAGCCGAATCCCATTTCTCTCCATTCTGGTCTCCTCCGTCATCAACGTACTGCTGGATATCCTTTTTGTTGCGGAGCTGCGCTGGGGCGTACTGGGTGCGGCTGCGGCGACCGTACTGTCCCAAGCAATCATGACGGTGTTCATCGTCCTGTACGGAACAAGCAAATACCCGTGGCTGAAAAGCGGTTACCGGAAAGAGAGCTTCTGCGGCGCCGTGGTGCGGGCCGGCTTGCGCTACGGCCTGCCGCCCATGGTACAGTCCAGCATCAGCGCCTTGGGCAGTCTGGTATTGCAGGACTTCATGAATCGCTTCGGAACGGATACCGTCACCGCCATCACAACGGCCTACCGCATCGACACGCTGATCCTGCTGCCCATCGTGAACCTCGGCTCCGGTATTTCCACGGTCACGGCCCACAGTCACGGCGCGGGAGATACGATACGCACCCGAAAAACCCTCTCTGCCGGTACAATTCTGACCCTGGTGGTGTCTGCGTTCCTGACGGGCCTCGTGATCCCGACAGGCGGAAAGATCATTGCGCTTTTCGGTGCCGGGACCGCTGCGGTGGCGATCGGAAGCGCCTTTTTCCACCGCATTGCATTCTTCTATCCGATTTTCGGCCTGACCACGGCGTTCCGCGGCTATCTGGAGGGCAGGGGAGACCTGGTGTACTCCAGCGCTGCGGGACTGGTCTCTCTGGCCGTCCGCATCATCGCCTCCTACGCAATGGCCCCGCACTTTGGAAATATGACCATCGCCTATGCGGAAATGGTTTCGTGGGTGTGGCTGCTGGTCATGTACCTGTTTCGTCTGGCAGCCAAAAAGGATGACACTCTATGAGCAATGAGCATAGGTGCGATGTCACCGATGTTGAACTGGAATCTCACCGGCATCAGATGGGAATAGCAAACTTAGATGCGGCGCCGGATGTTTTCATGAAGCGGTTCCTCCTGATACGTAATCGATTTCACTAAAGCGCGCCACCCTTATACCGGATTATGTTGTAGAAAGTCAACGAATGATTTTGCAAAAGGTCGACGCTGATTATTTCGCTTTCACGGTTGAAATGCCCTGCCGACTGTGTTACACTTGGCGGGCATGACGATAAAAGGGAGGCAGGAGATATGAAAACGGCACAGGCGGACCTCACAACGGGCCCGCTGGGGAAGCAGATCTTCCGATTCAGCATTCCTCTGATCTTTTCCAACCTGCTGCAGGTGTTATTCAATATGGCGGACGTGGCGGTGGTCGGCCGGTTCGCAGGCTCCACAGCGTTGGGAGCGGTGGGCTCCACCACCATTTTCGTGTCCCTGTTTACCGGCTTCCTCATCGGACTGTCCGGCGGCGTCAACGTACTGGTGGCGCACCACTTCGGAGCTGACGATCAAAAGAACCTCTCGGATACCGTCCACTCGGCGGCGCTGACCTGCGCGGCGGCGGGACTGGTGCTGCTGGGGATCGGCTGCGGCTTTGCGGGCGGTATCCTCAGAGCGCTGAACACCAAACCGGAGCTGATGGACGGCGCTGTGCTGTACCTGCGCATCTACTGCCTGGGGATGCCCGCACTGGCGGTCTATAACTTTGGCAACGCCGTGTTCTCCGCGGTGGGTGATACCCGCCGCCCTCTGTACTACCTCTCCATCGCCGGCGTTATCAATGTGGTGCTGAACCTGTTCTTCGTCATCGTCTGCAATATGGACGTGGCAGGCGTGGCGGTGGCCAGTATCATCTCTCAGTATTTTTCCGCCATTCTGGTAACGGCGGCGTTGCTGCGGAGCCGTGAGAGCTATTGCCTGCGGCTTTCCCAGCTGCGGTTCCATAAGACCCGCACAAAAGCCATTCTATCCATCGGTATCCCGTCCGGACTGCAAAACGCCATTTTCGCGTTGGCCAATCTGTTCATCCAGCGTGGCGTCAACACCTTCAGCGCCACCATGGTGGCGGGAAACTCCGCCGCTACCAACGCCGACGCGCTGGTGTATGACGTGATGCAGGCCTTCTACACCGCCTGCGGCAGCTTCATCGGCCAGAACTACGGCGCAGGCAAGAAGGACCGTATCCGCCGGACCTTCCTGATCAGCACGGCTTACGCCTTCGGTGCGGGATTGCTTCTGGGTCTGGGACTGCTGCTGTTTGGACGGCCGTTCCTGAGCCTCTTTACCACAGACCCGCAGGTGATGGACGCGGGTATGTACCGTCTGACGGTCATGAGCGTTTCCTGCTGCGTCTCCGCGTTTATGGACGGCTCCATCGCTGCCTCCCGTGGCCTTGGCAAGAGCGCTGTCCCCATGGTCATCGTGATCCTGGGCTCCTGCGTGTTCCGCATTATCTGGGTCTACACCGTGTTTGCGTGGTTCGGCACCATCACGTCCCTGTATCTGCTGTATGTGTTTTCCTGGACCATTACGGCAGCGGCGGAGATCATCTATTTCATTCGTATCTATCGGCAGGCCACCGTGGATCTCACCGCTGCCTGACCGCAAAACCGCAAAAGAGCGGAGGGATCAAACGATCCCTCCGCTCTTTTTGATTATGCACATGAACGAGCTTGCTGTCATTCATGGGAACGTATCGTGCGCTGTTAGCAGAACCCTACACGCCTGTTCTTATCTGACGAAAGAATGGGAATGGCTCCGCTGCGAATCACAGTCCGCGCCAGCTTTCGGGCCGCAGACAGCTGAGATCCTGCTCAGCCTGATGGATCTTGGCCAGCAGAGCATCCCGGTCCTGATTGAGTGTGCCCCGGAGGTCCAGATAGTTGCTGGCGTGATTCATGCGGAACACACTGCCGGGGCTGTCGAAGTGAGAGACCAGCAGCTCTGTTTCCTTCAGCACTTGATGCTGGTCCAGCAGACGGAAGCTGCCGTCATGGACCCAGTCATACAGAGGTGTTCCCGGCTCCACCATCAGCGTCAGCATTCCGATGTATTCCGGGTTCATGGCGTTGAAGGCCTCGGCGGTCTTGACGGCGTGTTCCTCCAGCAGCTCCGGGCCGCCCAGACCTGTGATGGCAGTGACGGATAGTGCCATGCCGTTTCTGCGGACCTTCTGTCCCATTTCGATGATCTCTGCGGCGGGATGGCCCTTCCGCATGAGGGTGAGAACCTTGTCACTGCCGGATTCCAACCCCATGTAGACCATGGTGAGCCCCTTAGCGCGAAGGGTTTGCAGCTCCTCGTCCGTCCGCAGGCGGATGCTGCTGGGAGAGGCGTAGCTGGTGACCCGCTCGCACTCCGGGAACAGATCCCGGATGGTGTCCAGAATGGTATACAGCTCACTGGCCTTTCGGATCAGGGCATCGCCGTCTGCCAGAAAGATGCGGCGGACGCTGCGGTAGCGCTGCCGGGCCATCTGGAAATCCTCCAGAACCTCATGCAGAGGCCGCAGGGCAAAGCGCTTTTCCTTGTACATGCTGCAGAAGGCACAGGTATTGTGGCTGCACCCGTAGGTCACCTGCACGATGAGGCTGTACGCCTCGGAGGGCGGACGGTAGACCATGCCTTGGTATCTCATACGCCCAGCTTCTCCAATGCAGACATCTTTACGCAGGTGCAGAAAACGGCAATGGCCTTCTCCACATCCTCCACAGGCGGGAAGGAGGGGGCAATACGGATGTTGCTGTCATTGGGGTCGATACCGTAGGGGAAGGTGGCGCCGGCGGCGGTCATGGCCACGCCGGCCTCCTTGCACAGGGCCAGCGTCCGCTTGGCGGTGCCGGGCATGGCGTCAAAGGAGACGAAGTAGCCGCCCTTGGGATGGCTCCAGCTGGCGATCTCCAGCGGGGCGATCTCACGGTCCAAAGTGCTCAGAACGGCCTCGAACTTCGGCTTCATGAATGCCGCGTGCTTTTTCATCAGCTTCAGGGTGTGAGCCCGGTTCTGGAGATAGAGCACATGGCGCTGCTGGTTCACCTTGTCATAGGAGATGGTCTGAATACCGATCCACTTCTCAAAATCCTCCAGGTTGGCTTCGGAGGTAGCCATGCAGGCCACACCGTCGCCGGGGAAGGTGATCTTGGAGGTGGAGGCGAACTCGTAGACCATATCATAGTTGCCATACTTCTTGCACTGGTGCAAGATGTCCGGGAACTCCACATAGTCGCCGTCAAACTCGTGGATGCAGTACGCATTATCCCACATGATCGTGAAGTCCGGCGCGGCGGGCTTCATGGAGGCCATGCGGACGATGGTATCCTTGGAGTAGATGATGCCCTCGGGGTTGGAATACTTGGGCACGCACCAGATGCCCTTCACAGCCGGGTCCTTGATGGCCTCCTCCACGGCGTCCATGTCCGGACCGGTGGAGGTCATGGGAATGGTGATGAGCTCAAAGCCGAAGGATTCCGTCAGCTTGAAGTGGCGGTCATAGCCGGGGGCGGGGCACAGCCACTTGACAACAGGCTCCTTGCACCAGGGGCGGGGGCTGTTGAGGCGGCCGTGGATAAAGGCGCAGTCGATCACGCCGTACATGAGCTGCAGACTGGCGTTGCCGCCCACGAATACCTGCTTGGGCTTGCAGTCCAAAAGGTTTGCGAACAGGCGCTTGGCCTCCGGCAGACCGGACAGCGCGCCGTAGTTGCGGATATCAATGCCGTCGACAATATAGTCCTCCGGCTCCTTGAGCATATCGAAGATGTCAGATACCATGTCCAGCTGATCCTTGCAGGGCTTGCCGCGGGTCATGTCCAGCTTCAGCCCCTGTGCCTTCAGATCTGCAAAAGCGGTCTGCAATGCTGCGTATTCCGCCCTCCGTTGGTCCAGTGTCATGTCTTTGTATGCAGTCATCTGTCTCATCCTCTCCGGGTAGTCCCTGAAGTTTTGTGCGGGGCAAAAGCCCCGGTCAATAATCTTTTATATTATACTCACCTTTTGGCCGAGATTCAAGGACTTTTTCTGTCAAGAATCATAAAAACACCCGGAAAACGCGGAAAAATTTTACGTTTTTCTTTTCTTTTTTCGAAAAATATGTTACAATCCACAAAAATGACAGCCATATCTGCACAGGGGGGACCTTTTTGGAAGATCAACAGCAAAAGAAGTATCAACTGATGACGGAAACACCGGTGAGCCGGCTGATCCCACGCATGGCGCTGCCCTGCGTGGTCAGTATGCTGGTGACTGCCTTTTACAACATGGCGGACACGTTTTTTGTAGGGATGCTGAAGAGCAATGCCGCCACTGGCGCGGTGGGCGTGGTATTTTCCCTGATGGCCATTATTCAGGCCATCGGCTTTTTCTTCGGTCAGGGCAGCGGTAATTTTATCTCCAGGGAGATCGGCCACAAAAACTATCAGGAGGCGTCGGAAATGGCCTCCACCGGCTTTTTCAGCGCGTTGGCTACCGGTGTATTGATCTGCGTGCTGGGACTGCTGTTTCTGGAACCTCTGGCCTACCTGCTTGGCTCCACGGACACCATTCTGCCCTATACCAAAGCGTACCTCAGCGTGATCCTGCTGGGCGCGCCGTGGATGACCTCATCGCTGGTGCTGAATAACCAGCTTCGTTTTCAGGGCAGCGCCGCTTATGCCATGGTGGGTATCACCAGCGGCGCGGTACTGAACATCGGTCTGGACCCTCTGCTGATCTTTGTGCTGGATCTGGGGATCGCCGGCGCTGCTTGGGCTACCATCATCAGCCAGTTTGTCAGCTTTTGCCTGTTGTTAGTTGGCTGCACCAAGGGCGGCAATCTCAAGCTCCATCTTTCTCATGTGAAACTGAAACCCTATTATTATCTGTGGATCTTCAAGGGTGGTCTGCCGTCTCTGGCCCGGCAGGGACTTGCCAGCGTGGCTACCATCTGCCTCAATCAGGCGGCCCGGACCTATGGAGACGCGGCCATCGCCGCTATGGGCGTGGTGCAGCGGATCATGATGTTCGGCGGCTCTGCCATGATCGGCTTCGGTCAGGGCTTTCAGCCGGTGTGCGGCTTCAACTACGGCGCCGGCCTGTACCATCGGGTGAAGGAGGGCTTCTGGTTCAGCGTCAAGGTGACGTTCGTGCTGTTACTGGCTGTCAGCGCGGCGGGCTTTGCCTGCGCACCGCAGCTTGTATCCATCTTCCGGGACGATCCGGAGGTCATCGCCATCGGTACGGCGGCTTTGCGGTACCAGTGCGCGACCTTCTGCCTGCAAAGCTGGGTGGTCATGGGCAATATGTGTCAGCAGACCATGGGCCTGACGGTGCCGGCCACCTTTATGGCGGTGGCCCGGCAGGGGCTGTTCTTTATCCCCACCGTGTGGATCCTGGCCCTGACGCTGGGCCTGCCCGGTATCCAGATGGCTCAGATGGTGGCGGACCTGCTGACCTTTCTCTGCTCCGTTCCCATTCAGATCTGGGTGCTGAAAAAATTGTCGCAGCCGCAAAAATAAACTGTAATCGAAACTTTTGGGATCGGATACCGCTGTACGTAAGCTGTACAGCGGTATTTTTCTATGGAGAGAGGCCCTCGCAGCTGTTCTGCGGCATCAAGATCGCGCAGCAGCAGAAAGCAATTGACTTTTCCAAAAAACCGATTTATAATCGGCATATACCGAAAACGAGGGGGGCGTATGAATGCCGAGACCACCGCGGTGCCGAAGGATCTGCGGCAAACCGCAGATCGATACCTTCTGCCCGAACGGGGGCGGAGGCGGAACGCCGATCCTGCTGACGCTGGACGAATATGAGGTCATCCGGCTGGTGGATCTGGAACAGCGTACCCATGAGCAGTGTGCTGCCCAGATGGACATTTCCCGTTCCACCGTACAGGAGATCTACGAAAGCGCCCGGCAGAAGATCGCGGCGTGTCTTGTCCACGGAAAGCCGCTGCGCATCACCGGCGGGAATTACCGCATCTGCGGCGGGGAGGAGCATCCGCACTGCGGCCGCAGCTGCCGGATGCGGACATTCAACGAAACCGATCACAAACAAAAAGGAGAACCTGATATGAAAATCGCAGTTACTTATGAAGACGGTCAGATCTTTCAGCACTTCGGCCACACGGAGCAGTTCAAGCTCTATGAGGTGGCGGACGGCAAGATCGTCCGGGAGGAAGTGGTGGACACCAACGGCAGCGGCCACGGCGCGCTGGCTGGCTTCCTGATGCAGCGGGGCGTGGATACCCTGATTTGCGGCGGTATCGGCGGCGGTGCCCAGATGGCACTGGCGGAGGCCGGTATCAAGCTCTACGGCGGCGTCAGCGGCGAAGCGGACGCAGCGGTGAACGCCCTGCTGGCAAGCGCGCTTGCATACGATCCCAACGTCCGCTGTGATCATCACGACCACGCCCACGGCGAGGGCGGCCACACCTGCGGCGAGCATGGCTGCGGCCATCACGGCTGCCACTGATATGGAGGATCGGCTGGTGCAGCTTCCGTTTTGGTCCTCACTGACCGAGCGGGAGCGGGAAACGGTGCAGCGCAGTGCGGTGACGCGCCGCTATGAAAAGGGGGCGCTCATCCATGACGGCGGCAGCGAATGTCTCGGTCTGGTGCTGGTACTCTCCGGAGAGCTCCGCATCTATCTCCTCTCCGACGAGGGGCGGGAGGTGACGCTGTTCCGGCTGTATGCAGGCGACCTGTGTGTGCTGTCGGCCTCCTGCGTCATCAGTCAGATCACCTTTGACACCCAGATGACTGCCCAGCGGGATACCGAGGTCCTCATTATCCCCGCAAATATCGTTGCCATGCTCAAGGAGCAGAATTTGGCTGTGCGCTGCTGCCTCTATGAGCTGGCCACGGCGCGGTTTTCTGACGTGATGTGGGCCATGCAGCAGCTTTTGTTCAAGGGCCTTGACCGGCGGCTGGCGGACTTTCTCCTGTCCGAAGCGGAGCGCACCGGCTCTGATACGATCCGCATGACCCATGAACAGATCGCCCAGCATATCAGCTCCGCACGGGAGGCCGTGGCGCGGATGCTCAAGCAGTTCTCGGAGGAGGGCCTTGTGGAACTCAAGCGCGGTGCCATCACCTTGCGGGACTTTGACAGCCTGAAGCAGCTGACCTGAAAAATCCGACGCTGAAAAAAGCGCCGGATTTTTTCATGAATGTGACTTTGTTACAGAAAGGCAGGACGAAACCTGCTATGATAAGGCCATAACAAAAAACGAGGAAAGAGGGAACTGACATGAAAATCAAGCTCAATTCCGATCAGGAGGTTGTCAACACCATCCGCGAGGGCCTGAAGCGTACCGGCGGGTACTGCCCCTGCCGTCTGGAGCGCACGGAGGCTACCAAGTGCATGTGTCAGGAGTTTAAGGACCAGATCGCCGACCCTGATTTCGAGGGCTACTGCCACTGTATGCTCTATTACAAATCTTTGAAGGACTGAGAGGGGACCCATCCTCTGCTTCGCTCTCGGTTCTTACAGCCTCATGCTGACTTCGCTGCTCATCACCATGGTAACTTGACAAGCCACGGACGCAGTGCGCCTTCTATCCCGCGGAGACTATACCCCAGAGTATTTGCAAGCTGAAAAACAAAGACTAATGATATACAAACGAAAGGAGCCTTTCTCATGGCTGAACTGAACATCACTTCTCTGAATTTTGAAAACGAGGTACTGAATTCCGATAAGCCCGTCCTGCTGGACTTCTACGCCGACTGGTGCGGTCCCTGCAAGATGCTCACTCCCGTGGTCCACGAGATCGCTGAGGAAAACGCCGACGCCCTCAAGGTGGGCAAGATCAATGTGGACGAGCAGATGGAGCTGGCCATGCGCTTTCAGGTATCCAGCATCCCCATGCTGGTGGTCTTTAAGGACGGCAAGGCCGTTGCCAAATCCGTGGGCTACCGGCCCAAGGCGGAGATCACCGCCATGGTGGAAAGCGCAAAATAAGGACCGTGACAGGGGAAACGCAAAAGTGAATATGAAAGGGGCGCGTTGCAAAATAGCGCACGGAAGCTGAATAAAAAAGATGAGCAGGTCTCC